>CENY01037316.1_pt1 | contig 20063 bp, 17 predicted proteins | sample 356181 | NCBI WGS metagenome assembly CENY01 (sample SAMEA2619840, study PRJEB7988) | marine metagenome | isolation source: saline water (ENVO:00002010), including
AGTGGTAAAAACAATAATGAGAAACCATAAAATATATCTTCAAATGGGATAGTACCAATTCGAATACCAAGATTATAATTATCGTTATACCAAACAATTTCATCTAGAATAAAAGAGCCAGTAAGAATTCCATTAATTATAAAGAATGGTATCAAAATGAAAATATATGATACAAAGAATGAGCTTAATAATTGAGGCGTTCTATAACTTGCTAACCCAATAGAAAGTGCAGCAAGAATAAATGAAGATAGTGTGTAAAAATTATTAAGATTAAACAGGCAAATTATAAGTAAAAAAAAGATTAAGATATATGCAGTAGCTTTTGCTAAAGCATTTGATAACTTTAATTGTGGTGTTAATGATTCTTTACAATAATGAATGAATAAAGAACTATAGGGTATACAAATAAAAAATAGCCATTCTTCTAAAGGGAGCGATAAAAACTCCATACCTATCAAATAATTTTTATTAAAACCCCATATACCATAAATGGTAAATAATATATCCCAAACTATAAATAGACATATTGTAAAAAGGAATCCAGGGGCTAAAGAATAAAATCTGCTAAAATATTTAACTCTGCCTTCAAAAGAAAGAGCTAAAGGAATTGAAATAGCTGATAGATCAATAATTAAATAAAGATAATTATCCATTCTTTGCGTTGAATACCTTAAGTGACTTAAGGCTTACAAACAACATTCCAAAGTATTCACCATCTTCTTTGTGTTCATTTGCATGATGTTTTCTATGTTGAAATAATACAGCTTTCAAGTAAGAATTATTTGGTTTTTTGAAGAATTTTACTCTTCTGTGTATAAAAATATCATGAACAAATAGATATGCAATGCCATAAAAGAGTATACCAAGGCCAGTATAAAAAAGAATATTATTATTATATATACTTCCAAAAATAAATCCTAAAGCGCTAGGTATTGCAAATATCAGAGCAAATGAATCGTTTTTCTGTAAAGGTTTTCCTGTTAAAACATGGTGATCTTCATGAAGGTACCAAAGGAAACCATGCATTACATATTTATGTGCTGCCCATGCTATGAACTCCATACCTATAAACGCTGAAATAGTTATAAATATATTTTGTATCATATGCTATATAAGTTGTCCAGTTTTTTCTCTTAAGTATGCTGATGGAATCAATAGAATCTTTTTAAAATTATTTATCCTTAAACGATTTTCCATTATTCTATCTGCATCCGTTTTTTTTAATTTATTAAATAAAACTCGAAAGTAACGATAAGCGAGGTAAACACCCAAGCGAGAATTATTTGGTAATTTTTTTATTCCCTCAATCCCATCGTCAAAATCATTTTCAATTTGTTTCTCAATCACGGTTTTAGTGTCATTATCTAAAGCATTCTTTTTATTCAATTCAGGAAAATATAATCTTCCTTTATCTTGATAATCATCTTTTAAGTCACGTAGAAAGTTTACCTTTTGAAATGCTGCGCCTAATTTTTGGGCAGGATCTTTTAATTCCTCAATTTTATTATCATTACCATTGCAAAAAACGTGAATACACATTAAACCAATTACTTCTGCTGACCCATAAATATAACGTTTGTAAGAATTTTCTGAGTGTGTTTCTTTATACGTATCCATTTTCATACTATTTAAAAATGACTTAATAAAATCTATGGGAATATTGTATTTATTTACTACCATTTGAAATGAATGCAGAATAGGATTTGAACTAAACCTTCTTTTTATTGATCCAAGTGTTTCTTTTTCAAAATCAATAATTAATTTTTCTTGATCCTGATCAAAAAAAGTATCAACAATTTCATCTGCAAACCGTACAAATCCATAGATGCCATATATACTTGGCCGTATATCAGGACTAAAAAGTTTTATCCCTAAAGAAAAGGAAGTACTATATTTCTTTGTTGTTACTTCGCTAATCTCCCTAGCAATATCATTATAAATTTCGCGGTTAGTCATGTTCTTTACTGATAAGATCAGCTGCAATTTTTCCTGAAATTATAGATGGTGGCATACCAGGTCCTGGGACAGTAAGTTGACCAGTATAATATAGGTTATCGATCTTTTTATTTTTCATTTTTGGTTTCAAAAATGCACTTTGCATTAATGTGTTTGCTAACCCATATGCATTACCATTCATAGTATTAAAATCTTTTGTAAAGTCACGATGAGCATACGAGCGTTGAAATACAATATTATTTTTTATTGATTCGCCAATATTATTTTCTATTCTATCAATAATAATATTAAAAAATTTATCTCGTATTTCATCACTATCATTTAATCCATTTGCAGTAGGAATTAATACAAATAAAGTTTCCCCATTTTCTGGAGCGGTATTTGTATCTGACTTTGAAGTACAAGATACATAAAATAATGGGTCAGAGGGCCAGGAAGGTTTATCATAAATCTGTTGAGCGTGTGAATTAAAGGAAGTATCAAAAAATAGCATATGATGCTGTATGTTTTTTATTTTTTTATTTAGCCCAATATAAAATATTAAACTACTTGGTGAAAAGACACGTTTATCCCAATACTTTTTTGAATAATTGCTCAAATTACTTGGTAATAATTTTTGTTCAATGTATTGATAATCACCATTTACAAGTAAAATATCCGTTTCAAAAAATTCTCCATTACACTCAATTCCATTAACGTTCTTTTTACTATTAGTTAAATGAATCTTATCAATTGGACAGGAAAATCTATATTTAACACCTAGATCTAAAGAATTATCATACATTGCTGTTGCAATGCTTCTAATACCGCCTTTTGGATACCAAGTTCCTAAACAAATATCTGCATAATTCATCAAACTATACATTGAGGGGGTGTTTCCTGGTTTTGCACCTAGTAGTAAACTTGGGAATTCTAACATTTGTATAAGCTTTGAATCAGAAAAATACTGACGAATATGTTTACTCATTGATTTAAATAGATTCAATTTTCCTAACTTTGAAATTATAATTGGATCAATATATTCCTTAAATGAAAGAGAGGGGCGATAGATAAAATGTTTCATTGCTATCTCATATTTTATTTTGGCATCATCAAGGAAATGTTGCAAAGACTCGCCACTGTTTGGCTCTACAGAATCAAATAATGATTTTAATTCATCAATATTTTCAACTATGTCTAAATAATCATCTTTACCATAATAAATACGATATCCTGGATTTAATCGATTTAATTCATAATAATCAGCAGTGGTATGATCAAAATCATTAAAATAAGATTCAAATATATCTGGCATCCAATACCAGCTTGGGCCCATATCGAACGTGAATCCATTAGAAGTAAACTGTTGTAATCTTCCTCCGTAGGTTTCATTTTTTTCATAAACAGTTACTTTGTATCCATTTTTTGCAAGATAACTAGCCGCAGAAATCCCAGCTAATCCGGATCCAATGACAGCAATATTTTTAGTATTATTCATTATTAATTCTGTAATAATTGATATGAAATATATTAATCAAATCATGAAAATCATCAACACTAAATCCCAGTGAGTAACCTGTAAAATGAGATTATTGTTGAAGATCCTTTATATCACGATATAGTTTAAGGGATTGAGGATTGGAAAGAGCATCTTTATTTTTCACTTCTTCGCCGTTAATAATCTTTTTTACAGCAATCTCTACTTTTTTACCACTTATAGTATATGGTATATCATCTACCATTAAAATTTTTGCAGGTACATGTCTTGGGGAACAAGATTTTTTAATAGAAAATTTTATATCATTAATTAATTTATCACTTAGTTTTTGATTTGAAGCTAGTTTGACAAATAATATTATTCGTTCATCTTCGCCCCATTCTTGCCCTACTACTAAACTATCTGAAACTTCACTAAAATTATCAACTACACGATAAATTTCTGCAGTACCTATTCGAACACCGCCTGGATTCAATGTGGCGTCACTTCTTCCATATATAATAATACCACCGTGATTATTAATTAATATGTAATCACCATGATACCAAATATCAGGGTATGTTGAAAAATAAGCTTGATAATATTTTTCACCACTTTCATCATTCCAAAAATAAATGGGCATGGATGGGAATGCTATTTTACAAACTAGTTCACCTTTTTGATTATAATGAAAATTTCCATTTGTATCATAAGATTCCACTGCCATTCCGAGTCCTCTGCATTGAATCTCACCACGATAAACAGGTAGAGTTGGATTGCCGAGAGCAAAACATGATATTAAATCTGTTCCTCCTGAAATAGAAGAAAGCATAACATCATTTTTTACATCATTATAAATATAATCAAAGTTCTCTTCCACAAGAGGTGAGCCAGTAGATAGCACAACTCTCAAATGATCTAGATTTTGATTCTGTACAGGTTTGACTTTTGCTTCTTGGCATGCTGAAATATATTTTGCACTTGTTCCAAAAATACTGATTTCAAGATCTTCAGCAAGTTTCCATAAACTACTAGAGTTTGGATAAAATGGAGAGCCATCATATAATACAATAGTAGATCCTATAGCTAATGATGATACAAGCCAATTCCACATCATCCATCCACAAGTTGTAAAATAAAATATGGAATCATCTCTATTCAAATCTACATGAAGCATTAACTCTTTTAAATGTTGGATTAATGTACCTCCAGCGCTATGAACAATAGATTTTGGTAATCCAGTAGTTCCAGATGAATACATAATATATAAAGGGTGGTCAAATGGCAACTGTTCAAAGACTAGGGAATCAAAAATATTTCTATTAATAAAATCATCATAATAACAAGTTTCATTCTTGATTGATTTATTTGAAATATCATTCACAAAAGGAATGATAATAACCTGCTCTAAACTATCTAGATCTCCTAGGATTCCATTTAATTTTTTAGTCAAATCAAACACTTTTCCATTATAACGATATCCATTTGTACTTATTAAAAACTTTGGTTTTATTTGTTTAAATCGATCCAATACTCCTTTGATTCCAAAATCTGGTGAACAAGAACTCCAAATTGCACCAATCGATGCTGTTGCAAGCATAGCGATTATGGTTTCTGGAATATTTGGAAGGAAACCAACAACACGATCCCCTTTTTTTAAACCATTTTTTCTAAATGCACTAGCTAAAATTTCAACTTCCTGATATAACTCCTTATATGTTAACGTGCGGACCGATATATCTTCTCCTTTAAATTGAATTGCAATTTTGTCATCTTTATAACGTAGAAGGTTTTCAGAAAAATTTAATCTTGAACCACTAAACCATTTTGCTCCAGGCATTTTATTAATATCATCAACTACTTCTAGATAATTCTTTGAATAAATAAGGTCACTAAAACTCCACATAGCTGACCAAAAATCACTCGCATTATTTATTGACCATGTGTATAACTCATCATACGAAACAAAACTCGTTTTATTAGACTTATTAACATAGTCAATAAATTGATACATATTAGTTGATTTAACAGATTGTGGTTTCCAAAGTATTTTTGACATCTTTGCAAGAAATATTTGCTATTAAATTATTGCAAACACTTGGATAGAAAAAAAGAATAATAAATAAGAATTAATGCAACAAATTGTTTCATATTTGTTGATAAATTTGCGTTATTCATTCAAGTAAGAAATATATTTTATGAGAGTAGCAATTTTAACTGCAGGTGGTTTAGCGCCTTGTCTTTCTGCATCTATAGGTGCATTAATAGACAATTATTCAAAGGAGATGCCTGAAGCAAAACTTTTTGGTTATTTATATGGATATCAAGGACTTCTAAAAGGGGATTTGTTTCCGTTTCCTCCAACTAATGATATTGATGTAAATAAGTTATTGGATTTTGGCGGCAGTTTATTAGGTAATAGTAGAGTCAAGCTAACCAATAAAGAAGATTGTGTACAAAGAGGTTTAGTCGCTGATGGAGACACCCCTTTAGAAATAGCAGCTAGACAATTACAAAAGGATAATATCAATATTTTACATACAATTGGTGGTGATGATACAAATACAATGGCAGCGGCACTATCTAATTATCTTTTAGAAAATAACTATGAACTTACTGTGATAGGGCTACCAAAAACTGTTGATAATGATATTGTTCCAATTAAACAGTCTTTGGGCGCTGATACTGCAGCTCAACAAGGATCTATCTTTTTTAATAATATTGTAAATGAAAATACATCCAATCCGAAGACTTTCATTATTCATGAAGTAATGGGTCGTCATTGCGGATGGTTAACAGCAGCAACTGCTAGAAAATATCGTTCATCTTTAATGAACAAAGATTTTAATAATGCAGCTTTATTAAGTAGAGATAATTGGGATATTGATGCTATTTATATACCAGAGATGAAAATTGATTTAAATGAAGAAGCAAATAGATTAAAGAATGCAATGGAAGAAAAAGGTAATGTGAATATTTTTCTAAGCGAAGGATCTTGCCAAGAAGAAATATTAAGCGATATGAAAAGTAATAATCAAGAAATTGAAAAAGATGCTTTTGGTCATGTTCGTCTTGATAAGATTAATCCTGGAGAATGGTTTGCTAAGCAATTTTCCTCAAAAATAGGAGCTGAAAAAACATTAGTACAAAAAAGCGGATATTTTTCCCGATCAGCGGCGCCAAACGAATTTGATTTAGATTTAATTAAAGAATCTGCAGTATATGCAGTACAATGTGCATTTAACAAACAATCAGGTGTTGTTGGATTAGATGAGGAAGATAATGATAAATTAAGTATCATAAGTTTTGACCGAATAAAAGGTGGCAAACCATTTAATCCTAATTGCAATTGGTTTCAAGAAATGCTACATGATATTGGACAGACTATTTAATGTCGCAATCATCCAACTTAATAGATCTAGCCCCCCATTTTTTACGTGCTACTGAACAAGCAGCAATTGCAAGTGGTAAGCTTAGAGGTTCTAACGATAAGAATAAAGCCGATGAGGCTGCAGTAAATGCAATGAGAAAAGTATTTGATAGTATTCCTGTTCTTGCAAGAGTTGCAATTGGAGAAGGAGAGATGGATAAAGCACCAATGTTATATATTGGGGAAGAAATGGGAATGGGAGTTAATGATTCATCTATGCCAAAAGTTGATATTGCTGTTGACCCATTAGAATGCACAGCGCATTGTGCAGAAAATTTACCAAACTCTATTTGCGTCCTTTCTGTTGCACCAAGGGGGCATTTGTTACATGCTCCTGAGTGTTATATGGATAAAATTGCAGGTTCAGCAAAGTTAAAAGGTCATATATCTTTAGATAAAACTGTTGAAGATAATATAGCATCTATTGCTTCAGTTACTGGGAAAGAATTAAAAGATATAAAAGTGATTATTCTGAATCGGCCAAGAAATAAAGATACAATTAATTCATTAATTGATTTAGGAGTGCAAGTAGACCTAATTCAGAATGGTGATATTGTTGGTGCTATGCGCGCTGTTAATGGTGATGCTGATTTGTTATTGGGTATAGGATCAGCTCCTGAAGGAGTGATCTCATCTGTGGCTGTAAAAGGATTGAATGGTGTGTTTCAAGGGAAGATGTGGTTTCATGAAAAGAGTTATCAAGAAAAAGTTGAAAAAGTTTTAAAAAATGATGCGCATAAAATTTGGAATGAGAATAATTTATGCACATCAAATGATGCTATTTTTGTAGCAACAGGGGTTTGTGATGGTTGGATTCCCGGTGTTCAGTATAATGATAATTCAATAAATACATGGAGCAGAATTATCTATGTTGAAACTGGTGAAGTAAAAACCATTGAATCAGTTCACAGTTTAATATAAGAGGGTAATATGGATCACACATCATTAGTAGACATCGCGAATGCAATGGTACAAAAAGGAAAAGGTATCTTAGCTGCGGATGAAAGTACGCCAACATGTAAAAAAAGATTTGACAGTATTAATGTAGAGAGCACGGAAGAAAATCGTAATAAGTATCGAGATATGTTATTTACTTCAGATGGGATAGAGAATTATATCAGTGGTGTTATACTTTTTGATGAAACTCTTCGACAAAGTACTGTTGAAGGTAGCGTGCCATTTCCAGACTATTTAACCAAGTTAGGTATTTTACCTGGAATTAAAGTTGATAAAGGAGCAAAACAGTTAGCGAATACAGAAGACGAAAAAATAACGGAAGGACTAGATGGTTTACGTGATCGCTTAAAAGAATATTATGAGCTTGGCGCACGATTCACTAAATGGCGCGCAGTAATTACGATTGGTGAAAATATGCCAACTGCTTATTGTATGTCAACAAATGCACATGCCTTAGCTCGTTATGCTGCATTATGTCAAGAGCAAGGACTCGTTCCTATTGTGGAGCCAGAAATTTTAATGGATGGAACTCACACTATTGAAGAGAGTTATCAATTAACTACAGAAACACTATATAATGTTTTTTATGAATTAGTTTCTCAAGGAGTTGAATTGGAAGGAATGGTATTAAAGCCAAATATGGTTTTATCAGGATATGATTGTAGTGAACAAGCTTCAGTTGAGCAGGTAGCAGAAATGACCGTAGATTGTTTTTTAAATACTGTGCCTGCTGCAGTTCCTGGAATTGCTTTTTTATCAGGAGGACAAACGGATGAATTGGCGACAGCTCACCTAAATGCAATGAATCAGATTGATGGATCACCATGGAATCTGACCTTTTCTTATGGACGTGCTTTGCAGGCTCCAGCTCTTAAAGCATGGTCCGGAAAAGATGAGAATATTTCAAATGCTCAAGAAGCCTTTATGAATAGAGCAAAGTTTAATAGCCTTGCAACGAAAGGCGAGTATTCTAAGGATATGGAATAATTTTTAATTATCCTTTAAACAAAAAAGCCGGTATAATAACCGGCTTTTTTGTTTTAGATAAAGAAATTACTCTGCCCAAGAAGCCCGTAGAAGAGCAACAGATGGATCTTCAGTATTGGATACTAATACATATCCATTCTTATATGCCATTCCTTCTGGTTCTCCTACACTAGTACCATCTATCTCATTTGTATAATTATTTATTTCTGTTATAGCTCCTGAATCCCAAGTGGGGTTTGATGGGTCCGTAATATCATATACTACTACGGCTCCTGGATCTTGAAGAGTAGCCATCACAAATGTTTTTTCCCCAGCCTCTACGATTACAACTTCTTCAGGCTCAATACCTTTACGCTGATCATCCCAATCCCAACTATCTGGAAGATCATTTGCTAGATCTGCATAATATTGTGAGGAGGGTGTTCCGTCTGCCGATAGGAGAGTTACTCCGATCGTTCCATCATATTCACCAGCAGTGCAAACTATAGTACCATCACTATTTACCCATATTCCATCTGGTTCATGTTCTGGATTGGTAAAAGTAACTTTATTTTCAAGTACATCGGGAGGGGATAAAATGGAGAACCAACCGATTTCATTTGATTCTTGCAGAGTCATATACACAGTTTCCCCATCAGCAGCAATTTTTACACCTTCTGGTTCTGCTAAATTTCCGTTTGATCCCACGTGAGAAATTCTCATATCTTTTACTAAAGTACCTTGGCCTGGGCCGGCACTTATATCATAAACACTCACTCCAGGAAAGCCTAAGGAATCACACCCACCATCAACAGCATCTTCATAGTCAAATTCATTTACTACAACCACATATTCATTATCTACTGCAATATCAACTGCGTCAGGATTATAACCTAATTCATATGGTCCATGTTTTACAAGGGAAGATGATTCAACAAGATATAATAATCCTCTTTCACAAGCCCCTTTACTAACAACGACAGCAATTAAACTTTCATCAACACTTACATCAATAGATGAACATTCAGCGTCAGGGTCATCTGTAACTTGGACACTTTGTCCACTCATAGATAAATCTGTTGATGAAATTGTTATAAAATCCAGAGTGTTTTGTTTTGAATTCACAATTACACCCTGTGTTTCCGTAATAAATCGTATTAATTCTGGCTGTGATTGGTCTGATGTTCCTGTTGTCTCATTATCAATAAGAGTTATATCAAAGCTATCAACAACCAATGCAGCTACCTCATCATCTTTATCTTCGCAAGCTGGTATTATAAAAAATAGCATTATTAAAAATGATGAAAGTGTTTTCACATTACTCATTATGTTTTATCTCCTAGAAGTTTAGTTCCAATTGAACAAGTAGTTGATTATCATCAACATGTGGCTGATAATTTCTATTCTGCTCAATAGCTTTTTCCTTTGTGTCTCCAGTTTCTTCATCTAGGAAATAATATTCAACTTTCAATTTTGCATAGCTTGTAAAATTATATCCTAGAGCTAACGTTACTAATGATCGTTTCCATGTATGTGGATCCTTTAGTAAAGGATAAAATACATTGCCAAACGGATCAATTCGCATTTGACCATAACGAACTAAAGTAAATAGATTATTAACAGAAAATAAATTTACAGTTCTTCTTCCTTCAAAATAAAAACCATCTCTAGGCAAGAATCCATCTTCAGAATAAATATATTCACCTCTAAATAATGAACCTAAAACCATTAATTCCGCTCGACCGCCATACCAAAAGTGATTCACATTTGCATCTTTGTTTAAGATATCATCTGCTTCAACATTTGCATAATAATCAAAATCGTAATGCAGCCGTTTTTTCCAATCCTCATCATCAATTAATTTTCCAGTATAGTACCATGCTTGAATTATAAAGGGTGATAATTTGTATGTAGCTCGAAGACCTAATTCTGATGTTTGACCATCAACTTTTTCTCCATCATCATATACTAACATCCTAAATGATTTATCTTCTGCAGCATCATCATATTCTAATGGACGTTTCAAAGCAAATGATGCTCCAACTCGCAAATTGCCATACTTTTTTTCCATATCTATATGATATTGTCTACCTTTCCAATAAGCAGTTCCAATGAGTGGATATCCTTCCGTTTCTCTTTTTAAGGAAATACGAGGTCGATTTTTCCCTAACTCAATTCTCGTATTATCCTTCTCATATTTTAAATAGTACTTATCTGCATACGCACCATCATCATCAAATCGAAGGCTGAAGCGATAGGAAATATTTTTAGAATACAGCAATTTGAAATCTAGGACTGCTTTATCTATTTGAGTATATGGACTTCTTGTTTCAATCTTTTTTACAAAGTCATCTTCATAAGAAGCTCCTCCACGACCTTCTACATCAACGAATTCAACCTCTACTTCACCAGATATTTCCACATCAACACCAGATGGGATATTAATTGGTGATGAACCAAAAATATTTGTGATATACAGAGTAATTATAAAAGGAATATAAAGGAACGATTTTGTAGCTTTTATCATAATTGATATTACTACAGCTGATTTATTGAGGATTAAATGCTTTTTAAACAGTATGTAAATAAATTTTAAACAAATAATGAATAGTTACTATTTGCTGAACTTATTTGTGGAAAGGATTGTTTGATAAGTATGCATTATAATATTTGACATCTCCAGTTACTTCTTTTCCAGCCCATGAGGGAATATTTACATCTTCTTCTTCATGATCTAATTCAATTTCTGCAAGCCATAAACCATTATTGTTTCCATGAAATTCATCTACATCCCAAACTTTACCTTTATAGGGAACCTTATAGCGAGTCTTTTCGATGATTTCGTTTACGCATAAATTATTCATCAAATAATCAGCATCTTCTATAGGAATTTCATATTCATGTTCAGATCTACTTATACCAATTTCATGGGATTTTATAGTAATTGTAGCAACTGTACCTTTAACGCGTACACGAACAACATTTTTATCATTGATAGAAAGGTAACCTTGGCGATATGGAATACCTTCAATATTTGTATTCCAATTTTCTAATTTAACTAAAAATTTACGTTCTATCTCTAATGGCATACTTAATATTTAATAAATATATAATTAATGAAGTTAATAGGCCTGGATAGAAAGGCTCAAGCCCTAAAGGATATCCACCCGTTATGTTCCCCATGATAAACCAAACAACTGCAATTAGTACAGGGTGCACCATTAAATGAATAATATTTTTGGGAAGATTACTTTGGTTATGAAAAGTAACTAAAAATGGTATGAGCAATCCCGGGACTATAATTGATCCTGTTACATACCACAATTGAACAACAGATGGAATTGTTATAGTTAATAGGAGAGCTAAAAATCCCATTACAAATAAACCTTGTTGGACAAAATTTGTTGAATCCTTGATAGCTTTTTCACTATTAATTGTTGGGGATGTTTTTATACGCCACATAATATCTCTTCCAAAAGTAATAGCACTTATAAATCCCAAAGAATCAACTGTCGACATAATTGTAGATAAAATTCCAACAATGAATAAACCAAAAAATATTGGTGGGAGTATTTCATTACCTAATAGTGGAAATGTAAATAATGGTGAAGATACTTCCATTGCTGCTTTAGCATATAAACCAGTTGTTATTGTTAATATATCAAAGATAAACCAAAATAGAATTGATATTAAAACCCCTTTTTTTGCTGTTTCGGGTGATTGCGCAGCAGAACATCTTTGGTAAAAACCTGGATCAATAAATGTCCACATAGCGATAAAAAACCATACCAGTATATACTGTGGTTCCATACCGCCTGATGGATCCAAATGAATTGGTGGTAGTTTATCTATTAATTGAATAGGGGACCCATATTCAATCCAGCAAAAGATTAGTAAAATAATGAAACCGCTATACATAAGAATAAACTGGAAAATATCTGTACGAATAATTGATTTAAGACCTCCAGACCAAATGTAGCTTAAGCTTATTGCTATGGATAAAATTAAAGACCAGCTAAATGAAATATCGGTAAACATTTGCAATAAAATACTAAGACTTAATATATACGGTGCGGGGCTAGCAATCACTAGGATGAATAATGCACTTAAAATTCCTGCTGTATTTCCATAGTAATTATGGAAATGATCTGGAATTGAGATGAATTTTTGCAATGAAATTCTTTTTGCAAGAAAGAAGGCAAAAATTATACCAAATACGTAATACGGCATTGCAAGTATGAACCATGTTTGAATACCATATAGATAGGTATTTTCTCCAAGACCAAGTATTCCACCATACCAAGTAGCTACTAAACTAGCTACAAATCCTGGAAGGCTTAATCGCCTACCCATGAGCAAATATTCTTCAGGTGAAGATCTGCTTTTTTTGGTTCGGTTAAACCCGATATATATTAATGTGATTACATAGACTCCAATAATAATTGAATCAAGAAAATGCATTTTATTCAAAGTGCGAACGAAAAACCCATATTTTACCAGAACTATTTATTACGAAATTATCTCCAAGAGAACGATTACTTATTCCTCTTGATGAAATTGGTAATTCCTCATTTGTTAAACGGTATTTTAAGTTTTCAGTTGATATATTTTGTATATGTTTTACTGGTAGAATAGATACCAGCTGATTATTGAATGATAGAAATCTTTTACTACCTTCATGACACGTAATGGAAAAGTAATCAGTTACATAAGTCAAGTTAAGTGCATCACAATATTTTGATAAGAGATATAAATTTCCAATTGAATGGTCTTCTCTTTTTTGTGAAGTCCCTAATACATTGATTGTATTGATATTATTTTTTATGCACCATTCAAATGCTTTTTCAAGATCAGTATTTTCTTGATTTGAATCTTTAATGAATCGACCAGAATATTCTTTAGTATCAATTGAAACTGAATCCATATCTCCAATGATTACATTTGGGCTTATTCCTTTATTGATTAATGTATTTGCAGCTCCATCCGCACAAATAATTGTGTTAGACTCATGAAGTATTTGCAGAGGAATTTTGTGATTAGGAAATTGTCCATTAGCAATAATTGTAAAGGGTTTTTGTAGTCTACTGTTTTCCAAAATGTATTTTATTTAATTTGAAATTACTTCAATTATTATATTGAAAAGTTATAAGAAATTGTTTTGTCGTTACAAAAATAGCTCCTTAATATGCTTTATAGAAAATTATAATCATCCAGCCACTTCACAGTCTAATTTTATATACCCAACATGATTTCTAGATTCAAAAAGTTTGCAATTAAACAATCCATTAATCATCCTTTACGAACATTAATTATTACATTAATTATTACTATCATAATGGGTTCAGGGCTCAGATACTTTATCATTGAAGATGATATGATGAAGATGATTCCTAAAACTATTAAAACGAGGATAGTATGGGATGAAGTAAAAGATGAGTTTGGAAATACAGAGATGGTTTTTGTTGCTTTTGGTAATGATAAAATTAATCTATTTAATAGCAAATCAATTTCTGATTTATGGGACTTTACTTCACAGTTAGAATTATTGCCAGAGGTAGAAGATGTACGAAGTTTAACAAATTTAAATAAGATGGAAAATGAGGATGGCTTTTTATTAATTGATGATTTGGTAAATAGTCGAGATCTATCTCAAGTACAGATTCAAGAAATTGAGGATTATTTGAATAAAAATCTTGATCAAAGGAAAAGAGTAATTTCTTCCAAAGATGACTATTTTAATATTGTTGTAATCCCTGATAAGGATGTTGCAGATCGTGATGCAGTAGCAAAAATTGTTGAAACCGCAAATAAACTATTAAATGATTATGAAATTCATTTTGGTGGACCTTCATATTTAATAGGTGTAGTTGGTGATTTAGTACGAGATGATGCACTATTTTTAATTCGAATTGGCTTACTGATAATGGTTATTATTCTTTTGGCTAGCCTCAGAACATTTTCTGGGGTAATGATGGTTCTTTTTGTTATTGTTTTATCATTAGTTGGAATGATGGGTTCCATGGGATGGATTAGAGGCTTAACAGGGTCTGACCGTTTCGTGTTTTCTATTATGAATACATCAATGCCCATTATATTAATGACAATAGCAAATTCTGATAGTGTTCATTTTCTAACTAAGTTTTTTAAAAAACTTAGATTAACAGGTAATAAGAAAATGGCAATTGAGCAAAGTATCAATTCTTTAATGATGCCCATTTTTTTAACAAGTTTAACAACTGCAGTTGCTTTTCTTTCATTAGTATTTGCACCGATAGAGTATATGACTGGTTACGGAGTTTCTATTGCTATAGGAATATGCTGGGCTTGGATTTTATCTGTTACATTGCTTCCATCATTAATTATGCTGAAGAAATGGCCGTTAAACTCTATGGCAGTTAAAAAACCAGGATTTCTTGAAAAACTAGTCAAAAGAATAGGGTATAATATTGTTAAAATTCCCCGAACAGTATTAATTAGTAGTTTGCTGATTGTTTCCATTGGTGTGTATGGAATTAAGCTAATAACTACTGAAGTCAATATGGTTTCTTTTTTTTCAAAAGGAAATGAAGTTCGCAATAGCCTTGAGTTTCTCGATGATAATATGCTTGGTTCAATGGATTTACAGTTTTTGATTAATGGCGATTTAAAGGATCCAGAATTATTAGATCAAATTAGCCAACTTCAAGATTATTTAGAGCAAAATCCCTACGTTTCCATAAGTGTTTCTATTGCAGATGTTATTAAGCAAATGCATCGAACAGTAATGGATGATAACCCCGATTATGAGGTTATACCAAAAGATCAGCAAAAGGTAAATAATCTATATACAATGTATTCAATGTCTGGTGACCCTGAAGATCTTTCATCATTAATTGATTATGAATATTCCAAAGGACTATTAACAGCAATCTTAAAAAATCACTCTACTGGGCAAAGTGTAGAATTTGTAAATGATATAAATAATTATGTTGAACAAAACTTTACTAATTACAATAATGTTATCCCTACTGGTCAGGTTGTTGTATTAAAAGATATGGTAGATTTAGTTATCAAATCTTCAGTCATTAGTATATTGGTCTCAATCGTAGTAATAGCATTAATAGCTTCATTCTTTTTTCGACATATTAGTTGGGGATTATTTGGGGTAATACCATTATCAGCTGCTGTAATACTTACATTTGGTTTTATGGGGGTTTTAGGAATAAATCTCAATCATGTAACAGCTTTATTATCATCAGTAATTATTGGTGTTGGAGTTGATTTTGCAATACACTATATATCACAATACCGTAGACTTGTGAAACAAAACATAGCAATATCAAAACAAACTACGAGTGTCATTGATGAAGTTGGTTATCCAATTTTGTTAGATGCACTTTCTAATATGGCATTTGGTGCATTATTGTTTTCTGAATTTATTCCGTTGCAACATATGGGTGGATTAATGGTATTTGCAATGATATCAACATCTTTTGGAACGTTAACAATATTGGCATGTATACTGGAATTAATTACCCAGAAAAAGAATTGGATGGATTCATTAATAAGGAGATCTACAAAATGATACGAATTATTGCAATTATAATTATAGTTATTTCAGATATATCTGCTCAGAGTGGCTTTGAAATAGCAACGATGGTTGATAAAAGAGAAGTTCCCAAAGACATCATATCCAAGACAACAATGCTATTAACTAATAGCAAAGATAAAACAAGAACATCCACAATTTTTTCAAAGTCATCCGATAATGGCTCAAAACAAATTTTATGGTTTTTGTCACCTGCAGATGATAAAGGTGTTGCCTTTTTAAAAATAGAACATGATAATAAGTCAGATGAAATGCGCATGTGGCTTCCTGCTTTTAAAAAAGTTCGAAGAATATCTTCATCAAAAAAAGGAGATTCATTTATGGGTTCGGATCTTAGTTATGAAGATATGACAAGCAGGGATTTAGAAGAAAATAGTTACAGAAGATTGGAAGATGATGTTTTGGATGGAAACAATTGTTTTGTTATAGAAGTATTACCAAATGCAGATATAAAATCAACGTATTCCAAACATATTACTTGGATTGATATGAAATCATTGATTGCAGTTCAAGAAGAATCTTATGATTTAAGTGGTCAGTTACGTAAAAAGAAGAAATTCTTTTTTGATTCTATTTCTGGTTATGATGTCATAAATAAAATTTTTGTCAAAGATGTACAAAAAAACCACACAACTACTTTAACTATGGAAGATATAAAAGTAGATACAGGATTAGATCATAGTCTTTTTCAGGAAAAAAATTTAAAACGCATGCCTCGTAATTAGGTTATTAATAATAATGATTATACGTTCATTGTTTTTTTTCATATGCCCATTTATTTTCGGGCAACTTTCATTTAATGGATCCATTAAACCATTAGTCATGTTTAATATATCAGATAAAGATCGAATGGACTTACCATTTAGGTTTGTACAATTGAGATCAGGATATACAATGGGAGATTTTGATATACTAGTTAATTCAGCACTAGAGCATAGGTGGGGAGAAAATCAAAACCCAAATATTCAATTAAGAGAAGCATATTTAACTTGGTTTCCTTCATGGGGAGAGGTCAAGATTGGTAAACAAATCCATGCTTGGGGTGTTGCTGATGGAAATAATCCTACAGATAATTTAAATCCGTATGATTATTATTATATGTTTTTGCAAGGCGCAGATAGAAAAATAGGATCTGTATCTGCATCTATAATTTCTTATTGGAATAATTGGCAATTAGAAGGAGTTGTTATACCTAATCACGTTTCTAACAGGTTGCCATTTAATGAACCAGAATTTCCATTCCAAATTCCTATAGAACCAACTGAATATCAAGAAAGACAAAATTCATTAGAATATGGATTGCAGCTCAAAACTATTTTAGGAGAAACTGATCTAGGGATATCTTATTTTGAAGGATACGATCGTTCATTTAGCCTACTTGGAATTGACACAATGAATATTATGCAAGTAAGTCCAAAATTTGGTTATCGTTCTACATCTGTTATTGGATTAAATATGGTAACTTTTATAAAAGATATCACTATACGTGCAGAATCAGCTTTGTTTAGTACAGTAAATGATTACGAAGCTAAATGGTATAGTTTTTTAGATACCAAAGCAGATTATTTACAATACGTGATTCAAATTGAATATAGGATGGAAAATTCAAAGACTATAGGAGCGCAATTAATTGGAAATAATGTTTTTGAAGCGACAGGGAACACTTTGGATTTATCAAGCATGAATATGACACCATTAAATAATGATAATTTTATTCCTGGTATGGGGACACCTTTTGCAATGATTTCAAATAAGTCTTTACTAATTATTGGAAGTAACAGATTTTTTGATGATGATCTTGAACTGAGTTATAATCTATTATTTAATTTGGAAGAGCAGGGGCAATTATTAGGATTTAACCTAGAATATTTGTTAAATGATAATTGGTTTTTTAATGTATCTGCAAATTATTTTATAGGAAATGATGACCCCATTAATAGTTTTGAACAATTAGAGGATTTCTCAAATACACAATTGCAGCTATCGTATACGTTCTAAAAAATATTTCCTATAAATATTTCCAATTAATTAGTTAAAATAAGTTGTGAAGAAAGCAATTGTACTACTTAGTGGAGGCCTAGATTCAACCACGGTTTTGGCTATTGCATTAAAAAAGGGATTTGATATTATTGCTCTTTCATTTAATTATGGGCAACGGCACAATTATGAGATTGAATGTGCAAAAGAGATAGCCAGTTCCTATGATGTGATCAAGCATCAAATTGCAAATATAGATTTAGGATCCATCGGCGGTTCTGCATTAACAGATAATATAGATGTTCCAAAAAATCGTGATTCAAATGAAATGAATTCAGAAATTCCTATTACTTATGTACCTGCACGAAATACCATATTTTTATCATATGCGCTAGCATTAGCAGAAGTAGAAAACTCTTATGATATTTTTATTGGTGTTAATGCACTTGATTATAGCGGTTATCCTGACTGTAGACCAGAATATATAGAAGCCTTCCAAAAAATGGGAAGACTAGCCACAAAATCAGGAGTAGAAGAGATGGAACAATTGCAGATTCATACTCCGTTAATCAATTTAAAAAAATCTGAAATAATTAAACTAGGTATTGAATTAGGAGTTGATTATTCTAAAACACACAGTTGTTATGATCCATTAGGTAAAGATGAACCGTGTGGTAAATGTGATGCATGTTTATTGCGAATTAAAGGATTCTCGGATGCAGGAAATTCTGACCCTTTGAATTATCCAGATATTTAATTATGTCATACAAGATAAAAGAAACTTATTTAACGATTCAAGGAGAAGGTGCTCATGCAGGTCGTGTGGCAATCTTTTGTAGATTTACGGGTTGCAATCTATGGAGTGGACATGAAGATGATCGAAGTGAAGCAACTTGTAAATTTTGTGATACTGACTTTGTTGGAACAGATGGTACAGGTGGCGGATTATTCGAAAATTATGAAGAATTATCAAATCACATTTTATCTTTTTGGACTTCCAATAATGAACCTTTTATTGTTTTTACAGGAGGGGAACCTCTCTTACAGTTGGATAAGCAGTTGATTACTTATCTTAAAAGTAAGAAAGCACAAATAGCAATTGAGACTAATGGCACAATTATTCCGCCAGATGGAATTGATTGGATTTGCGTTAGCCCAAAAAAAGATGCAGAGTTATTAGTAAAAAAAGGGAACGAATTAAAAATTGTTTATCCACAAGAAGATTTAGATCCAAGAAGCTTTTTAGACTTAGATTTCGATGTGTTCTCATTACAGCCAATGGATGATTCAAATTATAAAAGCAACCTTAATAAAACATTAGAATACTGTACTGATAATCCAATATGGAGATTAAGTCTTCAGGTGCATAAATATTTACAAATTCCTTGATTTAAAATGGATATATATAAAAAATTTTCATTTGACTCTGCACATTTTTTGCCCAACCTCCCAGATGATCACAAATGTAAGCGTATGCATGGGCATACTTTTAATGTAGAAGTTCATATATCGGGCCCAATCGATAAACATATTGGTTGGATAATGGATTTTGGTGATGTAAAAGATATTTGCAATCCAATCATAAAACAACTTGATCATATTGTATTAAATGATATTCCTGGTCTTGAAAACCCTACAAGTGAAAATTTAGCTGTATGGATATGGAAAAAAATTCAACCTAAACTACCGCAATTAAAAAAAATTATTGTAAGTGAGACTTGCACCACAGGTTG
>CENY01059060.1_pt1 | contig 19959 bp, 14 predicted proteins | sample 356181 | NCBI WGS metagenome assembly CENY01 (sample SAMEA2619840, study PRJEB7988) | marine metagenome | isolation source: saline water (ENVO:00002010), including
TGACGCAATACGCAAAGCTAGAGTTTTAGCGGCTCAAAACGCCATAGAGATAGCTGATTTATACGCTAAAGAAATGGGAGTTAAGCGGGGACCGTTGCTATACGTAGTAGACCAAAATTCTTCTCAGTACCCCCAAAAAGAAATGGCAGTTATGGCCGACATGGCGCGTTCTGCCCCTACGCCAATATTAGCTGGAGACTATAATGTACAGGTCACTATTAGAGCAGTATTTGGGATAAATTAACCCTCAAAAGCTAGCGGGGTATCTTCTCGGTTTGCCCATTCACCCATAGAACCGTCGTACATACATGACCTAGGGTATCCCAACAGCGCAAGTACAAAAGCTGCGTGCGCCGCACGCACCCCACCCTGTCAGTAAATATGAATTCGTTTTTCATGGGTGATTCCGACACTAGCCAACAACATACTCAATTCCTGAGGAGATTTGAATGTGGAATCTTCGTTAACTAAATGTGTCCATTCTAAGTGCACAGCGCCGGGAACATGTCCTACTCTGGCATTACCTCTGCTGTTAATACCCATAAATTCGTCATCGGAGCGAACGTCCCATATCAGAGAATTTTCATCCCCTATAGCCTCTTTCAGTTTTTCCACATTCGAAATGATTGAATCATTTATGGAATTGATGGTGAATGTCACATCATTATCTACTACTTTCAATCCAGACTCTACCGGCAGCTGTAATGAAGTCCAACTATTCCAACCGCCATCAAGAATCTTCACGTTACTATGTCCATAATAATTAAGAACCCACCAAAGTCTCGCCGCATCTCTACTAGAAAAGCGATCATACGCTACGACTAGGGTGTCATCACCTATACCTACAGACTCAAACCAATTTTTTGCTTCAGGTGGTGGTGCTACTAATCGCGTATTTTTGCTTCCTTTAATCTGCCATGTCGGGGATAAAACTGCGCCAGGTATATGACCTTGAAGAAATTGCTCGTCATCTTGCGCCATTTCAATGACTCTTACAGAGTCTTCAGTCAAATGATCCGAGAGCCATAATGCATCTACTAGCAAATCTCGCCTAACATATTCATTCATGTTATCTCCGTTCTACAGGCAGAAGTTTTACGATTTAGCATACTCTTGGCGATGTGGTGGGGATGCAAAATATGCACATAAACTGCCAACGCACAATACCACCGCAAAGAATACCAAGGCAGTAGAATAATCTCCATTTTTATCATGCGCATACCCTGCTAAAAGTGGACCAATCGCATTTGAGGCAATTACAACTGGATGAGTTATACCTCGAATTTTTCCAATCGAATAACGCCCAAAATAGTCTGCATATACAACTGGAAGTATAGAAAAAATACCTCCAAAAGCAGCTGATTCAATGAACGTAAAAATTAACATCGGAACTCCTTGACTGAGTTCGATAGCCACAAGCATGACAATCACGCCTGCTAACATAAAAACACTAAGTACTAGACGGTGCCCTACATGACTCAAAAGCCAGGCTGCAAAAAATCCACCAATAAGCATACCTACAGCATGGGTTAAAAGTATCGGGCCTATCAACGATTGATTTAATCCTTGGTCTAAAAAAAGAGGAATTCTGTGGAGCCCGAAGCCACCACCTGCTACCATTGCACTCATATGTGTCACCATTAAGAGCCAAAAGGCTTTTGTCGTTATCGCATCTCTAGTAGTCCAATCAGCCTCTATAGAGGTTGATTGATTGGCCTTTATTTGGAGAAAAGAAATACTATCCCCATCAGGGTTTAGTCCAATTTCTTCGGGTCTTCGAGCAACAACTAATAGCCACGGAACCACCGCAAACAAAGAGACTAGGCAACCTAAAATCCAAAATGCTTCACGCCAACCCCAAAAACTTATGATTAGTGCAGCGATTAACGGCCATATGCCAAGGCCTACCCTACTGCCATTAATTGCTAGTGCAGTTGCAAATGCTCTTCGTCTAATGAACCAATTAGCAATCACTGTATGGCCCGCAAGATTTTGTATATTCATCATTGCCATACGTCCGATTGAGAAAGCTAAATATAGAGCAATCAGGTTTTGAACAAACCCAATACTGATCAACGAAACTCCCATTAACAACGCGCCCACAGTCATGACAGCGCGCCCTCCATATGTATCAAGTAATTTGCCAACTATTGGACCAAAAAGAGCGGCTATAACCGTAGCGAAACTAAATACTCCTGAAATTGCAGTTCTAGACCAGCCAAATTCATCTGTCCATGCAGGTATGAATACACTGAAAAGAGGAGCAGCCAAAGAACCACTCAGTACCATGGTTATCGATACAGCTCCTGCAACTACCCATCCATAATAAAATTTATTCCTAGCTGCAAAATGTTTAATTTCTATCTCTCAATCTGATTTACTTGGCTTTACTAAAGTTTCTTTAGCTACGAACATTAATAATGCCGCTGCAATTAATAGCACTGGTGCAAATACTAAAAATGGAATTCCCACTCCATAATTTACAGCCAATACCCCTCCTAACAATGGGCCCGATATCGCGCCTATTTCAGAAAAAGTCCTGCGGGCAGCCTGCAACCTTGCCCTCACAGCATCAGGAACAACATCATAAGTAGAAGTAGCAACCGACCCTAATGAAAGTCCATTAGCGAATCCCATCGCAACTGTAATAGCAATTAATGGGTAAAACGAGCCTAATAACGGTATAACCAGAAAAGCCACCCCGGGAAGCATTGTGCTAGGAACAGTCGCCCACTTTCTCCCAATCTTATCTACAATAAATCCGGCCGGTAGAATCATAACTAGTGACCCTATAGTCATTAGGAAAAACAAAAAACCTATGCGGCTGGCCGACATACCAATTTCATCGGCGTATAGCGGAAACATGCTCTGGAAAGACATTCGATAGAGCATCATGCTAGCTGTTGCGAATACAAGGACAATATATGTCGCGCGCAACGCTGGATCAATTTGAAAAAATAAACCTTTGATTCGCGCGGTGAAATTGCCTACTGGTTTTTGCTGTAAGGTGTTTTCTTTAGAATTCACGGGGGTAGAATTTGGTGCAAAGTAACCGACCATAAAAACCAATAATGCTAAAATTGTATACAGTCCAAACACCGCGCGGAAACCGGATGCGTCGGCAAGAACTCCTCCAATTAACCCCCCGAGTCCCATACCAACGGCATGAAATCCCATGAACCCACTCATTAAACGACCACGTTGATTAGCCTTGACTAAATCAACTCCAGCTACTTCTCTCCCTAGCATCCAACTACTGTCCGCGACTCCAGCAATAAATAATGTAACAAGCAGAGGCCAAAAGTAAGGAGAAATCGAAGCGATCAATACCGAGGCACCAATAAATAATGGGCCTATAGTTATCGCGATGCGAGTGCCGAAACGATCGATTAATATACCTCCAATCGGTTGGCCCACAAACCTACCAAGTGCAAAAGCGGTAATAATTTGAGCAGCAATTCCTCCAGTGATTTCGAAATGATCAGAAATCATTGGAATAATTGGCATGACCATTCCATGACCAATACCTAAAAATATTGTCGTGGTATATAAGATTATCAATCCATGTATGACTGAATTTGAACGCATAAAACTCACAAATATGTTTTCCGGTTTGACACAGATAGACCCAACCTGTCAGGTATACTATAACTGTACCCAATTTAATCAACATTTTTGGAGGGACAATGGCCCACAACGTAGACCTAAGCAAGATCGTTTCTCTTGCTAAAAGACGAGGCTTTGTATTTCCGTCTAGTGAGATATACGGAGGAATCGGGTCAAGTTGGGATTATGGTCCACTTGGCGTAGAGCTTAAACGAAACGTTAAAGAAGCCTGGTGGAGGTCAATGGTATACCAACGAAATGACGTAGTCGGGTTAGACAGTGCTATCATCCAAAACCCTCAAGTATGGATTTCAAGTGGGCATTCAACGAACTTTACAGATCCTTTAGTTGAGTGTTCAGTTTGTCACAAGCGATACCGCGCCGATCAATTAGATGATCCTTCTGTATGTCCTGATGATAAAGCGAAATTATCTGATCCCAAAATGTTTAATCTAATGTTTAAAACCTTTGTTGGCCCGGTGGAAGATTCTGCCAATCAAGTGTGGTTACGGCCTGAGACAGCACAGGGTATTTTTATAAATTTCGATAATGTGGTTACCTCAACACGATCCAAACTTCCTTTTGGTATTGCTCAGGTAGGTAAATCTTTTCGCAACGAAATAACTCCTGGAAACTTTATCTTTCGTACTCGTGAATTCGAACAAATGGAAATGGAGTATTTCGTCAAACCAGGCGACGATGATTCTTGGCACAAATATTGGATACAGCACAGGTACAATTGGTATAAGTCCCTTGGAATACGTGAGGAAAATTTGCGGATTAGAGTACATGCAAATGATGAGCTTGCTCACTATGCCAAAGCGACGTCTGATATTGAATATGCTTTCCCCTGGGGATGGGGAGAACTCGAAGGTATAGCCAACAGGACCGATTTTGATCTTAGCCAGCATGAATCAGTTTCAGGAAAGAATCTCAAATATTTTGATCAAGAATTAAACGAGCATTACTTCCCCTACGTAATTGAGCCAGCAGCGGGAGTTGACCGAACAGCATTAACATTTATGTTTGATGCCTACGAGGAAGAGCAAATTATTTCGAGTAATGGAAAAACAGATACACGAACTTTATTGCATTTTCATCCTGATATAGCGCCTGTTCAAGTCGCTGTACTACCGCTTAGTAGAAATGAAAAACTAAACCTTACCTCTAAAGAAATCGAATCTTTACTACTTTCACAATCCTTCCGATGTCAATATGATGATTCTCAATCTATAGGACGGCGTTATAGAAGACAGGATGAAATCGGAACGCCGTTATGTGTAACTATTGACTTTGAGACGGTAGAAAATGATCAAGCAGTCACTATTCGCAACCGAGACTCGATGCGGCAGAGCCGCGTTCCTATTGAAAACCTTGTAGAAGAAATCAAAAAAGAGCTCAATTTACTAAAGCATTGAATTCATCAAATTAATTATTGATAAGAAAAGGTGCTCCGAAATTTGAAATTATTACATATTTCTGACATTCATATTGGTGTAGAGTCATACGGCAAGGTTGCAACAGAAGAAGACCTAGTCTCTTTTCCCGTATATTTTGCCCCTGGTGAGGACCGATCCCAATTTATCGGTATGAATACTCGTTTGCTAGATTTTCTTTCAGCAATGGATGAAGCAGTGGCATACGCAATTGAAAACCGTATTGATTTGGTTTTATTTGCTGGAGATGCCTATAAATCGAGAGATCCATCACAAACTCATCAAAGGGAATTTGCGAAACGGATAAATAGGCTTTCAGACGCTGACATTCCTGTATTTCTAACTGTAGGTAATCACGATTTGCCTCACATTGCCAACCGAGCTACTTCTCTAGAAATCTTCCCTACTCTAAATGTCAAAAATATTACAGTTTCACAAACTTTAGAAACGCATATTATTGGAACTCAATCAGGTGATATCCAAGTTGTAGGTCTGCCGTGGATACGTATAGGACAATTCATGGCAAAAGAAGAAACGCGAAATATGAATATGGAAGAAATCAAACAAGCTTTAGAAAACCGTTTGACTAGTTTGCTTGAAACAGAAGTGGCCTCGCTTGATAAAACCCTTCCTTCAGTTTTATGTGCCCACGTTAATATTTCCGGATCGAAGACAGCCTCCGAGCGTTCTATGATGCTAGGAAATGATCATTTACTCAGTTTGGGTTCCGTCGCTATAAAGGAATTTGACTATGTTGCTTTAGGCAATATCCACAAGTACCAGATACTCACTCATAATCCCCCAGTAGTATATGCAGGTAGCATTGAACGCGTAGATTTTAGTGAGGAAAAAGAAGATAAGGGATTTGTAAGCGTACAACTCGATCCTACGATGCCTAATGGTGAGAGATTACTAAGTCATGATTTTATACCTGTTCATGCACGATCTATGATTACTATTAATGTATCTCCAAAGCTAGGAGAAGACCCTACTGAAGCCTCCTTAAATGAAATTGAGAAAAATTCTGAAAAATTAGCTAATGCCATTGTTCGATTCAAAATAAATTTGACTTCAGAACAAGAACCTCATTTTAACGAATCTGAAATTAGACAAAAACTTAATGTATGTTTCTATTTCGCCGGTATAGAAAAAAATATTAGCCGCGAACACAGAACTCGAATTGCAGTCAGTGATGCAGAAAAAATTACTCCCTCCAATGCAATTCGCAAGTACTTTGAAACCAAATCGCTACCAAAATCACGTGAAGAAGAATTAATGAAATACGTTCAAGTACTACTTCAAGAAGAATTTGAGGATAGTCATTAAAAATCAGATTTGACACTTATCTCAAGCAATGATAGATACCATGATAGGTACCATCCAGAAAGGTAAAGGTAGATATGGCAAAGAAAACACTTGGAGTTGCAATGGTCGGAATCGGTGTCGGAGGCACAGAAATGCTTCCAGCATTCGAGCAAATGGAAGAAATCGACCTTATTGCAGGCGCAGATACCAACCCTCTCACTAGAGAACGATTTCAAGCAAGATATGAAGCAACGGCTTACTCTACGCTTGAAGAATTATGTGAAGACCCAAACGTAGAGGCTGTTTGGATTTCGACCCCTAATAGATTTCATGCTCCAATGGCAATTTATGCTCTCGAGCATGGAAAACACGTTGTGGTAGAAAAACCAATGGCCCTCAGTCTCGAAGAAGCTCAGGCTATGTGTGATGCGGCAAAAAGAACTGGAAATGTCCTGATCGCAGGTCACACTAGATCATTCATTCCTCCATTCAGAAAAATGTACAGCATAATTAATTCAGGGCAATTAGGAGCAGTAAAATCCATAAATTTTATGGCTTACACAGACTGGTTGTTACGTCCTAGGGTTTCAGAAGAACTGGATTTAAACCAAGGAGGTGGACTTGTTTATCGGCAAGGACCACATCAAATTGATACCGTTCGCCTATTAGGAGGAGGAATGGTCAAAAATGTGCGTGGAGTAGTCGGTCAATGGATGCCCGAGAGGTCTATTCCCGGGTATTACTCAGCAATATTTGAGTTTGAAAATGGGGCTTTCTCCACGATTGTTCATAATGCACATGGTTATTTCATGGGGGCACAAATGGTCCCATGGGGCCATGATCGTCAAAGGTATGACGAAGCCGAAAGAGTCCTAGTAAGAAACGGAATGATGAGTGGTACCAGAGATGAAGAATCTGATAAACAGGCAATTCGGATAGGTGGAGAAAGAGAAGTAGAAATTTTCAAACGAGAAGGCCAAAACCGCGAGATTGGCGGAGAACCTTGGGTTCCGGCCGAGCCAGGTTTTGTGGTTGTATCTTGTGAAAGAGGCGATATCACTCGATCTGCGTACGGTGTCACAATCTATGACAACAATGGTCATCATACAATTGATTTAAAGCCTCCAGCGGGTTGGGCAATGAATCGACGAGCTGAATTGAAAGAACTATACGAAGCTGTGGTTAATGGTGCCCCTGTCTATCATACGGCAGAATGGGGTATGGCTACCCTAGAAGCTACATTGGCAGTCATTGAGTCTGCCAAAACAGGCAAATTAATCGATCTCAAGCATCAAATCCCTGTGCATTCTGAGTATTCAAATGCAAAAATATTTGATGAAGACCCTGTAGATGCAGGAGTAAGAATAGACTAACGATTAGCGCGCCTATGAAAATTCATAGGCGCGCTAATCGTTTTTAGCATCAGTAACAATTTGAGATAATATATTGAAAGCCTGCCTCGGAGTGATGTCGTCTAAATCAATACCCTCTATTAACTGAAATAGTCTGTCTATCTCAGGAGGGTAATTTACTTGGAAACTGAATTCTGCTTGAGACGGTCCCCCCGGAAGTATTTTCTTTTTTCTATTACGAGGGGCTTCCCTTTCACTCTCATGGTTATTTAATAATTCTTGAGCTCTTGTTATCACTGATTGAGGCAACCCAGCCAGTTGGGCGACTTGCACTCCATAACTCCGATCGGTACCGCCCTTAACAATTCTATGAAGGAATGCAATTTCATTGTTACTCTCTGAGACAAGTATCCTTAAATTAGTAACCCTAGGTAGTCGGTCAGCAAGTTCCGTTAATTCATGATAATGAGTTGCAAATAATGTACGACAGCCTAACAATGGGTGGTTATGAATATGTTCTGCAACCGCTTGAGCAATCGATAATCCATCATATGTTGATGTGCCCCGTCCTAGTTCGTCCAAAATCAGCAATGAATTTTTTGTTGCGTGATTTAAAATCGATGCAGTTTCAACCATCTCAATCATAAATGTTGACTGACCTGAGGTAAGGTCATCCTGTAGACCAACACGAGTAAATATTCTATCCACTATTCCAATATGTGCCTTTTGAGCAGGCACAAATGATCCAATCTGTGCCATTAGCACCACCAGGGCCACTTGGCGTAAATATGTCGATTTACCTGCCATATTGGGCCCAGTTAAAATCACTAACTGACTAGAATCTGTAGACATCGAAACGTCATTGGGTACAAAAGCACCTCCCGGAAGAAAGCGTTCCACCACCGGATGCCTAGCGTTTTCTAAAATAAGTGCATTATCTGTTCCTAAAGACGGTCTTACATACCCATAACGCGAAGATACTTCACCCAAAGATAGCAGGGCATCAATCTGTGCAACTGCTGCTGCTGTAGCAATTATTTGCTTAGCAAATAATAAAATTTGCCCGCAAATTTCTCTGTATATTTGGGTTTCTAGCTTCTCTAACTCCTCGCTTGAATTGAGTATTTTTTCTTCGTACTTTTTTAATTCCTCTGTGAAAAATCGTTCCGCATTTACTAAAGTTTGTTTTCTAATGTAATCATCAGGCACTGAACTCAAGTGAGATTTGGATATTTCAATAAAATATCCAAAAACTTTGTTATATCGAATTTTTAAATTACCTATGCCTGTACGAGTTTTCTCGTGTTCCTCTAAGGCGAGAATATATTTCCTAGTATTACGGGTGAGAGAATTTAATTCGTCAAGCTCTGCAGAATAACCTTCTTTAACTATCCCACCCTGTCCGATATCTCCTCGTGGGTCTTCATTCAGTGATTCCTTTATAAGAAATCGTGGATTGTCACAAGAGTCTAATCCACTTACAAGCCAATCAAGAGGATTTTTCTTCTTAGTAATTATCAAGTCAATTATGCTTGGAACTGCGTCAAGCGATTTTCTTAACCCAATAAGTTCACGAGGCAATACAATTCCGGAAGCAGTTCTCTGAATAATTCTTTCTATATCCGATATTTCATTCATCAAGGATGATAATTTCCCTCTAAGTAAATCAGAGGAATGAAACCATTCCACTGCGTCCAAGCGTCTTTGAAGAGCATCCGTATTGATGAGAGGTTGGCTAAGCCAATTTCGAAGTAACCTTGCTCCCATCGAAGTATGGGTCTGATCCAAAACACTCAAAAGTGATTGGTCTTTTCTACCCCATTGTCCTCCTTCGAAAAGCTCAAGATTTCGCCTAGTCTGAGGGTCAATGGTCATGTACTCTTCTATCGAATAAGTGTAGAGGGATCTAATTTGCGTTAAAGAAAGAGGGTGAGTCGCTTCAAGATAATCAATTACTTCTCCGGCTGCAGCTATAGCGAGTTCTAAATTCTCGCAACCATATGGCTCTAATGTCCTAGTTCTATAAAGCTTTAGTAGCTTTTGGCGAGCCCATTGCGGATTAAATTTCCCATTCTTAGATCTCGTTAAGTTATAACTACTTGACAAGGTATCTATAAGCTCTGAGTCTTCTTGCTCAACAATTATTTCGACTGGAGATAATCGTGCTAATTCCTCCAAAATTGAATCTGTATCAACCTCAGTAACCGCAAATTCTCCAGTAGAAATATCGGCAAATGCGATTGCCGCACTCGGGGGACGTCTGATTACCGCCGCTAAATAATTATTAGAAGCAGACTCAAGTAAGTTCGCCTCGAGCACAGTTCCCGGGGTAACAACTCTAACTACTTTTCGATCAACGATACGTTTTCCATCAGGGAGACTAGTTTGCTCTGCAATCGCAACTTTATGCCCTTTTTTTAGTAACTTCGCAAGGTAATTATCCAAAGAATGAAATGGAATACCTGCCAAAGGAACCATTTCTCCATGACCCATTTCTCTTTGAGTCAAAACTATCTCTAGATCTCTTGAAGTGGTTCGCGCATCATCATCAAAAGTTTCATAAAAATCGCCCATGCGATAAAGCAAGATCTCTTCAGGATACTGTGCTTTAATATCTAAATACTGTTTACGTGCAGGAGTTACCACAATGAGATTCTATATAGCAAAACCAAATAGTTAAATGGCGAGGCCTTTATATATTTAAAGGTTTAGTGGGAACAAGTACAGCAGAGGGATCTTTGCGCCAAGTTTCAGGTTGAACATCAATGTAAAGTTCAATCTCATTACCATCCGGATCAAGGATATATATGCTATGGGTAACGGTATGATCTGAAAGGCCAACAATAGCTACCCCAGCAGCTTCTAATTCAGCGATAGCGGCAACAAGCTCATCATCAGATGTTCCAATTTTCAATCCAAAATGGTACATACCCAGACGTCTACCAGTTGGAATTCCAGTAGCCTCATTTCCAACTTCAATCAACAACAATTCATGATGTGTCCTACCAGTAGTAAACATAGCTGTTCCTACTCGAGGTCCATTATTTCCAATTTCCCTCCAGCCTAAAATGTTTTTATAAAAATTTCGTGACTTCAATAAGTCCGATACGTACAAAACTACATGGCCGAGTTCTTTAATTTCCATAGAAATTCCACATTAATAATGCGATTAGTCTTCTTTCCAGAATCTTTCTTCAAAAATTTGCCATCCATCGTTATCCAATCTGTCATGAACATCCTCTATCATGCCAGGATTACCACATAGATAGACAGCAGTATCCTCTACCGGTAAGCTCCATCGCTGAATATATTCTTCAATCAGGGTATTGACACGACCAGTGGGTCCATTCCAACTTCGATTGCGTTCCGCGCCTGGTCTACTAACAGTAGTAACAAACGTGACTAAATCAGGTTGCCGCTCTGCTAAACGATCTAGTTCTGAATCATAGACAAATTCATCTTGATGACTTGCACCTTCCATGACATAAAAATGGTGCCCCCGCACGTTATCTTTCTGCGCTTGTCTAATCATACTGACGTAGGGGGCCACCCCCGTAACAGTTCCCAACATTAAATGATGATGAAATTGAGGCTGAAATACGAAAAGACCTTTTGCTCTTGGACGCATTGAGACTGAATCACCTACATGTAAGTTCCATAACTTCGGAGTTAATTTGCCTCCATTTTCCGGAAGCACGTATTCGATGAATAATTCAATCAAGTGCTCATAAGGGGCAGATGCAATCGAATATGGACGTTCGATACCATCTAAACCAATAGTAATATATTGTCCCGGTTTAAAGCGAAATGGCTCATCTGGACGTAGCCATAATAAAAACAAATCCTCTGCAACTTCTTGTTTCTTTGCAACGTAAGCTCTTGGGAATTTAGACAAAGAATCAACTTTTTCAGTCATAACTAGCTCCGTGGTCAGGGTAAATTTTTGAAGGAACAGCATTGAGTCTTTTAATATGATTCATTGGGTCAGGTTCTAGGGACGAGTCTACTTCTACCGCCAATTCACCAAAAAGGGTAGTTAGTGATATTACACCCATTGGAACAGATTCAGAAAAAGTAACTAAACCATGCTTGGTTAATCCATTAGATGTTTCCACTGTAGCATTTTGACCGTCTTTTAATTTTAATTCAATTCCATCGACTGGATTCAATTGGAGCTGTTCTTTTCTTTCTATAAGGTTATTACCTTTTGCTCCAATCTTAATTTCAGGTTTGTGCCCCGGTTGTATTAAAACACGACCATGAGCAAGCATAAATGGAAAATCTTTCGTTATTTGAGGTTTTGAATGCCACACTGCAGGATAAAGCTGGGCTTTACCATACCTAAATTTACCATCCATATACAGAATTGATGAACCACTAGAATCTTCTTTCGCGCAAGGCCATTGCAACCCGGTAATAACCTCTCCAGAATACATAACTTGTGTAGGTTGTGGGTCATTAGTGGATATTTGCGGAAAAATCTGTTTAGTGGATAGGATTTTTTCATGGCTTACACCACTGTATTCCGGAATCAATTGCGCTATTTCGTCCAGTACGTGCTTTGGCATGGCATACGTAAATCCTGGAATTCCTAATTTTTCTGCGATTGCACAAATTATTGAAAAATAACTCCAAGCGTCCGATTTTTTATTTTTAATTACTCTTCTTACAGGTTGTATTCTTCTTTCTAAATTAGTATATGTTCCGGTTTTTTCGGCCCAAACTTCCGCAGGTAGTACAACATCTGCAAATTCAGTGATTGAAGATTCAAATGCTTCTGCAACAACAAGAAATTCTAAATTTCTTAAAGCAGACGGAACATCACCTAATCCACCATCCTCTAAATGAACATGATTCCCCAGGAGAATCATCGCTTTTATATCACCACGACGCGCTGCATCGAACATACTCTTATTACCTAAACCCGGAGTGGTCGGAATTGGTGAATTCCAAAAATCAGAGAATACTTGTCGCGCGCGCGCATCTTCTAAAAGATTATGCCCAGGCAATGAACCTGACCACGCTCCCATATCCCAGGCACCTTGTTCATTGGTACCTTGATACAGAGGAATAACACCCGCACCTTTTTTGCCTATGTTTCCTGTAGATAATGCAATTGCAGCGGCAATTCTTGATGTATCACGACGAGTCCCACCAACTGAGCTATCTCCTCCTAGTAACACTGCACCGAGATCAGATTCTGCATAAATTTTAGCAGCAGCTTCAATCTTATCCTTAGGAACTCCAGTTTCCTGCGCAACGGCATCAAGAGAAAATTCATTCAATGAATCTAAGAGTGTATCCCATCCATTAGTATGCTCACGAAGAAAATTAAAATCAGCTAATCCATTATCAACAATGGCTCGTAATATTCCACCTAATAGAACAGGATCGGTTCCCGGAAAAGGCCGTAGCCATAAGCTGGCATAGCGTGTCAATTCTACTTCTCTTGAATCAATAACTATTAATTTTTGATTTCCAGACCTGGTTGCTCGTTTTATTGGAACAGCCAAAAGGTTTTGTTCTTCAGTTAAATTTGCACTAACCACTATTACAGCTCCAGAATCTTTCAGATCCCAAATATTCATAGTGCCGGCAAAATATCCCAAAACGTCCTGTAATCCTTCTGTGATTCCGGGCGCGTTATTCGAAGCAGTATCTATGTTGTTAGTCCCCATGGCTACACGGGCAAATTTTTGGGCCAGAAACAATTCTTCATTTGTAGCTCGTGGGCTTGCCATCAATGCAAATTGATTTTCTCGAAAATTAGAAATTCTCTGAGCAATAATTTCAATTGCATTCTCCCATGACGTTTCAATTAATTCGTCATTGACCCTAATTAACGGGGATTTGATGCGCCGTTTATCGTTAACATAATCATATCCAAATTTGCCTTTAAAGCATGCCTGTCCAAGGTTAGCTGGAGAATTTAGCTCCGGAACAGCACGGATAATTTTCTCCCAATTATTGACTTCATATGTCATCGTGCACCCGATTGAACATTCTCCGCATATGGATTGTTCAATCCGTGCCGGCCTTTCCCATTTATAGTCAGTTTCCGTCAATGCGCCGACTGGGCAAACATCTATACATGCCCCACAAAACTCGCATCCTGATTCTAGAAGAGATTCACCCATAACTGTCCCTACCAAAACCTGACCCGCTCTCTCCGTCATGCCAATTGCGACATCGCCTCTAAGTTCGTCGCAAGATCGGGTACAACGCGCACAAACGATACATAAGTTGTAATCACGATCGTAAAATGGATCTTTAGTTTCAATTTGTAATGTACGGTATTGATAGGTAAGTGGGGATACCATTCCTTGAGGATGAAAACGAGTAGTGTCCTTAAGCTCACATCTTTCATTTTTGGGACATGTAACACATCTATCCACAACATCTACATGCCGCAGGCATATATCTTGTGGTCCGCATAAATCAATCCGGTGACAAGTTAAGCAGCCGTGAGGATGTTCAGATAGAAGGAGATCTAGTGTTGTATTTCTTACTTTTTCCGCGTCTTCGTGTTTAGTATTCACAACCATTCCGTCGCGAACTGGCAAAGTACATGAAGCTGGTGTCCCTCTCTGCCCCTCTACTTCTACAACGCACATTCGACAAGCGCCATAGGGCTTCATACCAGGGTGGTAACACAGGTATGGAATATATAAACCTGCATCATTGGCAGCCTGTACCACCATTTTATCGGATGTTGTTTTTATCTCATGTCCATCAATCATAATTGTTATTTCATCAGACATAGAGAGTTAATCCTCCAACTTATCATTAAGTACATTGGCATCAGGTTTCACATCTGCGACAAAATCTGGCTTCACGATCGAAGTGGGTGTATGACCATCTATTTGTGCTCCTCTGCGTGTAGACACAGGCCCAATAAATGTGCCTATTGGAATGGAACTTTCGTTATTAAGTTGATCAATGAATTCAGCTTCAAAGAAACGAACAGCACTTGCCACAGGGTTATAGCCAAGTTGCCCATGCCCACATAACGAACCTGCTCGCATATTAACACCAACTCGTTCCATCAATTTCATATCATTTTCACGGCCTACGCCGCTTGAAATTCTTTCCAGTATTTCAAGCATGTGGCTCATCCCTAGCCGGCAAGGGAAACATTTCCCACACGATTCCATTTGATCAAAAGCGATCAGTGTTCGAGTTAAATCGACCACGGACCTGTCCTCATTACATACAATTAATCCACCTGACCCGAACATTGCTCCAGCCGCGACCATTTCGTCAAAATCAAGTTTCATGTCAAATTGGTCAGAAGGCAGAAGGCCACCCAATGGCCCTCCCGTTTGTAAAAATTTTATTCTCTTTCCTTGTGGGTCTCCTCCCCCAAGGTCTTCAATGATATGTTTCACCGATACGCCAAATGGAACTTCGACAAGCCCTTTATGTCTAATATCTCCAGATAGGCACGCAATGGCCGTTCCGTTACTTTTCTCAGTTCCAATTGATGCGAACCAGTCAGCACCTTTTCGAATTATTTCTGGAACATAGCTTAATGTTTTAATGTTGTTGATATTGGATGGTTTCCCCCATACCCCGTATGCAGCAGGAAACGGTGGGCGATATCGCGGCATTGATCGTTTTCCCTCTACTGCCTCCATAAGCGCAGTTTCTTCACCTGCAACATATGACTCCCCTACTAAAGAGACTTCTATATCAAAGTTAAATTCTGATCCCAGAATGCCGTTCCCTAAAAGATTAGCCTCATAACATGCTTCAATTGCTAATCTAGTTCTGTCTATGGGAGAGTCATGACCATGACGTATAAAAACAATCCCATTAGAGGCTCCGGTAGCGTATCCTGCCAATATACAGCCTTCTATTAGAGTAAAGGGATCCGTTTCTAATATCGTTTTATCGTTAAAAGCTCCCGGGTCTCCTTCTTCGCAATTGCACAGGATATATTTTACTGGTGAAGGGTTACCAGCTAAAAAGCTCCACTTTGTCCCTGTAGAAAAAGCGGCACCGCCTCTTCCTCTAAGTCCTGAGTTTTTCACTTCTTCCAAAGTTTCTTCTGGACTCATACTAAACAAAGCCTTATCTAAGCCATAAAACCCGCCTCTAGCTATGTAATGGTCAAGATCTACTGGGTCAATCTCCCCAGCGTTCCGCAATGCTATCCTCACCTGGGACTGCATCATTGGCAACTCTGTAAAATCAGGAATTCCTTCCACCTTACCGCCAATCGAAGCTAACGCCATATCAAGAACTGGATTACCTTTGACGATGTGTTCTTTAATAATACGAGTAATCTGCTCAGGTCTTACGTTCCCGTAAAGCACCCGAGGCATGTTGGGAACGTAAACATCGATAAGTGGCTCAGCGTAACATAAGCCGGTTGTACCAACTTCTGAAATACTAACGTCTAAGTTTAATTTCTCTAGCTCAAACCTAAGGGTACTCAGGATTTCATCAGAACCTGCTGCTTCACCCATCAAGCCTGTGCTGATGCGTATCCATGGGAGCTTATGCAACTCATCCCAATTTTTTATAGCTTTATCTGAAAGTGAAGAAAATGATCCTGCCATTAATGTTCCTTCGCCATATTTGTGGAGTTTGAGTCATCATCTTGCGCTAAGTTCTCCAATTTCTTGATAACAGAATCTAGAGAAGCATGCCCAATGAGTCCGTGATCAATACTTACTGCGGGAGCGTGTGGGCATACACCTAAACATGTGTTGTACTTCAGAGATAATGCGCCATCAGGCGTATCGCCTTCACCACTTAACTTTAAGTACTTGAGAATCCCTTGAAGGATGGATTGCGCACCTAAAACATGGCATGTTGGCCCCCAGCAGATCTCAATAGAGTGTGCAGCTGGAGGAGTAAACCTAAAATTAGGGTAAAAAGAACCTACACTCCAAACTTCATTAACACTAGCACCTGTAAACAATGCAATTTCTTCAACAGCCTCTAAAGGAAGGTAGCCCAGCGCATCATGTACTGCCAGCAACGATGAGAGAACAGTAATAGTTCTTGATTTCTGATCCCTAAGTGCCAATCGAGCTTGTTCTCTTAGATCTAAAGGATTAGGATCCGATGTATTTGAAGATTTTGATGTGGTAGTCATCAGGCGTGCTAGTTCGTGAATTTATTAACGAACGGTTTATCGCATCGTAGCATGGGTACATTCTCTAAACAAGGGCAAATTATTGAGTAAAATCATCGCTTAGCAAAATCCAATGATCTTAGGTACCTCGTAATCGCGGTTGCGTAGGCGAAAAAGATGGCTGCTGCACCAATCTCACAGTCGAAACTCCTCCGACAGCACGAATAGCATCAATCATCTCTTCTGTAACAGGATCATCAAACCCTACAATCATTGTAGCTGCTCCTCTGGGAGCTTCTCTTCCAACTTCCATAAAAGAAATATTCGCATCGTATTCACCTGCAATCATCCCAAGTTTCCCTATCATGCCTGGCTGATCAGTATGTGATGTGAACAACATGTATGGAGCGGTAGGTTGAATATCAAGGTAAAAATCATTCAGCCTTAGAAGATGAGTTTTCCCATTGATCGATGTACCGCCTAAAGAGATTTCTCCATTAGAATTGGTGATTTTTACTCCAATTAAATTCACATACTGATCAGTCCCTTCAGAATTTTTCTCTTCTAATATTTTGATCCCCCGAGTATGAGCAATGATGGCAGCATTAACTAAATTTACCCGCAAATCAGATGTGGCACTTAAAATTCCAACTAGCGCAGCAGAAGACAGTATTGTCGTATCAAACCGTGCGATTTCACCGGAAGAAATAATTGTAATTGAGTCTAGTTGAGCACCTTCAAGGAGTTGTACACCTATCCTACCTAGGGTAGTAGCTACATCGAGGTATGCCCTAAGTGCTTCCCGTTCTTCAGCTGCAATAAAAGGCATATTGACTGTGTATGGTGCTGACCCGCCTGAAAGGATAGTGATCAATTGGTCGACTACTTCCATGGCAACTTCAGCTTGCGCCTCTTCAGTTGAAGCTCCAAGATGAGGCGTCAAAACCGAATTTGTATTCTCAATTAAATCGAGTTCCTTCGGAGGCTCTGATGGGTATACGTCTAATGCGGCGCCGGCTACAAGGCCTTCGGTCAATGCACGATGGAGCAGATTTTCATCAACCAATCCTCCCCTTGCCGCATTAATAATCCGAACCCCTGGTTTCAAAAGTTTAAATTCTTGCTCTCCAATCAAACTTTTAGTACCCGAAGTTAGTGGTGTATGGATAGATATAAAGTCCGACTCGCTCAATAATTTCTCAAGCGACACCGCCTCAACACCAAGACTCCGAGCCCTCTCGTTGGAAACGTATGGATCAAAAGCCAAAATATTCATTTGGAATGCTCGTGCCCTAATTGCGACCTCAGAACCAACTCGGCCGAGACCCACAACACCTAAAGTCTTATTCCTTAACTCCACTCCTGTAAATTGGGATCGAGTCCATTCTCCTCTACGCATAGAAGCGTCTGCTTGAGGAATATTCCTCGCCAAAGACATCATTAACGCAAATGCATGCTCTGCCGCAGCAATAGTGTTTCCTGTTGGAGCATTGACAACAGCAATCCCATTCTCGGTTGCTGCATCTACATCAATATTGTCAACTCCAACGCCAGCTCGTCCGATGCCCAACATCCTGCCAGCATGGGATATAACATTAGCTGTCACTTTGGTTTCACTTCTTACAATCAGTGCATCATAAGAACCCACAATTTCAGACAATTCTGATTCAGTCAGTCCTTTTTTTATGTCAACTTCATGCCCTGCACTAATTAACTTCTCGACACCTCGAGAATCGATAGGATCAGCGATAAGAATTCTTCCCATTGATATCTCTCCTCTATATTATGGCAGTTATAGGATCTAAACGGGGGGAACTAGCTCACTTCAGAAGGCGTAAATCCTAATTTTGGCAACGCATCTTTCAAAGCTTGGAACACATCATCTATATCTTCCTTTGTGACATATCCCATATGACCAATACGAAACACTTTACCGGCGAGCAAGCCACGTCCTTCTGCGGCAATAATGTCATAATTGTCTCTGAGTGACGAAAGCAAGGCTTCATCAGTTATGCCTTCGGGAACCCATGCTGCAGTAACTGTGTTAGATGCAAATTTTTCGTCTTTCGCAACTAATCCAATACCCATAGATTTTAAGCCTGCGCGAGTATACTCAGCCATGTCTTGGTGAAAATCATATACGGCTTGCATATCACCCTGGGAGAGCATCTGCTGGACGGCATAATCCAGACCGAACATTATGGAAAGAGCAGGAGTCCATGGAGTTTGACCGTTACTTAAAGATTTCTTTGCTTCAGCCATGCTAAAGTAAAATTTAGGCATGGTTGATTTCTCCGCAGCACGCCATGCGCGATCACTAAAGCTAATCATTGAAAGTCCAGGAGGACACATCCACCCTTTCTGTGAACCTGCAACTACAACATCAAGACCCCATTCATCAACAGGAAGTTTTATCGAACCCAAAGAAGATATCGCATCTACTAAAAGCAATTTATCAAATTCATCTTTAACAATTGAGGCAATCGTCTCCAAATCATTGGTAATACCAGTTGATGTTTCATTATGTGTAACTAATACTGCCGTAATCTGAGGGTCATCTTTTAGCGCTTGTCTTATTTGCTCAGGATCAGCAACTTCGCCCTCATCAAATTTAAGTTGATTTACGCTAGCTCCATACGTCGAGGCAATTTTCAAAAATCGATCGCCAAAATTACCTATTGTTACTCCAAGCACCCGCTCCCCAACTGAAAGTGTATTAACAACCGCTGCCTCCATAGCACCTGTCCCAGATGAGGATAGTACGTATAAGTCGTTGGCTGTTTGAAAGGATCTTTGTAAATTGCTAGTTAAGCGCTCAATTAATTCGGAAAATTCAACGCCTCGGTGATCAATCATCTGCTTACTCATCGCTTGATAAACCTCTGGCGGAACAGGTGTAGGACCAGGCAAGCGCAAATTAGGCATGATATCTCCTTGAGCAAAATAGATTACGAAACTAGTAAGCTAATTATAGGTGGGTTGGAAACTTCGCTTCAAGGTCTGTACTGAAATTCAATGGTGAATTTCACTCCAAATCACCCTGCTCTTTATATATGTGCGAAAGATTGACATACTCTCGAGAATTCATTTCAATCAATTCGTAATGCTTTTTTTCAAGAGGTCGGATGACTTTAGCCGGAGTACCTGCTACAAATGAATTACTGGAAATTGATCG
>CENY01002805.1_pt1 | contig 19921 bp, 11 predicted proteins | sample 356181 | NCBI WGS metagenome assembly CENY01 (sample SAMEA2619840, study PRJEB7988) | marine metagenome | isolation source: saline water (ENVO:00002010), including
ATTAATCCTCCTCCCATTGTTTTTTATACAATATACTTAGAAAAAAATTTCAGAAAACGCAATTAATTAATTTGAATATGCTAAACCACCCATTCCATTTTTTATCCTTAAAACATTATAATTTAAAGCATACACCGTAAGAGGTTTACCATCGGGAGGTGGAGCTGCATATACTATATCATTAAATACAAGTTTAATATCATCTATTTTTGAGAAATTACATGTTCCTGAGGGTTGATGATCTTCTGGATTTAAAGCAAATGAGTAACAATTAATATTTTTCTTTAAATCTGAACACCTTGATAGAGTATTATGGTGACGGGCAATTACATCAATAGATACGACATATTTATCGGTAGTCTCTATCGTTATATTATTATTGGGCTTTATATTTATTACTGTAGCGATATCAGGGTCCAGATCGTTATTTGTTATAGCGTCTATTTGAGAAGTAAATGTTATTGATTTTTGACCTAAATCAGTTCCTTCGGCATCCGGATCCTTAACTGAAATCGATGTTAAAATAATATCACCGACTTTAATATCTAATTTTTCTCTCAGATCCTGAGTATGTTCAAATTTTATTTCGGTGTAGTCGTTTGATGTTCTTGAGTCTATAATAGCTCGAGGGTAATTTATGGCATTATCGGGGAAAGTCGGAGGCTCGTCGGCGAGTCTAGCATCAGCGACGTGCCATGTAAAACCTGAATTATAATCTGGTGTCCATGGAGAAGAAGTAATATAATTATACGACAATGGTATTGGTTTAATAATTTGAGGAAAATCTTGTTCTTTAATATTATTCCCTGGAATTGATGTAAAATGTTCAAATGGTTGTTTTAATTGAAAATATTCTTTAGATTGTTGATAAAATCTATCTGAACCGTTTAAGTGAAGGTTTGCTTTTTGATCAGTAATTAGTCCTTCTTCGGTCCAGAATAAACATTTAACAGGATGATAAAATTTCAAATCAAATGTTCTACTGGAACTTATATATTCTTTATATTGTAATTGTTCGATTAAATATTCGTGTGTTGAATCCGCAAAACGTTTTCTTTCATCTTGATCTAAAAATATATAATCACACCATACCTCACAACTAACTGGTTCAGTTATTCCAGTTTTTCTATTTATATCTCCATTATATCCCCATTTAAATTTCATTGTTATATCATGATATTGTAAAGCTATTAAAGGTAAAGCTTGTGAATGTTCATTACAGAAAAAGAATCTTAATGGTATCATTATTTTTTGTTGATCTCCAATAGTGAAACTTTGTGTATTGTTTTCAAATCCACCTGTCATATATTTATATCCTAATCTCTTAGATTCGGGGGTATATAATTCACTATATATTTCCATCCATTCACCCGTATGTTTATCTAATAATGTTCCTCCTAAAAGTAATTCAACTTCTCTTATAAGTTTATTCCCTTTAATACCATTACTACTTTGATCACATGTTACATATACATTGGTTAATAAATCCCCTGTCCTTGCCACATTAACAACACCGACGGTTTCTGTTGTTTCTGTATCTTTTACTCCATCTATGATTTGTTCTATTGTTTCTATAGCAAAATTAGTGTGTCTTCTATAGACCGTTTTAAAAAAAGTTATTTGTGGGTTACCTATTAAATATTCATCTTGAATTCCTAAAGAAACTAATTGTATTAATCCTCCTCCCATATTTATAATAAATAATATAAAATATTATTATTTAATTCGCATATGCCAAACCACCCATTCCAGACATAATCCTTAGAATATTATAATTAACAGCATAGATATTACTTATCTTGGATGCTGATGATAATATTAATTTAGCACTGTCTAATTTTGAAAAATTACATGTTCCGGACGGTTGATGTTCTTCTGGATTGATAGCAAATGAATAAACATAAATATCTTTTTTAAGTTGTGAACATCTGGATTTATGGTTTTGAGAACGACCAATAATAGTCACACTAAAAGTTTCATGTGGTATATATATCCCTTTATTTCTAGCTGTAGTAGCATTAGTACTTTCCGATAAATAATTTTCATTATTGACTGTTGCTCCATTTGTCCCGTTAAATTCGTTTGCTTCATAATTTCTAAATACTCCAATATCTTTTTTAACTAAAGTACCATCTTCATTGACCTCCACAAATAATTGTTCTCCAATGAATAATTGAATATCTTCAATATTATCTTCTAACAGTTTGTTGTCTATAGAACCATGTGTTTTATTAGGAGTTTTAGCATATAAATTATCTAATGTTGATGGATCGGGACCTTCATCTAAATAACTACCATTCGGATTTGCTAAATTAATGGTCGGTGGTAAATTTATTGTTCCGCGATGGTTAGTTACTATCCCTGGTATTTTTCCTTTTTTACCAGAGAAATGAGGCCCTGTTACTCCTTTTAATTTACATGTTAATGTTGTTACTGTTGATGTGACTTCTACTTTTGTAACATATAGATGAGATGAAGTTGTATTTCTAAATAATAAATCTTCAGTACCATCACCAACAGAATTACTTACAATTTTATCATAATTTTTTATTACTTCAACATTGATAATATCTCCTTCTTTAATTTCTTCTGATATATTTTCATAATAATCACCTGTATATTTTACATTAATGTTTAAATTCAATATATTTATCTTAAATAATGTAATATTATCAGTATTTACTAATAAACTTGAAATGTTTACTGCTTGATTATTATATACTTTTATATAATTCGATCCATCTACAGGTAACTGTGAACACAAAGAAATTGGTTCAGCTAATAAAACAGGATCTTCAGTTTCTTTAATATTATAATTAGGTATAGATGTATGGTGTTCATATGGTTGTTGTAATGTGAAATATTCTTTATACTGTGGTGAGAATCTTTCATGACCATTTAATTCAATGTGTATTTTATTATCATCTATAGATGATGATGAATTTATTACTTTATATGTTGGTGTTGTCCATATTATTTCTTTAACAGGATGTTCTAAATTAAGAGGGAAAATTGTTTTTGATGCATCTTTTTCTTTTTGAATTTGTAATTGTTCGATTAAATATTCATGTGAAACCTGGGAAAATCTTCTTCTTTCATCTGTATCTAAATATATATAATCTAACCAAACTTCAAGAGAAGGATTTGAATATGTTAATGCTGAAGGTCCTGAACCATCCTCTTTCCTTCCACCTGTTTCAGCCCATCCTTCTTTTCTATGGAGATTAACACTATTTTGAATACCATAATTATTGTCATAGTTAAATGCTCCATCCCCCCATGTAAATTTAATATGTATATCATGGAATTGTAGTGCTATTATTGGTAAAGATAAACCTTTATTTCTACAAAACCAGAAGTTTAATGGATATGTAATAACGCTTTGTTTTGTTTGTGTTTTAATAACACTATTACTAAAAGAACCAGACATATATTTGAATCCCGCAGCTTTTGATTCCGGAATAGTTAATTCATTCCATATTTGATTCCATTCTTTATAATGTTTATCAATCCTTTGACCTCCAATTTCTATTTCAACATCTTCAATTATATTATCACCACATATACCAAAATTATCAGTAAAAGTATTGTCAGCTAAAATACATCTTACATGACCACCGCATAATAAATCACCATTTCTCGAAACAACGACAGAACCTTTATTATTGACTCCATTATTTCCAATAACTTTTTTTCCGTTGATAGTTTGTTTTATACATTCCATTGAAAAATTTGTATGTCTTCTGTAAACAACTTTAAAGTATGTAATTTGTGGGTTTCCAGTTAGATAAAAGTCTTGTGAACTATAAGCAACTAATTGTAGTATTCCTCCGCCCATATTATATATTATTATTTATATAATAATATTTTCCATAAAACGATATGATAAAATAAAAAAATGAAGAACATTTTTATTATATATATTTTTAATTCAGATAAACTGATTAAAGAATAGAGTTGTTTCTTCTTCTGATTTTTCAAGATCAAGAACTTGTTTTACTGGATTCATTATTTGATTGGATATATAGAATGAATAATCAATTTTAAGTTTTTTCTGAGTAATATATTCCGGATGTTCTATACGATCACCTTGTAATATTTTTTTTTCCCGTGGTTGTCCTTTCCTTTTTCCAGATTTATAACGATTATCATAATCATATAATTGTTCATCAGGTAATTTAAAATATGCATAAGGTATTCTATCATTTGGTTTAGGTTTATTACCTGGATTACGTTCAGCCATTCTATCAGCAAGTACTTTATGAGCAATACCTTCTGGATTTTTATAGAATCCTCTTAATGATTTTGAAACAACGAACATAGATTGATTCATTTTACCATCTTTTATTTTTTGAAGTGTTTTCCTTAACCATTCAATAGCAAGATCAATATTTTTTTGATTCATTATAATTTCAATTACATTTCCGAATACATATTTTACTATTGGAGCATTATCCCTTCTCTTCATAACAATACCCATAGATGTTCTTTCTTTTGGTTTATCTGCTTGTAGTTCATATTTATCACCCGTATATCTCTTTTTAGAAATAAGAATAAATGGCCAAAATGTTTTTTCATATTCTAAATCTTGTGGACCTTTTCCTGAACTTTCTGTATCCCAGTCAGGGTTCATTTTATGTTCTGTAATCCATTCTCCAGATTTTACTCCACAATGAATACAATATTCCAATGCTTCTCTACCTTCTAATTCTTTACCTGTTTCATGATGTATTCTAGAAAATTTAACGAATACTGAGTCAGTATCTCCATAAACAACTTCGGGTTTATTATATCCATTTATTTCAGCCCATTCTACAACACCATCTCTAGCATCATAAATCCTTTCACGGCCTATAGAAGTAGTACAAGCAGCGATTTTTTTAAAGAATATAGAACTGGTTTTAGCCCCCATTTGACCATAAACAGAATTAGCTGTGATCTTATATGCTAATTGAAGACCATCCAATACTTTTTTTTTATTTTCGTCTGATGTTTTCTTAATTTTTGCCCTTGTTTTTTTCCTTTGATCTAATAGAGTATCTAGAATTACAGGTATTATTCCTCTTTTAATATTTCCTTCTTTATCTTTTGTTGGTTTAGCAAAATAACATGTTGTTTGCGTTTCTTTTTTTAATTTATGAATCGTTTTACCTTTCATGATAGATTCATAATCATCATAAGATACTTTAAAATTATCAACTTTTTCAAGTATTTTATTAAATTTATTTGGATTTTCTTCTCTTTCTTTTTCAGTACATATGTATGTTTCATGTGAAAAATTCTTTTCAATAATAGAACTTGGATATAGGGAAGCATAATCTAAAACACTAACAGGGTCATCAAGATATATACCTGGGGTAGGTTCAAGAACAATTGCTCCTTCAAAACCATCATCCATTTTTGATTCACTAAAATTTTTAAGAGTTGGAATCCGTGTTTCTTTTTCTGAACATACTTTTGTTGAAATTGAGCTGATTTTAATACCTTGACCCCTGAGAAATATATATGATAATGGAACTGAAGAAACTGTTGCCATACCGATATTATTGGGGATTAAATCAAGTTGAAGTAATAGATGAATACAAAGTTCACAATCCATAATACAATATTTAGCTACTTTTGCTCTTCCGCTACTACCTCCGTTTTTATGAAAATTGAAAATATCTTGGGGTGATACATCATCTTTGGCTAAACACCATTCATAAGATATAAGGTCTTTTTTATATTTTCTTAAATCGAGTTTTCCAATGATACCCATTGTTTTAAGATTATTTGAATTTACCCTTTCTGTATTCAAACCTTTTATTTTAAATTTTTCACCATCTCCATATTTTACAGAACCATATTTAGTAATTAAATTAATTGTAATATAATCTCCCTTCTTAAGATTACCAAGTGTATTTGTATATATCATCGTAATATAATCAGATGTATCTGTTTTAATTAGTCCCGACTCTACGATTCGACCTTTCATAAAATGAGCAGATACATCATCAAGTTTATAAGAATCTAGTGAATGACCTTTTTGAATTTCCTTTTGAATATCAAAGATAACACGTCCATCCATAGATATATAATTAAGGATATTATCACCTAATCCAGATGAACTTAGTTCTTTTTTTACAACTTGACATTTCTTTTCCCAATAATCATTATAAGAACTTAGTGTTTTCTTAGGTTTTGATAATACATCCATAGTATCAATAATATCTGAATCTCTATTTCTCATAAGACGTCCAAGTCTATAGAAATCATTTTTAGAGCAATCTTTACAGCAATTACTATAGGTTTTAGTTCTCTTACAGTTTGAGTGACACGGGAAAAGGAAATCAACTCTTTTATTGAGATAATCAAAATCAAAACCAAAGATATTATAACCGGTAATAAGATCTGGATTATGATAGAGCATTAGATCTTTCCATTTAAGTAAAAGTTCTTTTTCTGATTTACAGCGATAAACATGAATACCTTCTATATCATCACATATTTCTTCATTGGGTTTTTTATCATTACCAATAATTACCATTGAACGGTCATAGCATTCTTTATCTCCATAACGATGGAATGCTGTACCAATTTGAATAATTGGATCACCTTCAACTTTAATGCACTCACCATCTTCATTTTCTAGAGTATTAAATACATCTGTTAATTTATTAATCATAATTTCCCTTTTTTTCGATGTTTCTTTTGAAGATTTTAATGCATCGATGAAATGATCATCAAATCTATCCATAATTTCTTCGAGACTATCTTCTGAATATATACCATTAAGGGTGTAAATTGATTGAATATTATTTGATCCACCATTGAAAGCTTCTTTAATCCATTTTTTTATTTGAATTCGAATAAGATTATTGGGATTTAGTTTTGTTTCTGATGTAAAGAATGTTTCATGAATATCAATTGCTAATTTCTTAAAATCTTTATTTGGATTCGGAAAGTCTCCATGAGAACTGTCGCATTCAATATCAAAGGAAGCAGTAATAAAACCTGCTATTTCTTCACATGTATATGGCTCGATATATTTGAGAGGAAGATCTTTAATTTCAATATCAACATTAAAACATTTATTATCTTTTTCATTTATGATATATCTTTCATTTGGAACAGTTACTTTAACCCATCCACAAGTATTAATTTTCTTTTCATGGACAAACCTTAGAAGGGGATGAATCTTAGATTCATAAAGGTTAGCTGTACAATCACAACCATTATCAATTTCAAACCAATCTTTATATTTCTTATCAATTAAACATTCAATTGGTTTTTTATCTTTACCTTTAAAACCCATAATGATTTTATTTTGCTTTGATTTAGGTAGATTAATCTTATGAAAATCTTGAATAGCTGATATACAATTTCTCATAGTTTTGTAATCTTTAAAACAAACTTTTGCAAACTTAAATTTACTTATTTTATTACATTCAATATCATAATTTAATCCATAAAAGTTATAATATCGTTTAACTTCTAAAAGGTCTTGTTCATACATTCCATTCCAAACATTATAACCTGTTTTGTATGAGTTGATAAACTTATTAATTAATTTTAGGAATGTCCTGACACCTGATTCACCCCAATTACCTGGTAATCGGAAGAAGAAATAAGGACGAAAACCACTAATATTACAAACAACATTTTTACCTTCTTTTGTTTTACCATACATAGTGATGACAAAATGTTTATCATTCCATCCATCACCACCATCGACAGTTAAATCATCAGAGTTTAAATCAATAATTTGAAATATATGGGCATCTTTCATTTATATATATATATATGTGTATTAGTTTAAGTAATTAAACTACATTCAAATTTTAAATTATTATATAAGATTATTTATATATATGAGAGAATTTTTAGTATTCTTTTTAACTGTATTTGTTGTATTTATAATAATAAATAAATTATATGCTCTTGATGAAGTCGTTCAAATAAAATCAGGGAAAGATAATATAGTATATATTGTTAGAGATCTTCCTGATGCTAAAGAAGCTGCCGATAGACTATCTGAAATTAATACTAAAGTATTAAGATTGATTGACTCTATTAAAGATCAAAAAAAGGATGGTGTCGATAGATTAAAAGAAAATTATAATCCAAATAATTTATCTGAGACTGGTATAAATGCTAAATATACTTCTTATTCTGTGAATAAAGGGGAAAAAATATCAATTTGTTTAAGAAATAAAATGAATAATACGTTTGAAGATACAAATACAGTAATGTTTGTGGTATTACATGAATTATCTCATGTGATGACTAAAACGGTTGGTCATGATAAAACATTTTGGGAAAATATGAGTTATTTATTACATGAAGCCGAAAAAATAGGTATATATAATCATCAAGATTATGGAAAAATTCCTGTCGATTATTGTGGGATGGAAATTAACTCAACTCCGTATGATTTAAAAAAATAATATTTTTTCTTTATATATGACGACTTTTTGTTCAGGTAATTATTCGAATAAAAGAATAATTAAATGTATTCCTTTATTGGAAAAAAAATGTTATGTTTTTATTGGAAATTATCAAGATAGATTTGTAATAGAAACTATTAAAAACAATATTAATTCCAGTAATCCTTTTTTAAAAATTGAAAAAATGAATAATGGTGAAGATAAGATTAAACGTTTATATACATATTTAACTGATAACGAAACTGAAGATATAGATGAAATGAAAAAAGAAATACTTAATATATTATTTATAACTGATTATGAATCAATATTTATTGATGATTTAATATATGACGATGATACAAATGAGAAAGTTTTAATGAAAATATCTGAATATTGTTACAATGCTTTTGAACCAACACCGACGAAGTATATATTTAGTTTTTATGAGACTATTGATAATAAGATATTATCATTAAATATTGATTATCCAGATAATAATTTTGAAGTAAATATAATTGAAGGGAAACCATGCGATTTAATTGATACAACGATGATTGATAAGAATGGAGAGCAAAAATTAATTGAAAAAAAGAATATATTACTTAATTTATTTGAGAATAATGAAATCAAAGATGATATTATTATTTATATATCTTTGAAAGAATATTTAGATAAAAAGAATATATTTAATGAAATTCAGGATAGTATGATGACTGATTGTGAAATAAAATCATTTTATAATGGAATGATATATAAATATTGGCCAAAGATAACTTTTGATGAAATGACTAAATATGATATAGAAAGTTTTAAAGAAAAACGAATCGATAAAAAACAGAGTGAATCAATAATATTAAAACAATATTCGGATGCTATAAGATTAATTAATAGGAAAAAAAAGAAAGATATTCTATGTGATTCATTTGAAATTAAGTATATGAGAATTATTAAAAAATCGGATAAATCAAATAATATTAATATTTCGAAAATATTCAATGAATCTAAATTAAGTGAATATATTCCATTTGTAAAACTTGTATTAGATAGTCATAATGAGAAATATTATAAATTGTTTAAGGATTCAATTATATACAATGGATTCGAAGGAGAATTAAATGATAATCAATTAGTTGATCAAGAATTATGTAAAGAGTGGTCTGATGATTTTCATATTAATTCAAAATATAAACATAGTGTTGATTTTATTCATCCTAGTAATGTAATAATATTTAAGGTATATAGAGAAAATATAAAAGATATTTATTGTTCATTAATTTTACACATAAATGGCGATATTGAATGTATTATAAAACAACGGAAAAATATAAAATCTTACAGAAAAACTAGTGTGAAAGCCAAGGAAGATATTATAGATTTACTTAAATACTGTAATAAATTAATTAGTATAATTAATAATTATAAAGTTTCAGAAGATCCTATTATAGATTTTGGTGATGAAAGTACATTAGAAAACGTATTTATAAATAAAGGAGATTTAATCATTGATTTTATTGATTGTTCATTATTATTTGATAAACATAAACATAAGGTTGAGAAAGGAATAGACCTTGACAAAGTCCCCGATGGTTATAAAGATGAATTATCTCCTTTTAAAATTGGAAACCAATTACCAAATTGGGTAAATTTAATAGGTAATTTTATGTCAAAATTACCTATGTATTTTCGAATCAAGGTAGAAGAAAAGGAAAATATGCAAAATGAAGATAGAATAATAGGACATTATAACCGGGTTAATAATTATGCGAATTTATCAACCATTCATTCAACTATTTCAGCTTATTCAAATATATATGAACCAGAAGAAATAATTACAAAAATTTCAAAAGACTTTGGAAAACCTTTAGAAGAAATGAAGGAAGAGTATGATTTATGGAATGAAACAAATATAATGAGGGAGAGAAACAAAGAGAATCTAAATAAAAAAATGACAAATAACTATAATTTAAATGTTGAAGAAAATGGTCCAGATATTAATATTCATAAAAAATCATCTGATAGGTTTTTACAAATAGATATTACTAATGTAAAATCTTTTAATGAATTAAACCGTATAATATATGTACTTAAATCTATTATAGAGATGTATGATAATTATATTAACGATAAGTTAATAAATAGAAATAAGAAGTATTTTGAAAGTGATGATATTATTGAATATGAATATGGTCAAGATATATCCGAAGAAGAAGAAGAAGTGGAAGATGTACAAAGGGAATTAAATATTGCTGAAATATTAGATTCTGATGATGAAGTTTCTGATCTTTCTTCAGACTCCTCATCCCAGGAAGGTGGATCAGGTTATAAAGTAAAGTCGTATCATATAAATCGGTTAAAAGCATATGATCCTGAATTATTTATATTTAAATCTGAAAAATGGCAAAAAAATAAAAAAGGTGAAAAAACATCTCGTTATGGTTATCCTAAAGTTTGTACAGCATCAAAAGAACAAAAACGACAACCGATAGTTGTTACAAAAGAAGAATTAGATATTATTGATGCTTCTTATGATAAGGGTTCAGGTAGAGAATCATATTCATATGCTATATCTATACCCGGAAGACCTGATAATATTAAATATATATGTCCTCAATATTGGGATATGGCTAGTGACTTAAGTATTCGACCTAATGCGGTTGATAAATCAAATATAGTCCCTAATAATGTTAAAAATACAACTACTCGTTCAATTCTAAAAAGAGATGGAACATATTGGGCTGGCGTTACTAAAGATGATTCAATATCAGCAAAATATTATATACCATCTATAATAGGTGATGGTATTCATCCCCAAGGATATGGATTACCATGTTGTATGTCAAATACAAAACGATCAAGAATATATAAAAAAGGAGATAATGTTTTTTGGGTAGATCGAGAAGGAGATACTCATGAAGGAGTTATTATAGAAAAAGATGAGAATAAAGACAAACAATACATAGTTAAAAATTTAGAAACTGGAAAAAAAGAAAGTATTAATATCGTTGATTTAAATCACATTAAAAAAGAAAAGAAAAAAGAAAAGGATTTAGGAGAAGGAGAAGGAGAAAAGGAAGGAGAAGGAGAAGGAGAAGGGGAAGGAGAAGGTGAAGGGGAAAAGGAAGAAACGGAATTGGGAGAAGAAGGGGAAGGGGAGGTCGAAGAGGAAGAGACAATTCCAAAAATACAATTAATAGGTAATATAATAACTAAAGATGAAACAAAGCCGGGTCAATATGCTAAATTACCATATACTTTGTTAAAATTATTCGGTCAAGATAAAATAACTGAATATGACGAGATATTTAAAGTTTCAAAAGGTTTCCTTAGAAAAGGTGTTCATCATGGAAGATATGAAATACCTAAAATAAAAATGGGAGATAAAACGGAATATATTGTAATGTCCTCACTTATTATGTCAATTATAGAATTAATATATAACTCTAATGATAATATTAAAGGTTATGAAGATAGTAGTAATGTAATCAAACATTCAAAAAATTTAGAAAAAATAAAAAAAGAATATGAATTAACATTAAAAGATAAAATAAAAAAAGGAGAAGAAAACGAAGAAAACAATGAAGAAAAGGAATCTCTTAAAAGATCATATAAAGAGTTAAAAGAATCTATTCGTATGTTTATTTTTAAGAACATTATACTTGAATTCGAGAAAGATATTAGTAAATATCAGAAATGTGGTTCATTGATTCGATCATTTAGAAAAATGGATATGGATGAAGTGGATAAATCATATATTATTAAAATTTTAAAAAATAAAAATGATTTTAATTCAGAAGAACTAATAAATAACATAGATGATACGAGTAAAATAACTAATTCAGAAAGTATGTTTTTACTTAATCTTCTTTTATCACTCAAAGCTTATAAAGACTATTTATTAAGTGATGAAGAAAAACATATTGAAGTGATAGCTCCAGCAATACAAATATTATTTGGTTTTGATATTGTATTATTTGAAAATATTGAAAATCGAATAAAGGTTAAAGGTGTTAATCCCGTGGGTCATGAAAACGTTGTATTTATATATAAGAAAGATAAACATTATGAACCACTTATATATAGGATAAATAGAAAAGGAGATGAATTAAAAATATTTAATGATAAAGAATTTGATGAAAAAATACCTAACGGTGTTGAGAAAATATTTAAGAATGGAAATTACAAAGAATATTTTGAAGAAAACACATATCCAAGAGGAAGGAAAAGTATTAAAAAAATAGAAGAAAGATGTAAGTCTGAGGATGGTAAAACATTCTGCAGTGAATGGACAAAATGTATATCTCTTACACAATTAATTGAAGGATCTGAAATAAAATGGGTTGATGGAGAAATTAAAAATTATGCTACGGTTCTAGAAATAGATGAAGAAAATAAAGAAATAATTACCACAAAAGGAAATGTAGATTTAGGATATAAAAATGTTTATGTTAAATTAGATAAACTGGTTGTAATTTCACAAATAAAAGAATTATTAGAAAATAAAAAGAAATGGAAATGGATTGATAAATCATGTAGTAATTATCTGGCTGATATTAATATTGAAGCTTTAATAAGAAGAAAGAAACATCCTAAAAAAGATAAATTATTATTTGATTATTCTGTTGGAACCCGGAATTTAGTTGACAATGATATAACAGAAGAAGTACTAGAATTAGTTCAAAGTGAATTTTTTATGTTAATTGATATAGTAAAAGATATAAAAAATCAAATAAAAAAGAAAGAATATGAAGACTATAGTCTAATAGAAAATGCCGGATATACTATAAAAAAACTACATTTAAATAGTTATTCAGAAGTATCCTATATTATTACGGAAAAAGAAAAAGGTAAATATCAAATAATCCCTACAGTTCCATTTCTATTACCATATGATAATAAATATGAAATAATATATGAATTAAATGAAGATTATAGTTCAACGATAAGTGAAACTCTTGAATATTTAAATGTATTTAATAAAAAACCAATTTCTTTAATTGAAAATTCAAGCAAAGAAGTAACAACATTATTATTAGAGGATAATGTATATGTCCCTGTTATACATGAAAATATTAGAGAAAATGATAAACTGCGGACAAAATATTCTTTTATTGAAAGTGAATGTAATATGTTATTTTTAGAGAAGTATTTGTATAGTATTAATTTAAATGATAATGAATTAACTAAATTTATAGATGGATATAAAGCCAAACAACAATATAAAAAGAATATAAATTATAAAATTATATCTAAAATAGAAGAAAAAAAAGTAGAGATAACTGGAATAATTGAAGATGAAGAGTTAAAAAATAAAACTATATATTTTACGAGATATGGGAAAAAAATAATTAAGAAGAGTAAAATCGATTACATCCATAGAAATATATATAGTAAAGAGCGGAATAATAATAATATTGTATTAAAAGGGTATATTATTAAACATCAGGGCGATAATATAACTATTGAGGTTAATTTATTGGATATTATAAATAATATCCTTTCTGATAATATTATGATTCCCGAACATAAAAGGATTAATCTATATGGTTATTTGAATTATAAGAAAAATGATAAATATAAATTAATGGATAAAAGTGAACCGAGAATTACAGAATGGGAAATGTCTGAAATTGTGACTGATTCTAAAATTTTAAAAACATTTATTAATAATTTATTAATCAGTGGGATTGATAAATTGAAGGAAAATATTAGTATTAAAATCGATCCTAAGGATTATAAATATGAAATCAATGAAATATTATATTCATATGAAGATTATAGATTTTTAGATAAACTTGAAACTATATTTACAAAGAAGAGTAGTTATAAAGATATAACATTAAATACAATTGGAGAACCCGAAAACCGTTTAATTAAATCTAAATTTAAAAAGGTAGATACAATACCTTATCATATTAAAAAATTATATGGTCAAAGCTGTAAAGTATTATATCATTTAAATGATATAAATAATGATTTATTAAATTTAACAACAGCATTTAATAAAATTTCTACTAAAAAAAGATATTTCGAGAGTATTATTAAAAAACGGATTAGCGATGAATTCAGAAAAATGGATAAATCCGATGTCGATATTTTAGATAAATATAATCAGAAAAAAGTAGAAACAGATGCATTATTAAATAAAAAAACAGAACAATATAAAAATACGAAAGAGATTTTTAATGAGATTGATAATAAAATTGTCCATATACCCGATTTGGAATTATTACTAAATAGTTTTGATATAAATAATGATTTAAATAATGATTTAAAAAACATAGATGATAATGATTTAATAACTGATTTAGCAATAATATTAATAACATATGATAAAAATAAAAAGTTGAAATTATATTTTTATTCAACTAAAGAATTATATCTTGAGACAAAGGTATTATCATTTCACCATACATTAATAGAATATGAGGGTTTAAATAAAAAAACTGGTAAACGAGATAATAAGAAAGATAAGTATATATTATCAAATATAATATCCGATGGTAAATATTACTCAACAATTAGAGATTTATTTGCTATGAATGATTATCATAGAGAATGGATTAAAAAACAAGATGGAACAGAAATTATTAATAGAGTTACTCCTGAATGGCTTGAAAGTACCGATGATAAAGAAGGATTATATGAATTATTAAATGAAAGAGAAAATGAACAAAAAGAAAAAGAATCAATGTTAGATAATATAGAAAAACAACGGAAAGAAGAAAATATAATTAAAGAAGATTTGGAGAGAATAATTAAAGAAAAACAATTAATTAATGATAAACTCGAAGAATTAGAGGATTAAATAAACATTATTATTTTTTATAACTTCCATTAACAATATATGGAATATTTTCAAAATCAAATTAACATATCTCTTTTAAAAAATTATATTTTAAAAGATCCTATCTGTGACTGGTTTAACATAAATAATGAACTATATGAAAAAGATAAACCGAGTCATTATAAAAATTTAATATTGAATGAATCAAATAAGTATAAACAAGATTTATTTGAAAAAATAGTGATTATGTCTGGATTAAATAATATTAATCTAACTAATAAAGACCATAATGAAACTGAAATATTAATAAGAGATAATAATCCTATTATTATAAATGGATCATTATATAATCCAGACGAGAATATAAATGTAAACTGTGATATAATTATACGATTTGATTATTTTAAAAAACTATTTCCATCAATATCGAATGTACCATTTCATTTATTATATCAAAATCCTTTGGATTATATGTTAATTGGTGTAAGTTATTCCTCATTAAAATTTAAGATTGATTTAATGGATGTTAATAATGATGGGGTTATACCATATAAAAAATGTAGTCTTTATTCTTTTCAAAGTGCGTTCTATAAAATTATGGGATATAAACCACATTGTTTTATATTGGGGAAGGGATATCAGTATAAAAACGCTATATTACCGAGTAATGATTTTATTTGTTATTTTCAAATAAGTGATTGTCTTATTCAGAAGTATAATAAAGCACTCCAATGGATAATATATATAAAGAATAATTATTCAAATATGAATATTCGCCCTACTCCAACTCACAATGAATTATATCCAAATATGAATTATAAAGAGAGTGATTGGGAGATAGAGAAACATAAATTAGCTATTCAAATAAAAGAAATAACTTTAGTATGGAATATAACGTATGATGAACGATGTAATTATGTTGAACGTGGTATAACATGTTGGGATGATAATCGCTTGATAAATAATCTTAAAGAATCGAAAAAGAAAGATATTCAAGAACGAATGATACATATGAATAAAAACAATGATATTTTAATATATCCGCGAAAAACTGTATCTGATTCATTTAAAAACATATTAGAAATGGATGGTATTTATTTTGATGTTGAAAGTTTCTTAACATTTGATCAAAAACAAGATTTATTTAATGGAGAAGTATTTCCGGTAGAACCTATTATAGCTATTTTGGGATTTATTTACAATGATCATTATTATGATTTTACTATTCAAGACTATACTATTCAAGATGAAGAAAATATTATAAAGTTATTTTCTGATAAGTTACATTATATAAGTAATGGGGATATATTAAATATTTATCATTGGGGACATGCTGAGAATGGTTATTTTAATTATATTTATAAAAAATATCCACAAATTCAATTTCCTAGAATAAATTTAGTAAATGTTTTAGATCATTTTAGAACTGAACCTGTAATTGTTCAAGGGGTATTTAAATTTGGATTAAAAGAAATAGGTACTGCTTTATATAAAAATGGTCTTATAAATACAACATGGGGAGAAAATGATAATGGTTTAGATTCAATGATACGTTTTAAAAAAATATGTTTAGAAAGAAACAAAAATATTCCATTAAAAAGATATAATGAAATAAGTGAGATTGTTGAGTATAATATGATAGACTGTCGTGTTTTATTTGAAATAGTAGAAGTTCTCAGAAAGATATATTTGTAATATATATATTATATAATGGAAATATCTGCTTTAGATTTTTTTATGATTAATTTATTATCATATATAGCAGGATTGGGGTCAGGTCTTATTATATGTTGTAAAAATAAAGATATTTTTTTAGGTCGATCAAGAAGTTCTGATAATTTAAGAGGTCAGGATATATATAATGTAACAAATCCTCCACCTAGTCAACCTGTAGTTCAAGCTAGTGCTCCAACTAATCCACCCCAAGTTACAAAAATAACTCTTGAATAATAATATAAAGGTTTAAGACTAATCTTTTATAAATGAGTGAATGTTTAATTAATAATGATCGTGAAGTTTTTGATATTATTTCTAAGGAATCAATTCGTCAAAATGATGGATTAGAGATGATTGCTAGTGAAAACTATACATCTAAAAATGTTCTAAGTGCTCTAGGTTCAATAATGACAAATAAATATAGTGAGGGACAACCTGGGAAACGATATTATGGTGGTAATGAATATATTGATGAAATGGAATTATTATGTAAAAAACGTGCCTTAGAATTATTTCAATTGGATAAAAATGAATGGTCTGTAAATGTACAACCTTATTCTGGTTCTCCGGCTAATTTTGCTGTTTATACAGCATTATTAAATCCACATGATCGAATAATGGGATTAGACCTTCCTAGTGGAGGGCATTTGACCCATGGATTTTATAATGGTAATAAGAAAATATCTGCTACTAGTATTTATTTTGAATCTTTACCATATGAAATAGATAAAGATACTGGATTAATAGATTATGAAGAATTAGAAAAACGAGCATTATTATTTAGACCGAAATGTATTATTGCTGGAGGTTCCGCATATCCTAGGGACTGGGATTATGAAAAATTTTCTGAAATAGCAAAAAAAGTTGGAGCATATCTTTTAGTTGATATGGCACATACAGCCGGATTAATTGCCTCTAAACAGTTAAATAATCCATTTTTATTTGCGGATATTGTTACTACAACAACCCATAAAAGTTTGAGGGGACCCCGTTCAGGAATGATATTTAGTAAAGAAAAATATGCTGATAAAATTGATTTTGCTGTTTTTCCATCATTACAGGGAGGACCACATAATAATGTAATATCTGCTGTGGCTGTTGCGTTAAAAGAAGCTATACATCCTGATTTTATTGAATATTCTATTCGAGTAATTAATAATTGTAAGGTATTAGGAGAAGAACTACATAATAAGGGATATGAATTATCTACTGGAGGAACCGATAATCATTTATTACTTGTTAATTTAAGAAATAAATTTATTACTGGAAGTAAGGCTGAGTATGTATTAGAAAAGGCTATGATAAGTGTTAATAAAAATACTATTATAGGTGATAAAAGTGCTTTGTCCCCGGGAGGTATAAGAATTGGATTATGTGCATTAACAACACGGGGTTTAGATGAAAATAATTGTAGATGTGTGGCAACATTTATAGATCGAGCAATAAAAATAGGACAAGATATAAAAGTTACAAAATTAGCTGATTTTAAAACGAATCTAGATGGTATGATAGATAATCCTGATAGTGAAATAAGCAAATTACGAGACGAAGTTATACATTTTTCAAGGAATCATTTATCAAAGATATAATTTTATTTATTTTTCCTTTCTTCCAATAATTTTTTAATAATTTCTTCATATTTTTGATTTTTTTCATGAATTTGATTCACTATATCTGAATTATTTTTAATTTTTTCTGTCATTGTTTCAATTATCCGTTGCTGTGTTTCTATTATTTTTTCATATTCTTTTTTATCTTTTGTACATGTTTCTAATTCTTCATCTTCAGTGAATAAACGCGTTGAATATGTTACATTTCCCATTTTATCTTTTACTTTTAATATACATGAAGGAGGACTCGCATCTAAATATATTTTATTATCACCCATTCGTTTATATTTCCCTCCTGAATAAAAATATTCTTCTCCATTATCCTTAATAGTGATATATTTAACACATTTACCTTTTTTTAAATCAAACGCAGAATCAACTTCTTTAAAACCAATTAATTCTTTTCGTATAGTAGCTAAGTCTTGACTCATATAATAATTATAATATTATAATTCATTTAAGTATTTTATGATTATAAAATTAATAAAAAAATATTAATAATTAATAGTAGTAAATGTCTAAAGAAGAAAAACAACAATTTGATATTATTCAATCTCAAAAGAAGATTAGAACAGTAAATAAAGATAAAATAAAAAAATATAATTCTATTGGACTTACAGATGTGAGTCATATTCAATACATAAAATTAAGAGAATTATGGGTTAAACTTCAGAAATAACGATTTACTTATGACCAACTCTTTGAACATCAAATCCAGGTTGCTGAATACGATGATACCTACGCATTCTGATATTATTTTTTTGCTTTGACATGTACTTTTGGGTATAGGGTTGAATCACGTTTCTTTTCACATGAAAGTCTTTATAAATCCCAATGAAAGGATAATTAAGGGACATGGACGGTGTATATTCGTCCTTTTTATTTGGTACAGTTTTGTTGTTGTAGTAATCCTTCGTGAGGTCCATAATGAGTTTTAATACTAAAAAACCATTAAAAAATTTTTCAAATTTTGATTACCTTTTCCTCCTTGTAGATCTTTTGGATCTTTTGGATCTTTTGGATCTTTTGGATATTTTGGATCTTTTAGATCTTTTGGATCTTTTAGATCTTTTAGATCTTTTAGATCTTTTGGATCTTTTCCTCCCACCTCCTTTATATTTAGTTAATGGATAAGAATCCATAACTGACCCTAATGGCACACCGCCTCTACCGGCTATCGGACGTTGCTTCACCCAAAAATTAAATGGTCTGAGCGGGTGATTAATATCACTAGAATGTGAACCATAAAGACGGTTAGCCTGTGATAGATTCATAGGATTATTAATATCTTGATTTACCCTCATATTTTCAGCCAAAACTCTATTCCTTTCTTCTGAAGAATTTAGTGCTTGTTGCTGAGCAATTGCTTGTTGTTGAGCAATTGCTTGTTGTTGAGCAATTGC
>CENY01132028.1_pt1 | contig 19906 bp, 21 predicted proteins | sample 356181 | NCBI WGS metagenome assembly CENY01 (sample SAMEA2619840, study PRJEB7988) | marine metagenome | isolation source: saline water (ENVO:00002010), including
GGCCAACAAAAGGCTGGAATCATGATGCTCGCAATCGTTGAGGATCGTGCGGCGAAGCTATTCGGTATGATGGACGAGGAAGAGTTGAAAGAGCTCTCCCAGGCCATGGCCAATCTCGGAACCGTCAACTCCAAGACCATTGAGGCGCTGTTCGTGGAATTCGCATCACTGGTCGCAGGGACCGGTTCGCTCGTGGGCACATATGCCAGCACGGAGCGCCTGCTCGCCAAGTCGTTATCCGCGGACAAGGTGAACGAGATCATGGAGGACATTCGTGGTCCTGCGGACGAACCATGTGGGACAAGCTTGGCAATGTCAGCGAGGGGGTTCTCGCGACCTATTTCAAGAACGAATATCCACAAACTGTTGCCGTCGTAATGAGCAAGCTTAAGTCGGACCATACCGCGCGGGTTCTTGGTGAATTGCCCGAGGATTTTGCGGGCGAAGTCATGGCCCGCATGCTGAGCATGGGCAACGTTCAAAAGGAAGTGCTGAACGCCATCGAACATACGTTGCGCGAAGAATTCATGGCGACCCTGTCGAATGCGCGAACGCGCAATACGCACGAGGCGATGGCGGATATTTTCAACAGCTTCGACCGTGGAACGGAACAGCGCTTCATGGGGATGCTGGAAGAGCGCAACCGAGAGTCGGCCGAGAAAGTGAAGTCGCTCATGTTCACTTTCGAGGACCTACAGAAACTGGATCCACTAGGCATACAGACGCTGCTCAGGCACGTCGAAAAAACTCAGCTCGCGCTTGGCCTCAAAGGCGCGTCGGAAACCATTCGCGACATGTTTTTCAGCAACATGTCCGAGCGGCAGGGAAAAATCCTGCGCGAAGACATGGAAGCCATGGGTCCCGTCCGGCTTCGCGAGGTCGATGAAGCCCAGGCTGAGATCGTTTCGAAGTGCAAGGACCTCTCGGACGCCGGTGAGATCATCATAGCCGATGGCAATACGGAAGACGAACTGGTCTACTGATCGACCCTTGATGGTGTTCTGAGACTTCGGGACACCATTATTATTCCACCACCTGAACATCGACAGCCGCAACCGTGCTGACGAACGAGGCGTTGGAGCTTAGCATTCGCTTTGCGGGTGCGAAGGCAGCTGGCCATCGTACCGGTTATTGCAGCGGATCAGGTCCCATGGAACCGTCGCTCCGAACCATACTCATGCCGCTCGGTGGCCTTCCAGGGGCCAGCGCAGCGCTCGATGCGGCCATGCGAATCGCCAAGCGGTTTGAGGCGCAGGTCGAGGTTCTGCACGTCTACGAAGTGCCACAGCGCTACGCGGCCGGTTGGGAAGAACGCCCGACGGCGGCTTTTGTCGACGAAATGGCGGAAGCGCAGCGGGCGGCCAACAATCGCATGGCTGCCGCACGGGCCCAATTTGATCACGCTTGTGCGGCGCATCGCGTCCAGATTGTCAAGCAACCACAAACATCGGGATGCGCGGCTCATTTTTCGATCATCACCGGAGAGGAAGAGGAAGTCTCGGCAACATTCGGGCGTCTGTCCGACTTGATTGTCACGGCAAGCCCCGAGGACAGTGACGATACTGGGCTTCACGAGACAGTGCAGGCGCTGTTGATGGAAACCGGCCGCCCGGTCCTGGTGGTGCCCCATGGGGGTATGACATCGGTTGGATCCGCTATCGCCATCGCCTGGAACGGGCGCACAGAAGCATCGCGGGTTCTTCACTTTGCCTTGCCATTCCTTTGGACGGCGGAACGTGTGGTCGTGCTGGAGGTAGATGGCGCGGGCAGCCGTCGTGGTTTGGGATCGGATGCCGTGGTCCGTTATCTCGCCCAGCATGGAGTCGACACGCATTCCGAAAATGTCGAACACGATGGCAAGAGCATTGGTGATAGCCTGCTGGGCGCGGCGCAGGCCATGAACACCGATCTCCTGATCATGGGGGGAAATGCGCAAACCCGTTTGCGGCACCTCATTTTCGGGACAGTGACGGGCACAGTTCTGGGGGGAGCGACTTTTCCGGTCCTGTTAGCCCACTGATGTTTTGGTGCACGAGGGCGCCGTCGTGTACCGACCTTCGAGTGGGGTGCCACTGAGTAACGTCACCAAATGCGCCAGCATCAGAATGATGACGAGGAGTCCAAGGAACTGAAGCGCTGTCCAGGGGACGAGCTTTGGTTCGCCGGGTTCGGTTGGCCGGCGCGACATGTAGTTGGCGCCGCTGAAAATTGCGAAGCCCGCGGCGAGAATGGCTATTGTGAGGCCCAGTGACATTCCCGGCTTGGATCGCTTAGGGCGTGGCCTCAGTCGGGGGAAATTAATAGAGATCCTGAATTAACAGTTCAGGCCGCAAGACCCCTACCTTCGACAAGTCTGGCAAATGCCTCGTCATCTGAAAGATTCAGTACGTTACGATTCTCGTTGAGATAATAGGGCGTGACCACATCGGGTCGCCGGGTTTCCATCTTTGCCGGCTTGTTCTCGATCGTGTTGTAGACGAGATACATGATTCGTCGATCGCGTGGTGAGATATTGTCTGTCGACGAATGTACGGTTTTGGCCGTGAAGAACACGACGGTTCCCGCCTGTCCCGTGCATTCCACCACCGCTCGTTTTCGAGACATCCTTTCAATATGCTCGTCAAGCGTGGTGTGCACTGGATAAGCCGTCGTTTCGAAATCATAGGTCCAGTCGAGCACGCCGCCTTCCTGCGCCCCCTCTTCCAAATGTGATCCGGGGACAAACCGCACCGGTCCGTTCTCCGGTGTCGTGTCGTCGAGCATGATCATTATGGAGATCATGTCGTGAACACCGCCGCGCGCCGCACCATCCATGTGCCAGCTCGTGAAATCCTGGTGCCACTGCCACTGCTCGCCGACATGTGCCAGCTTGAAGATGATGCGGGAGTGCCAAAGGTAGACCTGCTCGCCCAGAAGCTGCTGAACGGGCTCCAGGATACGCGGCAGACGATAGGCGATGTCCCAGGCCTCCGAATCTTGCTCTGAGCCATAGGCCTGACGAATCTTACCGCTCTTCTTCTCGTAAACGTTCGCGCCTGGCGTTTGCCGCTGTGGCGTGCCCATTCGCTCAGCTTCGTCTCGCAGCAAGGCGATCTCGGGCTCGGTGAAGAGATCGCCGACGATCAACAACCCATCCTGCTCGTATTGCTCAATCTGCGCGTTGGAGAGTTTCATGTCAGATCCTCCGCAGTCAGTCGCTGTCGTCGGGAGCCAGGTTAAGAGCGATCGAATTCATGCAGTAACGCAAGCCCGTGGGTTGGGGTCCGTCTTCGAACACGTGACCAAGATGCGCCTCACAACGACTGCACATCACCTCGGTACGGATCATCCCGTGCGAGAAATCTCGCTCAACGGAAACGCGTTCGTCTTCGATAGGTTGCCAAAAACTCGGCCAGCCGGTGCCGGAATCGAACTTCGTGTCAGAGCAGAATAACTCCTGACCACAGCAGACACATTTGTAGGTTCCAGCTGTCTTTTCATCATTGTATTCGCCGCTGAAAGGCGGTTCGGTGCCCTTCTGCCGACATACGTGAAACTGCTGAGGAGTTAGTTCTTCCTGCCATTCGGCATCAGATTTAACGACTTTTTCGCTCATTTCTGTTCCTAGTTCTGCTGACAAGATGCGCTGCAATCATCGCACCGGGATATGCTCTCTAGAACTATAATGCGATGCCATGGCCTCGCGTTCAATCGTGCCCTCATGACTGAAAGTCGACGGACCAAAACCTGTGGTGTGGCTGTGCTCCTTGCCATCATGTTCGTTTTGGCAGGGTGTGAAATCCTCACGCTGCACGCTACCGGAGGAAATCGAGGTGTCGAAGGTGCGGCGGTTGGGATGAAGTTCTAAGGCCTCAAACGCCGGAATTGGCCAAGACGTCGTTTTGCGGGCGCAAATTTCCGGGTGCTAAAGTCGACGTATGATCCCCGTTTCGATCGTCACTGGTTTCCTGGGCAGCGGCAAAACCACGCTGCTCAACCAACTGTTGCAGCGTAGGGACTTCAGGAACAGCCTGGTCATCGTCAATGAATTGGGCGAAATCGGCATCGATCATTTGCTCGTTTCCGCGCCCACCGAGAATACCTGGCTGCTGTCCAGCGGTTGTCTCTGTTGCGAAGTGCGAGGCGAGCTGTTCGAGACCCTGACGGACATCGTCAATAACAGAGCGTCAGGAGAAATCCCCCCATTCGATCGGATTCTGGTCGAAACCACAGGCCTCGCCGATCCCGTACCGATCCTGCGAACGATCGTCACTGACGATACGCTCACCCCATACTTTCGAATGGACCGAGTGATTACGGTGGTAGACGCGGTTCACGCTCATCAGCAACTGATCAACCACGATGAGGCGCGTAAGCAGGTCGCGGTTTCCGACATCCTGCTGCTGTCCAAGGTTGACCTTATTGAACCCGACTCCATGGATTCGGTTGCTGAAGCAGTCAACCGGATCAACGCCGGTTCGCCATTGATCCCGGTCGATCATGGCCGTGTCGAACCTGAGGTCTTGTTTAGTAGCACGGGGAGGGACGCACAAGATCTGGGGCGGTGGCTGGCGCACGACCTCCATGGCCACACGCACCACACAGGCGAAATCGGTACGTTGTCTCTGACTTACGATGAACCCGTGAGCGAATCCGGCCTCGCGACCTGGCTGAGTATGCTTACGAATTTCAAGAGTGCTCAACTGTTACGCGTGAAGGGTATCGTGAATGTTGGCGGGTACCCCTACGCCATACACGTGGTTCAGTCGGTCGTTCATCCGCCGGTGCCGCTGGATGCCTGGCCGTCATCCAGCCGGCAGTCCCGCTTCGTGTTCATCGGGCGCGATCTGGAGGAGGCTACGCTCGAAAGCTCTCTGGCGGCGTTCTCCCTCGCCGACACGCTCGAAGATACGTTTGCCGTCAATCCGGCGGTATACGCCCGCTTTCGTGAGGCTGCGGAGCGATTGCTATAGATGTTCTAAGTTCTTGATAGGAGAGGGTTTCCCATGAGCGACGTGCGCGTGCTTAAGGCTGCCAAGCTCATCGACGGTACCGGGCAAGTCATTGAACAACCCCGCGTCGTCATCAAGGACAAACAGATCGAATCTGTCAGCTCTGCCGATGGCACCGCGGTGCCATCAGAGGCTGAGATCATCGACGTCGGTGATTGCACGATCATGCCGGGGCTTATCGACACTCATGTGCATTTGGGAGCGCTCAACTGCACGAGCTTTGGTACGGCCCGGATCGCCCGCTTCGAGATCACACCGCAGCTGCAATCCTTTTATGCGCTGTTCCATTCCCAGATCTGTTTCGAGATGGGATTTACCACGATGCGCGATGCGGGCCGGGGAACGCCGCGTGGCGACTTTGCGGAAGAGATGTGTGCCGTCCGTGATGCCATCAATAACGGCATCATCGCCGGGCCCCGTTTGTTGATCCTGGCTGAGTGTGTGATTACCGGCGCGCACCTGGAAATTCTGACGATGCCACGGGCAATGCAGCGGCCAGAAGGCATGACGGCTGACGGTCCGTGGGAACTTCGCAAGAAAGTGCGCGAGCTCCTGCGCAGTGGTGCAGACGGGATCAAGACCAGTGTCACTGGTGGCGTCTCATTGGGCACTGACCCCAGTGTTCGTAACATGACCCCGGAAGAGCTCCATGCCATTGTGGATGAAGCACACGCATTCAACAAACCCGTCGCCGTACACTGCTTTACGTCGGAAGGCTTGCACATGTGTGTGGACGCAGGTGTCGATACGATCGAGCACATGGTCTACAGCGATGATGAATCGATCAATCGTGTCAGCGAAGCGGGAATCTGGGTGGTTCCGACCCTTCTCAATCGCATCGACTATGCGATCGATCAGAATGCCTTGCAGGGCATGCCACCATTGCTGATCGAAACCCAAAGGGCCATGAAGCCTCATTGTTTTGAGACTTTTCGTCGCATGAAGGCTGCCGGTGTGCGTATTGCCATGGGAACGGACATTCACAATGTGCCGGAAATGGGCTGCGCTGCGCGGGAGCTGGAGATCTATGTGGATGAGGGGATGACCCCTATGGAATCGATTCTGACGGCGACACGGGACGCCGCTGAGGCGATCGGCCTGGGAGGAACTGTGGGAACCGTTGAAGCCGGCAAATTGGCCGACATCATTGCGGTCCGAGGCGATCCACTCGACGACGTGCGCTTACTCCAAGAAGCCGACAACATCGGCATGGTGATGAAAGAGGGCAGTGTCTACGTGGATCGACTTGCCGATTCACCGAGGACCGTGAGGCACCCGGAGCCGGGTAGCTGGCGCATGATCGATCGGGAATAAATTCCGGCTAGAGTACTCTGATCAAGCCGCCGTCTACTTCGATCCCGCAGCCCGTCATGAAACTGGCGCGGCTCGACGCCAGAAATGCCACCAGTGCAGCGACTTCCCTGGGCTCCCCGAAACGCTTGAGCATGGTCTCGGCGACCAGCTCTCGCCTCGCTTCTTCAACGGTAATACCGTCGATCTCGGCTTTGACCTCGCACATGTAGCGCATACGCTCCGTATCGATCGGCCCGGGATTGATGGCGTTGACCAATACGTTGGCTGGTGCTCCCTCCTCGGCGAGTGCCTTGGTGAGGCTCAGCAAGGCCGAATTGACGATGCCCGCCGTGATTGCAAATGCGTGCGCATGGCGCGCATGTATGCCCACGATGTTGATAATGCGGCCGCCACCCATTTGAACCATCTTGTCGAACACAGCACGTGCCTGGCGCATCTGGGCCATGAATTTGATGTCGACAGCCTGTTGCCACTCCTCGTCGCTGATGTCGCTGAAACGCGCGGTTGGTGGCCCCAGACTGTTGTTGACGAGAATCTCGATCGGGCCGATCTCCGTTTCGGCTTGTTCCACCAAAGCTTCAATCGACGCGAGATCCGAATTGTCCGAGACTATTGGAGTCACTGATGAGCCGGTTTCTGAGGCGATTTGCTCGGCCACCGGCCTCAAGGTGTCCATGTTGCGAGCGGACATGATCACCTGTGCGCCTTCTGCCGCCAATTCGTGTGCAGCAGCAGCGCCAATGCCTCGGCTTGCGGCCGTCACCCAGGCCACTTTTCCCGTCAATCCAAGATCCATGATCCGTCCTCCCGCAATGCTGAACGATGAATACTTGCATGCCGCAGGTCACTCGCGCGAAGCAGCATCAACTTGCACCTTACATCATTGCAGATGGCGCACGGTCGGGAAGGGAATGAGCCATATTTTCGAAAGTAGAAATTCTCCGTATGCGTATCACCTTGCGTGACCACTCATGCATCTAATAGGCTGGTTTCTGACTGAGAGTGGACGGGCTGTGCTTCTGCGTCGATTGCGAATTGAATTTGTATTGGACGTCAGTTCGGAAGTGAACAGAGAGAGGCCGATACGTGCCGCAAGAGGCAGTACCGACAAGGGATTCTGCGATCGCCGATGACGATTTTGACGCCGCATCAATCGCTGCGGCGAAGCGGTCGGAGAAAGTGTCGACCTACACCATAAGGGTGGGATCTCTCCTGGCCGGACTCGCCGTTTGGGCCTTGATTGCTGCAACTGAAGTATTCCATCCAGCCATATTTCCACCGCCGTGGGACGTCGGAGGGACGTTGGTTCGAATGATTCTCGATGGCTCACTCATCGGCCATATTGCGGTGAGTCTTAGTCGTGTGTTCATCGGATTCATGCTGGCAACGGCGATTGCCATCCCATTGGGAATTGCGATGGGGCTTTCAACTCGCTGTTTCATGATTATCGAGCCGTTGGTTGAGTTCCTGCGGCCCGTCCCACCCCTCGCTCTGGTTCCCCTGGCCGTGGTCTGGTTCGGGATTGGCTGGACGTCAAAAGTTTTTCTCATTGCCTACGGTTGCTTCTTCGCAATCGTGGTCAACACGGTCGCCGGGATGAAAGCCGTGGATCCAGTGCATGTTCGAGCGGCCAGAGCTTTGGGCGCGAGCCGCTGGCAGATTCTCATACATGTGATCCTTCGATCTGCTGTGCCCGATATTGTCGTCGGTCTGCGGCTGGCTGTTGGCCTTGCCTTCCTCTTGATCGTGGGCTCAGAACTGATCGCCGCGAGTGAAGGCCTCGGATGGTTGATCTGGGACGCTCGGTATCATTTCCAGGGAGACACCATCGTGGTCGGCATGATCGCGATCGGAGTAGTGGGACTGCTCCTGAACCGGCTGTTGCTGGTCATGGAACGCTATTTGTTGCGCTGGAGGAGCGCTGAAGAAGGAGAAGGAAGAGTGGCTGGGTTGGGTTAGGCCAGAGGGTCTGCCCGAATTGAAAACAACTACGAAACGGAGGACTACGATGAAATTGCATCGAAACAGATCACGTTGGTTGGTTGCAGGCGTCAGTCTCGCTTTGCTGGTGGGTTCGGCAGCGGCAGGTACCCAGGCTTTCGCCGAGGAAACAAAGTTCACGATCGGAACAGCCCGGGATCTCCAACTCGGCGCCCAGATCGGTATGGCCAAGCACAAGGGATTCTTCAAGGAAGAAGGTCTCGATGTCGAAGTGGCCTATTTCGGCTCCGGCGCGGAAATGACATCGGCCATGGCGGCCGGCAAGCTTCAGATTGGGAGTTTTGGAGATTTTCCGAGCATCATCATGGTCTCCAAGAAACTTCCTGTGAAGATCGTCTCTGTGATGGCGGAGATTTCCGGCACCCAACAAGTCGTGGTGAGTAAGAACGTCAAGCAGCCAAGTGACCTGAAGGGAAAGAAGATCGGTCTGCTGGTCGGTAGTTCCGCGGAATCACTTCTGAATGGCACGTTGCGGCATTTCAAGATCCCGCTCGACTCCGTGGAGCTCGTCAACATGCGTCCACCGGAGCAGGTGGCCGCACTTGCGCGGGGTGACATCGATGGTCTGGCGGTATGGCAACCACATGCATACCGCGCCAAGACGCAAGCTGGTGGCCATGCTCTTGTTTCAGCTTTGGAGTCTTTTGTTCCCGGAATGGAGGGACCGCTCAGCTACTACGCGGCATATTCATTGCTCATGGTGCGTGATGAATTTCTCAATGCAAATCCCAACTCCATGAAGGCCGTGCTCAGAGCTCTGAACAAGGCAACCAAGTACGTCAATGGCAACAAGGACGATACCGCCACGACAATGGAAGAGGATATGAGAGCGCCGGCCAAGGACCTCAGGGTCTTCCTGGACGAGAATGTCTATGACATGACCTTGTCGTCCAAGCTCATCACGACCTTGGACAACACGGTGAACTTTATGCACGAGGTTGGTAAAATTAAATCGAAACCCAACTTCCGTGACGCGATCTCTAGCTCATTCTTGAAGAGCGTTTCTGCAGACCTCGTCGCGTACTAGTTGGTGCAGACCTGTTTGGGCCGGGCAGGATCAATCCTGCCCGGCCCTTCCTTTTTGAGGCTCAGACTTCCTCCACCTGTTCCTGATCACGTGATCTCGCCATCTCCTGTCTCAGGATGGTATCGACGTGGCGGTAGAGGTCGAAATACTCCGCACTAGAGCGATTGCGAAGCCGCTCGAGATCTACGGATACGATATCCTTCACACGTCCGGGGTGTGCGCTCAGGATGACGATCCTGTCAGCCAGGTACACCGCTTCTCCGATGCTGTGTGTCACGAAGACGCAGGTCTTCTTGTCCATCTCCCAGATTCGCAGCAATTCTTCTTGCATGGTCTCACGCGTCATCGCGTCGAGAGCTCCAAAAGGTTCGTCCATCAACAGCATGTCAGGTCCGTTGGCCAGTGATCTCGCGATACTAACGCGTTGCTTCATGCCGCCGGAGAGTTCACCCGGATAGTGGTGCTCAAACCCCTTTAGGTGAACGAGATCGACATAGTGATTCACAATCTCTTCCTGCTCTTGCTTCGATGCACCCCGCATCCGGGGGCCGAAGGCAATGTTCTGAGCGACGGTGAACCAGGGAAAGATTCCATACTCTTGAAACACCATCCCTCGCTCAGGCCCCGGACCGGTAATCGCAGTGCCATCTACCAGGATCGATCCCGATGTCGGCAGGAGAAAACCGGCGATCAAATTCAATAGGGTCGTTTTTCCACATCCGCTCGGTCCGAGAAGGCATACGAATTCTCCTGTATCGATCGATAGATTGATATCGTCGAGCGCAGTGACGTGCCGTTCGAGTCGGTCACTGACGAAAGTCATATTCAAGTTGCTCACTCGGACTTTGTCGTTCATGACGGCTACTGCTTTCGTTGACGTACCGTAAGGCTCAGCCTCGTCGTGTACTCAAGTGCCCTGGTCGAGGGTCACGCGATAAGGGATCCATTTGCTTTCCAGCCAGAGCAGACCCTTGTTGATGAAGTAGCCAAGGATTCCGATGGTGACGATGCCCACCATGATCTGCTCTGTCATGAGTTGAAAACGACCATCCTGAATCAGAAATCCGAGGCCGGAATTTGCGAGTATAAGTTCGGCGGCAACCAGCACGATGAACGCCATGCCCGCGCCCAGTCGCAAACCGACGACAATTCTGGGAAGCGCGCTGCGCAAGATGATGTGCCAGAAAATTTTCTGCTTGCTGACGCCCAGGCTCAGTGCTGCCCAGATGTGCACACGTTCTACGCCGTGAAAGCCGCTGATCGTGTTGAGGATGATCGGGAAAAAGGCTCCATACATGATGATGGCGACTTTCGACTCCTCGCCCAAACCGAGCCAAAGTATTGCGAGTGGAATCCACGCGATGGGCGGAATGGGCCGCACCAGTTCGATCCAAGGATCCACCAGGTGAAACATGGGCCGCCACAATCCAATCAGCATGCCGAGAGGGATGGCGACCAGGACGGCAAGTAGGAAGCCACCAGCCACTCGGGCCAAGCTGACAGCGATGTGCACAAACAAACTTCCGTCCGCCGCCATCTTGATCATTAATCGAAAGACCCGCTCGGGTCCGGGAAGAAAAAACTCACTGACCCAGCCTGCACTCACGGAGAGGTGCCATACGATGAAGAATCCTGCGAGGGACGCTAGCGTGTAAAGGAGCTCGGTCCGCCGGCTTCGTGGCAGAGCTTTGGACCGTCCATTCTTCAGTTCTTGGGACGAATCATCCGTCGCCAATCGAACCACCTCTCATCGCGAAAAGGGAGTATGAGCGTAGGTTTCCGCCGGTGGTGTGTCAAACGAGCCGGCCGCTCCAGGGATTACGAGCGTATCAGATGGGGATATGCGACCCGGAAGCCAGTCGGCGGGTGTCGAGCATCACTTCCCGGCTGGCCAACAAAGGGGAGTCCCCGTCCGTTGTAATTCGGTCCTTGTAGGTTCCGATGGCGAACAGGCGCGTGTCGCCGTCGTACCAGGTGTGATAGACGCTCACTGTGCTGCGTACCGGCACGATGCCATTCTGCGCCTCCCCAATGCGAACCATGCTGGCCACGCGCCGCAGGTGTGCGACGGCGACCTCGTGTGTCTCGACGGCCTTCAGCAGCTCCAGGAGATTTTCGCGAGTCTGATACATCCACTCCATGGGCTTGCGGATTTCCTCGCTGAACGCGGTGATCCGGTATGTGAAGTCGGGCGTGCACAGTGCGATATAATCGTCGAACCGCTCATCATCGAGCAGTGCGCAGGAGTCATAGATCAGGTCGGTGATCTTGTTCCGATCGATGGTCAAGACATTCGCCCGATCGCTCTATTCTGCCGCCACCGTGGACTCCGGCTCGAAGGGCTGGCTCTGGTCTCGGCCCATCAGGCGCGACCATTCCTTCCACCAGGTCCGTGCGGCGATATCATCCTGTGAGAGGTTGTTTTCCTCCCGGCACCAATAGGTATACGGCACCTGGCCGCCGTAGATGGCGTCGCCTTGCAGCTTTACTCCAAGACAATCTTCTGGGAGGTTTCGGCCGAACAGTCCCCAGATCGAATGGTAATCCCGGATGCGGCGCATGCGGTCTTCTTCAGACTCGCCCTTGATGCCCAACGCCCGGTATTGCACCAGCGTTTCGGTCGGACTCAGCGGGATCTGGTTGTCGATGCGAACGACCGTACCTCGGGTCAGGAAGGTGATGTCCGGAAACACATCGGTGATCTGAAACTCGTCCTCCTTCATACCGGGAAGTGCCAGGCTGTCTTCGCGATCTTCCCAACCGGGGTACTTATTGTATTCCACAGAGTAGCGGTCCACGGTGAAATGGCCGTTTGGAAATGTGTGCCAGTTGCGGGTGTAGTACTCGGGAATTTGCAAGCTGGTCTTGCGGTTCGCGACGTGCATGAACTCGTGATAGAGATCCATATTGGTCTCCATCCAGTTCTTCCAGTTGCACTTGAGGTTAAGCTCGAAGAAATCGATGACTTCCATCTCGACGGTATCAATCATCTCGCGCTGCAAAAACAGGCTGTCGCCGATGTACTCCTCGAGCGGCATGCAGTTCTCGTCGAGATTAACGAAGACCAGGCCATAGATCAGCTCTGTCCTGACTTCCCGTAGGCCACAGGCCTCTTGGCGCAGACCCACTGCATCGAACGCTTCAGGCCGGGGGCGGCTGGTACACTCCCCAGTGGTCGGATCATAGGTCCATAAGTGGTACATGCATCGCCAGGCCCGCAAATTGCCGGCTGGCCTGCGTAAGACTGCTGCACCACGGTGCGAGCACGAATTGACGAAGGAGCGGATTTTGCCGTCCTTGCCGCGTGCCACTACCAGCGGCGTGTCCGCCACGGACGCCGTTCGGTAGTCGTAGACCTCCGGTATTTCGCTCTCATGGAGGACGAAGCGCCAGGTCTTGGAGAGGATCTTCTCCTTCTCCTCTGCGAAAACGCCTTCATCATAGTAAACGTGATTATCGACGAAGTGCGTGGCCGGGAGTTGTGGCGGGCGAGTAAATTCGGCCTCTGTGCGGGACATCCCAATTATCCTTCGGTATTCAGGTTGGCGGTCATCTCTCAAGCGGTCCGAGCGTGCAGCGTTGGTGCGGTCTGGTCTCCACCTAAAATCTCCGCGACCTTTTCCTGCGTGTAGACATTGCTCCACATGCTGTAGGACTTTTCCAGCGCCATGAGCTTGATATCGTCGTTGAGTTCAAGCTCAATCCGACTTCCGTCGAGCAGGATATCCTTGATGCGCGACTTGTCCTGCAGGACTCGCACGTCTGCAAGCGGATCGCCATCGATCACGAGGATGTCGGCGCGGCGCCCCGGCTCGAGCACCCCGACCTCGTCGCCATTCCGAAGGAATTCCGCGTTGACGCTCGTCGCGCTGCGGATTGCCTCAGCCGCGGAGAATCCGAGGTAATTGACGTAATGTTCCAGTTCGCGCGCATTCCATTCACCGTACGGTGTGACGGCGAATCCGCAATCGGTGCCGTAGAGGAAGGGTACGCCGGCGTCCTTGGCCTTTGGTAGGACAGCCTGGGCGGACTCCAGTTCACGCCTGTGCGCATCGGGGAAGCCCGGGTAGCAACCGTCGCCCGGTTGGGTGAAATCGATATCGTTCACCACCAGGCTGAGGGTCGGGCATATGTAGCAGCCGTTCTCGACGATGGCTTCCAATCCTTCGTCATCCATCCAGGAACAATGGAGGATGACGTCGGCACCGGCCCGGGCGGAATACAGAATGGCCTCTGCACCGCGGGCGTGCACCACGACCTTCTTTCCGAGCCTGTGCGCCTCGGTCACCATTGCTGTCGTTTCTTCCTGGTTGTAGCCGGAGATCAAACCCGTCGCAGGGTTCATGGAATCACCATCCATGGCGATCTTTATGAAATCTACGCCTTGTTTCACCTGTGTGCGGATTTCGACGATTCCTTCCTCCGCCGTGCGGGCCAGCACGCCAATCGATGTTTCCGGCACGCCGATGAAGGTCGGGTACCAGTCGGACAGGCCCTGGCGATTGGTGATCTGGCGTCCCGATGTCATAACGCGTGGGCCAATGAACATGCCGGACGCGATGGCGTCTCGAATGGCCAGGGTGACGACGCCGGTCGTCGCCGGATCGGCAATCGATGTGAATCCCGCCTTGAGGACGCGTTGGGCCGAGTAGAGTCCCCGTAAGGCGCGGTATTCGACCGGCGCGAACAAGTCGATGTCCTCTTCGGTTTGCGCGTTGCCATAGGACAGATGGACATGCGTATCGATGAGGCCCGGAAGGACGAAGTAGTCCGAGTAGTCGAGCGTGGAATCGCTGGGCACCGGTGGGGGGGCTTTGTCGGAGGATCCAATGAAGGTGATGCGGCCATCTTCAGTGACGATGGTCTGATTCGTTTCGGCGCCGTCAGCTGCCGCCGTGAAGAGCGTTCCGCATTTGATGTACTGCTTCATGGCTGGGCTCCCTTCCGATGATCCGCCGGACCCGGTGGCCAGAGAAAAAGTTTAGCGCCTATTCCTGCGCCAGGGTACAGCCGCCGCCATCGGGCCATTAACCGAAGAAGTCTGTAGCGATTTTCAGGAAGGTCTCGGTGCGCTCGAAGGCGGGGCCGTGACTACATCGTGACAGTGCATGCACATCCGCGTGCGTGAGGATTTCCGACATCGGGTACGTGGTCTCCTCGATCGGAAAGGCGAGATCCGTCCGGCCGTGGACGATGGTAACCGGGCAGGTCACTGCACGGATTTCATCGTCACTGAGAATTGTGGACTCCAGCAGGGCCTGTTTATTGCCACCGAACACCTTTTCGAAGTATTCGGCGTAGTCACCTTCGCCGAGTACGGCCATGCGGCTGTCCAGCAACTCATCCGTGATAATGCTGTGATCGTAGAAAAGGATCTGAAGTGACCTCCGAAGATCTTCGGACGTTCGCGGGAACGTCCAGAGCTGTTCTCGATGCGGGTTCGGCGCCAGAGGCTGCCCCATGGGACAAGTCAGCAACACCTTCGTCACACGATCGTTCCGAGCGGCGAGCCGCATAGCGAAAGTTGCAGAAATCGAGTGACCCAGCAGGCCCACGGGTCCATACGGAATCTCATCCAGCACCGCCTGCATCTGATCGAGCCAGAGCCCGTAGTCGAAGAACGGTGCCGTCTTCTTCCGTCCTGAAAGCCCAAAACCGATCATGTCAGTGGCGTAGACGTGGTAGCGCTCGGCCAGGGGCTCGCGAACCTTGCCGAAGTTGGCCATCGCCGAGGTTCCGGGACCTGCGCCGTGCATCATGAGGATGGGATACCCGTTACCGCCGTCCCACATGTGGGCCGTTGTCTCACCAACGGGGATGTCGCGTGTTTGGAACTCCATATTGTGCTGTGTCCCTCAGTCGGCGCTGAAGAATTCTCTCAGGTGACGGGTCACGGCGCGCGGCTTCTCAAACGCGATCCAGTGCCAGGCCTTCGGGAAATAGAATACTTCCATGTCGTCGATCCACTGAGCCGCGATGTCGTTCACGACGGGATCGAGCGCGATGTCCCGCTTGCCCCACAGCACGCGGACAGGACAGGTGATCCGATCGGGTGTTACGTGGCGGCGTTCCGGAATCTGCTTCACGAGCTCGCGGTAATAGTTGACCGCCGCCATAGCGGCGCCGGGCTTCTCGAAAGCTTCGCGATAGACCGCTACATCTTCAGGAGGCATGACACGGGCGAGACGTATGGTCCCGTTGCGGAACTGCGCCTTGTAGTTCTCTTCTGGGAAATCGGGCAGGAGATTGAAGAACACGTACCAGCTCTTGCGCTGCTGCTCGGCGTGCGTGAGCCATCCCTGGACCCAGGCGTCCGGGTGCGGCGCGTTCAGGACGGCGAGTTTCCTGACCCGATCAGGCCAGTCTGTCGCCAGTTGATAGGCGATGATTCCACCCCAGTCATGGCCAGCGACGTATGCCGGCCCGCCGAGATGATCGATAAGATCCCGCATGTCTCTCGCAAGGGTCGTCGTGTCATAGCCGGATGCCGGCTTCTCAGACTCGTTGAAGCCCCGCATATCAACAGCGACGACGCGAAAGCTACGTGAAAGCGGATCGATCTGCTTCCGCCATGACCACCAGAATTCCGGAAATCCGTGCATGAGGAGGACGAGGGGGCCCTGGCCTTTTTCGACCCAGTGGAGTTCGACACCATTTACGCGTGTTTTGTGGTGCGACACGCCTTCATGGGTAACAGTCATGCCAGGAAGCCCGGATAGTGTTAGTGATATTCGACGGGTGGTGCGTGGTAGTAGGCGTCCACGATGGCCCGTGCCATTGTTACATTGTCAGGATTTCGGTTCCTGAGGAGTCCGCGCTCGAGGAGGTCGTCTGTCAGTCGCTCAAGGATGAACTCCATGCTCAGATCATCGGAGTGTTCGACCCACGCCTTCCGCTCGGCGTCATCTCGGAAGCAGTAGCCTTTCCAGGAAACACTGAAGCGCACGTCTTCCCAGGCGTATGTTTCGACGACGGCGCCGTCGGGATTGATCACGCGCCACATGCGATCTTCGCCGAACTGAAGAACCTGACCGCGCACGAGCGGCGCCGGCCGCCCGTCCGGCCTGTACACCGGTCTGACCTCATGAAAGAAGCTGTCCGTATCCATGAGCAGGGCGGTGTTGGCACGCTTTGGCGCGGCCACGGATGCCTCTGTCGCGCCGTCCGGATAACACCGGAATTCCCCGCCCTCGCAAACGTTGAAAAAGTTAACGGCGGTGGCGATTCGCAGGCGCCACTCGTCAAAAAGGCGGGAATGGTGCATGCAGATCAGTAGCCATTGCGGCGTGGTGCTGCGGCTAATGCCTCGGTATTCGGTGATGTCGGTGTGCGGGCCGAGCCATTGTCCGGCAACATAAAGATTTGCGAGGGCCGCGACCGGAACGACCACGGGTCGATCGAGCAGTTCGCGAGCGCCGGAAATGAACGCCTCGTGATATAGAAGCGGGTCCGCTTCGGGATACTTGGACTCCTCAGGCTCGACGAAACCCAGGTCGGCGTAGGTCTCTCGGAACTGACATGTGAAAGCGCGATCAAAGTCGAGCCAGTCCTCATGCGTCGGATCGTAAGGTTGGTCGTTTTCGTGACCCCGTTGCCGGGCCAGGTCGTAGAAACACTCGAATCGTTCAGGCAGCCCGGCGCCAATCTCCGTTGACGACATCTCGGCACTTGCCATGCGATAGGTTCCGACCCGCTCGCAAAGGTCGATGATGCCGCGGAGTTCTTCCTCCCCGAGAACGGGATCAACAAGATGATAGGTACCGTTCCGCGTTACTGATTCGTTCGGAGCAGCGTGGCCCGCGTCCGCCTGCGTCCACAAGTGGCCTATCCTCCTTCTCCACCGAGGTCGGGCATCCAGGGAAAGTCCGACTCGCGATGCTGATACATCAGGTCCTCCGCAAGAAGCTTGATCCTTGATGATACCCGTTTCATCGCATCTTGGGAAAATTTGGCCTCGTTGGGCAGCAGGCCGGGTTTCTCTGATGCCGAGGCCAACATCCGGATGGCCGCTAGCATGGTTGCGCCCGCTTCGACCCGCTCGTTGTGCTTTGGGCGCAGCGTAAAACAAAACCACCTGGCCATCAGTGCCAGTTCAGGTCTGCCCGTTGTGTCCACTTGTTCGAAGAGGCGTTCAAATTCGGCTATCAAATCTGAGTTGGTCATGGTGTCCTCGTGCTTTGTCGCCACCATTCCCAAAGTGTAGCATCACGCCGCGCTGGCGGTAGCGAAGCAACTGATCCTCGGAATTGATGCTCTGCAGGCGTTAAGGAATCGAATGAAGGACCAGCTATGGCAGCGCCAGCGGCAAATTTGAATGGCGAGAGCCGGGGCGTGCCCGTAACGGCCGTCGTCGGCATCGCGATCATTGCAGCCTCGGAGGGATTTCTCGCACTCGACGTCATGTATCGAGGGGGCGGGATCGTGCCGTTCGAGCCCATCGCATCCCCGGATGGAGTCCTGCCGACGATCGCTCGGGCCGTCGCACAATTCCTGACACCGCTGTGCTGGACTGGGTTGCTTTTTCTGCTGGATGGTTTGCTCCACCGGGATGTGAGAGGTGGGGGGTCGCCAATCCGTTCGACGGCATGGCGGTTTGCCGCCATCTACCTTCTCAGCATTCCAGTCTGGTTCGTCTTTGACTGGGTAAATTTCTGGTACATTGACGCGTGGCGCTATCACGGCCTTCCGGAGAACTTCTTTATCCGGCACGCGGGTTACTTTCTCGCTTTTGGCGCGATCTGCCCGGGAATGTTTTTGATTGCGGACATTGCGCAGCGTAGAGGCCTAGCGAGTTTGCGGGGACCGATCCTCAATCCGAGCCCTGCCACATGCGTGCTGATGGTGGTGATGGGTGGCGCCATGGCGGTCTATCCGTTTCTGGTGCGCGACCCCATCGGTAGCCTCACACTATGGCTGGGCTGGTTCTTTCTGCTTGATCCGATAAACGAGCGGATGGGTGCCCCGAGCATTCTCGGCGACTGGAGACAAGGGCGATGGGGGCGCACGGTATCGCTCATGATCGGTGGTGCTGTTTGCGGCCTGTTGTGGGAATTCTGGAACTACTGGGCCGTGGCCAAATGGACCTACAACCTTCCCTTTCTTGGCCCGCTTGAACACATCGCGTACTTCGAGATGCCCGCGGTCGGCTTTCTGGGTTTTCTGCCCTTTGCCCTAGAATGCTGGGTGATGGTGCAATCGATACTATGGCTCGCCCGCCGGTTGGGGCTGCATCGCATCGAACCCTTGCCGACAGAGGATTCAGTGACGTAATCCCCGAGGCCTCCGACCGTGTTATGCTATCGGTGCTGTTGACGACCAACCTGAACGGGACAGGCTATGCGGGCGCTTATCGGCCGGCTGCTTTGTCTTATCGGTGTTCACGATTATCACGTGATCGACGCCACGTTCGGCTTCGGTCCGGACAACAGCGTGGCACGGGAGGAATGTCGGCGCTGCGGTCGGATCAACATTCACCGAGCATAAGGCCGGGCGCAGAACTTCACTGTGCGGCATCTTGCGAGAGATTTCCCGATTGCGGCGATGCGGACTTGCGCCGCCGGCGCCCTTCACGTGCGTCTCGGCGCAACTCGTCCGCGTAGCGCAGGAAGTCTTCTTCGAGTCGGTGACGCGGCGAATTGTGGAAGGTGTCCGCGATCCAGTCGTTCTTCGCCGTGATGTCATCTCGCATGATGCTCGGGGTCGGTAGTGCGGCTCGTCCGCTGACATGCTCGGTGAGCCAGCGGCATTGTGTCTCGAACGCACGTGGCAGACCCGTGTTGGGCTGGATGAATCCAACGAAGTACAAGCCTGGCCAATCTGGCGGCACCATACGTTTGTATAGGTCGATGGCTCCGTCCTCGACTGGCACGATCTCCGGCGAGAGGAACGGCAGCTCGATGTCGTAACCTGTCGCCCCAATCAGCACGTCGAAGGTCTCTTCGGAACCATCCACGAAGTGAATGGTTTGGCCGTCGATGCGGTCGATGCCCTGTTTGACCGTGATCCGGTCGTAGGCGATATCGTGGATCACCGACCCACTGCTCGTGGGGTGGACGGGCTTGGTCACCGGTTTGAACCCGTAGTCACTCATGTTTCCATGAACCATGCGAATAAGGTTGCCCAGAATTTTCTGGCGAAGCCTGGCCGGAACCCAACGGTGGTTGAGCTTTTCCGAGATGTTCGTCAGAGGCATGCCGAACACCTGCTTGGGTGCAATGACAACGCCGGAACGGGCGACGAGAACCGCAAGATCGGCCGTAACGCAAACGTCGCTGGCGATGTCGACCGCGCTGTTCCCGACCCCCACAATGCAGATCCGTTTACCCACGAAGGGCTCGGGCTGCTTGTAGTCGTGAGAGTGCAGGTACTGTCCCCGGAAGTCCCGAAATTCCCCGACATGGCGGGGCAGGTAAAGGTGCCCAGTGGCCACAACCACCGTCTCGAATTCCTGGGTGTCACCGGCGTTGGTTTTAACCTGCCAACGGGGAGTCGGCCGGTCGGCCTCGAACTGGGGCGTTATCGCGGTGACCTGTTGGTTGAAGCGAATGTGCCGACGGATGTCGAACTGGTCCGT
>CENY01164208.1_pt1 | contig 19859 bp, 15 predicted proteins | sample 356181 | NCBI WGS metagenome assembly CENY01 (sample SAMEA2619840, study PRJEB7988) | marine metagenome | isolation source: saline water (ENVO:00002010), including
AATTGGATTAACATTTTTCGGCCTGCTTAGACCAGAGCTAATTTGATTAAGTTGGGATTTAAATGTATTCATCACAATTCTTTGTTTTTTGCAGAAACTAATTTTAGAAAAAATATGGTTTCAATAATCATTTTTATTATTCCATTATTTAATCTAGATATTGTTAGAGATGAAATATTATTGAAAGTATTAATAATCAAGTATTTACTATTTAATCATGGACTCATAGAAGTTGCAGTAACGTAAGTTAAAAAAGCAAGTTCCTTTAACATTATTTATTTGGGGTAAATCTATAGATTAAAAATCTTGGAAGAATTCGGAAAATTGGAACAATAAATTTCCATTGCCACGGAAAGATTACTTTTCGTCTTTTATGTTGAATAGCATTAGCAATTATTTTTGATGCTTTATCAGAATTCATTAAAAAAGGCATTTTAAACTGATGGCCTTTTGTCATTTCTGTATCAATATAACCAGGGAATATAGTTGTTAATGATATGTGATAGGATTTTAAGGTGTAACCCCAGCTTTCTGTTAAATTAGCTATAGCTGCCTTACTAGATGAATATGCACCATGGCTTGGTATGCCTCTAAATGATGCAATTGAACTAATTATTGCAATTCTTCCTGAAAGTTGTTCCTTCATTTTTGGAATGAATGGGACAATACTATTTGTAACGCCAAGTACATTTATTTGAAGTATTTTATTCATTTCAGAAGAATTACCACTTAAAATATTATCGTCTCCTCCAATACCAGCATTTGCTATTACAATATCAATACCTTTGTTTATTGATATAAAATCTTTTGCTGCATTTTTACATTTTTCTTGGTCTAACACATCAACATCATAAGCTATTGGATTTCCACCCAGTTTTTTGCATTGATTAGCTACTGATTGTAAACGATCACTTCGTCTTGCTAATAAACCAATTGTATATCTCTTTTGAGAATAATAGTATGCTAACGATTCTCCAATGCCACTGCTAGCACCAGTAATGAAGACACTTAATGACATAGTTGTTTACAATTTAAAAAATATTTTTTTTCTGTATAACCAATATAGTATAAGCCACCAAACTAACACGTGACTTAGTGCAAATAGAAGGGATCCATTGATATTTCCAGCTAAGGGTTGAAATAATGATCTATACAAATAATTATAACCTGATATTTCATTTCCATTAAATGAAAAATTTATATTTATTATTGTTTTCACCCATAGTCCAGAACCAATAAATACAAAAATAGAGTTGGTTCCAAAAATCATTAACGGCCAAAATGGTTTTTTGAAATTCTTTATATCAATAAAATATATGAAAATAGCTAGGAAGAATGTTGCGATTCCAGCGGTATATAAAACATAGCTGCTCGTCCATAGAGGTTTATTAATTGGAAAGAACAACCCCCAAATCCATCCGATTGCTGCAATTTGCGCAGCATGTATTATTAATATTTTTACAAGCAAACTTTTATTTTCATTTTTTTGAATTAGCATCCCCACAAAATAGCCAATAAGAACTGTAACGCTGGCAGGTATAGTACTTAATAAGCCTTCCGGATCAAATGGGACTCCGTTTCCAAGCCAAAGGTGATTTTCTCCTAATAAAGCTATATCAATAGTACGAACTAAATTTGTATTCAGTGCGTATGGGTCATTTCCTCCAAATAAAAATAATAGAAACCAGTAACCAATAAGAATAATACTGCAGGCGATCCACATTTTATCGACCTTAATATATAACGAAATTATAGATGCCAATCCATATGCTAGCCCAATGCGCTGTAAAACTCCCATAATGCGTAAAGTAGACCAGTCCCAATCTTGACGGATAAATGGAAACGCATTGAGTATTAAACCAAATACAAAGATCGTTATTGTCCGCCAGAAAATTTTTTTAAGCAGCTTTTTAGATGGTTCATAATTATAATGATTAAATGAAAAACGCATTGCAACCCCAACAATAAATAAAAAGAAAGGAAAAACGAGATCTGTTGGAGTGCATCCATGCCATTTCGCATGTCGTAAAGGACTATAAATATATGACCAGCTCCCAGGAGTATTAACAATGATCATAAAAGCAATAGTAAGTCCTCGAAAACAATCAAGCGCAAATAATCTATTTGAAATTTTTTTCATAATGAATTCAGTGCTGCTGAGATCCCTGCTCCTAAAAGGGCTGAATTATCTAAGTTGGATGTCATAATAAAATCTTTTTTAAGAGTTTTATTTTCTAAGAGTGAATTTTTTGCTTCTAATGGTAATGCTTTAGATTTTACAATCATGTTATATATATTATTATGCAATGGCTCCCAAAGTAAAGGTGTATTTTTTGAAAAATGAAATAATTCACCTAGACCTTGACCTATAATTATACGTTGCAATAAAATATTTCTGTATGAGTGATTATTATCCAAAATACTATGGTTAGGATTTAACAGTTTAAAATTGTTTTGCCAACCAGAAAACACTGTTTCTATACGCTCTATAATTAAAATAGACATATATTTTGTTAAATCTCGATAAGTTAATAAAGCAGCTTGTTCATTTTCTAATGCTCTTAAAAAAATTTCACTTGCATAAATTGCGTTATCCTGAAGTGTATGAATTGGTATGTTGGAATAGTGACTATACAAAGATTGTATGCCTTTTAGGGAAGTATATTTTTCCATGCAAATATTTTTATCATTTAATATTTCCCATGTCTTAACAATCCAGGAAGATATATTATCAAAGGGTATTAATTTATTTTGAAGTTTTAATGCATCTGTCGTACCTGTACCGCCACCTATATAGTAACTATTTTGAACATCTTTAAATAAACCATCTTTACCGAATTCTTCTCCAATTCCACAGTTATCTGCATCACTTCCAATATATTGAATTGGTTTGTATAATTTTACATTGGATTGTTTTAATTCATTTTCTAATTCCATACAAAATTTTGGCATTCTTGGCCCGTTTGCAATTGCTCCAATACCTCTCAAATCCTTTGTTTTTAAACCTACCATTCCAACTCCCAATAAAATGGGTTTGTCAACATTTAGATTAATGATGGTGTCATGAAATGATTTTATAATTTCCTTACCCTGAAGTTTTTCTTCATTATTTATATTATATTGCTCTGTACTATGTTCATATAATTGAGTTGCCATATCTTTTGGAGAATAGCCTGAAATGTATTCTATTGATTCATTATAGTATTGATGTGAAAATGATTTGATAGTAAAAGTTATATTGTCATTAGATTCTATAATGCCAGCAGATACTTTAGATCCACCTCCATCAACTCCAACAACAATATATTCTTTTTCTTTAGAGTTCATTAGTGATGTTAGTAATCTATTTTTAGTGATTAACTTAAACAAGAATAGAATTGAATGTAGAATGATTGATTGAGAGCATTTAACTTTGCAATGAAATGAAAGACAATCAAATTACTTTATCCAAACTTATCATCATATTTCTGTGCTTGTTGATATCTGGGTGTCAAACTTTTATAAGCAAAGAAGAGATAGAAATTGTTGAGGATCCTTGGCAAAAACTTTCACTTGATAAAAAAATAGCTCAGATGATTATGTTTCGCTTAAAAGGCGACATTACTAATGAAACAACATTTGAATATAAAAAATTTCATAGATGGATTAATGAATTGGGAATAGGAGGGGCAGTTGTTTATGGTGGTGGATTAGAAGAAACATTTAATCGAATACAAATAGCACAAAGCTGGTCGGAGATCCCATTATTTATTGCTGCTGACTATGAAAGAGGTCTCGGACAATGGTATGATGGAGCGACACTATTTCCAACAAACATGGCTGTAGCAGCAACAGGAAGAAATGTGTTGGCATATGAACAGGGTGTAATTACTGCCAAGGAAGCAAAAGCCTTTGGAGTAAATATGATATTTGCACCAGTAATGGATGTAAATAATAATCCAGATAATCCAATTATTAATTTTAGATCGTATGGTGATGACCCACGTCTTGTCAGTATTTTTGGAAATTCATTTATTCGGGGAATTCAAGAGCAAAATGTTTACGCTTGTGTTAAACATTTTCCAGGACATGGTAATACATCAACAGATAGTCATACTAGATTGCCAGTAATTCCAGGAAATAGAAGAGATTTTTCAAAAATTGAGTTACCTCCATTTAAATCTTCTATAAAAAATGGTGTTAAAATGGTAATGACAGCACATGTAATAACACCGGGCATTGATCGCTCTAAAAAACCAGCTACTTTATCTTCCGTAATTACAAATAGGTTATTGAGGAAAAAATTAAAGTTTGATGGTTTAGTCGTAACAGACGCTATGGAGATGGGCGCTTTAAATAACATCAAGTCTTCCGAGGCGTGTGTGAGAGCAGTAGAGGCAGGTGCAGATATAATTTTATTACCTCTTGATGTGGATTCAACCATTCATGCAATAAAAGAAGCAGTGCTATCTGGAAGAATATCGGAAGAAAGGATTGATGAATCAGTAGAGAGAATTTGGTTGGCAAAGGAAGAAATGAATCTATTCTCAGATAAAGGAAAAAGAGATTGGCAAAAAAGTAATTTGATAATTGGTAATCCTAAACATTTAAATATAGCAAGTAAGATGGCTCAGTTATCTATTACTGTTGTAAAAGATAAAAATGATCTTCTTAATAAAATTTCTGATTATAAGAATATTGCGCACTTATCAATTACTGAAGATAAAAATTCTCAAAGGTATTTGTTGCCTATGAAAAATCAGTTGAATAGTTCTTATCCAGATTTAATGGAAATTATTATAACTGAAAAAGTAAATGATAAAAAAATTAATGAAATAGTAGATAAATTAAAAAATGTTGATTTAGCATTCATATCAATAGTTGTACGAATTCGTATGAATAAAGGAATCGCAACTATTGATCCCAGTTACGCAGAATTATTGAAAAAATTACATAAAAAAGGAATTCAATTTATTGTAACTAGCTTTGGTAGTCCGTATTTACCAGATTACGAATATATTGATACATATATTGCTGCATTTGGATATGGTAGTGTTCTGGTAAAGGCTGCTGCCAATGCTTTACTAACTAATAATAATATAACAGGACGCTTGCCTGTTGACTTAAATAATCAATTTATTAGAGGCAGCCAAGTTCTTGTGTATCGTGAAGAATCCATAATTGATAAGTTAGATATTTCTTACTCTCTATCAGTTATAGATAGCGCAATAGAAGCTAAAGTATTCCCAGGTGCACAAGTTTATATTTCGAAAAATGGAAATACAATCATATCTAAAGGTTTTGGATATCATACATATCATAAATCGAAAGAGGTTACCACAAAAACTATTTTTGATCTTGCATCAATAACAAAAGTAGTATCTGCTACTCCAATAATCATGAAGTTAGTTAATGATAAAGAGATTTATCTTGATCAACCTATTAATGATTATTTTCCAGGTTTTCATCAATCAGGAAAAGATACAATTACTATTCGCCATTTATTAATTCATGAGTCTGGACTTAGTGCTTATCATCGATATTTTCTTGAAAGTAAATATAGAGGAAGGGGAGAGGTACTTGATAATATAATTAATCGAAGACTCACATATAAACCAGGTAGTGAATACAAATACAGTGATCTTGGAATGATATTACTAGGAACAATTTTAGAAAGAGTAGGCGGTAATAATCTCCATGCACTTGGTAAAAGTTGGTTTTATTCACCTCTTGGAATGAATAATACATTTTATAATCCGCCACCAAATGTATGGAAAGACATCCCGCCAACTGAAAGAACAGTTGTGCCAATTGGAACATCAAAGAATTCGCTCAGAAGAAAAATTGCCGGCATTGCATCAGAATTGATCGGCCCGATGAAATCATTATCCTATGATCTATATCCTAGAAAAACTGCTCACGGATATGTTCATGATGAAAATGCAAATTTGCTTGGCGGAATATCTGCTCATGCAGGATTATTTTCTAATGCAGAGGATCTTGGTAAGTATAGTCAAATGTTATTAAATGATGGAATGATAGGAGATAAAAAAATTATTGATAAAGAGTTGATATCATTATTTACTTCAAGACAGAGTACAGTAAATGAAGCAAACAGAGGATATGGTTGGGATAGGCCAGATCGAGATGGTACAAGTAGTGCAGGTGATTATTTTTCTGATAAAGCATTTGGTCATTTAGGCTATACAGGTACTTCTTTTTGGATAGATCCAGAGCAAGAGCTAGTAGTAGTATTACTTACAAATCGAGTATATCCAACTCGAAATAATCCTGGCATTAAACAGGTGCGTAGAAAATTTCATAATACTTTAAATAAATCTATACTTCGATTTAATTAAAGTATTGTGGATTTATTTTTTAAAGAAACAATACGTACTGCAGGTTTGATGACAGGAACATCTATGGATGGTTTAGATATTGTTATTGCAGACATACAACTAAATGATAATGTGCATTATCAAATAATTAACGAAGTATGTATTCCATATCCTATAGATCTAAAAGAACAAATTAGACAAGCAGTATATAATCCAGGGAAAGACCATTTCAAATTAAATGATTATCTTGGCCAATGGTACGCTGATACATTGTTTAATTACTTACAATCAAAGAAAATAAATAATATTGAACTCATTGGATCTCATGGACAGACAATTAATCATATAAGTGGAAAATTATCTTTACAGATAGGCGCTCCACATCATATGGCAAAAAAATTAAGCGTTCCTGTAATTTCAGATTTTAGAAATGCGGATATTAATGCTGGTGGTACTGGAGCACCATTAATGCCAAAAATAGATGAGTGGTTATTTCGAAATCATGAGTCTTCAGTAATTGCATTAAATATTGGTGGAATAGCAAATGTAACATTGTTGCCATCAGAAATTAATCAGGAAATTGTTGGTTTTGACACAGGCCCTGGAATGTCTTTATTAGATGAAGCATATCTTAATAAATTTAAAGATGGATTTGATAATAGGGGACAACTTGCTCTTAAAGGAAATATAGATAATGAATTAGTATCTAAATGGTTAGATCATTCATATTTTGATCTAATTCCGCCAAAATCAACCGGTAGAGATGAGTTCGGCAAGAATTGGTTAGACAAATATAATAATGATCTTAATAGTCTTGATTTTATAGATCAATTATCAACACTATCTTTTTTTACTGCAAAAACTATATTTTTAGCGTGTGAGAAATTTATACAAGATCAAAATGTAAGTAAGATGATCGTCAGCGGAGGCGGTGTTCATCATAAATGCATAATGAATAACTTAAAAGATCTATTTAACCCAATTCAAGTGTTATCATCAAATAAATTAGATATATCTGTTGATGGCAAAGAAGCTCTAGGTTTTGCTATTTTCGCTGTAGCCCATGTTAAAGGTATCCCTGGGAATATACCATCAGTTACTGGAGCAAATAAGCCTGTAATATTAGGAAAGATGACGGTATGATTCCCTTGCAAGATCCAATGTCTATTTTAGTCTATTTAATAGCTATAATAAGTCTCATATACTATCTCAATTCTAAACCTAAGTTTTCAGGATTTTTTAAGTATTTACCAACTGCTATTTGGATATATTTCCTTCCAATGTTTTCAACAACACTGGGAATACTTCCAGAATCATCAGTTCTTTATGATTGGATAAGAACTTATTTACTTCCATGTTCATTAATATTGCTTTTACTATCGTCAAATTTTGATGCATTAAAAAAACTTAGCTCGAAAGCTCTATTAATAATGTTAATTGCCACATTAGGTATTGTAATTGGAGGAATAGTATCGTTTTCCATATTTGCCAATTGGCTTCCTAATGATTCATGGAAAGGATTGGGAGCTTTATCAGGAAGTTGGATTGGTGGAAGTGCAAATATGGTTGCTGTAGGTACATCAATTGGAACGCCAGATGATTTATTTGGAATAATGATTATTGTGGATACACTAGTTGGATATGGTTGGATGGGTATAGTAATTTTCTTTTCAGCCTATCAGGAACGAATTGATCGCTGGAATGGCGTTGAATCTTCTCTAATTGAAAATATTAGTATCCAAATGAGCGACATTGAATCCAAAAAAAGACCAACACGATTTATTGATTTGATTGCTATTATATCCATTGGTTTTATAGGTGGCTATATATCTCTTAAAATTGGTGAATGGTTACCAGATCTTGGAAGAATTATTACCAGCTTTGGTTGGACAATTATCATAGTAAGTATATTGGGAATCGTTTTATCTCTTACGCCATTTTCTGAATTGGAAAATGCCGGTGCTTCACATATTGGCAATTTTTTCTTGTATTTATTATTAGCTACTATTGGTGCAAAAGCAAATTTTACTTCAATTTTATATGCTCCTGTATTTTTACTAGTAGGTATATGTTGGATTACTATACATGCAGCAATCTTATTTATGGGAGGAAGATTATTAAAAGTACCAATGTTTTTAATAGCTACAAGTAGTCAAGCCAACATAGGAGGAGTTGTAACCGCTCCAATAGTTGCATCAGTATATCAAAAGTCTCTTGCACCAGTAGGGTTACTTATGGGTGTTTTAGGAAATATAATAGGAATATATTTTGGATTATTAACTGCATTGGCATTATCCTGGATTTCCAATTATTATTAACTAAAAATAAATCAGCATTTTATTTACTTATTTTCCTATAGAAAAAAGTTCCACTCAAAGTTAATGCAAAACCAATTATTGATGGGATAAAAGCAGTATATAAAGTAATTATTAAAAAAGAACTATATAATAAAAGAACGATAATCATACTCCATGGATAAAAAAGTGCTTTGTATGGCCTGTTTTTATCTTTCCATTTTTTTCTCAGTATATATATAGAGGAAAAAGTCAGTATGTTAAATATTGTACTTGTAGCAGAAAAAAAATCAATAATCATTTCATAAGTGTTTGTTCCTGAAATACCTGATTGTTTATAAGTAGCTAAAACAGAAAAAAGTAACAAAACAGTTGCCCAAATTCCTTGACCAATCAGAGCATTATTTGGAGTATTATATTTTGAATGAAGACCCTTGAATTGTTTAAAAAATAAACCATCGCGGGCCATTGCATGCCAAGTACGACTTTTGGTTAGTATTTGAGTACTGATATTACCAAATGCGTTTATTGCTACAGCAATAGATATAAGTACACCTCCGGATGTTCCCAAAACAACTTTCATTGCTGCTGTTGCAACCCATTTATTTTCTTTAATTGCTTCAACATCTAATTGATATAAATATCCAATATTAGCGCCTAAGTAAAGCAGCATTACTCCAGCAATACCTATAAATAAAGAAAGAGGAAGATTTCGTTGGGGCTCTTTTACTTCTTCCGCAATATAGGTTGCTCCTTCCCATCCGCTAAATGCAAAAAATGCATATCTCAAAGCTGCGCCAACAGAAAGTACTGTATGCCATCCAAATGTTTCTGGCCATAAAGGATTGCTAAAATTTTCTATATTACCAGTATTATATCCTGTAAGAGTTGCTCCAATAATACCTCCAAGAGCAGTTATTTTTAGAATACTAAAAAAAATCTGAAACTTTCCACTAAGTCTTACACCAAACAAGTTGATAAATGTTAGAGTCCATATAGTAATCAATGATAGAAAAAAAATAGTAATTAAATTAAAATGATGACCATAAATAATTACCCATATCGCACTAATATATTCCGAAAAAACTAATGCAACGGCTACAATAGATGCTGTCTCTGAAACAAAGAACATTGCCCATCCTCTTATAAAAGCAATATATGGTCCATAAGCTGCTTTTAAAAAAACATATGGCCCCCCAGATTTTGGCATCATCGCTGATAGTTCTGAGTAAATAACAGCACCAAAGATTGTAATTAAGCCACCAATTATCCAAACAACTCCAAATAATGATGTACATCCTACAAGAGCCATAATTGATGCAGGTACACGAAATATTCCTGAACCAATTATCCTACTAATTACTATGGCAATAGATTCTTTTAAACCAAGATCTTTTTTATAATGAGACATGATTAAGGAATTTTAAATATATACTTGTATCTATTTGCTTAAATCTTACTAATTTAATTTCCAGAATATCAATCATTGAACAGCTGGTTCAAGTAGTTTTATAGACACAGTTTTTCCTATTTGTAATTCTACTGGAATTGATATAGGAAAAGTTGCTTGGTATTTACCATGGCCGCATGGAAAATTTGTGATAATAGGAAAATCCATTTTTCCACAAATATCCATTACAATCTCATCAGTAGATTTTGAGAAAGGAACTTTTTCATCTTTTATATTGATTAATTCTCCAATAATAAGCCCTGAAATATTATCAAAAACACCAGCATTCTTTAAATGGATTAGCATACGTTCAAAAGAGTAAAAATATTCATTCAAATCTTCTAAAAATAAGATCGTACCTTTCGTATCAAATACATCACTCGTTCCAAGACGATTAATAATAAGTGTTAAATTTCCTCCCCATAAAGGACCAACTGCATTGCCAGCTTTTAGAATATTAGGTTGCATTTGATTAGGTACAATAATTTGCTCATCTCCATTACCTGATAGAATATTTATCATTTGGTTATAATTATATTCTCTATCTCCATTTTCATATGATGTTAACATAGGACCATGAAATGTTACTAATTCGGTTTGTTGGGTTATCGAAAGTAAATAAGCGGTAATATCACTGTACCCCATAAATATTTTTGGATGTTTTTTTATCAACTCATAATTAAGTAAGGGAATCACTTTATTTGCACCATAACCTCCACGAGCACATAAAATTGCATCAATTGATGGATCCAAAAACATTGTATGAATATCATTCGCTCGTTGTTCAGGGCTCCCTGCGAATGGACCATCTTTTGAATAGATGTTCTTTCCATAAACAAGTCTGTAATTTTTTTGTAAAAAAATATCCGATGTATTCTTTAAAATTTTTTCATCAATCCAATAAGATGGGCTGACTATACCTATAGTAGCCTCAGTCTTTAATTTTTTTGGTTTTATCATAATTTTATTTTTGTTAGTGCATAAACGATTTCATCTTGAAGTTCGCGAAAAGGTTTAGATGAATTAACAAATCCATTCATCAAAATCGAAAAGGCAATAGGATTGTTAGTATTAGAAATTATATAACCCGATAAACAACTAGCGCCAGCAAGAGAACCAGTTTTTGCGATAATAGTAGATGTTGTATCAATATTTTGCAATCTGTCTTCCAGCGTTCCATCAAATCCACCAATGGGAAATGTTTGAAAAAATTGCTTACGAATATTTTTATTATTATATGCCCATAAAAGAGTAGATGTAAAATGATTTGGGCTGCTATAATTGTATCTTGACATTCCTGATCCATCACTTAAACTAAATGTATTTGTATCAACACCTACTGTATCATGTAAGAACGTTTTAATAGCAAGCAGTCCATTATTCCAAGTTCCTACAGTATCAAAAAAAGTTGATCCAATATGTTTTACTAGTAATTCAGCAGTAAGATTTTCACTTCTTTTCATTAAGCCATTAAGTGAATGAACAATAGGTTTGGATTTATGCTCTATTATTTTCATTGCATTTTTAGGAACAGACCCTTTGATGATCTTCTTAATATTGAGTCCTTTGCTTACCAGCATTTCTTTAAATACAGTTCCCGCGAATAAACTAGGGTCATGAATATTTCTTTGTAGAGTATCCACAGAAGAAGTATCCATTATATTTCCAGAAATGGTAAAATTATTTTTTTGATTTTCCCAACTACGTTCAATCCTAAATTTTTGAAAATTTGTAGTATCATTTACTGTAATTGATTCATTTTGAATAGTTATATAATTTGTTTTTGGGTGAGTATTAATTATAGCAGGTTTTTCAAGTTTACCAGGTGAGACATAAAAATCAATACAATTTTCATTTAAGGACATTGCACTAATTTGAGGAGCATGCCACCAGGAGCCTTCATCCCACATCCATCCAGGTCCATAATGGAGATTATCAAAAATAGAATTATCTACAACAAGATAGTTAATTCTTTTTGCTAAATCCACTGATCGCATTCTTAAACGGTTATTTAAAAACCAATAATCTCTTCCAATATGGAGTTTTATTGTATCACTTATTGTCTGAGAAATTGTATCTAACTGTTCAATCGTAAGATGAGGATCACCACCACCAACTAAATAAATTGCGTTTGAATCTTGATATACTGATGTTGAAAAAGCCTTATTGCTATCAAGAAGCGCTAAGGCTGCTAGACATGTATATATTTTAACATTACTTCCTGGGTTAAATAATGAATTAGGATTCCATTCATATATAGTTTCATTGGATTTTAAATCTATGACCTTAATGCCAATATTTGTTTGCAACCCAGAAGATTGTATAATCGAACTAATTGGATCAATTGCCTTTTTATATCCTGATACATTATATAGCGTAGGAGGATTACTACATTGTAGAAAAAAAATTAATAGAATGAATATATTTTTTTTAAAGATTCTTGCTATAAATGAAACTCTATTTGATTTAACAATTATCACAATCGTTTAATTAATAAATAAAATCATTAATAAAAATATTGTTATTAATTCTGTTGAAAAAAATTTATTTGACACTTTATTATCTCGTAAAGTTTTTAGAAGCGTGTCACTCCCCCATAGTCTATTCAATCGTTTTTCTTTAATAATTAGGGAATCCGGGTATAGCTCATTTATTTTTTTTAATACACTTACACCTGTTTTAATACTGTAAAATTGATTTCTATCTATTATTCTAATTTCAATTCCATAGCATAGCTGATCTTCATATTTTGGTCTATCTGAAACTCCAGGAATTGATATTGGGGTGAATGATTTTGGTACAAAAACAACACCTGGTAATTTTAATTTATTTAGTTCTTGGGATAATCCTTTATTATCTATCCATGGCGCCCCAAACCATTTAAATGGGTTATTTGTACCTCTTCCTTCGCTTATATTTGTTCCTTCTAATAAACACATTCCTGGATAAATTAATGCTGTTTCCAAATCTGGAATATTTGGAGAAGGTTTAATCCATGGTAGGGTAGTTTCATCATACCATAATGATGAATGCCACCCTTCCATTGGAATTACAGTCAGCTTTGGTATAGGATTAATCCATTTTCGCTTAATAATTCTTTCAGCAAGTTCAGCAACGGTTCCTCCGTATCGAATAGGTATAGGGTATTTACCAATAAATGATTGATATTCAAGATCTAGTAATGGACCTTCAATAATATCACCCCGTATTGGATTTGGTCTATCTAAAACTATCACTGGTATATTTAATGCTGCAGCCGCTTCCATAACTAAACCTAAAGTTGATATATATGTATAAAATCGTGCCCCAATATCTTGAATATCATAAATAATTATATCAATGCCATCTAGCATTTCTTTAGTTGGTTTTCGTGTTGTGCCATATAAGCTATATACTTTTGGTAAATTCTCAATTCCATCATCATATGTAACTTTTGAATCTGTTTCTCCAAATAGCCCATGCTCAGGTGAGAAAACAACTTTCAGATTTGTTTTTTTCAATTCCATTAATTTTTTATAATTCGCAATTCCATTTTGATCAACACCAGTTTGATTTGTAACAAGTGCAATATTTTTATCAATAATTAAGTGTTGTTTCTTATCTAAGAGAATATCTAAGCCAGTTTTTATATTAACTTTATCTACTGGAGGAGTGGGAATAGAACTATAATATTTTGATTGTACTTGATGAATAGATTTGTCTGTTTGAGAAAATAATAGATTTGTTATAAGTACAAAAAATATGATACAATAATAATTCATTATTTTAATAATGTGATTTTTCTACTTTCTATATTTTGATCGACAGATATTGTTAGAAAATAAATACCTGCAGGTAATTCTTGATTAAACATATCTGTCCCATCCCATATCCATTTATAATTTTCATTTCCATTCAATAGGATATTTACGTTTTTTACAGGACGTCCTAATAAATCAAAAATAGATATTATTGCATTATCATTTTTATTTCTTAATGAAAAATCCAATGTAATTGATGAGTTTGATGGATTAGGATAAAGCGAATGAATTATAGAGGAATTTGGTAAAGTGAATCTATCTTGAGAAGATACATGCAAACCATTCGTAATAAATTTTGAAGATAATAGATCCCAAAGTTCAGGATTATTTCCATCATAACCCATAGCCCACATGCCTACTCCTAATAAGTTATTTTCAATGGCAAAATCATACTTAAGGGATAGTGATAAGCTATCATCATACCATCCTTGATACCAGTTTGGATTTTGATAGCGATACCATGGGGTTTGTGAAGATTCATCCCAAAGTTTACCATATGACAATGCATTTCCTTCCATTTCAGAATAAAATTTTGCAGAACCATAATCTAAAGTAGGTGATCCACTAGATTCAGATGCAGCTGACCATTCGAAGCCATAATATGGACATCCAAGAATCAATTTATTATATTGATGATTTGTTTTATTCAAATAGTCATTTAACGTCCAAGAAACAGTAATTCCATTACCAGAAAGCGGAGCTATTGGACCAGTGGTTGAACTTCCACCATAATAGTAATTATATCCCATAATAAATAACCCATCACTTATAGTTGCGAGGGCATTGTAATCCCATCCATCATTCCAGTCAACTGCTGGTGTTGCCAATGTAACTTGCGAACCAGGTATCTCCGTGTGAAATGTGTTAGTAAGATCTGTAATAAATTGGACCATATTTTGTTTTTGTGATGATGGGAACGATTCAAAATCAACATTTACGCCATCAGCATTCCCAGCTTGTACCTGTATTAAAAGATTATTAATTAGATTTTCTCTATTAGATGGATTGCTTAATAATGTAATCAAATCTTCACTATCAAAAAGTGTTACACAAAGCACGACATTAACACCATTTGCATGCGCCAAATTAATTAAACCAGCCAATGGCCAACCATGAAGATTACTTAGATTCCCTTGAGCAGTTGCTTCTGCACTAAAATAGGCAATAGTAGATATTAGATTGTAATTATAATTTTGCCATGCGGTCCCCATCCAATATGGGTGGTAACCAAAAACTTCTCGATTAGGTCCACTTGAACGATTTTGTTTATCTATAATAGGTTCGTTTGTATATGGACTAGATAATTCATTGTAGTTATTATTATAATACTCTAGCTGAAGTTTATGAATGCCTGGATGCTCTTGAGCAAATACAGAACAAAGTAAATTCATCATTATAAAGTATAATGGTTTTATTTTTCTTAAGTATTGCAATTCTGAAAAAAATCTTAGATAGTATATCTAAATCTATGGTGTACTAGACTCAGCAGAAAGTTAATTTAATAAAATATTGTCTTGAGCTTCTTTAATTAGTGAATGTTTTTCCATAATTAAATATTTTTGAATTTATATATACTTTAAAAAATTGTTTTCTAATTTTATGTAAAAAATTGCTTGATACTTTATTAATAAAAACGAAATTCCAAGTCTAATTTTTATCAAATATGATAAATCATTCAAAAAATGATAGCTACGTAGATAAATTTTGGGATAAACATATTATCCCAACATTGTTAGACTATATCCGGATTCCAAATAAATCACCAGATTTTGATCCGGAATGGATTAATAATGGACATATGGCATCTGCACTAAAATTAGCAAAAGATTGGGCAGAGAAACATAAGCCAGATGGTAGTACAGTTCATACTTTTCAAGAAGATAAAAGAACACCATTAATCATTATAGATTGCCCTGGAAATATAAAGGGAAATATTTTAATGTATGGGCACTTGGATAAACAACCTGAAATGCAAGGTTGGAACGATGGCTTGGGTCCATGGAAACCTGTTATTCAAGGTGATAAACTTTATGGTCGTGGTGGTGCAGATGATGGATATGCAATGTTTGCTGCAACGGCAGTTGTACGCTCATTACAAGATCAGAATATAGATCATCCAAGGATCATAATTTTAATAGAATTTTCTGAAGAAAGTGGATCACCAGATTTGCCTTTTTATATGGATCATTGTTCTTCTTTAATTGGCGAGCCTAATTTAGTCGTTTGTCTTGATTCAGGCGCGCAAAACTATGAGCAATTTTGGACAACTACATCCTTAAGAGGTCTCATTGGATGTACAGTACGCGTGGATGTTTTAAATGAAGGAGTGCATTCGGGTTCTGCCAGCGGGGTTGTGCCATCTTCATTCCGTGTATTACGACAACTACTTTCTCGATTAGAAGATGAAAAAACAGGAGAAATTATTCTTGATGATCTTGTTGTTGATATACCGGAAAGAAGAATAGAAGATATAAATAAGATGGTAGATGAGTTAGCTGGAGAATTTGACCAATTTCCATGGCATGAGTCGATGAAGTCTACTACAAGCGATCCAGTTGAAGGAACACTCAGGCAAACATGGAGACCAGCTCTTTCAGTAGTTGGAATGGATGGAGTTCCTGCGGTAAAGGACGGTGGAAATGTTCTACGTCCATATACAGAAGTAAAGTTGTCTATGCGTATTCCTCCAACTCTTGATAAAGAAATTGCTGTGCAAGCTATGAATAAGGCTTTAACAGAAAATCCTCCATATGATGCAACTATTACTGTAGAATTTGATGAGCCCGCTACAGGATGGAATGCACCAGAGTTAGATCCTTGGTTAGATACTGCCATTCAACAAGCTTCTCAAGCTTACTTTAAAAAACCTGCTTTATTTATGGGAGAAGGGGGAACGATACCGTTTATGGCTATGTTAGGTGAAAAATTTCCGAAGGCACAATTTGTAATTACTGGAATTCTTGGTCCGCAGTCTAATGCTCATGGCCCAAATGAATTCATCCATATTCCATATGCAAAGAAACTAACAGCTTCAATTGCATCTATTATTCAACAATTTACATTATAGAGAAAATTGTATGAAGTATGGATATATCAAAACAGTACAATTGTCATTTGAAGATGTAAATGATCGTATTCGATCCTGCTTAGAAGAACAAGGATTTGGAGTATTAACTGAAATAGATGTAAAAAGCACATTAAAGAAAAAGCTGGATAAGGATTTTCAAAAATATACCATTCTTGGTGCGTGCAATCCTCCTTTAGCTTTCGAAGCATTAAATGATGAACAAGCGATTGGATTATTATTACCATGTAATGTAGTATTATGGGAGAATGAAGATTTATCCACGACGATTGCAGCTATTGATGCAAATAGAATGATGACGATTGTTGAAAATAATAAACTTCATGACCTTGCAAATAAAGTGAATAAACTCTTACAGAATGCAGTAGATAATGTGTAAAAAAGATATGATAAATTCATGAAATATAGAATTGGACTTGATTTAGGTGGCACAAAAGTTTTAGGAGTTGTTACAGATAGCAGTTTTAATGTAATTCATCGAAAGAAACACCGTTTATCAAATAGAGCTGATATTTTATCTGTTATGGATCAAATTGCTGATGTTTACAAGAGTTTAATAAATAATGTAAATGATGGTAAGATTGTTTCAGCTGGAATTGCTTTGCCAAGCCCTGTTGATGATCAAGTTGGAGAAGCAAAACAACTTACAGCATTTAAGGAAGATAATTTTCCTGTAAGAAAAATGTTAAGAGATCGAACAGGAATAGAATTTAAATTAGGGAATGATGTCAATATGGCTACCCTAGCAGAATATAATTTTGGAGCTGGTAAGGGAACATCATCTCTCTTCACTCTCTATCCAGGCACAGGACTGGGGGGAGGATACATATATAATGGAGAATTAATCACTGGATATAATTCTACTGCTGCAGAAGTTGGTCATATTATTATTGATATTGATGGCCCTTTGTGTAAATGTGGACGACGCGGTTGCCTTGAAGCAATTGTAAGTTATCATGGATTTAAAACACTCCTTGAGGAAAAAATCAACTCTGGAAGTAGTTGCATAATTAACCCAGATAGATTTCGAGCTGCAGATATTTTTGATGCTTGGCATAATAGAGATCCCATTATTTCTGATTTACTTAAATACCAGGCACGCGCATTGGGAATTGGTATTGCAAATGTAATTAATATAACTGGCGTTGAACGAATTATTGTAGGTGGAACAATTTACCATGAGCTAGAATCTGATTTGATGCCAATTGTGAAGGAAAATGCTGAAAAATATTCGATTGGCAATGGAATGGAAGGCGTTAAAATTCTTTTAAACGATCTTGGTGATGAGGCTCCAGCACTTGGCGCTTCTATGTTAAATTAATTCCGGATAATATTAATAGCTGATTTTTCCTGTAAATAATTCTTTTTATGATTTTTACCAAAATGACTCTAATTAAAACTACATAATTCCATGTCTTTTCGTCATAAACTTGGTCTTGTTCTTGGTATATCTGTTTTTATTATAGTACTGATATTACCAATTCCTGAAAATATGAATCCAAAGGCTATGAAAGCGCTTGCAGTATCTAGCATGATGGCTATTTTTTGGGTGACAGAAGCCATTTCAATTATTGCTACAGCATTCATACCAATAGCACTATTTCCCTTATTGGGAATTTTAAATGCTGATCATATTGCAGCTAGTTATGGACATCATATTGTTTTATTAATTATTGGTGCGTTTTTTGTATCTAAAGCAATAGAATCAAATAACCTTCATAAAAGAATTGCTTTAGGTACAATACGTTTTATAGGTACAAGTAGAAGACAAATCATTCTTAGTTTTATGATTGCATCTGCATTTTTATCTATGTGGACAACAAATAATTCTACGACGCTTATGATGCTACCTATTGCACTGGCAATTATTCAAAGAGATTCACTGCAAGAAAAAGATCTGTTTGGTAGCGCATTAGTTCTTTCCATAGCCTATGCTGCAAGTATTGGTGGTACAGGAACTCTTATAGGAACACCTCCCAATTTGTTATTTGTAAGTACATTGAATAGTATTTTTCCAAATTCACCAGATTTTGTTTTTACAGATTGGTTGAAGATAGGAATACCCTTTGTTTTATTATTTCTTCCTATAGCTTGGTTATTTATTATTAAATATTTTGCAATAGATGGGGGGCTGAGTGATTCTCACAAAGTAATTGAAAAAGAATATCAAGAATTAGGACCTATGTCAATTGCGGAGAAACGTGTATTAATCATTTGTATTTTGTATGCATTAGGATTTGTTTTTCGCCGTAAAATGGATTTAGGATTTATATCAATTATTGGATGGTCAGATTTTCTTGGCATTCAGCAATATGTAAAAGATTCAACTGTAGCGTTTTTTGCAGCATTGCTATTATTTGCTATTCCTGCAGATAGTGTAAAAAATAATAAAATTAAAAAGAAATTACTGAATTGGGATGATGCGAAAACAGTTCCTTGGGGGATTGCCTTTTTGATTGCAGGAGGACTGGCTATAGCATCCGCATTTAAGGAGTCGGATCTCATACTTTGGATAGGTCATAATCTTAATTTAGAAGGAATATCAATCTTTTTTGTGGTTCTTTTTGTAGTAGCAGGAATGGTGTTTTTAACTGAAATAAATTCTAATACAGCTTCAACTGCTATTTTTCTGCCAGTACTTGCTGGTTTGTCTCAGGCAGGCGGTTTTCACCCATATCTATTAATGATACCGGCTACTATTGCTGCTTCCTGTGCATTTATGCTTCCTTCTGGTACGGGCCCTAATGCCATTGTATTATCAAGTGGAAATATTTCTATACCTGTAATGGCTAAATGCGGTTTTTGGTTAAACCTAATTGCAATTGGAGTAATCGTAATTTTATTATATTTTATCATTTTACCTTTATTAGGAGTTGGTTCAGAGGTTCCAGATTGGATGTAACATTTTTTTTT
>CENY01171873.1_pt1 | contig 19844 bp, 15 predicted proteins | sample 356181 | NCBI WGS metagenome assembly CENY01 (sample SAMEA2619840, study PRJEB7988) | marine metagenome | isolation source: saline water (ENVO:00002010), including
ACTACCGCAAAAGAAACGCTTGCAAAATATGGAGTGATTTTTTCTTCGGTTTCTGAAGCTGTCAAAGATCACCCAGATCTTGTAAAAAAATACCTTGGCTCTGTAGTCCCCTATTCAGATAATTTCTACACCGCACTCAATTCCGCTGTTTTTTCAGATGGCTCTTTTGTTTATATCCCCAAAGGAGTGAGGTGCCCGCTCGAACTTTCAACGTATTTTCGAATAAACGCTGAAGGATCAGGTCAATTCGAACGGACATTGATTATTGCAGATGAATCATCCTACGTAAGCTACCTCGAAGGTTGTTCTGCCCCAATGAGAGACGAGAACCAACTACATGCCGCTGTAGTTGAACTGGTTACTTTAGATAATGCGGAAATAAAATACTCCACTATACAAAATTGGTATCCCGGTGACGAAAATGGAAAAGGCGGTATATACAATTTCGTAACCAAGCGTGGAAAATGTGCAGGTAAATCATCTAAGATCTCTTGGACTCAAGTAGAAACAGGTTCTTCAATAACGTGGAAATACCCTAGCGTAATACTCCAAGGAGATAATTCGATAGGCGAATTTTATTCAGTTGCTTTAACTAAAGGCCGTCAGCAAGCAGATACTGGCACCAAAATGACCCATATTGGTAAAAACACTTCGAGCAGGATTATTTCTAAAGGCATTTCTGCGGGAAATAGTAGTAATACATATAGAGGGTTAGTCAAAGTATTACCGAATGCATTAAACGCTACAAATTTCACCCAGTGTGATTCGCTACTTATTGGGGATCAGTGCGGTGCGCATACTATCCCGTACATTGAAGCTGAAAATGATTCTTCAAGCATTGCACATGAGGCATCTACGACTAAAGTTAGTGAGGAACAAATATTTTACTGCCAGCAAAGGGGACTTCGGCCAGAGGATGCACAGTCAGTTATCGTTAACGGATTTGTTAAAGATGTAGTACGTAGGTTGCCTTTAGAATTTGCAGTGGAAGCAAATAGGCTTCTAGAAGTTAACTTGGAAGGTACAGTTGGTTGATGCTCGAAATTAATAATTTGCACGCTAAGGTTGCTGCAACACCAATACTGCATGGTCTGAATTTAACCATTCGAGAAGGTGAAGTACACGCCTTGATGGGTCCTAATGGCTCTGGCAAAAGTACATTAGCTTATGTCCTCGCCGGAAAGCCAGGCTATGAAATAACTGACGGCACAGTCTTATTTGATGGAGAAGACTTGACAGCTCTTGCTCCAGAAGAAAGAGCACGTAAGGGATTATTCCTTTCGTTTCAACAACCCATTGAAATCCCAGGTGTCCGACTAGATCATTTTCTTCGGGCTGGGTACAACGAGCTTATGAAAAGTAAAAATACTGATGAGTTAGATCCGCTGCAATTTGATCGCTTAATTCGCACACGAGCAAAATCAATTGACATGGATGCAAATTTAATTAAACGCTCAGTCAATGAAGGGTTTTCAGGTGGCGAGAAAAAACGAAATGAAGTACTACAAATGGCAGTACTAGAACCCCGCCTCCAAATTTTAGACGAAATAGACTCAGGACTCGACGTCGATGCGCTTAGAGAGGTTTCGGAAGGGATAAATCAATTAAGAACTTCCAGTGCTTCCACCCTGGTGGTCACTCATTACGAGCGGATATTAACGTACTTAAAACCTGATTTCGTACACGTACTTATAAATGGGAAAATAGTACGTACTGGAGATAAGACCCTTGCAAAAGAGATTGAGGACCATGGCTACGATTGGTTAAATTTCGAGCAGGTTACTTAACGTGTCAGCTAGGGGTAATTTATTTTCAGTAATTTCTTCTGAGTATGATTCTTTCAATGATAGGAGGGTTAAATCTCAGCCAAGCTGGTTACGTACCCATCGTAACGCGGCCTTTACAGAATTTATCAACACCGGGTTTCCCCTTGCGAGAAAAGGCAATGAATTATGGAAATACACCAATGTATCCCCTATTGCTTCAAAAGAATATAAATTCTCTATCTCTTCCGATACTGCACCTTCCATAGAAGACATAAAACCTTACGATTTACCCTGTCCACGCGCATATCAATTAGTATTCGTTGATGGGAAATACTCCTCTCTCCTTTCAACTGAGCCAGCGAGTGAAGCACAACTAGGTACTGATGTAATAAGTACTTATAACGAAAGTCCAATTGTCGGCAGGCTTGCAGATGGAATTGAGTATCAAAACCCTGTAGTCAAGCGTGAGTTAGGAAGGATTTCTTCATCTGAATTGAAAAATTTCGTTGCACTTAACACGGCATTCATTAATGATGGATGTTTTGTCTACATACCTGAAGACACTCATATATCTGAGCCAATTTATTTACTTTACATCTCCACAGGCAATGATGAAGCAATTTTTCTTCCACGAACCTTAATCGTATTAGGCAAAAATAGCAGTGCGACAATTCTCCAAAGTTTTGAAGGATTAAGGTCACATTCGTATTTCACAAATTCAGTTACTGAAATTATCGCTAAAGAAAATTCAAAGGCTATTTTTTACTCTTTCCAAAGAGAAAATACTATGTCTGCCCACATATCTAATGTTTTGATCGAGCAATCGCAAGGCAGCGAAGTTAAATCTGTTTCTTTTGATTTGGGGGGTCGTTTAGTACGAAGAGATACCAAGTCAAAGCTAGTTGAACCTGAAAGCAAAATCAAACTATATGGCCTATATCACGGTACTGAGGAAAGACATATTGACAATCACACCTACGTAGAACATCTCGTCCCTAATACTGACTCTGAAGAGGTTTACAAAGGTATACTAGACCACAGATCTACAGGTGTTTTTGTCGGTGATGTACATGTTTATCCTGATGCTCAACGCATAACTGCACATCAAGTAAACAAAAATATACTGCTTTCACCATCAGCCAAAGCATATACTCAACCAAAACTTCAAATTTATGCGGATGATGTGATTTGCACTCATGGAGCTGCTATTGGCCAATTAGATACTGAGGCAATTTTCTATATGAAAAGTCGGGGTATCAGTGAAGAAGCAGCTAAGCAATTATTGATTAACGGATATACGTCAGAAATTGTCCAAACTATTGAGAATGATGCTCTACGTCAATATCTAGAATTAGCCGTTGTCAATTCTGTAGGTGAAAAAATTAATGTATGACATAAAAGTAATCCGACAGGATTTTCCCATACTTGATCAAATAGTTAATGGCCATCCATTAGTTTACCTAGATAACGCTGCGACTTCACAAAAACCCAAGTCCGTTATCGACGAATTAGTTAATTACTATTCAAGCTATAACGCAAATGTACATAGGGGTGCGCACACTTTGGCTATGAAAGCAACGGTGGCATATGAAGAAGCTCGAGAAAAAATTGCTTCTTTTATAAACGCTCCTTCGCCCGAAAATATAATTTTTGTAAGAAATACAACAGAAGCAATAAATTTAGTTGCATATACTTGGGCAACTGAACATATTCAAGCTGGAGATAGGATAGTAAGCACGGAAATAGAGCATCATTCTAACTTAGTACCATGGCAGCATATTGCATCGACAAAGAATGCAGAACTCGAATTAATACCTATAAGTGAAGATTACCAATTAGATCTCACACAATTGGATAAAATTGTCAGTGCAAACACTCGAATTGTGGCACTCACTCACATGTCCAATGTTTTGGGAACCATTGTTCCCGTAAAAGATATTGTCAAAGCAGCTCGTAAAGCAGGGGCACTTGTGCTGGTAGATGGTGCTCAAAGTGTTCCTCATATGCCTGTTGACGTGCAGGATATAGGGTGTGATTTCTTCGCATTCTCTGGGCACAAAATGCTTGGCCCTACGGGAATCGGTGTACTTTACGTGTCTCCAGATGTATTGGGTAATTTGAATCCATTTTTGAGAGGCGGCGAAATGGTGCTAGAGGTAACTTACGATCGAGCCAGTTGGGCCCCGCCTCCAATGAAATTTGAAGCAGGTACGCCTAATATTGCTGATGCAATTGGCTTAGGTAAAGCTGTAGAGTATCTTGAGCAAATAGGCATGGGTGAGATACGAGAACACGAAATTACAATCACTGATTATGCCCTTGCAAGATTTGCAGAATTAGAAGATGTCACAACATACGGACCAAGTAACACCGAAATACGCGGCGGAGTCATCTCGTTTTATTTAAATGACGTTCATCCGCATGACATAAGTCAGGTACTTGATAGTTTGGGAGTGGCTATTCGAGCAGGTCATCATTGCGCTATGCCTCTAGTCAAAAGCAAGCTACATGTACCTGCGACAGCTCGTGCTAGTTTCTATCTTTACAATACTGAAAGTGAAATAGACATATTAATTGACGGTATTAAGAAGACAATGGAGTATTTTGGCAATGCAAATTCCTGACGGATTAGATGATCTTTACCAAGAAGTAATACTGGATCATTACCGAAAACCTCGTCATAGAGGGTCTCTAATAGACCCAGATTTAAAATCAGAGGGATTCAATCCATTTTGCGGGGATCAAGTAATTCTATCTATAAAGCTTTCTAATGAAGGGCTCTTAAGTGAAGTAGCCTTTGATGGTCAAGGATGCTCAATAAGCCAGGCTTCGGCTTCCATGCTATTGAACAACATCAATGGGAAAACAATTGCTCATGCAGAAACTTTGATCACAGATTTCAAGAACGTAATGCAGGGTGGCATCTTATCTCCAGCGCAAGAAGAGAGCATGGGAGAATTACTAGCACTACAAGGAGTACGTGAATTCCCCATTCGCATTAAGTGTGCACTACTAGGGTGGACCACATTGCAAGACGCGATTGCTGAATACAAGAATTCAAAAGAGGCTAAACGTTAGGAGATGTTAAGGTAATTTCCGTTACTCCACCGCCACCTTTATGCCTAGCCGCAAGTCTGTACTCTTTAACAAATTCACTACGGGCTAAATTCTCCCATAGTGTTCGCTTCAGAACCCCTTTCCCGTGGCCATGAATAACTCTAATTTCGATCAATCCACTGGAAATAGCCTGGCTCATAAAGTTTAGAAACCTATCCAGCGCCTCGCTGGAATCCAGTCCCCGTATGTCGATTTGGTCACCAACAGAATGATTATCAATATCCAATCGTGTGTACTGCTTAATCGAATTGGGATTCTCATTGACTGGTAGTTCAGAAAAATTCAATCTGCTTGTATGGAGTTTCAATTTCGCAGAGCCAACTGAGATAATACAGTTCCCGAGTTCATCAGGTGGCTCGATTACTCTTCCTACAAATCCAAACGGTGAAATTTGTACGTGCGCACCTATTACATATTCATCATCTAAAGATTCTTCATAATTATTGCTTATCCAATTTCTAGATTCGATCAATTGTTCAGATGTATTTAATTCATCTGAAATCCTCGATATCTCTTCATTGTGGAAAGAACCCCCCGAGCTCATTAGCCAATCTGCATAAGCTGACGCTTTTTTTAGCTTAATTTTTACCTCTCGAACTTGTGCAAGAATTTGTGCTTTTGTTTCTAATATCAAGCTATCTTGAGATTTCCGGGCTTCTCGAATTTGTTGCCTTAATTCTTCCTCGTTTTGAATAGCTCTTATTCGTTGTTCTTCGATTTCTTCTAATTTACGGCGAGCAAGTAATTGTTCTTTTTGGACATCCAAAAGTAGCTTTTCCATTTCCTGATGCACTGGAGATAAATATTTTTCTGATTTCCTGACTAAACGAATAGGCAGACCTACCCTTTTAGCAGTTTCAATTGCATAACTTCTACCTGGCAAACCATGTATAAGTTTGAAGGTAGGTTTTAATGTTGTCGGATCAAGATCGACACTAGCATTTTCCATATTTGAATGTTCACTAGCATAGGTGGCCACTGTACGATGATGAGTCGTAATTACCGTATATGCTCCGATTTCTTCAACTAAATACTCCAAGCAAGCTATTGCCAATGCTGATCCTTCTTCGGGATCGGTTGAACTACCAAGTTCATCAAGTAGTACGAGTGAGACAGGTGTTGCGCATTCAATAATCTGCTTGAGAGATAATAAATGAGAACTAAACGTTGAAATTGATTGCCCTAAATCTTGATGGTCTCCAATATCTGCAAAAACACCATCAAAAAATGGTAATTTTGAATTACCATCGCAAGGAATTAATAATCCGGCTTGACGCATCAAAATCAATAATCCTAATGTTTTTAACGCAGCTGTTTTTCCTCCAGTATTTGGACCGGTAATTACCAATGAAGTAATTTCATCGGACAATCTAATCGAAATGGGGACAGCAACGTTACCCAATAAAGGATGTCGTGCTTCAATAAGCTCAATTTCTTGAGATGAGTGAACCAGACCTATTCCTTGATACGTCAAAGCGTAACGAGCCTTTGCAAAAGCTAAATCTAATCGCCCAGCAAATTGCAAAGAATCTAAAAAATTAGTTCCCACACGTGCAATTTTTTCAGTTAGATCATACAAAATTCGTTTAACTTCATGTTGCTCTGCAGCGAATTTTTCCTTCCAATAATTTGTTATTTCAACTGAGGAGAAAGGCTCTACAAATAACGTTGCACCCGAATCTGAGACTCCATGAATAATCCCAGGGATTTGTCCTTTAAAATCAGACTTTATAGGCAGTACCAACCTATCCGACCTAAATGTAATGACAGGTTCTTGCACTGCAGAAAGTCCTTGTTCAGATTCAATAATTGACTCGAGTTTTTCTTCAGCTCGCCTGTAGGCAGATCTACTAGCAACACGCAATTCCCTGAGTAGTGGACTGGCCTGATCAAGCAATTCACCATGCGTAGATACAGATCTTCTAATTTCTGTTTCCAACTGAGCAAAATCAGATATTCCTTTTATTATTTCGGCAAGAAGTGGAGTCTCACTGCTAAGCTTGGAACCTAAGGATTTTGCTTTGCGTATATACCTTATTCCTTCTGCTACAACTATCAATTCTTCACCAGATAGAATTCCGCCTTTAACTGCTCGTCTTATTATTGGTCGAGGATCATGAATTAATGCAAATTCAATGGTGGCGTCAAGCAACTTAGTCGCCTCAAGCGTTTCTCTTTGCAAATAATTGATTTGATCTAATTCAAATTTAGGCGAAAGATTGGATGCTAATTCAAATGAAATAGGTGATTTTGTATAGCTAGTCAGTTGTTCGATTACTTTATCGAACTCGAGCATTGATTGAGCTTTTCGAAGATTACTCAATTTCTCATTAGTCAACGATTGATTCAAGTTACGCCTATATAAATTTCTATGTTGGCCTGTACATGGTACACCCGTAAGTCACGTGCTAGAATAGGCCATTGGCGCAAAAATTTGCGCAGCTTGAAGTTAACGGAGTTATTGTGATAGTTCTAGGCCTCACAGGCGGAATAGGCGTGGGAAAAAGCGAAGTCGCAAATATGCTTAAAGACTTAGGAGCCACAATTATCAATGCCGATCATGAAGGACATGAAGCATATAGAGCAGGGACTATCGGGTGGCGTAGATTAGTAGAAATTTTCAGTAGTGAAATCCTTCTGCAAGATGGAGAAATAGACAGGAAAAAATTAGGTGCTTTAGTATTTTCTGACCCTGATGCTCGTGCTTGGTTGAACTCAGCTATACATCCATTAATACGTAGTCGGGTATCACAATCAATCCAAGCATATAGAGAAGAGGGACAAAGCCTTGTAGTATTAGATGCTGCTTTACTATTTCAGGCAGGCTGGAATGATCTATGTGATGAGATATGGTTAGTAACATCAACTCCTATTGATGCAATATACGAAAGGCTTTTCAAAAGAGGGTTAACAGCTAAAGAAATTAAAAGGCGACTAGAGGCCCAAGAAGAATATGGTTTGTTAGTAAATCTCGCAGATATTCATATAGAAAATTCGCATTCAATTGAAGATCTGCGTCAAACTGTAAAATCAATTTGGACAGAACGCATTAATAATTAGAGAAGGAAATTTAATTCATGGCAGACAACAAAAACGATTTATATCAGCAGCACAATATAGAAGAATACTTCGTTGAGGATGAACCTTACTATTTACCCGTAGGCGATGAGATAGAAATATTTGAAGCAGCTTACGCTCAGCGAGTACCGATTTTGCTCAAAGGACCTACCGGTTCAGGAAAAACTCGGTTCGTTGAACATATGTCTTGGCGTTTAAATGACACCCGTAAAAAAGATAATAAAGAAATTCCTATATCTCCATTGGTAACTGTTGCTTGTCATGAAGATCTTACCGCAAGCGATTTAGTCGGAAGATACTTACTTGAACCAGAAGGAACAAGATGGATTGACGGACCATTAACTCGAGCGGTTAAGTATGGAGGGATTTGCTACTTAGATGAAGTAGTGGAGGCTCGAAAAGATACTACAGTTTTGATTCACCCGCTTGCAGATCATCGAAGGTTGCTCCACATTGAAAAAATTGGGGAAGTATTGGAATCACATCCTAATTTCTTACTAGTTATTTCATATAACCCTGGTTATCAGAGTGCACTAAAAGATTTAAAGCATTCGACACGGCAAAGATTTGTTGCTATCGAGTTTGACTTCCCTCCCAAAGAGTTGGAAGGACCCATAATTGAACATGAAAGCACCGTAGATTCTGCTATCGCAAGCCAACTAGCACTCCTTGGAGAAAAGATTAGGAATCTTGTAGGTCAAGGTCTTCAGGAAGGAGTTAGTACTAGGCTACTTATTTATGCAGGGAAATTAATACAGCAAGGAATTGCTCCTCGGAGAGCATGTGAAGTGGCTGTAGTATGGGGACTGACAGACGATCATGAAACGCAAGCAAGCGTGATGGAGATAGTAACTTCTATTTTCCCTTAGGAGTTAAGCATATGTCCATTACTGCGGATCCGGAAAATTTAATACTAACGCTAAAAAATGCGCTAGCTACTAGAGAGTCGGTATTTGAAGCGGTTGAAGGCGCAAAATTAGCTTCGGTTTTAGTTCCACTACAGTTTCATGACAACAAATGGCATATTATTCTAAATGTCCGATCGCAGCATGTTGGTCTACACCAGGGGGAAATTGCATTCCCCGGAGGAAAACTTGAGAGCATAGACAAAGATATGTTTTCCTGCGCTCTTAGAGAAACATGGGAAGAAATGGGAGTACTGGAGAAGGATATTAATGTCTTGGGTAATTTAGATGTTGTCCTTACGAGGACTAATTATCTTGTATTCCCCGTAGTGGGGACCATACCCCATCCCTATCAGTTTGATACAGAGTCAAATGAAGTAGCTGAAATTATCGAGATTCCTTTAGATGCTTTACTGAATGAAAAAGCCTTGCGCCACGAAGCAAGATTAAATGCTGATGGCAGTGTACTTCGCCGCGTCTCTTTTTCTTATGGGAAATATTTAGTATTCGGTGCCACAGCATGGATTCTGAATCAATTTATAGAAATAATAAAATCATTCAACTACACTCTCATGTTAGAGGAACAAAGTGACAAACGACCAAGCCCAATTAATTAACGAACTTAAAAAACATCCTTCTGCGCTGATCTCTGCCTATGAAAATGCTGTTGACGAAGTATCAAAAACGCTTGGGCCTGCTCCGACTATGCGTTGGGCTGAAGACGGGGTTCGCATTGCTCAGCAAGGCCCACGCGCTTGGGAAGCTGCAACTGAATATTTCAAAGCATCATCTGATGTAGTGAAATTAATAGGTTTTCCTCAGTTTGAGCGTTGGGTTGAAAGTGGCATAGAACTCACAGTTGAAGCACCAGTTATTGCTGCAGCGTTCTTCCGAGCAAGTCCTAATGTACTACCGGTATTAGCCCCTCGTCATATCTCCGGTTGGGCCTCATTGGGACGTGGTTTGTCAAAAGGAACGTGGAAATCATCCAGTCTTTCAGCACGATTTTTTGATGTAAGCGATGATTTAATCCAAAACGTAAATTTCCATGAACTGCAATTATTTGTTGCACTGGTCCAAAAGCTTGCATCTCGATCTTATGACTTGGCAGCGGAAGCTTTAGTCCTCGGACAAAAAGTCCTTCCTACGGTAACCGAAAGAGAAGAGGTTATCTCTTTAGCTACAGTACTTGCAGAAACTAGCTGGAGAGAAGTCAGAGGTTCGTTTGAGGCAGCATCTCGAGTTACATCCTCGGTTGAACGCCGCCTTAGATCCCGATATTTTGCACTAGCCGAAAGACTTGCCCATAACGGCCTTATAAATGTTTCAGGATTCATGATAGAAAGCTCTCAATCATTGGCTCAGCTCCCACAAGAGGAGCAATCGCAAGTATTAGACAGGGCAGAAATCTTAGCAGATTCTTCTGCAGATGCTGTAGGTGCATTCCTTAAAACTGCACCTCAAGTACTGGAGCGGATAAGCCCCGCGCAACTTGAAGTTTGGTTCAACCGCGGACTTGAATACCTTACTGATAATCCTGATGCAGGAGTAGCTTACTTTAAACTCGAATCCGCAAGAGCAGAAAATTTAATAGATCAACTTTCTTCAAGCATCGAATTCGAAAAGGTTCACGGTATGCTACGAATGTATTCCAATGCCTTGGCTGGCACCGAAGTAGAACTAAACACTACTGCAGATATCACTCATCGAAACATTGGTTGGCTATCAGTTGAACTAGCTACAACTGACGGCAAAAGTGTATTTCTTCCACCTACAGTGGATACCCATGACTCCAAGAAAGAAAATTTTGCTTGGCTAAAAGTAGTCACTACTCATCAAGTAGGCCATTTGGAATTTAACAGTTTTAAGTTCGATTTTGATAGTCCTTCGGCTAATTTTAATAATTACCGCCAAGGGCTTGCAGAAGGTTTAGGTGTTATCCCCAGCTCTACAGATATGTCCTCTTTCTTCGATCTATTCCCAGAAAGAGCATTAGCCGCTGACATCTTATCTATTGCCGAAGGTGCGCGTGTTGATACTCAAATTATTTCACAATACCAAGGCTTAGCATCCGACTACACTAATGTGCAAAATGAAGCCCTGCGGAAAAGGCAACCAATACAAAGTATGCCCGCAAAACAGGCTCTAGTTGAAATGCTAATACGGCTAAGCCTTAACGAGAACGAACCTGTTAATGTGCCAGCAAAATATATAGATGAAGCAATGCAACTCGCAGGGCTAATGAAAACCGTTAAGAATCCTTCTTCTCTTGTCGAAGATTCTGCAGAATCTGCAATCAGGATGTACCACACCCTATCGAAAGTTTCAAATGAATTAGTCCCTATAAATGAATGGCAAACCGTAACATTAAATGACGCTACATTTGAAGATCCTTCTTTAGAGGAAGTGGTTCAACAACTGCTATCTGACTCAGAGCAATCTCAAGAAGAAGCCTCAGGCGATGATTACGAATCACCTGATGATGTTGATTACCGTGGAGATTTTAAGCCTGAGATGGTTCAATTACTCTCTCAAATGCGCGGACAACCAGATTCCGGAGACGAAGAAGGAACAGAAAACACGCAGGGAATCTCCCAAGCTGAGATAGAACAAGCTTTAAGGGATTCTACGGAAATCGATTTTGATGATGATGCAGAAGTCAGTACCGTTGCAGCAAATATGATGAAAGAAATGGGTAGTGACACTCCTCAAAATCCAGCAGGATCGGGATACAATCAGATTCCTCACGTCGATGAAGAAGGAGGACCATTAGATGCATTAGAACCTCGTTCCTATGCCTATGACGAATGGGACTTTAGAGCTAATGATTATCGGCCACGGTGGTGCATAGTTCAGGAACGCATTGGAGTCTCTGGTGAAACCGCATTTTATAACGAGACCTTACACTCCTATGCAGGTTTAGTAGATCAGATAAGACGCCAATTCGAATCAGTAAGGCCAGAAATGTACAGAAAGGTAAAAAGATTACCAGAGGGCGAGGACGTCGATATCGACGCAGGAATAGAAGCCCTTATTGATCTACGAAACCGGATGACACCAGACGAAAGAATTTATTGGCGTCGGAATAAAGACGAACGTGATGTTGGAGTCGTTTTTCTGTTAGACATGAGTGCTTCCACTGCAGAAGCGGTTGAAGAAAATACTAAGGAATCCGAATGGAACGCACCTGGTGATCCAGTTGCTTACACCGCATGGCTAAGAGCAAGAAGGGGAGAAACTGCGCGTCGACCTTATAAAAGGATTATTGATGTCGAAAAGGAATCGATGGTTCTATTAATGGATGCATTAGAAGCGATTGGTGATCGCTACGGAGTTTATGGATTTTCAGGATTTGGTAGAGAAAATGTTGAATTTTATGTAATTAAAGAAGTTGATGAACAACTGACTGATCGTGTTAAACGCAGGCTAGATAAAGTAGCTCCGTTACATGCTACTCGAATGGGCCCAGCTATAAGACACGCTAGCACAAAATTAAGCAAAATAGATGCTAAAACTAAATTCATGTTTGTAATAAGTGATGGAAGGCCGCAAGATCGAGGGTATTCACGAGAGGGTGTAGAAAAAGAATATGCTGTGCAAGATACTCGAATGGCATTAATGGAAGCACGGCAACTAGATATTACTCCCTTCTGCCTAACAGTTGATCGAAATGGACATGATTATCTGCGAACAATGACTGGTGATTTAAACTACGAAGTTTTGCCAGACATTATGGACTTACCTAGGCGTTTACCTCAGCTGTACAAAAAAATTACCCTCTGATATGAAATAATCTCTATATTGGAGAACATATAGTGGACTTCGAACTCGAATGGACAAAAGAACAAGAAGAATTCAGACAAACAGTCAAAATATGGCTTGAAGCTAACGCTCCTCAGCTATTCGACCATCCGGACCCTGCTAATTTAACCGAAGATGAATATTTGCTCCAGCGAAAATTTGGTAGAGATCTTGGGGCTAGAGGTTGGTTATATCCAACGATGCCTGCCGAGTACGGAGGAGGCGGCTTACCAATGGATTTAGCAATGATCCTTGAAGAAGAATTGGATTTCTACAATCTTGCACTACCGCCTTACTATGATACCGGCGGCAAGCTTGGTTCAATGGCCATATTAGTTTGGGGTGAAGAGAGTCAAAAGTCTTATTTCTTACCTCAGATATTGAGCGGTGAGATCAGAACATGGCAGTTATTAACTGAGCCTGAATCCGGGTCTGATTTAGCAAGTATCAAAACTACCGCAATCCGTGATGGCGAAGATTACGTAGTAAACGGAACCAAAATATATGTTGGAAGCAACCATGGTGCAGAATATTCTTGGACAATTGTTGTAACTAACCCCAATGGTGAAAGGCATAAAAATCTCGGTTGGCTGATGATCCCCATGGATTTACCTGGCATAACTGTAGAACCAATGGATTTATTATTTGTTGGAGGAGAGCGAGGCGCTGCAAGTGGTATCAAAAATACCGTATTTTTTGACAACGTTAGAGTGCCTAGATTTAACTTGATTGGAGGCGAAAATAATGGCTGGAAAGTGGCCAGCACTCATTTAGAAATTGAACACGGATTACTCCGCAGTGCAGTTCGTGCAGACCCACTGACCGAAAAAGTTTTTAACCACGCTAAAATTACAAAAAATAGCAATGATCCTTATGTTAAAGAAAGGCTCGTTGATTTTTATATTGACACTGAAGTAACTCGGTTATTACATTTCCGTAACTATGCTTGGCGAGCCCAAGGTAAGCAACTAACTTACGAAGGAGCGCAGGCATATTTATTCCAAAAACGCTCGCAGCTTACTAGAGCTAAGGCGATTCTTGACCTATTTGGATCAAAAGCCTTAATTGCTGAACCAAATCCTGAATCTATTGAAGAGGGACACATCGAAATACATCAACGATCCTCAATTGTTGATCAACATCCAGGAGGAACAGCAGAAATACAGCGCGTAATAATTGCCCGAAGGCTTGGAATTGGCAGATCAGAACGAGAAGAGCCAGGAAAACTGAATTAGCATGGATCTATTACTTAACGAACAACAATTAATGCTTCAGTCTACGGTTCAAGATCTACTGAAAAGAGATTTCCCCAAAAATCTACTTGCTGAATTTGATGCAGGAAGAGCCACGCTGAGAGAACATTGGAATTCGGTTTTATCCACAGGTATTCTTACAAGCCTGATTCCAGAAGAATACGGTGGTGTTGATGGTACATTTTCAGACGCCGGAGTAATTTTTCAGGAATTAGGTAAAGGTCCCCTTCCAGGACCTCATTTCTCTTCATCAGTTCTTGCAGTCAATATCATACTAGAGTGCGGATCAGAATCACAAAAGAAAAAATACTTGCAAAGTATTGCTGAAGATAAAATAATTTTTGCTGTTGCAATTTCTGAATTCAATCAATTCAATGATTGTACTTTTACCGATTTTCACTTAAAAAATGACAAACTATCAGGGTCGAAGTTATGCATCCCAGATCTAGGCTTTGCAACGCATATTCTTATACCCTATTCAACCGATGCGCATAATCAAGGATTATGTGTAGTTCCTGCTACATCAAATGGCGTAACAATTAAACATTTAAAAGGAATGTCTACTGAACAATATGCTCTTTCCATTGAGGATTGTGTTGTAGAAGACGCGCTTGAATACTATGAGCATAGTGCTTTTGAAAATGCAATCAATAAATCTACTGCTCTTCTTTGTTCTTTCCAAGTCGGTGGACTTGAAAGAGTATTTGAAATGTCGCTTAATTACAGTAAAACCCGGTATCAATTCGGTCAACCTATAGGGCGATTCCAACGAGTCCAGGACCATATAATAGACATCGTAAATTTCCTTGATGCCGCGAAATGGAGCACTTATGAAGCTCTATGGAAAATTGACTCAAACCAGGAATTTCAGATTGGTGTTCATATGGCTGCTTCTCTATCCTCAGAGGGGTATTATTTAGCATGTAACTCTGCACATGATGTCCATGCTGGCGTTGGAATAATTAGGGAATATGGATTGACATTACATACGAAAATGTCACGCTCTCTGTACAGTTATCTTGGTAATCCTAGATATCATCGATACAAAATCGGACAATCATTAGAGTTATAGTAGGTATGATTTGCTTAATCCATATCGCGTAATCGATTTGGCGGATGATCGCGGGATTTTCTGTGGAAAAATACTCGCAGATCTAGGTGCTGAAGTTATCAAAATTGAGCCAGTCACTGGTGATCCTGCAAGGCGATTAGGACCATTTATCAACCACGATCCAGGTATAGAAAATAGCCTTTTCTGGCAACTGTACTCATCTAATAAAAAAAGTGTCGCTCTAGATGTACATTCACCCGAGGGTAAAAGAATTTTTCTGCAACTTATTGCTTCGGCAGATATTTTAATTGAATCTTTTGAACCTGGAACATTGGAATCTATTGGACTAGGTTGGGAAAAGCTAAAAGAAGCCAACAAGAAATTAATACAAGTATCAATAACTCCATTTGGTCAAACAGGTCCTTATAGAGATTTCCTCGCAACAGATATTATTGGGTCTGCTCTCAGTGGATTCGCTTATTTAACTGGAGACTCGGATCGAGCACCAGTCAGAGTGAGTGTGCCTCAGTTTTGGTTACTAGGTGGTGCTACAGGTGCGGCTGCAGCAATGATTGCTCTCCAGCATCGTCTTCGGTATGGATCTGGTCAATTCGTCGATATTTCCTGCCAAGAATCTCTTACTCGGACGCTTTCACATGCTCCTCAGTTTTGGGATATGAATCAAGTAATTCTTAAACGCTCAGGCCCATTTAGGCCTGTTGGGGAAAAAAATGCTCTGCGTGTTAACTTTGAATGCCTCGATGGTTATGTTAATTATATTCAGCCCGGGGGAGCTACAGGTGGGAGAGCAATGGCTGCACTTAGTTCGTGGATGGACGAAGAAGGCGAAGGTCATCCTGCATTGATATCTACAGATTTCGGGGAATATGGGTTTGGTCAAATACCAATCGAATTACTAAATATCATGAACTCTACGCTAGAGTCCTTTTTTAAAGGACGAACCAAAAAATATCTTTCTGAAGAAGCCATCAACCGTCGTGTTTTGTTGTTCCCTGTTAACAATCCATCAGATATTTCCTCGTATCCGCAATTAGTTGCGAGAGGATTTTTTAGAGATGTGCAAATGCATAACGGGGAAAATCTTCGTACACTAGGACCTTGGATGCAATTTTCTGACTACCAGCCTCCTGTCAATCGTGCACCCTTACTTGGAGAACATACCTTAGAAATTCTAAATTCACTTGAGATAAGTGAAAGATCTATACTTTCCCTGTTGAATAAAGGGATTGCTAAGTGAATCAGCCTTTTGATGGATTAAAAGTATTAGATTTTTGTTGGGTAGTCATAGGACCGATGACTACAAGGTTTTTTAGTGATTACGGAGCGACTGTACTTAGAGTAGAGTCGGCCTTAAGACCTGATGTAATAAGGCATGGCCTGCCTTTTGCTCAAAATAAACCAGGTGTAAATCGAAGCGGGTATTGGGCAAATTATAACAGCGGAAAATTGGGGCTTAGTCTTAATATGTCAGACCCCAAAGCACGCGCAATCGCATTCAAGCTTGCAACCGAATGGGCAGATGTAATAACAGAAAATTTCACGCCAGGAACTATCGAGAAATGGGGTTTAAGTTACAACGAAATTAAGGCAAAAAACCCTGGGGTAATAATGTTTAGTGCATCAATGCTCGGACGTGGAGGTCCATATGATGCACAACCAGGTTTTGGGCCGGTGCTTACAGCACTGTCAGGTCATACGAATTTTACAGGATGGGCAGATAGGGTTCCCGTTAGTCCATACGGTGCGTATACCGACTTTTTAGTCCCCTATCTAGCGTTTTCTGCAATATGCGCAGCTCTAGACCAAAAAAAACGAACTGGGCTAGGCCAGTATCTAGATTTATCTCAATTAGAAGCCTCCTTATATTTTCTCGGGACACCAATAATGGATTATTTGTCAAATAATCAACTTCAGGATCGATCAGGTAACCAAGATCCAGATATGGCACCGCATGGAATATACAAATGCTTAGGCAATGACCGTTGGTGTGCAATAGCATGTCAAACTAATGAACAATGGATTGCATTGGCACAGCTAATTAACCAACCTCATTTAATCAAAGATAATAGATTCAAATCATTAGAAGACCGACAAAAACATTCAAGTGACTTAGATCATTTAATAGAACAGTGGACTCTTCATCATAGTCCTGATGAAGTAATGTACCTTTGTCAATCCAATGGAATTCCAGCAGGTTCTGTAAGAGACTCCAGAGATTTATTTAATGACCCTCAGCATTTGCACAGGAAGCATTTCATTTTCCTTGAGCACTCAGAAATGGGAACTTATGCATCTGACTCGACTGGCATGTTGATGACTGAAACTCATCCCGAGTATCGTCCAGCTCCATTACTCGGGGAACATACACGTGAAATCATAATTGATGTGCTTGGTATCTCTGAAGAAGAATTCATGCTTATGTCGGTTGAAGGAGTATTCGACTAATTACTGTATAAGCATTAGTATCTTTTCCAAATATACCTCAGGAGTACTAATGTCTGAATCACTCAACGGTAAAATTGCTCTAGTTACTGGAGCAGGTAGCTCCATGGGCATGGGCAAGGAAATGTCTCTCGCATTGATTGAGGCAGGAGCCAAAGTTGCCATGATGGATATTAACGAGGAATCTTTGTCGATTAGCGTCAATCAAGCACGTGAAATCGGCGGTGACTCCTGTGCTATTGGAATTGTTGGAAGCATTGATCAATGGGATGATGCGTACCGTGCCGTAGCGCAAACTTTGAATCAATTTGATGGAATACATATCCTGATCAATAATGCAGGTGTTCGCACTCATGCCAAAACCCCTACTGGAGACTCTCCTTTTTGGAATTTAACACCGGAGGAATGGCAACGCGTTATTTCCGTTAATGTTAACGGCACATTTATGATGACACTTGCAGCTATTGGACCAATGATTCAGCAAAAATGGGGAAGGATAATTGGAGTAACTACAAGCCTGGATACGATGATCAGAGGTGGGAATCTTCCATACGGACCATCGAAAGCAGCAATTGAAGCATTTATAGCCTCAATTGCAAAAGATCTTAATAACACTGGCGTGACTGCTAATGTTCTTATCCCGGGTGGCGCAACGAATACAAATTTTATTCCAGAAGATACCAGCTATATACGGGAGGAGCTTATACAACCGGATGTGATGCGAGACCCCATAAAGTGGATCGCGTCAGAAGAGGCTAGTGAATTTAATGGTAATAGGGTAATAGCTTCGAAATGGGATAATTCTATGCCGCTAAGTCAAAGATTAGCCTTAGCTTCAGCTCCCGCGGCATGGCCTCAACTTGGTAGAAAGTAGATCTAGGAAAAATTATGGGGAAGCAACATTCCAAGCTAGAAGAAAAAGCACTATCGCATTTATGGATGCCTACTCAAGATTGGACTGAATTGGCAGAAGATGGCATTACCGTAATGACCGAAGCGGATGGAGTCCATATCAAAGACTCTAATGGCCGGTGGGGGTATGATGGAGTGGCAGGCTTGATGCTAGTCAATGTTGGACATGGAAGGCAAGAAATTGTTGATGCAATAAGTAAACAGTTAAGCACACTGCATTACGCAAACACCTTCAAATATGCTTCTGAACCTACGATACAGTTCGCTGCAAAAATTGCATCGCTTACTCCAGGTGATCTGAACAGAGTATATTTTACAAGCGGCGGATCAGAAGCAGTAGAAACCGCACTTAAAATCGCATACCGTTATCATTACAACCGAGATGAACCCAATCGTAATAAATTTATAGGTCGCGAAGGCTCTTACCATGGGACGACACGTGGTGCTCTCAGCGTTTCAACTTCTTCTTACCTTGATCGTCCCAGCTACAACGAAATTTTACCTGATAATTTTGTCATGGCTCCGCAGCCATCTTTTTACCGAAGACAAGATAGTTCCTTAACCTCTTCCGAATTTAGTATCCAATGTGCAAACGCAATAGAAGAACTAATACTTCAAGAAGGACCCGAAACAATAGCAGGTGTGATTGCAGAACCTATTTCATTTTCTGCAGGCATCGCTATCCCTGATGTTGACTATTGGCCTTTACTTAGAAAGATTTGTAATAAGTATGGAGTGTTGTTAATTGCAGATGAGGTGATTACTGGATGGGGCCGAACAGGGAAATGGTTTGCTATGGAACACTGGGGAGTCACCCCAGATATCATGACAATGGCGAAAGGTATCACTAGTGGGTACTTCCCTGTAGGTGCGTGTGTTGTAACTGATACGGTTTTTGAAAATTTCCAGGGAGGGTCTGAGAAAACTTACCGGCATGGTATTACATATGGAGGACATCCTGGTGGTGCAGCTGCAGGATTAGCGAATGTTGCCATTATGGAGAGGGAGTCGCTCGTGGAAAATTCCGCCAAAATGGGAAAGTTGATGCTCGAACAACTCAACTCCTTAAATGAGCATCCAACAGTGGGCGATATCCGTGGCTTGGGTTTAATGTGCGCAGTTGAGTTAGTGAGTAATAAAGAAACTAAACAATCATTGTATGAAAATACAGAAGCAATCAATCTACTTAATCAGAAAATTAGTGAAAATGGTCTCTATACGAGAGTAGGTAGGCAAGTTTTCTTCGCTCCGCCATTGAATGTAACTGAATCTGACGTAACTCAAATGGTGAAAATATTTGCAGAGGCCTTAACCGATACCGAACAGGATCTAAAATTGGGTTAATTTTAAAATTTTACTTACCCATTCATTTTGCTAAAATCAGCCTACTAGAGAAATGAATTACTCTTAACTATAAGGGCTGAAAGTGATTTTAAGGAGAAAAAATGACAACGGAAAAGTCTATTGATCTAGAAGTAATAGTCGATGGAGATGGGCA
>CENY01002862.1_pt1 | contig 19775 bp, 34 predicted proteins | sample 356181 | NCBI WGS metagenome assembly CENY01 (sample SAMEA2619840, study PRJEB7988) | marine metagenome | isolation source: saline water (ENVO:00002010), including
TCACTATCCGATGGCAGAAATTATTCGGCTGAAATAGTAGGTCTTGATGTATTGACAGACCTAGCAGTAATAAAAATAAAGGCTGATGATCTTTACACTATTAAATTTGGTCAGTCCAACCTACTCAGACTCGGAGATTGGGTATTTACAATAGGAAACGCGCTAGGTTTGAAGGGAGGGCCCAGTGTGACGTTTGGTATCGTAAGTGGAGTTGATAGAACAGTTCAAACAGAGAGGGGGGACCTCTACGATATGATACAAACAGATGCTGCTATTAACCAGGGTAACAGCGGTGGCCCCTTGGTTAACGATAAAGGAGAAGTTATCGGAATAAATACGGCCGTTTATAGCGGAGCTCAGGGCATAGGATTTTCCGTCTCTTCCACAGTCGCTCAACCTGTTATCGATAGCCTAATAGAAAACGGTAAGGTTACACGCCCACTAATTGGACTTAGAGGTATCAATGCAACAAATACAATCTCCAACAGATATGATCTGGGAGTTTCTGAAGGGATTTTTGTCACCCATGTGTCTTCAAACGGTCCAGCAGATAGGGGAAATTTAAAAGTTGGAGATGTTATTACAGCGATTGACGGTATCTCAACACCGACTATGTCTGAATTCTTACCCCTACTTTGGAGTTACAACGTAGGGAATACAATCACGGTGACTTATATTTCTGAAAAATCACCTTTCATCACAGAAATAACTTTAGATGAACGCCCTTAATTAAGGTTTTTCTCCTGAAATTATTGCAATTGAACCCAAGCCTTTTAATTGCACAGTCACATTAATTAAACCGGCCTTTTCTAAATAATTAGTAAGTTGATCAGATGACATAAAAAATTCCACTGATTCTGGCAGATATTTATACGCTTCTGTATCTCCCGCGAATAACCTTCCCATTTTTGGAGTAATCCATTTAAAGTAGGAAATAAATATAGCTGCCGATAATTTACCCTTGGGTATAACGATCTCCAGTATAGTAACTTTTCCGCCTCTCCCTGTAACCCTCACAATATCAGTCAGTGCTTTCGGTAAATCCGCAAAATTTCTCACACCGAAGCCAACGGTAGCACCAGCAAAACTTTCATCGGCAAAAGGTAAAGAATGGGCGTCTCCGATCACAGGAATAAACTCGTCTTTAATTCCTAGTCCAGATGCCTTTTTTATGGCAACATCCAGCATATTTGAAGAAAAATCTAGACCCACCACTGTGTTTACGTTTGAATACTTGAGCAAATCAAAAGCAAAATCGCCAGTACCCGAAGCAACATCCAAAATGTCTCCAGAAATACCGGATGCTGTCAATTTCGCGGCATTTTTCCTCCAAACATAATGCATCCCACCTGTCATAAGGGTGTTTAATAAATCATACCGTCGAGATATTCGCCCAAACATAGCGGCCACAAAAGCGGACCTATCGTTACCCTTAAGCTGAGCCAATTTGTGATTGATCCCGCAAATTCTTTATAGTGTATGGAAGCTCATCTATCAAATCACCAGCAAGTAAGCCTGAAGGTCCAATCCGTGCTGAAATTGTTTTAGCTGCCTCGCTATGTATGTGTACTCCCAAACAGGCTGACTGCATAGGACTACAGGACTGTCCCAGAAAACCAGTAATTAATCCTGCCAATACGTCTCCTGTGCCAGCGGAGGACAAAATAGGATTCGCAAAAGGGCTAATGGTTGCAAAGCCATTAGGGTCAGCTATCACCGTATTAGCACCCTTCAACACTAAAATCATACCCCAATCGTGTGCGAATTTTTTTGCAACATTCACACGATCAGATTGAATTTCTTCTACCGACAATCGTGACAAACGTGACATTTCCTTTGGATGAGGAGTCAGTACTGAATTCGCAGGTAGCCTATCCCACCAATTAGGTACCTTTGAAAGAATATTCAAACCATCTGCGTCCAATACTAGTTGAGGTAATTTGAGATCGGAAAGCAATAAATTTTCAAAAATTTTCCGTGATATCGTCGAAGTTCCGAGACCACAACCAACCAGTAAAACATTGTAGCTATCCAGCTCGCCGTAGATCTGGCGAGCCATGGTCATACTAGAGTTTGCTTTGGAAGGTTCCTCTTTTAGCCTCAAAAAAGTTGCTTCTGTAAGCATACTGGCCATAGTATTCACTAGAAGATCATTAGCAGCGATACTAATTAGCCCAAGTCCAGCTTTTAACGCTGCAGAAGCCGCCAGTATTGGAGCACCAATATATTTGTCTGATCCTCCTAGTATCATTCCTTTGCCGAATGTACCCTTGTGACCTGTAACATTCCTCTCCGGTAAAGTGGAAGCGATGTCTCCAGTAGACAATAATGAAACCTTTTTTTCGTTTTTAAGTTCATTAGGTAGTCCAATGTTAAGAACTTCTATTTCACCGCAAAATTCAGAAGCTGGCTGAAAAACATGGCATGGTTTAAGAAAACCCAAAGCAAAAGTTACATCCGGTCTAATCGAATAGGGAGAGACTTTGGAGGTATCAGAACTAACACCTGAAGGAACATCTATTGCGAAAACATTCGCCTTTTCTAAATTGCTAGATTGTAAGTCAGATAAAAAGGTTTTCAAAGGATCTCGGATAGGCAGATCAGTCCCAATACCCAAAATACCGTCCAAAATCACATGGGCATCTGTAATAAGAGATTCCACCGACGGAAAATTTTCTTTCCTATCGTCAAGATCTACAACCAATAATCCTCTATTAATGGCTTCTTGAAGCTTTATATCAGGGCTAGCTCGTCTTCTTAGAATAATCGCCGTAACAGAGGCTCCCCATCTAGATAAATGTCCACCAGCTATTAAACAATCTGAGCCATTGTTACCTGATCCAACCAAAGCAACTATTTTAAGACCCGTTAGTGGTCCTACATGTTTAGACACAGCATTAGCCACAGAAAACCCAGCATTCTCCATCAATAGATCCTTTGGTATGCCAAGTTTGTCAGAGCTCTCTTCTAAGTCACGCATTTGGTGAGAGGATACAATCTTCAAAGTTAGCTACTTTCTGGGTTTAACCCATATGAGCTTGGCGACGGAAGTACTGAAAACAAGTTCTTCACTATCGCATTCAAGGGTGACGATTCCCCTGGGCACAGAAGAGTCAACTATTCTTATAAATTTATCTGGAATAAATCCCTTTTCAACAAAATATGCCAATAAATCTTGGTTGTCTTCCGGGATTCTATCCACAATATACTCATTGCCAGGTCTACACTTATCCAAGGTAATGGCATCGATGGGAAAAACATATGTACTACCAGGTATGGGATGCCCAAAAGGGCAGGTTTCGGGATTTTCCAACAGATCAACAACTTTCTGTTCAAGATACGGAGACATCGTATGCTCCAGTCTGTGGGCTTCAATGTGCGCAAATTCAAGATCAACCTTGAGAATATCCACTAGTAATCTTTCTGCCAATCTATGGCGTCTTAAGATCACTTCTGCATATTGACGACCATTTTTGGTCAACACAATTTCTTTATCAGTGGAAATCCCAACAAGTTTTTCCTTCGACATACGCCTTATCATGGCGCTGACCGAAGGTAAGGAAGTCCCTAATCCTTCACCTAATGGCAATGTTTTGAAATGTTCAGATAGTTGCGCTACTGATACCTTTATCTGTTGTTCTTCGAGGCGAAGAATTGACAAAAGATAGTTCTCCATTGCCATGGATAGCCGAGAAGTATTAAATACCGCCGATGTTATGGCTCTTGAGTTTGCCACTTACACACCTACCAAAATAACGAAACCAGAATACTTAATGAAAATTAACGTTTGGTATATTGTTTGGCTTTTCTAGCACCTTTAAGGCCTGGTTTCTTACGCTCTTTTACTCGAGAATCTCTGGTAAGCAATCCGGCCTTTTTAAGTTCACCCCTATATTTTCCGTTCTCAACCTCTGCTAGAGCTCTTGAAATACCATGCCTTATAGCTCCAGCACGCCCACTCACTCCTCCACCCTTAACTTTGGCAACAACCCTGAACTTTCCCTGCGTGTTGGTTACAGTAAAGGGTTCATTTATGATCTGTTGCCATGTACTGAAAGGAAAAGCCTCTTCTATCAATTTATCTTCTACCACAATGGGGCCAGCATCTTGGTATAGCCTAACTTGAGCTACCGAAGTTTTTCTTCTACCCACTGCGTATGTGTATTGTTGCTCAACCAATGTTCTCTCCTATGGTTTATACCTGAATGCCGTATTAAGAGGCAACTTCGTTAACTTGCGCTTGATGAGGATGGTCGCTGCCCGCATAGACTTTAAGTCTCCCCAACATTCTTCGCCCAGGAACATTTTTAGGCAGCATTCCCTTCACCGACTGTTTGATAACTCTGTCAGGATGCTTATCCAGCATTTGCTCAAGGTTGGTCTCCTTTAAGCCTCCATGGTACCCGCTGTGTCGATAATATTTTTTTTGTTCTATCTTTTTCCCAGTGACATGTACTTTTTCCGCGTTTACCACTACAACGAAGTCACCTGTGTTCAGATAGGGAACATATCCGGGTTTATGCTTACCTTGTAATAAAACCGCAATTTCCGAACTTATCCTACCTAAGGTCTTTCCTTCTGCATCTACAACGTGCCAATCCGGCTTTAGTTCACTTTTGCTGGGTTGTTCCATTTTTTGTTTAATTGCCATTTCTATTTACCTCAATTTACGGAAGCTATATCTAATTCCTTTTCATAAATTATCTTTTCCAAGCACAATCCTTTTGCAGGTATTGAATTGCTTCTAGCTTTCCCTACTCCAATAAGCATGTCTTGAATATCTTTTAAAGTTAACCTTTCTCTACCCAAATCAACCAATGCTCCAACCATTCTTCTTACTTGATGAGGCAGAAAGGCGTTACCTTCTACTTCATAAACAAGTGTTTCATTTTCGAAATCCCATGTGGATCTAAAAATAGTCCTGAATGTACTTTTATTTTTTTCAACCTTGCCTGAAAATTTACTAAAATCGTGGGTACCTAGAAACAACTTAGCCCCTTTATTCATAATTTCCCTATCAAGTCTCCCAGAGACCCTATACGTATATAAACGATTTAATGGAGATTGATAGTTCGAATTAAAAATCGAATATCTATATATTCTTGATTTCGCTTCTCTTCTAGGATCAAAACTTTCATCCACCCTAATGACTTTTTTCACAACGATGTCCTCAGGTAAGTAATGATTCATACCCATAGCCATTTGGGATATTTCCACGTCAGATTCTGTGTTGAATGTTGCGACCTGATTTCTGGCATGCACCCCTGCGTCAGTTCTACCTGCCGCAGCGATTCTTGTTTTCTCACCAGTAAGCCTTTCTATTGAGTTTTCTATTTCCTCCTGAACACTATTCGCATTAGTTTGATACTGAAACCCATGGTATCTGGTACCTTGATATTCAATCACCAAAGCCAAACGCATGATTTTTCTCTATTTATTCAATTAGCTCTAGAACAGCCATTTCAGAAGCATCACCTTTGCGTGGTCCCAGCTTAGTGATGCGAGTATATCCGCCATTCCTATCCTGATAACGCTGTCCAAGCTCATCAAACACTTTCTTTACAACATCTTCATCTGTAAGCAATGCCGATGCTTGTCTTCTGTGATGAAGGCTTCCTTTCTTTCCTAAAGTTATTACTTTCTCCGCCATTTTCCTAACCTCTTTCGCCTTGGAATCCGTGGTTTTCATACTCTCGTTTCTCAACAAGTCAGTAACCATGTTTCTAAGCATAAGAAGCCTATGGCCTGTTGGTCTTCCTAATTTTCTTCCTGCAAGCTGATGTCTCACTGCAAATATCTCCTATTTCTATCCTTCATCAACTTCTGCTTCAGTATCATTATCTGAATCTTGACCTTCCGGATTAATGTTCAACTCTGGGTCTAAATGTTCCGGCAGTATTTCCAACTCTCTAAACTTGTCATAAAGCTCCCTATACGACTTTTCACCAAAGTTTCTTATCTCTAATAGCTCACCTTTGGACTTTTCCATTACTTCGCCTACCTTGTTAAGGGCAGCACGTTTAAGGCAGTTCAATGTCCGCGATGACAACTCAAGTTCTTCTACAGTCATGTTGTAATGCTCAGCGGGGATATCCATTGATACCCCATCGGAGCCTTCCTGTGCATCTTCCGCTTTCGTGAAGAGAAAAAATTGATTAACCAATATATTTGCTGCTTCTATGACAGCCTCAACTGGATATTTCGATCCGTCAGTCCACACTTCAAAATGCAGCTCTTCAAAGTCTGTTCGTTGACCAACCCGGGTCTGGTTTATCGTATAGTTAACCTTTCTAACCGGAGTGAATACCGCATCTATTGGAATCACACCTATGGGATGCCCCTCACTGCTTTCTGCCACCTTGTAGCCTTTCCCGTGATCCACGTTCAGAACCATATTTATTTCAGCATCTGCTGAATCCAAAGTAGCAATATGTTGGTCCGTATTTACTACAGTTACCTCCGATGACGGAGAGATATCACTGGCACTGATTTTTCCTTCCCCACCCGCGATCAATCTGAGCTGTCCCGAAAAATCACCTTCGGTTCTAATCCTCAAATTTTTTACATTCAATAGAATTTCTGAAACTTCTTCCTTTACATTCTCAATATTGGAATATTCATGGAGGATACCTTCTATTTTCACCCAAGTAATGGCGGAACCAGTAAGAGAATTGTATAAAACCCTTCTGAGAGGGTTGCCTAAAGTAACCCCGTACCCAGGATCTAATGGACCAATTACAAACTTTCCGTAAGTTTCTGAGGCTTCCGCCACAGAAATTCGGGGATTGGCAACAATCTCCTCTTCTTCTATCTCAGGGGTGTCCAAAATGGACATAGCATTGTAGTCTGTCACCATATAATTAATTGCCTCCCTATTTACTTAGAATAATATTCCACAATCTGAACTGTATCGATCACAATTTCACCATCCTCTGCACCGGGTTCAGTCAAAATTGAAGCAGTCATTTTGTCTTGATCTAAACTAATCCAATGAGGACTCTGGATAGATTTACAATTACTTTTTGCTATTTCAAAAAGTGCGGTTTTTTGCCCTTTAGCTGCCCAAGCAATCTCATCGCCTTGTTGTACTTGGTAGGAAGGAATGTCTACTTTGGCTTCATTTACAAGAAAATGTCCATGATTAACTGCTTGTCTAGACTGTTTCCTAGACAAAAACATACCTGTCCTGTAAAGAACATTATCTAGACGTTTTTCAAGCAAAACCATGAGATTATCTCCGGTTACTCCATCCATATCTAGAGCTTTTTCGTAATAATTCCGAAATTGTTTTTCCATAATTCCATAAAGGAATCTAGCTTTCTGTTTTTCTTTTAACTGCAACCCATAAGCAGAGACCCGTCTCCGTCGTGTAAATCCTTGGTTAGACTTATTTTCTTTCCTAACCTTATAGGCTCCATAGTTATCAAGGCCCAGCGACCTTAGTTTTTTTTGAATTGGTCCAGTATATCTCGCCATTTGTTTACGCTCTATTCATCATTACTTATTTCAAATTCACGTTAAAAAATTTAGACTCGTCTTCTTTTGGGAGGTCTACATCCGTTGTGAGGAATAGGTGTAACGTCCTTTATGCTGCTAACAGAGATTCCAGCGCTTTGTATTGCTCTGATCGCAGCTTCCCTACCAGCTCCTGGGCCTCTCACAAAGACATCAACCTGCCTAACCCCCTCATCCATCGCCTTTTTCGCTGCGTCCTCGCCTGCTCTTTGTGCAGCAAATGCCGTGGATTTTCGAGAACCTCGAAATCCAGCCGTACCTGCGCTACCCCAAGCCACAGTGTTGCCCGTAGGGTCTGTCAGGGTCACAATCGTATTATTGAATGTGGACTGAATATACGCTCTCCCCAAAGGCACCGGTCCCCTATCCCTTCTTCTTGTCCTTGGCCGTCTAGCCATGATTCAACTCCTTAGATTACCTAGTAGTGCTATGCTTCCTTGAGACAGCCATTTTACGGCCTCTTTTTGCCCTAGCATTCGTTTTAGTTCTTTGACCTCTGGCAGGTAGTCCACGTCTGTGGCGAGTGCCCCTATAGCAGCCTATATCAATTAGGCGGCGAATATTTTGATTAACATCCCGTCTCAAATCCCCTTCTACCAAACGTTCCTTATCTATAATTTCTCTGACCCTGTTCAAATCTTCATCTGACAGGTCCTTTACCCGTGGGTTATCGATAATGCCAGCTTTGTTAACTATGTCCAATGCTACTGACGGTCCGATCCCATATATACTGGTTAGAGCTGTCTCAACTCTCTTGGCATCGGGAATATTTACACCTGCAACTATAGCCATCTATAACCCCTTATCCTTGTCTTTGCTTATGTTTCGGATTTTCGCAAATGATCATCACTTTACCTTTACGACGAATAACCCGGCACTTAGCGCACCTAACTTTTACAGAAGCGCTAACTTTCATAACTTACTCCAATTTTAATAATTAATGATTTTTTCAAATTCATTAGTAAATCACCTAAACCTATAAGTGATTCGGCCTCTTGTTAAATCATAAGGAGATAAATCCACCAGGACCCTGTCTCCAGGCAATACTCGAATATAATTGACTCTCAGTTTTCCTGATATATAAGCCAATACTTCATGCCCATTGGCAAGCTCTACTTTAAAGGAAGCATTAGGCAGGGCCTCTAAGACAGTGCCTTCAACTTCTATCGATTCTTTCTCCTTTTTTGTCATAAAACTCCTGTTATTATTTCAATGTCCAATTCATGTCAAAACCTCAGGCCCGTCAGTGGTTATAGCAACCGTGTGCTCTGAATGAGCGGATAATTCCCCATCCTCTGTCACGATTGTCCAACCATCAGGCATAACCTTGGTTTTCCAAGTTCCCACATTTAGCATAGGTTCTATCGCAAAAACCATTCCTTCTCTCAAAATCGGACCTCTACCTGGAGTGCCATAGTTAGGTATTTGAGGCTCTTCGTGAAGAGCCCTACCTATACCATGGCCAACGTACTCCCTCACGACAGCAAACCCTTCGGATTCAGCGTAAACTTGAATAGCGTTAGAAATGTCAGTAAGTCTATTCCCAATCTCAGCCTTTTTGATTCCTTCAACTAATGATGCGGCAGTCACATCAATTAATTTTTGAGCGCTATCTGTTATCGTTCCGACTCCAGCTGTGAAGGCACTATCGCCATGGTAGCCTTCAACTATAGCTCCAAAATCTATACTAACTATGTCTCCTATCTGCATCTTCCTGTCGTTAGGAATCCCATGAACGATCTCCTCGTTAAATGAGAAACAAATAGTAGCCGGAAATGGTGGCATATGAGGGGCTGGTTGATATCCCTTAAATGAAGGAATAGCACCCCTTTTTTTTATTATCTCCTCCGCTAAAGCGTCCATTTCTAAACTAGTCACACCTGGTGCCAAAGCCTCTTTTACTGCGGCTTTAGCCTCGGCTATTATTCTGCCCGCCTCTCTCATCAGATCGAGTTCCCGTTCTGATTTAACAGTAATCCCTTTAGGGTTTTCCTTTCCTGCCGCCATAATTTAAATAACTCGAGCCTTCGAGAAAAAAGCTGAACCATAATTATACAACGAACAAATGGTAGTAATCACTTCAAAGCCTCATTGAGCGAAGCTTCAACATCTTCTATCCCCTCTGATCCATCTATTTCTACTATGTTATTTGTTTTTCTATACCAGTCCACCACTGGGTCGGTTTCTTCCTCATACACCTTTAATCTTTTTCTTACAACTGCTTCAGTGTCATCGTCCCTTTGGAATAACTCACCACCACATTTATCACACTGTCCCTCGATATTGGGAGGAGAAAATTCTTTGTGAAATGGTGTCTGACATTTTCTACAAAGTATCCTCCCCGACAACCTTTTCACCAATTCCTTCTCAGGCACATTAAATAAAATCACCTTATCAATGCCACCCAATCCACTAAGACGATCATCTAACGCTTCCGCCTGCATCAGAGTCCTTGGAAACCCATCTAGTACAAACCCTTCTCTATTTTCGGGATCCTCAATCCACGACATCACCATATCGATGGTCACATTGTCTGGAACATATTTACCTTGATCCATATAGGTTTTGGCTAATCTTCCCAACTCAGTATCACGGGCCAAATTATCCCTGAACAAATCCCCAGAAGAGACACTGTTCACTCCGGCAAAAGAAGCTATGTATGATGCTTGGGTACCTTTACCCGAACCTGGTGGTCCCATGAGAATTATTTTCATTCTAATTACCTTTCAAGTAATCCATATTAATCCTATAGGAAGCCTTCATAATTTCTCATTAACAACTGGGATTCCAGTTGTCTCATAGTATCAAGCGCGACTCCCACCATTATGAGAAGACTGGTACTACTTAATGTAAGGGCCTGAATCCCAGTGAGTTCCGAAACGAAATATGGAACCACAGCAATACCACCTAGAAACAAGGCACCCCCCCAAGTGATTCTTATAATCACCCTGTTTAGATATTCTTGAGTTGGCAGGCCAGGTCGGATACCTGGTATAAATCCTCCATTTCTCTGAAGAGTATCCGCTAAATTTTGCTGTTGGAATATAACCAATGTATAAAAGAAGGTGAACATTACCACCAAAACGAAAACAGCTATCCAATAAGGGAGATTAGAAGGGTCTAGGGTGCTTGCGAAAAAAGAAGCAATTGAGTTCAGGAACCCATCACTTAACGGATCGTTGAAATAACTCGCTATGGTCCCAGGTAAAATTATTATTGAGAACGCAAATATTAAAGGGATCATTCCAGCTGTGTTAACCCTTATTGGCAGGAAGGAAGATCCACTTTGACGCTGCATCCTACCACCTCTAAACACACTCCTTCCATATTGGACCGGCACTCTTCGTTGAGCTTCATTAAAAAATACGATTATGTATATCAATGCAAACCCAATTACTCCGAGCATTATTAACGTCGAAACATAATCATTTTCCAGGAATCCTCTTCCCAACATTTGTGGAAGTCCCGCAACGATACCTCCAAAAATGATCAACGAAATCCCGTTACCCAAACCTCTTTCAGTAATTAATTCCCCCAGCCAGACCAAAAACATAGTGCCTGCCACAAGAGATAACATCATCGCGAAGGTATGCAGATTGAGTCCAAAATCAACCCCTGGAAGTACTCCCGAGGATCTAAGGAGAGTTAGTTGCCCCCAGCCTTGCATAAATGCAATAGGTACAGTCAAATAATGCGTGTATTGATTAATCTTTTGTCGCCCAAACTCCCCTTCTTGAGATAATTCCTTTAATCCTGGCATCACTGGGGTAAGTATTTGCATAACTATAGAGGCGGTAATATATGGGTATACTCCTAATGCAGCTACGCTTAAATTAGCTAACGCGCCCCCACTAAATAAATCCAAAAAACCCAGTAAGGCTTGGTCTCGAAATGCCTGAGATAAAGCTTGGGTATCCACCCCAGGTACCGGAACATGAGCGACAAATCGAAAAATTAAAAGCATAGCGAAGGTAAACAATATCTTGTCTCGTAGATCTGGTACCTTCATTGCATCCAGCATAGACTGGATTAGTTGTGGTCGGGATAACTGATCCGACCGAGAGGATTGGGATTGACGAACCATTTATTCGATTACCTGTATTGTCCCGCCGGCAGTCTCAATTTTTTCCTTGGCGGATTTGGTGAATTTGTGGGCGGACACCTTGAAATTCACGTTTATTTCGCCTCTCCCCAAGATTTTTAAAGGTAATTTTTGATCTTTCAAAACCCCATTTTCTACCAAAGTTTCCAGAGAAACTTCGCCTCCATTCGGATAGGCTTCTAGTATGGTATCCAAGTTAACAGCATGGTATTGGGTTTTAAAAATATTAGTAAACCCTCTTAACGATGGTAATCTTTTTATTAAAGGTAACTGGCCACCTTCAAAACCAGGTCTAACCCCTCCCCCACTTCTAGACTTCTGTCCCTTCATCCCTTTACCCGAGAAACTCCCATTTCCGCTGGCATCACCTCTACCAATCCGTTTGCGCTTTCTGGTTTTGGATCCATCCGATCTGAGTGTGTGATTTTGCATTGTCATCTGTAAGTACCTAATTCACCAATACCTTGTTATTTGACTTCCGTAACCTCTACTAAGTGCCCTACTTTTTTCAACATCCCTATAATGGAATCTGTGTCTTCGTGAACCACTGTGTGATTTAGCTTTCTTAAACCCAAACTTTCTATAATTCTTCTCTGTTTTTGAGAATAACCAATTGTACTTTTCTTCCATGTAACGGAGATTTTGCCCATTTTATATCCTCTATTCAGCTTCTTCCGCGGCTGCAAGCTCACTCTGCATCAATTCATTACGTTGAGCGTATTCCCGCCTACGGGATATTTCTACATCGGGATCCTTTAACATCTGAAGACCTTTCAACGTTGCCTTGACCACGTTTGTAGGATTAGTACTCCTTCTGACCTTGGTGACGATATCTTTCACCCCTGCTAACTCAACTACAGCCCTAACTGATTCACCTGCTATGACCCCTGTACCTGGTGGGGCTGGTTTCAGCATTACCATGCTACCGCCAAATTTAGCTGTCACATCATGAGCGATAGTGTCTCCTTTCAGTGGGATATCAACCATGTTCTTTTGTGCATAAGTGGATCCTTTCGTAATAGCATCTGGCACAGCTGATGCTTTACCCATGCCAATACCGACGCGTCCTTCACCGTCGCCAACCACAACCAAGGCACTAAAACTCAAGTGTCTTCCGCCTTTCACAACTTTGGAAACTCTGTTAATTCGAACAGTCCTCTCAGTTATAGGAGACTCTTCTTCCCTTTCTTTATTTCTTCTTCTATCTTGTTTTTCCTGCATCTATATAACACCTAGAATTGGGTAATTTGTATGTATTCCGTTCTAAAATTTCAATCCCGCTTCTCTCGCTCCATCGGCAACCGCCTTGACCCTTCCGTGATATTTATATCCTCCTCGATCAAACACTATCTCGCTAATACCTTTGTCCTTGGCCTTTTTACCAATGGACTCACCAACTACTTTGGATATTGGTATTTTCCCTGATTCCTCCCCTTGTGTTTTTATACCCGTTTCTAGCGAGGAGGCCGACGCGATGGTATTTCCTTCTACATCATCAATTAACTGTGCATATATATGGGAAATACTTCGATACACTGCCAACCTCGGCCTCTGGGGGGTGCCCGAGATTTTTGACCTTAATCGATTATGACGAACCACTCGTCTAGCTTTCCCGTTGGAAGTCGACATAACCTATGCTCTCCTTGCGCTCTTTCCTGGCTTTAACCTTACGACCTCATCCGCATACCGGATTCCTTTTCCAGTGTATATATTTGGAGGCCTAACCCTACGAATTGTCGACGCAAGCTGGCCTACCACCTGCTTGTCAATGCCAGTAACCTTTATGTAGTTATTCCCATCCACTTCTAGCTCAGCCCCATCGGCTGGTTGAATTTCTACAGAATGGCTCAACATTACATTCAAAGTTATTCCTTTGCCTTTTTGTTGAACCCTATATCCGACACCTACTAACTCCAATTCCTTGGTGAATCCTTCACTCACGCCCGTCACCATGTTAGCTAACAAGCTTCTCGTCAAACCATGAAAAGCCTTATGTTCACTTTCATCGCTAGGCCTTGAAACTTTGATAGCGTTACCATCCAAAGTAACGGTCATGTCTTCATGAAAATTCTGAGACAAACTCCCTTTTGGTCCCTTGACAGTAACTTCAGTTCCTTCAATGGCAACCTCAACGCCCGCTGGCACATTTATTATTTGGTTTCCGATTCGTGACATAAACTTCTCCCTACCAGACGTAGAACAAAACCTCTCCGCCAACTCCGCTTTTCCTCGCCTCCATACCAGTCATGACTCCTTTGTTAGTCGACACAACTGCAACTCCTCTATTCCCGTATACAATCGGCAGGTCAGTCTTACTTGAGTATCGACGAAGTCCTGGCTTACTGATTCTTTGGAGGCCTGTTATTGCAGGTTCCCCTTTGCTCCAATAATGAAGATTTAATCGTATTTTTGCCCCAACTTTTCCTTCGTCCTCCAATTCATAACCTTCCAGAAAGCCTTCCTTTTGCAAAATTTCTGCGATTTCTATTTTTAGCTTTGAACTCGGTACTTCAACGGACTCATGTCCAACCATGTTCGCATTCCGTATCCTGGTGAGCATATCTGATATAGGATCTGTTACTGACATATTTTTTTACCTACCAACTTGCCTTTTTAACACCAGGTAACTCCCCAGCATGTGCCATTTCTCTAAAGGCTATACGTGACAATCCAAAGTAACGAATGTAGCCATGTGGTCTGCCAGTCACCTGGCAGCGGTTTCTTATTCGAACAGGATTCGAGTTTCGAGGTAATTTTGAAATTTCCGCCCTGGCGTCAGCTCTCTCCTCAGGAGAGGATTTCGCATCTTTTAGCACAGCTTTAAGCTGCTGCCTTTTTTCAGCATATTTCTCTGATAATCTTCGCCTTTTTTCATTTCTCGCTACAGATGACTTTTTTGCCACTTTTATAATCCTTACATGATCCCTAGTTTAGTTTCGAACAAATGGCATTCCTGCCAATTCTAAAAATCTCATTCCTTCTTGATCGTTTTCAGCTGAAGTTACTATTACGATTTGCATCCCACGTATTCGATCGATTGAGTTGTAATCAATTTCAGGGAAAATTGTGTGTTCTCGTATCCCAATGGAGTAATTCCCTCTACCATCAAAAGAATTCCGTGAAAGCCCTTGAAAATCTCTAATCCTAGGCAGGGATGCATTTAATAACCTGTCAACAAATTCGTACATACGGCGCCCTCGCATGGTTACCATTGCACCTATTGGCATTCCTTCCCGTATCTTGAACCCTGCTATAGATTTTTTTGCTTTAGTAGTCACAGGTCTTTGGCCTGTTATAAGGCCTAAATCAGAAGTAACATTTTCAATCGCCCTTGCATTTTGTAAAGCTTCACCTAGGCCAATATTTACAACTACTTTGTCCAGTCGAGGTATCTGCATGACACTCGAGTATCCAAATTCTTTCATCATTTCTGGGCCAATTTCATCTCTTATCTTTTGTAAAAGACGAGGCGCATCAGTGGTTCGCTTATTTTTGTCATCCGCCATTATTCAATAACCTCTTGACAATTTTTACAGATCCTTACCCTTGATCCGTCACCAATCTTGTCACTTGATACTCTCGTTGGCTTCTGGCAAGCACTACAAATAAGCATCACATTAGCGACTGGTATAGGCAATTCTTTTTCTACAATTTCTGCACCGCTCATACCCTGTGCCTTTCTGTGTTGTTTTACTAAATTGATTCCTTCAATCACAACTTTATTTTTGCTAACGAGAACACTTTGAACTTCCCCTTGCCGTCCTTTGTCCTTCCCCTTGATGATAAGCACGTTATCGTTTTTCTTTATTCTCATTTTTTATATGACCTCTGGGGCTAGGGAGACAATCCGCATAAAATCTTTGTCTCTTAACTCTCGAGCCACAGGTCCAAATATACGGGTTCCCCTGGGCATACGATCTTCGTTGATAATCACAGCTGCATTCTCGTCAAATTTAATATGTGAACCATCTTTTCTCCTATGCGCCTTGGCAGTTCTAACCACCACAGCCTTCACAACTTCCCCTTTTTTGACGCCAGCAGCAGGAGCTGCATCTTTTACTGAAGCAACTATCACATCACCAAGCCAGGCATATTTCCTCCCTGATCCACCAGGTACTCCTATACAACTGATCTCTCTTGCGCCTGAATTATCTGCAACTTTTAATCTCGTATAAATTTGTATCATCGCTATCGCCTTAAGCTTTACTCACTATCATTGCTACTATCTTCTATGCTAGGAGTAGCTATTTCCTCAGGTTGTAACTCAGCCACATCACCTTTCTGTATTATTTCAGCAACCTTCCATCTTTTTGTCTTGGAAAGTGGTCGAGTCTCTACAATACGTACGGTATCCCCTAGATTGCAGGAATTCTCCTGATCATGAACCATGAATTTATTCCAGCGTTTTACATTTTTCTTGTACACACGATGAGGCTGGCTCCACTCAACGGAAACGACGATGGTCTTGTCCATCTTATCGCTGACAACTCGTCCTACTCTTACCTTTCTTCTTTCATAACTCATTAGGATCTCTCTGATATCTCTCTTTCTCTTATTACTGTCATTATCCTAGCGATTTTCCTCTGGGTTCTTTTTACTGAGTTAGTATCACTAAGTTGCATAGTTGCAATCCTAAACCTCATATTCATAAGGTCTTTTTGCGTGGAATCAAGATTTTCCATCAAATCTTGATCATTCATATTCCTTATGTCATCAATCTCGGCCATTATTTACTCACCAATTTTTTGCTTTTACTCTGATTTACTAATCCCTGGACCTGACATTAGTCCTACTAACTATCCTAGTTCCCATAGGCATCTTCGAGGCCGCTAGAGTTAGTGCATGTTTAGCAATCTCCTCTGGTATTCCAGCCATCTCAAACATGATCTTTCCTGGCTTAACTACAGCCACCCAATGATCCGGAGCCCCTTTACCTTTACCCATCCTAGTTTCGGCTGCCCTGGCAGTCACGCTTTTGTCTGGAAATACTCGAATCCACATTCTCCCACCCCTTCTGGCGTATCTGGTCATCGCTCTTCTAGCTGCTTCTATTTGTCTCGATGTAACCCAAGCATTTTCAGTAGCCTTTAGGCCAAATTCACCAAAATTAAGCGTACTACCCGAAACAGATAGTCCTTTTCGCCTTCCACGATGGTGGTTTCTGTATTTAACTCTTTTAGGTTGAAGCATTTTCCTCTGTTCCTTGATTCTCTACAGCAACTTCGTCTTGAGGTTCTGATGCATTTTGATCTGTTGGAGTTGGTTGATTATCTTCTTGCGCTGTCACCATTACCTGAATTGGCGCCACCTCATCCTCTTCCACTTCAGTTGACGCAACTAATTCTTCCGTAACTGTGGAATTTTCCCCGATTATAGTGGGGTTCATTATTTCTCCTCGGCAGATCCATACCTTCACACCAATAACCCCAAATTCTGTTTGAGCTTCAGCTAATCCATAGTCAATATCAGCCCTAAGTGTATGAAGTGGAACTCTCCCTTCCATGGCTTTTTCTGCTCTTGCAATATCCGCCCCGGCCAATCTACCGGAACAAGTGATCTTTATCCCTTCTGCCCCTGCTTGCATCGTTCTCATCACCGCTTGGCGAATAGCTCTCCTAAAAGCAATTCTTCTCTCCAATTGATCTGCAACGTTTCGAGCCACGAGATATGCATCCAATTCTGCCTGACGAACCTCTTTAACATTGAGTTTAGCTCTTCGATTACCGGTGAGAGTCTCTAAATGTTTTCTAAGATCGTCTACTCTCTGCCCTCCTCTCCCAATCACAATACCTGGCCTCGCTGTATGGATAGTTACTGCGACTTCGTTAGAATCTCTTTCTATGTCTACTTTTGATATACCAGCATCTTCATACATACCATCAATCGCTTGTCGTATGTTGATGTCCTCTGTAACCAATGAGGCGTACTCTTTTTGTCCGGCAAACCATGTAGCATGCCAGTCTCTAGTAACGCCTACTCTGAAGCCGTTGGGGTGAATTTTTTGTCCCAAACTACAGTTCCTCCTCTTCTACTACCACGGTGATGTGGCTGCTTCTTCTGTTAATTCGACCTACCCTTCCTCGTGCTCGGGCCCTAAATCTTTTTAGCCTTGGGCCCTCATTAGCATAAATTTCTATGATTTTTAAGTCTTCACTTCTTGCCATCAATTCATTTTCAGCATTTGATGCCGCCGACTTAACTGTTTTAGCCACTCGAGCTGCTGCAGGTGATTGCATAAATTGCAAAGCCGTTAAGGCCTCATCGACCTTCATTCCTCTAACGAGATTAGCAATGGGTTTCAATTTCTTAACTGAAATCCCCGTATTACTTGATTTTGCTCTTATACTCACTAATGTTCCTCAATGATTTTTAATCTAATTACCCTATTCGAGAAGCTCTTTCCGATTTTGTTGAATGGCCTCTAAAAGTTCGTGTTGGCGAAAATTCTCCCAACTTATGACCTACCATGTTTTCCGTAATGAAAACCGGAACATGCCTTCTTCCATCATGAACTGCAATGGTTAGACCTAACATATCAGGCATAATCATCGATGCCCTAGACCAAGTCTTTATAACTTCTCTACTGTTAGACTTGACTGCTTGTTCAACTTTTTTTGTAAGCTTAGGGTGCACATACGGTCCCTTTTTTATTGAACGCGACATTTACACCGTACCTCCTATTGCTCTACCTGTCATATCTTCTTCTCACTATAAATTTGCTAGAAGGCTTATTTTTCTTCCTTGTCCTATAACCTAGGGCAGGTTTACCCCATGGTGTCTTTGGACCAGGCATGCCTATAGGAGACCTACCTTCACCACCCCCATGCGGATGAGCATTTGGAGCCATTGCAACCCCTCTTACTTCTGGTCTTTTACCTAGATATCTTTTTCTGCCAGCTTTACCCAACTTCACATTTTTCTTATCCAGTGCACTCAATTGGCCGACAGTGGCCATACAGGTACTCAAAACATTCCTCATTTCTCCAGATGGTAAGCGCAGTAAAGTGTATTTCCCTTCACTAGCAAGCACCTGAGCATAACTGCCCGCACTCCTCACAATTTGACCACCCTTTCCCTTGGTTAATTCAACATTGTGCACCAACGTACCTGATGGTATTTTTTGAAGTGTGAGTGCATTTCCAGGTCGAATATCAGCATCGTCACCAGACTTCACCTTGTCCCCAACATGTATTTCATTCGGGGCCAAAATGTAACGCCAATCCCCATTCTCAAACTTTATGAGAGCTATTCGACATGAGCGGTTCGGGTCATATTCAATAGTTTCAACTATCCCTGGCACACCATAATTGTCTCTTTTGAAATCAATGACTCTATAACGTCTCTTATGGCCACCACCGCGATGTCTAACCGTAATTTTTCCGCTGGAGTTTCTTCCTCCAGTTTTCTTCAACGGTTTTACTAAATTCTTCCTAGGCTTACTTTCAGTAATGTCATCTGTACTTTGAAGTACCAACCCTCTTTGGCCGGGCGTTATGGGTTTTCTAGTTTTTAATGGCATTAAACACCCTCAAATAAAGTTATTGAATCGCCCTGGGCAACTGAGACAACAGCTTTTTTCCAAGATCTTTTCTGTGAAAATCTTGGCCCAAACCGTTTCATCTTGCCTCTGACATTCATCGTGTTCACTTTTGTAACTGTTACCCCAAAAGCTTCCTGAACAGCTTCTTTGACTTCCAATTTAGTTGCATTCTTGGCAACCTCAAATACATATCTTCCATCTTCTTGCATTAAAGTGGTTTTTTCTGTAATCAAAGGGCGCTTAAGAATAGCGTACTTGTGGTGTTTGCTCATAGGATGCTGCCTCTTATTCCCAATCCGTCGGTAATATATTCAAGTTTTCTAATTTTTCCCGAACTTCCAAATATGACTTTTCACCAAATCCTGATATGTTCAAAAGTTCTGATTTAGATAGATTAATCAAATCATCCATTTCTGTAATCTCAGCTTGGCTTAACAAATTACCTGTTCGGGTTGATAAACCTAAATCGGAAATTGCAGGTTGGTCGGATTCACTTATTGGATCTTCGTCATTTTCAGTGATTTGCAGTTCTTCTGCAGCTTGTTCTTCTACCCAATTATCCTCTACCAGAGTTTCAGCTGAATCCCTATCTCCTTTGTAGACCCCTCCCCAAATTTC
>CENY01042249.1_pt1 | contig 19753 bp, 17 predicted proteins | sample 356181 | NCBI WGS metagenome assembly CENY01 (sample SAMEA2619840, study PRJEB7988) | marine metagenome | isolation source: saline water (ENVO:00002010), including
TTTTCAACTCGCTCTAACTCCTCTTGGTTCTGCCTGTCGAACAAGATGTTAGGGTGCAGATTCCCATCCCCGGCGTGGAATACATTGGCGATCTTAAGATCATATTCACGACCAATTTCGGTGATGCGAGCCAGTACCTCCGGGAGCCGGGTCCGGGGCACCGTAGCGTCTTGAACTAAGAGGTCCGGCGCGATGCGCCCCATGGCCCCGAACGCTTTCTTCCGACCTTTCCACAGAGCAATGCGCTCTTCGTCCGATGTCGCCCTGATCACTTTCGTCGCACCCGCTGATAAACAACACTGCTCGGCCCGATCCGCATCATCATCAAGACCAGCCTCCGTGCCATCGAACTCGACCACCAAAGCTGCACCCGCGTCGACCGGATAGCCCGCAGAAAACACACTAGCCTCAACTGCCACAATCGTCGCGTTATCAACAATCTCTACCGCGGCAGGCATTAGCCCCGACCCTATAATGTCCGTGACAGCGTGTCCGGCAGCTTCCATCGTATCAAAAATGCCAAGCAGAGTTCGAATGCTCTCCACCTTAGGGAGCAAGCGCACTTCGATTTCGGTCGCGATACCGAAGCACCCTTCGGACCCAACAAACAGGCCAACCAGATCAAGGCCGTGGACTGCTTCCAGGCCTGCACCCCCAAGACGCACCACCTCCCCATCCGCCATAACTACAGTTAGTCCTGTAACGTACCTCGACGTCACTCCGTACTTTAGGCAGTGAGGTCCTCCTGAGTTTTCCGCTACATTGCCGCCCAGTGTACATGTGGACTGCGATGCTGGGTCAGGAGCGTAGTATAGCCCGTAGGGTGCTGTCGCTTCTGTCAACCGAGCATTAACCACACCGGGCTGCACCTTCGCTAGCCTGTTCTGCTCGTCTATCGATAATATCCGGTTCATCCGGGCGGTGCCGACAATCACGCTGTCCGGGGTGGGCAGGGCACCCCCTGAAAGACCGGTACCGGCACCACGTGGCACTACTTCTATGCCCTCGCCATGCATGACCCTGAGGACTTCTGACACTTGATCCGTCGTTTCAGGAAGCACGACTGCTCGAGGTACGACCCGGTATGCTGTGAGCCCATCTGACTCGTAAGCCACCAGCCGGTCTGGATTGGTGATTACCTGATCCTCCCCTACGATGGCACGAAGCCGGTCCGCAACCCTTGAGGTCAGTGTCTGAGTCATAATGCAGGATACAAGCTAATCATGGGTTGTGGCTATCACGTACATAGTCTACGAGAGCACTCAACGATCGGTGAGCCGCACCCCGAAGCGTGTCTGGTAATTGAGCACCATATACTGCATCTACCCAACCTTCTATGTCGGATTCTGGATTCTCAGACATCGCACGACGGACCTGCTCAATTCGCCCTCTGCGGTGCCCGACAAATCTGTCTATCGCTTCTGTAGGATTCTCGAGAGGTGCGCCGTGGGCCGGATAAAGCACCTCAGGGCCAAGAGCCCGAACCAGATCGAGGCTCAAAAGATAGTCTGCTACACAACCAGGATACTCTCCTACCCAGGTGGTATCACCAGCACCTAGGAGTAGGTCGCCTACAAAGACCCCTTTTCTATCGGGCCATACAAACGAGATGTGCTCTGAAGTGTGGCCGGGTGTGTGAAGAGCCACCAACTCGCCCTGATCCGTAGTCACTGAGTCACCTGTCTCTATGATCGTATCGACACTCTGTACGCCGTCTGGACCAAAAATTTTCGCACCAATCCTTTCCGCCAACTCAAATGCAGCACCTGTGTGATCTTCATGTCCATGGGTGAGCAGTATCACTACAGAATCGGCATCCTGCACAGCGCACTCTACGGCTCCGACGTGAGCCTCCACGGCCGGACCGGGGTCGATTACCGCAACATCGCTATGCCCAACCAAGAAAGTCCGGGTTCCGTCAAGCGTGAACGGCCCGGCGTTGCCAGCATTCAGAAACCGAGGCGTCAGGCGTCCTCCCGACGCTCAGCGGCCAGTTGCTCAGCCAGCTTATCGGCGATCGCAATCAGGGTAATCTCGTCTTCCTCAGTAAACGCAGCCTTCTCCTCCGAATCGATGTCAATCTGACCGTATATCTCGTCGCCAGCTCGGATCAGAATGACCAACTCAGACTGAACATCTGGAGAGCACGCCAGATAATCCTCCTCGGCAGCGACGTCTGGAATATTCAGGTTCGTCCGCTCCTGCACGGCTCGACCACAGATCCCAGTACCAACTGGGATCTTGGCATGCTCCGTCGGTTCGCCTATGTAGTTGTGTAACCAGAGCCCCTCCTCATTCAGGAGGTAGACACCGACCCAGTCGAAGCGGTCGTCTCCCTTCTCAATAGAACGGACGGCAGCGCGAAGAAGCGCATCCGAGAGATGGCCCTCGTCACGCATAGTCTGCAGGTCATTAACGGTCTCAGCAGCATCAAGCATCAAGTGATGTCCAATCGAAGTGTCCGACTCGCTTCAGCGCGGTCCCGAACGAGCCCTTCGGCGCCCACAGTCTAGTGGTACACCTCCCGCCGGTCGACGGCCCTCCGTGCGAGGGATGCCCGCGGTCTCGACCGGCGCGGGCACAAAGGGTAGAAGTACTACTAGGGAGCGTCAACGTTTAGGGCCTGACAGAAATAGAAGGCTATCCCGCGCAGCCATCTACCGAGGAGTGAAGTCGACCTCGGAATTGAGCCTACGTATGAAGGCAGCAATCAGTTGCGCTGTGTGAAAGAGGTCATCCAAGTTCACAACCTCGTTGGGCGAGTGCATATATCGGTTCGGAACCGAAATCAGCCCAGTTGGGACTCCCGAACGGGTGAGATGGATCCCGTCCGCATCGGTTCTAGTCGCCCTTGGTGACGCCTGAATCGTGTGCGGAATCCCCTCGAGGTCGGCCACTTCTGCGAGCATTTCAAAAACATTGTTGTGTGCCGCCGACCCTCTACTCAAAACCGGGCCGCCTCCAAGGGAATGTTCACCCACCTCTTTCTTGTCTATGTCGGGCACATCTGTACTGAAGGTCACGTCAACCACAAGAGCTATGTCGGGCTTAAGCGCATAGGCGCTCGGGCGAGCTCCGCCACCTTGGTACCCGATCTCTTCCTGCACCGTGGCCACCGCTGTAGCACTTGCTAATAGCTTGGTAGATTCTCGTTCTAAGATTCGGATGGCTTCCAATACAACAAACGCCCCGATCCGGTCGTCTATCGCCCGGCTCGCTATCAGCTCACCAGCCAGGCGCACCATCCCTTGGGAAATCACCATAGGGTCACCTACCCGGATACCAAGACCCGCGACAGCATCTCTGTCCGCCGCGCCAACGTCGACCCAGAGTTGGTTAACTCTAGAGGATTTCCTCCGCTCCTCGGCCTGCATCAAATGGATGGCTTTCTTTCCTATCACTCCGGGAACGTCCCCATCAAGGGCCAGAACCGAAACCCGCTGACCCACCAGCACCTGAGGGTCCCACCCACCGATCTGATCCACATAGAGAAAACCGTCTTCATCGACATGTGTCACCTGAAGTCCGATCTCGTCGATGTGACCAGCCAACATGACGTGAGGGTTGCCCCCTGGGTTCACGGTCGCGAAAGAGTTGCCACTAACATCGACTCGCACGTCAGGTGCGAACGTTTCGGCCTCCTCACGCCACACCCGCGCGGCCCGGACTTCAAATCCAGACGGCCCAGGCGCATCCAGAAGGCGCTCTAGGAAAGAGATGTCTCGGTTCATGTCAGTAACCTAGCGAATGAACACAATCCAGCGGAGACGACTGCCTCCATCGAAAACAGTTCTATCCCTCAGGCTCTATAACAATCCCCTTCGAAGGATCCATCTTCGCTTCGCGTATCTGAATGTCTTCCTCCAGCCTACTCCCCCCGTCCGTCCCTCTTGTACCGAAACCCACACCATAACTTGAGACCACATGCACCCGGCCCTCTGCGACCTGTCGCTCGAGGTTGTCTCGCATCCATGACTGGATCCGGCGCCGTGTTAAAGGCAACATGAGTGAGAAGCCCAGAAAGTCGGTAATTACACCTGGGGTAAGCAAAAAAGCACCACCAACCAGAACACAAATACCATCGAGCATCGCTTGACCAGGCAAACGACCTGAAACCAGCTCCTCCTGGAACCTGAAGATGACTCGCAATCCCTCCGTCCTAGCGAGCCAGGCACCAGTAACACCTGTGAGAACCACAATGCCAAGAGTGGGCAGAGAGCCTATATGACGGCCTATCTCAATTAGGAGAATTAGCTCCAAGATTGGAAGAACGACAAACAAAAGTGCAAGGCGACCTAAGATGTTCATGATTCTACCTACCCCAGACGGGCCTTTATAGATTCCAGGATCTCCTTACGCCGGTTTGTGTAGCTCCCCCTGTCGTATACAGTTCTGATTACGCCGTCTAAAACCCCAACGCCTCTCATGGAGCAGACCTACTTCCGCAAAGGCTTCGGACTCAAAAAAGAGCTCAGGCCTCTGATCGACTCCGATTACCAATCGGCCTTGGTAGAGCGGATTCGCTCACGCGGGTATACCGATCAATTCGGCGACATCACGGTACACTTAGCAAAAGAGTTCGGGTTCTGTTACGGCGTGGACCGTGCCATCGACTACGCATACGAGACGGTCCATCAGTTCCCTGAACGACAGATTCACCTCCTAGGGGAACTCATTCACAATCCGCACGTGAACAAGCGGATGACAGACATGGGCATCGCGTTCCTCTACCCAGACTCGGATGGAAGCTTCGACTTCTCGCATCTTACTCCTGAAGACGTCGTTATCCTGCCAGCTTTTGGCCTAACGCTCCAAGACTTCGAAAATCTCAAGAAGATTGGATGTATTCTCGTCGATACAACCTGTGGATCTGTACTAGTGGTCTGGAAACGCGTAGAGAAATATGCCAAGGACGGTTTCACGGCTGTAATCCATGGCAAGTACACTCACGAAGAATCCAGAGCGACCGCATCACAAGTAGAAAAACATGAAGGCGGGAAATACATCATTGTTCGCGACATGGAGGAGGGAGGGCTTCTTTTCGACTATATCGCAAAGCGGCCAGGACACCTGAGTCGAGAAGCTTTCATGGAGCACTTTGCAAGCAAGGCATCTGAAGGCTTCGATCCGGACACCGACCTTGAGTACATCGGTGTCGCTAACCAAACAACCATGCTTGCTAAAGAGTCCCTGGCAATCGGGTGGAAAGTGCACGAAGCGTTCGTCGAACGCTTCGGGGAAGAGCACGCATCCACACACTTCCGCTCGTTCGGTACCATTTGCTCGGCGACACAGGAACGCCAAGACGCGGTAGCCGATATGATGGAGGATTCCCCTGACGTCATGCTCGTCATCGGCGGCTATAACTCCTCTAATACCAACCATCTCGCTCACCTCTGCCGGCAACACACGGCGACCTTCCACGTAGAGGATGCAGCCTGCATCAACATCGACACGGGCTCGGTCTTGCACAAACCTGAACTGGACCCCGCCACTCCCGAGGTCGAAGATTACGACTGGCTTCCTGAGGGCCCCTTCTCGCTTGGAATCACGGCAGGTGCGTCGACACCGAACAACAAGATCGGCGAGGCCCTGATACGAATCCTTCAGGTCCGCGGTATCGACATTGACTTAAGAATGCCAGAGACGGTGGGATGACCCTGGAGGTCTGATCAACGTCGATGAACCACCGGCGGCCCTAACAGTTTTTCACCGGCAACGATTCAACACACAAAGACTGACTCTAAGGAGCGGCTCTTTCGTTTCCGGTATCCAGTGCCTCTTTAGAGCTACAAATCGTGCTCCGAGATCCCCGTGCCCAACTTCTTTAGTAGTGCCGAAAGCTCTCTCTGCTCTTGATCTGTCAAATGACGTGACAGATGCTCCATTCTCCCCACATGGTCTGGAAACACTTTGCTAACCAGATCTCTGCCTTCAGTCGTCATCCGCGCTACCACTACTCTTCGATCGTCAGTGCGACGATCTCGAGTGACTAGGCCCCTACTCTCAAGCCTGTCCATGACGTATGTCACATTTCCCCCTGTCACGAGTAGCTTCTCAGCTAACTCACCTAAGGGCAGTGGGCCGAGATGGTGCAGTGCTTCAAGTACGACAAACTGGGGAGTCGTCAGCTCGTACTCCTGGACCTGAGCTGCCATAGCTCTTGAACAAGTGGCATAGCAACGTGACAGTCTGGCCCAGAGTCGGAGTGCTATGTCCTGCTTCTCAGACCACTGGCGAGCCGCTGGTCCGTCTGTGCCAGGCTCTATTAATTCGGCGTTACTCATCCCGAAACTTGTTCTCCGCGAACATTCAGATATGGATAGCTCGACCCAGCGCCGCTAGTGCACCTTCTGATACACCCTCGGAGAGGGTCGGATGCGGATGCATGGCCTTTTCCATCTCCTCGACAGTAGCCTCGAGATGGCGACCGACTACGAATTCGGCTATAAGCTCGGTCGCGTGCGGCCCCACTATGTGCGCACCGAGAATCTCCGAGTACTGCGTGTCGCGGATGATTTTCACAAATCCTTCCGAGTGCCCAGAAGCGACCGCGCGACCAATACCAACCCAAGGAAACTTTCCGACTTCTATGTCATGGCCTGCCGCTTTGGCCTGTTCCTCGGTCAGTCCCACCGACGCCACCTCGGGGTGGCAGTACGTGCAGTTCGGCACATTATCGTAGTCTACAGTGCCATGGCCCTTGCCCGCGATATGCTCGACGCACACGATACCCTCATGCGAAGCCTTGTGCGCAAGGAGCTGATGGCCTGCAACGTCTCCGATCGCATATACGCCGGGGACATTGGTCCTTAAGTGTTCGTCCACAACAATGAATCCGCGCTCGTCAACCTTCACGCCAACATGTTCGAGGCCGAGATCCTCCGAATTGGGCACTCGACCAACTGCTGAAAGGACGTAATCGACGTCCATGGTCTGAAGCTCTCCCTTCTTGTCTTTGAACGTCACAGTTACGCCATCTTTCTTGACGTCGGCGCTCTGGAAGAAGGCTCCAGTGTGGATATCCATGCCGCGCTTCTTGTAAGTCCGCTGCATAAACTTCGATACCTCGGCGTCCTCGAGCGGAAGGATCGTATCCATTCCCTCAACAATGGTGACCTTTGTGCCGAATGACTCGTACACATCGGCGAACTCCATCCCGATCGCCCCCGCGCCCACAATAAAGAGGGAGTCGGGTGCCTTGGTCTGCATTAGCGCACCGGTAGAGGACCATATGCGGTCTTCATCTATCTTGAGTACCGGAAGGTCGCGAGGGCGAGAGCCGGTTGCGAGAACTACATGCGACGCCGAATACGTCTCTTTTTTTCCGTTCTTCTCAACCTCGACCTTACCGGCACCCGCCAGTCGGCCATAACCTTCGATGTGTGCAATCTTGTTTTTCTTAAACAGATGTCCGATACCACTAGTCATCTGTTGCACGACCCGGCGACTCCGCTCTTGGGCCGGCGCTAGATCGAACGTTACGTCCTTCGCAACTATTCCGTGCTGCTCGCCATTCTTCATCTCGTTGGCGAGTAACGCACTCGTGAGCATCGCTTTCGTCGGTATGCACCCGATGTTCAAGCAGACTCCACCGAGATCCTGATCTTCGATGCAAGCTACACTCATGCCGAGTTGCGACGCGCGGATCGCAGCGACATAACCACCGGGGCCGCTCCCAACGACAATTAAATCAAAGGAGTTCGTGTCAGCCACGCAGGCTCTCCATGCAGTCAGAAACCTTTGGGATTCATGGTATTTCAGGAAAATTCGGGTCCACGAAGTTAGACGAGGGCTTCCAATGGGTAAAGGCGGGACAGCAGGCGTTAGATATAACCGTCGGGTATCGCTTGGCCGACCTTCGTGAGACTTTGGTGATATGCGTGCATTGAACGTAGTATTCGTGGTCCAAGGAGAGGGCCGAGGGCATATGACACAGGCGATAGCCCTTGCAGCAATCTTGAGGGATGCCGGCCATATCGTCACAAAGGCTATGATCGGTCGCAGTGTTCATCGACTCACCCCGACTTACTTCGCTGAGAGCATCGACGCCCCTGTGATCGAATTCGAGGCACCCGTTCAGGTGCCCGACAGAAACCGTCAGGGCATATCGAACACCCGAACTCTCTTTGACGCAGTCAAGAGAAGTCCTCGCTTCTTAAGGTCCATGGCTACGATCTCGAAGGAGACAAAATCAGCCGATGTAGTTGTAACCTTTTTAGACTTGATGGCTGGTTTATCCCGAGTCTTGTTCCCCTCGAAGACGCCGGCGCTTTCCGTGGCGCACAACTACCTCTTCCTGCATCCCGATTTGAGAGGTGCCCCTGGGCCCCGACGACATCGGTCAGTTGTTCTAGCGTATGCGAAGGCCACCACTACAGGGATGGACCAAAAAATCGCGTTGTCGTTTACTCCACTAGAATCGATACCGGAAAGAGGGATGGTGGTTGCACCGCCGCTTCTCCGTCCGGGCCTCGACAACCTCGAAACTCACAATTCTGGATACCTCCTCGCATACGCTCTGAACCCTGGTAACAGCAAAGCCTTACTTGATTGGCAACGTCGGTCTAGAGCCGAAGTGCACTGCTTTGTGGAGGGTGGCTCTTCCGCGGTACCGGGCTCCGCTCATGGCTTTTACGCTCACGAACTCGACGACGGAGCGTTCCTCAAGCACCTAGCTGGGTGCAGAGCATATGTCGGTTCGGCGGGCTTCGAGGGTCTATGTGAAGCTCTATACCTTGGTAAAGCAGCACTCGCAGTACCGACCAAAGGTCATTTCGAACAAACCCTGAACGCATGGGATGCAGAGCGATGTGGTATTGCGCGGGCAGGGTCTTACGCAGACCTAGACGAATTCTGGGCTAATCCGCCACAACCTAACTCGGAACAAGTTCTTTCCTTTAAGCGGTGGGTGGCTCGAGCACCAGAAATTCTAGTGGAAGAAATCGAGCGCGCTGCAACCAAGCACGGATCCGGCCTATGCCGTTGAGGGTTAACCAAGTAGAGGGAAGGCGAGGCATCGCCCGGTTCGTAGACGCGCTGTGGCGGGTGCGCGAGTTCAACGCTGGCGCGATAGACGAAAAATCGTGGGTGCCTCCACTCCGTGCCACTGTTACCGATATCTTGAGCCCTAAGAATCCGTTTTACGAACATGCGAACCGAGCACTGTTCGTTGCAGAGCGCGGAGGCGTGACCGTAGGTCGAATTGCTGCGATCGAAAACGAAGCACATAACCGCTATCATCGTGATCGTGTCGGTTTTTTTGGTTTTCTTGAGACAGTGAACGACCCTGAGGTTGCGCATTCTTTGATGGACACAGCTGAAGGATGGCTGCGCAGCAGGTCTCTCAACAGGGCGCGAGGCCCTATCAGCCCCTCCATGAACCACGAGTCTGGACTTCTTATAGAAGGAGCTGATAAACCTCCGGCGATAATGACACCTTGGAATCCCGTATACTATAGAAAACTGGTCGAGTCTTCCGGGTACAAGGGCATTCAAGACCTGCTTGGTTACGACATTCCAGCAGGCGCCCGCCTAGCGGTTCCTACCCGGATTCAGCGTCTGGCGGAACGCACCGCGCGCACGACAGGGGTGACCTTTCGTAATCTCAATATTGAGTTTCTTGAGCAAGAAGCGCGGAAAGTCCTCGACCTATACTGCCAAGCGTGGTCGGGAAACTGGGGGTTTACTCCACCTACCTGGAATGAGTTTTGGCACACCGCTAAGGACCTGAAATCGGTCCTTCTTCCAGACTTCTCGTTCGTTGCTGAGGTAGATGACAAAGTTGTCGGCTTTATGATGGTTGTTAGAGACATCAACCGCATCCTCACCCATGTACCGTCCGGCCGACTCTGGCCTACTACGCTATTCCGTTTGGCCCGTGACCTTCCGAAGATCCAGCGAGGCAGGATAGTCCTCATGGGGCTGAGTTCGAAATACCGTCACAAGGGTCTTTTTCCCCTATTCGCATACGAGTCCGCTCGCAGGGCGAAAGACATTGGCTTCGAGGGGGCAGAGGCATCGTGGGTCCTCCACGACAACATAGATCTTACCAAGCCAATGGCGGCGATGGGGATGAATCCTTACAAACGTTGGCGACTCTACGAGAAGGCAATCTGATTTAGCTCGAACGAGCCAAGGACCCAACAGTCCTCAGTAGCCGTTCGATAGGGAGAGGGGCCGGGTGATGACGTCGCCCGACCCCTCTCTTCTGTATGTGCTATTATCGCACCCGCCTGAAAGTATCAGTCCTGCGTTACGGGCACGCCTCGTGAGTGCATCCGGAACCATTCCCTTAAGAAAAGCTGGGTTCTGAGGAAGTTTGACGGGGTACTCGATGTCCCGTGCCACTCGTTATTAAACCGGATCATAGCGGTTTCAACCCCTAAAACCTTCAGGGCCGCGTAATACTCTTCGGTCTGCGGCATCGGTGTGCGCAGATCGTTCACACCAGTCATGAGCATGGTTGGCGTAGTGACGTTTCCAACATACATCAAAGGAGAGCGACGAAGGTGTTCGCTCGGGTCATCCCACGGGAAATTATCGAAATTGCGGTACCAGCCGATCCCGTCCGTCGTACCGACAAACGAAAGCCAGTTTGTCACGGGACAGTTAGCCGAAGCCGCCGCGAAACGATCCGTGTGGCCCACGACCCAAGACGTGAGAACCCCACCCCCTGAGCATCCATACACGAACATGTTTTCTTCGTCGATGTATCCACGATCCACCACTAGGTCGACACCTGCCATCAGGTCATCGAAATCCTTGCCAGGGTATGCACGCTTAATCGAATTACCGAAAGCGCTCCCATAGCCAGAACTCCCTCGTGGGTTCGTATACAATACCACGTAACCATTCGCCGCGTGTTCCTGCCATCCAAAGTTGAAGCCCACGTTGTACATGCCGTGTGGACCGCCGTGGATCGCCAGCATGAGCGGGTATTTCTTATTCGGATCGAAGCCCGGAGGGTGGATAATCCAACCCTGAATGTTGAAGTCTTCGACGGACTCGTACCAGACCTCTTCAACTTCGCCAAACGTTACCCCACCGAGCACGTCTTCGTTGACATGCGTCAGCTGCGTCCGGTCGTTCGCGTTGTCTAGATCGAAGGCGACGATGTCCGACGGCACCTGGGGGCTCGTGTATGTGCCCACCGCCTGGCCGTCGGCAGTAAGCGAACTTAAAGCGAACATGTGCTCGCCTTCGGAAATTGCTTCCACTCCGCCACTCACTGAGGCGAAATGCAGATTTCGGGTTCCTTCCGAGCTTACAGTCAAGTACAGCCCGCTTCCGTCTGCTGCCCACTGCATTCCGTTAATGGATCGATCAAAGTCGCCTGAAATGAGGCGAGGGCTGTCCCCATCACGCTCCATCACATAGATGCCCGCGTTCCGGTATGTGTCATCATGCCAGTCGCTGCCTCTATACGCTATCAGGTCCCCACGAGGCGAAGGCAGAGGGGAAAAATCTTGACCGTTGCGACGAGTCAGTTGACGGATCCCGCCCGATGCTACGTCTACGGCGTAGACCTCGGACTGACGCCAAGCGAGTTCTGAATCCTCAGTTCGAAGCGAGGAGAAGACTAGCTCCGCACCATCTGGCGTCCACTCCCCCGTAGAGTGGTTCCAGTCCCCATCCGTTAACTGTCGTGCCGTGCCTCCCTCGGCAGGCACAACGAACAGGTGCCTCCAGGCCCCATCCACAAACCCAACCCGATCTTGTCTATAGTCAGCTCGTGTCACCACCCGAGGAGATTCTACCCACGTGGCTCCATCGGGACGCCCTGGAGGGGTCACCATAAACGCTGGTTCCGCGTCGACGTTCATTGAAAACGATAGGTGCTCCCCATTGGGCGACCAGCGAATCCCCCCGGGGCTGGACTCAAGCCGTGTGACCTGACTCGTGGCACCCTCGTCATCCATCCATCTAACAAAAATCTGTGTGCCTTCAGGATCGCCAGTCGCTGTGTAGGCGATTCTCGTGCCATCCGGAGACCAGATTGGCCCTGAACCATCCACCAGGAATCGGTTCTTAGATCCATCAGCATTCATGATCCAAATCGACGATTCCCGCCGATCATTCATCTTATCAACCCAACCCCGGGTATACACAATCTCTGATCCATCGGGAGCAATCTGCGGACCTGAGACACTTTCCAGGTCTAGATACATCTCTAGGTCGACGGTGCGCACAGGCTCGTCTTGAGCCATACCAGTAGACGGGGATCCTGCGAGCACAAAGACTGTGAAGACGGCTGCCCATGACGTTCGTAAGAAAAGCTCGGCTCCGGACATGATGACACCTCTTGCTGCGGTTGAATGACCCTTAAAATGGCAGGGCGATAAACGTACGAAGACGCTCCTTACGCGCCAGCCAGGTCAGTCGTGAATCCCGAAACAAACTTCATCGCTCCCATACAACACGACCTTCTAGCAAAGTCAGGTCCACTTTCATCGACTCTAAACAAGGGTCCTCGCACTGAAGATAATCCTCCTGCGTTACGACCAGGTCGGCGAGTTTGCCAACGTCTAGGGTTCCCCTTTCGGCTTCACTAAAGGTGAGCCAAGCGTATTCCAGCGTCATAGCTTCTAGGGCCTCTAGACGGGAAACAACCTGATCCTCACCAAACACTCCTGCGCTGATCGTGCTCCGGGTCGTGAAGTGGTGCAGCACCCACCATGGGTCATACGGGACCACCGGGGCATCCGTGCCCAAGGACACAGGAACACCAGCATCAATATATTCGCGGAGCGGTGTCGTCCACGCGGCGCGTTCGGCACCCCAATACTTGGCGAGGCTAGGAGCTGCCAGGTATAGATGATTCTGCGCGGAAACGGCGAGGCCCATGTCAAGCATGCGATCAAACTGATCCGGTCGAGGAATAAAACCATGCTCGATTACCCAACGTTTTGCCGCTATGGGTTCCTTCGCATCTGCCTCGGCATAGGCATCAAGTACTAAGTCGATTGCAGCATCTCCCACCGCATGTGTAGCTATGCGCCATCCTGCATCAGCAAGCATCGACACTGATTGATAAAAGTCCTCCGTCGGAACAGTCTGGAGCCCATAGAAACGTCCACCGTTACCCCAAGGGCCCTCGTACGCATCTCGCATCAAGCCACCCTCGAACCCACCATCTACGCCGAGCTTCACTCCGCCTATCTGCACCAATCTTGATTTGCGCTGGGGCTTGGTCCACGAGTCAATGGCCTCCTCAACCGCCTCCGGGCTCGCTGACCTTGGAGCTCTAAAGAGGAACTCGACTCGCATTGATAGACGCCCCGCTTCCTCTAATTCACGGATCTGTGCTAGCTGTTCGAGGCTACCCCCAGGATGTCTCACACTTGTGAGGCCTCGCTGGTTAAGCAGCCCGTACTGAGCCTGGAGCGCATCCAACGCCTCGGCCTCCGCGGCCCGCGTCCGGGGAGGAGGGAGCGATATCAGATCTTTCGCTCGATCAACCAGTTCCCCGTTGAGTCGACCATCTGCATATCGTCCAATACGGCCGCCCGGTACTTCCGCCGCGGTCTCGTCTACTCCCCAGTATTCCAAAGCCAGAGAGTTCAGTATGTATTCATGACCACCCCGAACCACGACCACGGGGTGTAGCGGAACCATACGATCAAGGTCGTCTCGATATGGAAGGCGTTGCTCAAGAAGCTGACCTTCATGCCAGTCACTGTTGGACACGATTATGGACCCCGGGGGCAACTCACCAGCCCTTGCAGCTAAAGCTCCACTAATGTCCTCGAGTGAGCGAGCGGATGACAGGTCGACACCCGAGCCCCCACCAATCGAATGGAGGTGATTGTCCGCAAGTCCTGGGAGCACGCTCCTTCCACCCAGATCAATAACCCGTGTCTCCGGACCGCTACGTGCCCGGACCCTTTCGCTCGGTCCCACCATCATGACACGTCCATTGGAGATAGCTATGCCCGTGGGAAGTTCCTCAGATCCTGATGGATCAGGCATCCATTCGGCACCCGGTGAAATGATTCGTCCTCCTACGAGGATCATGTCGGGGACGTCATTCTCAGCAGCAACACACGAAAGAGTTGCAACTATGGCAACGCAAAAAGTGCAACGCGTGAGAATCGTCATCACAGCCTCCTCTGGCTCAGTCTACGCCTAGACATCCTCGCTCACGACCATGACCTACAGGAGAATCGCTGTGGGCTCCTCTAGCATGCCCTTGAGGGTCTGAAGGAATCGCGATCCTTGGGCCCCATCGATCACCCGATGGTCACAGCTCATGGTGATGCGCATGCGTGGTCGAACTAGAACCTCGCCATCAACCGCTACAGGGGTCTCCTCAATACCACCGACCGCGAGAATGCCGGCCTCGGGAGGGTTGATGATTGCAGTGAACTCATGGATTCCGAACATCCCGAGATTTGACACCGAAAAGGTTGCACCCGTGTACTCTTCTGGCTTTAGCTTCTTTTCCCTGGCCCGTCCGGCAAGCTCTTTCACCTCAGCCCCTATCTGACTTATCCCCTTGAGGTGTGCATGCCTCACAACTGGGGTAATTAGGCCATCCTCCACCGCTACAGCGACACCAATGTGGACCGCCTTAAAGCGCCGGATAAAGCCATCATGCCACTGCGCGTTGCAGTTCGGGTGCTGGCGAAGAGCGCCAGCAACTGCCTTAAGAACTATATCGTTGACGGATACCTTGGCTCCTTCGGCTTTGAGCATCGAGTTCATACTCTTCCTCGCCTCCATGACCCGCAACATGTCGACATCAACCGTAAGGTAGAAGGTAGGAACTGGGCCAATTGACGTTATGAGTCGCTTAGCGATGGTCTTCCTCATCTGCGACGTCTGTACGTCCTCGTACTCGGCTTCATCCGGGGTCCACGAAGGAGCAGCAGGCGGAGCGGGAGTTGCATCTCCCGAAGCTTTTGCCGCCTCGATATCCCTTTTCACCACTCGGCCACCCGGTCCGGACCCGGGGACCTGAGAAATGTCCACTCCTGCCTGTTCTGCCAGGCGCCGTGCTAGCGGGGACGCCTTAACTCGACCTCCTCTTGAGACCGGAGAAGCTAATTCGGTATTGCCCGAAGTCGGCTCCTCAACGACCGGGTCAGGGTCAGGGGTCGAGACAACCTCCTCCTCGACAATCGCAACTGCAGGGGCTCCGCCACCTGAAACACCGGAGATCTCCGATATGTCCTCGTCCTCTGCGGCAATCACCCCGATCACCGCACCAACCTCTGCGGTTCCACCGGCGCCGAGGAATATCTTTCGGAGAATTCCCTCTCCACGCGCAACCAACTCCATTGTCGCCTTGTCGGTCTCGACTTCGGCCAATACGTCACCGGTGGCAACCGTGTCTCCTTCGTTCTTGAGCCACTGAACGAGCTGCCCCTCCTCCATTGTAGGAGAGAGCGCTTCCATATGGACTTTAGTAGCCATGGTTATCGGTACAGAACTTTATTGACAGCCTTGACCACGTGATCGGCCGAAGGCTTAGCTAGGATCTCGAGGTTCTTCGCATAAGGCATAGGGATATCCGCCTGGGTGACCCTGATAATCGGTGCGTCAAGATGGTCGAATGCCTCTTCCTGGATCATCGTAACAATCTGTGCACCAGTACCGGCATAGGGCCAACCCTCTTCAAGATAAACTATACGGTTTGTCTTTCTTACCGTCTCTAGGATCGCGCTCATGTCAAGCGGGCGGATGGTCCGAAGGTCCAGCACGTCGGCCTGAATGCCATCCTTGTCGAGTTTCTGGGCAGCCTGAAGGGCTACGTGAATCATCTTTCCGTGAGTGATGATTGAGACGTCCTCCCCTTCATGCTTGAGATCAGCTACCCCCAGGGGGATTACGAAGTCGTCATCGTCTGGGACCTCCCCCTTAAAGTTGTATAGGAGTTCACCCTCCATAAAAGCTACAGGATCGTTGTCCCTAATTGCCGCCTTCAGAAGGCCCTTGGCATCTGCGGGCGTTCCCGGGGTCACCACCTTACACCCAGGGGCGTGTGAGTAATATGTCTCGCACGCCTGAGAATGCTGGGCGGAAAGCTGAAGCGCTGCTCCCGTCGGGCCTCGGAAAACAATCGGCATCGGGAACTGCCCTTCAGACATGTAGTGCATCTTAGCCGCCGAATTGATCACCTGATCGATCGCTAGGAACGCGAAGTTGAAGGTCATGAATTCGATAACCGGGCGCAGGCCCGCCATGGCGGCTCCCACGCCTAACCCAGTAAACCCTAGCTCGGAAATCGGCGAGTCCACAACGCGCTGACTCCCGAATATATCGAGCAAGCCCTTGGAGACTTTATAGGCACCGTCATACTCCGCGACCTCTTCACCCATAAGAAAAACATCAGGGTCGCGCTCCATTTCTTCAGAAAGAGCAGCGTTTAGCGCCTCCCGATAAGTCATAACAGCCATCAGCTAGCCCCCCCTTGCTCCGGACGTCCGTCAAAGAAAAGCCTGCCATTCGGGTTGATCTCGGCCCAGACGTTCTTGTAGAGCGCGTCCGCATCAGGAAGGGGTGATGCATCCGCAAAGTCAGCAGCGTCTGATGCAATCTGTCGGGCCTCAGCATCCATCTGCTCAAATTCTTCCTGACTCAGTACGCCGGCCCCCTTAAGCGTATCTCCCAGAATTGCGATCGGATCACGCTCATCTTTGGCTTGCTCTACCTCCTCCACCGAGCGATACGTTCCGGAAACCGGATCCGACATGGAGTGCCCGTGGAAACGATACGTCTGCAGGTCCACATACTGCGGCCCGGCACCTTCCCGAACTTGAGCAGTTAACTCGCGGAAAAAAGCGTAAGTCGCGAGTACATCCTGGCCATCTACCACATGAGCCGGAACGCCATGCGGAGAAGACTTAGTGGACATTTCAGTTTTGGACACTCGGTCGAAGGCGGTCCCCATGCCGTACTCGTTGTTCTCCACTACATAGATGCAAGGAAGCTGCCAGACCGCCGCCATATTCAGACCTTCGTGGAAGCCGCCTTGGTTAACAGCTGCGTCACCCATGAAGACCAGAGAGATCGAATCTTCGCCCCTGTACTTGATTTTCCAGGCGATGCCCGTGGCCAAGGGGACTTGTCCGCCAACAATACCGTGGCCTCCCATGAAACGGCATTCGGCGTCAAAGATGTGCATCGAGCCACCTTTTCCTCCGGAGGAACCATCCCTTCGGCCGTAGAGTTCTGCCATCACCGCGTTCGGGTCGACTCCCTTGGCAATCGCCTGCGTATGCTCGCGATAGGCGCTTGTGACATAGTCCTCTCGGGCCAGAGGTTTAATGCTGCCTGCCGCTGCCGCTTCCTGGCCTATGTGAAGGTGACAGAAGCCCCCGATTTTGCCTATCGCGTAGGCTTCTCCAGCCTTCTCTTCGAACCGGCGATATAGCAGCATTTCGCGCATCAGATCTAGAGCAAGGTCTTCGCTGATGTCATGCTCGATGAGAGCGTTCTTTTTCTTTTTCTTCTCAGCCATCTCAGCCTCCACTCATCGTTCGGCTAGGTCTGCCGAGCTCGAGCTGGACGAGGTCCAAAACGACCTCTGCGGGAGCAGGTATATCAACCTCCATAACATTCTGTATAGCTCCCGGTCCACCCGCTTCGACTTCACGAGCCTGCTCCTTGGCATGATAACTGGACCTAACAAGAGGCCCTGATTCGACATGTCTAAATCCGTACTCCTGCTCCCCCACCTCTTTCCACATTGCAAACTCATCCGGTGTGACCCAACGGGCGACCGGGATGTGCATCGCTGAGGGTCTCAGGTACTGACCCAGCGTGAGTATGTCCACCGCCGCCTCACGGAGATCACCCATCGCCTTGCGAATCTCGCGCTCCTCCTCGCCCATACCCAGAATAATCCCAGTCTTTGTCAGCATTTTGGCGTCGAGGCGCTTCACCGCACCAAGAAACGAAATCGATCTCCAGTAGCGCCCTCCTGGCCTGACGTCGGGATGAAGTCGGTCAACCGTCTCAAGGTTGTGTCCAAGGATCGCCGGGTTCGCTCGTACGACGGTTTCCAAGGCACCCTCGTCACCCTTAAAGTCGGGGATGAGGACCTCGACGGAACAGCCGGGCACTTCCCGGTGGATCTGCCGGATTGTCTCCGCGTAAATGGCCGCCCCTCCATCCGGAAGCTCGTCACGGTTCACACTCGTTATAACCACGTGCTCAAGAGCCATTTCTTGCACGGTCTGTGCAACACGCCGAGGTTCGTCTTCGTCTAGCTCGGTCGGGAGGCCGTGTGCAACACCGCAATACTTGCAAGCACGCGTACACACGTCACCAAGAATCATAAAGGTGGCAGTTCCCGCCTCCCAACACTCCCCAATGTTTGGACACCCAGCTTCTTCACATACGGTATGGAGGCCTTCTGCCCGCATTTTCTTCTTCAGGCGCAGATAATTGGGGCCTCCGGGCGAGCGCACCTTAAGCCACGAAGGCTTCCGAGACCGGATCTCTACGGTCTCCAAGCCTTCGTGAGCCCGGATTTTAGAGGTACCCTTGGGCTTTACGACTCCGGTGTTTTTGCCGGCTGGCGCGTATCCCTTGGGCGCGTCGGTATTTGTTGTCACGTGCTTCTCTGCTCGCGGAACGTCCGTTTACAGCCTAGTCATGAAAAAAAGCAAGTGTAGGCGCCCCCAACAAGACCGAGCCATTACTTGCCTCCTTTTTTCGTTAACGGCTGGCTAGCCACCGGCCCGTGCGCCTAAGGGCATCTTCGTGCCTGTGCGGAGGGTCCCAGCCCAGATCACGGTGGGCCCGCCGGGAAAGGTAGGGATTTTCCTCGAGCGCAAGCCGTGCCAGCCGCTCTAGAGAAAGATGCTTGGCTCCCGGGGGAGCGACCCCCATGCGTGAGAGGAGAAGGGCGCCAGAGCGAACCAAGAAAGCTGGCAGGTGCACGAATCGGGGGGCTCGACCCATCCCCAACCCCTGCTCGTAGAAGAAGTCTTTCTGCCTAAGGGGGTGATCCATGCCTAGATCATAACTATCTCCCCCTCCAGGTGAGCCTAAGACAACCCCAATAGCAACCGCGACATTGCCTGCGTAAACCACAGGAAGCGTGTTCTCACCCGAACCAAAGAGCGGGACAACAGGACTGTTCAAGAGCCGCTGAATCGCTGGGCCTAGCAACCGGTCGCGTTCACCATAAACCGCAGAGGGTCGCAGCGTCGTAACAGGAAGGCCGGTGTCTCTTTCCACCTGCCTCGCCACCACTTCAGCTTCCCTCTTCGAACGCGCATAGTGATTGCTAAACCCTGCTCCCGGACCCGGCGTGTCTTCTTGGTCGTACTCAAGCTCAGAGCCGCCGTACACCGCCACCGAAGATATGTTTACGGCCTTCTGAACCCCGCTCGTGGCCGCCGCCATGAGGACTCGGCGAGTGCCTTCCACGTTTACAGCCGCAACCGCATCCCATCCACGTCCTGAATACACCAATGCTGCGGCATGCACCACGTGGGAACACCCATCCATTACGGAGCACAGGCTGTCGACGCTATCGCTCACATCTCCGTGGACCAGATCAACAACCTCAAGGCTGTCCAGAAAACCGGTATCCGACGTTGGACGAACTAGCGCCACAACCTCATCACCGCGCTCGACTAGATACTTCGCCAAGTGAGAGCCGATCAACCCTGTCGCGCCAGTCAGAAAGACCCTCATCGACTCGTGTCGGAAACCAGGCAGCCGCCGCTCAAACAGAGTTCGAGCGATGCATGACAACACTCGTTTCTAGGTAAGGTCACCGTCCAGCCAAGAATCT
>CENY01003924.1_pt1 | contig 19731 bp, 19 predicted proteins | sample 356181 | NCBI WGS metagenome assembly CENY01 (sample SAMEA2619840, study PRJEB7988) | marine metagenome | isolation source: saline water (ENVO:00002010), including
ACTTAGAGGGCAGGGAAGAACGACACGAAAAGAACAAAAGGGGACGGTGTGCACAATAAAACCAAGTTGTGTACAATAAACTTTAAAACAGCCCGAATCACTGGATGTGAATGTCATCATTTTGTTCCAGTTTTTTGATGTCTTTCCAAGCCAGACACCTTCCTTAAATTTTAGTATTCCGCTACGATCCTTCCTAAGGAAGGAAGAGGCTCGCTATGCTAACCGAACAAGAAGTTCAAAAATATAAGTCGGATGGTTATGTTGTTCCAGATTACCGAGTTCCATATCATATTTTAGAATCAATAGATGAAAAAACGGATTTATTTATTGGGGAGAATCCAGAGTTCCGGGATAATTGCTCTGCTCTTTTACGCCATGACATAAGTTTCGCGAGTTATTGTTTCACCCCTGGTATTTTAGATATGGCAGAGCAGTTAATTGGACCAGATATTGCCCTTTGGAACATGAGCCTGTTTGGCAAGCCAGCTAACGATGGTAAGGCAACCCCATGGCATCAGGACGGAGAATACTGGCCAATAAGACCCCTTGCCACATGCTCCGTGTGGGTTGCAGTTGATGAATCCTCGGAGGAGAATGGCTGCTTAGAGGTAATACCCGGTTCTCACAGGAACAGGGCTCTCAGTCGGCATCAACATAACCCAAGTGATGATTTGACGTTACATGAAGAATTGTTGGATACGGAATTTGATGTCAAATATTCTAAAAAAATTCTCCTGGAACGCGGCCAAATCTCTTTCCATGATGTTTTCCTAATGCATGGTTCGCAGCCCAATCGATCCAATAAAAGACGGCGCGGAATGACCATGCGGCTGATGCCTACCACATCGCATTGGGATCGTAATCTTGCTCCGGATGTATTGTCTCATCATCCACTATTATTATTAAAAGGTACGGACAGGTTTGGAAAAAATGATTTTGAAAAAGCAGAAGATCTTGTGCCAAAGATAATTTGAAGCTTATGGTCTCAGCTTGGGTATACTCTAGCAAATGTGAATTAAGGGGAGATAGTTTATGGCGAGTTATGCAACAGGGGATGGATTAATTCCACCCAGAGACGCTGCTCAGCGTGGCCTTAACCAAATCATGAGATTGGGCGGTAATGATAGGGCTTATCCTGCTAGATGGAGGCTGTGATGAAACTAATTTATACCATGATTTTTTTACTGGGATTTATCGTTGTAACTACAGATTCAAAGGCTTCTAATCTGTCGCTTTGTCTTAAATCGGACATATACCTTTGGGATAACTGTTTTGGCAGCCATACCTATGACAATGGAGCTAAATATATAGGAGAATTTAGTAATGGTAATCCCCATGGTCGTGGTGCATTAATCCATGCTGGTGAATGGGTTGGCCATAAATATGTAGGTGAGTTTCGAGATGGTCAATACAACGGTCAGGGCACGTATTCCTATGGTAATGGAGATTTATTAGCAGGAACATTTAAGAATGATAGGCCCGATGGCTTGGGTGCTTTTGCTCATAGCAATGGTGCAAAATATCTAGGTGAATTTATAGGCTGGTCTAGAAATGGTCATGGTACCTATACTTTTGCTAATGGTGAAATATATACTGGTAAATTTAAAAATGATGAACCCAATGGTTGGGGTAAATACATATTTCCGAATGGTGACATATACACGGGTGAATTTGAAGGGTGGCAGCGAAATGGCTTGGGAACCTTTACCTTTTCTGATGGTAGAGTCTTGCAGGGTGTCTGGAAAAATGATGAATTTCAATATGCAAGTGAAGTCAAGATGTCCAACTAACGCTAAAGTTTCCATGAATAGCTCTAATAAATAGGTTGCTTATATCTATTTAGCACGAGGTAATTCATCCCAGCGTGTTGTAAAGGAAGGTGTTTTATAGTTTTGGTTCATGTACCAAGTCTTGGGTTTTTTTACCTGTCCCAATTGCAAGAACCCAGATCCAAAGCGCTGATTAATAATATCGTATGCCTTAGATAATTGATCATTACTTTGTACGTAGGGGTAGAATAAATCTTTAACAGCTTTTTCAGGCCTACTAAGGTTAATTAATATAACGCCAGCTTTCTTGTAATGAATATTAGGTTTGAATATTTGATTTAATCCTCTCATTGCTGCCCTGTGAATCTCTTGGGTGCTATTCGTCTGTGGATGTAGGCTGAGAGTTATAGATTTACTGTATTGTTCTATATCAGTATTAAAGGGGCTAGTTTGAACAAAGACGTTAATCTCTCCAGCTATAAGGCCATGTTTTCTGACCTTAGATGAGGCCCTATCTGAAAAGGTAGCAATGGCTGACTTTAATGCGGTATAATCAGTCAAAGGTTTACCAAAACTTCTTGACACGCAGATTGTCTGTTTATCTGGAGATTCGTCTTCGAGCTTAACACATGATAGTCCTTGTAGCTCTTTTACAGTTCTTAAGCCTACAATCCCAAACTTTTGTCGGATCCATCTTTCGGGGGCCGCTCTGAGATCGTAAGCTGTCAGTATATCTTGTCTTTCTAATACCCTAGACCAGCGACGACCAATGCCCCATACGTTATTTACTTCTGTTTTTTGTAGAGCAATGTCTATCCAAGGAGAATTATTCAAATCAAGTATACCTTCTGTTTTTTTTGATGTTTTAGCTAATCTGTTAGCAATTTTGGATAGGGTTTTAGTTTGTCCAACACCAATGGATACAGGTATTCCCGTCCACTGCAGAACACATTGGCGAATATGTTTGCAGTATTCTGTAAGGTTTAAATGATCAAAGCCTGATAAATCCAGAAAGCATTCATCAATACTATAAATTTCAGACCTAGGGGTGAAGGAAGACAGGACTGTCATCACCCGGTTACTTATATCTCCATAAAGGGCATAGTTACTTGATAAAACTATGACACCCTTTTTTTTAAAATCATTCCTGAACTTGAAGTAAGGTGCACCCATTGGAATACCTAGAATTTTTGCTTCATTGCTCCGGGCAATAACACATCCATCATTATTGGATAGAACCACTATAGGTTTGTTAATGAGCCTAGGTTGAAATATTCGTTCACAGCTCGCATAAAAATTATTACAGTCAACAAGTGCAAAGATAGTCATTCTAGATTTCTTACCGAGTTTTTTACTACGCCCCAAATTTGAGATTCTTCCAGTAAAGGAATTGACGGGTAATCAGAGTTTTCTGGTGCAAGTAGCCATGCACCATGAGTATCACGTTTCAGACGTTTGACTGTTAAATCACCCATTACTGATGCTATAACAATACTACCATTCTTTGGTTCAAGACTTCGATCTACGATCAGTAGGTCACCATCATAGATTCCTGCTCCAATCATAGAATCACCTTCAGCCTTCACGAAATATGTCGCAGCTGGGTGCTCAATGTAGTCATTTAGATCAAGACTTCCTTCGACAAAATCTTCAGCAGGAGAAGGAAAGCCAGCGGGAACACGACTAAGTATGAATGGTAGGTGCAAAGTAGATGTGAGAACAGATAAGAATTTCATAGCGACAATAGGAACAAAAGTGGAACAATTTTGTTATATTGCACTATTTTATCCATTATTCAAGGGCTATAAGGTCACTTTGTTAGTTTGTCTGTTTGGCAAAGTTTTTTGATAATAGCTATAAGGATATATAAGCAACACAGAGAATATTGATTTTTAGCTGAATCAAATATTTTACTTGTACAATTCTGTGTTGCCTATGCCAGTGCAAGATGATAGTTGCAAACAATCTAAATAAGTAGATAAAAGAAAGTGAGCCAAGAATTAAATTCCTGACTCGCTCAATAGATATATTTTATAGCCTTTGTATTGATAAGGTTATTCAGCTGCTGCGGCAGGTGCTAACTTTAACCGGGCTATTTTCTCTAGTTGTGGTTCCTTATGATAATTGCCATCCTTCATTATCATTAAGAAGTTATCTGAGTCTTGAAGGATAGATACATCTTGGGTTGGGTCTCCGTTGACCAGCAATAGATCAGCGAGGTAGCCCTCTTTTACAAGCCCAATATTCATACCCATTAGTTCACCGCCTAATTGAGTTGCTGCTCGTAGAGCCTGTGCATCTGAATATCCAAAAAGATTTACAAAGTGTTCTAGGTCTCTAGCATTGGTTCCAATAGGATTCCATGCAAAGCCATAATCACCACCCGGCAATACTTTTATGCCTCGTTGCCTAAGTTCATTATAAACTCTCATACAACTTTCTAGTTTTCTCTTTAATTCAAGGCCTTCGGCAAATTCTTCAGTTATTCCCCAATCGCTTGCTTCATAAATTGTTGCATAAATGAGACCAGCTGCGGGTGCCATGAATATTCTTTTTTTCCTAGCTTCTATAAGGTCCATAGTCTTAGATTTAACGAAATCTGCATGATATAGAATATCAATATTGTGTTTTAAGGCCATCCTTATAGAGCCATCTGATCGAGCGTGTGTTAGTACGTTGAGCTTGCGTTCATTAGCAACTTCTACGCATGCGGCTACTTCTTCATCTGTATAAGAGAGAGTTTCCATTCCCGCACCGCGGGCAAATTGGTCTCCAGAAATATTAATCTTGATATTGTCGACACCCTCACGAGCACATAGTCGAACTGCTTTAATCATCTCATCTCGTCCATCTGCAATCAATCCAATGGATTCTTGATGCAAGTGTAGTAATCGTTCATCTCCTAATCCACCTGTTGAGGTTATTTCTGGGGAGGCTGCCAGAAGTCTAGGTCCTGGAAAGTGACCAGAGTTAATTGCTTCCTTAAGAGCTACCTCTAAACGAATTTTTGAAACACCAGCTGCAGAGAACAGTGCTGTAAACCCTTGATCAAGCATTGTTTTTGCATTACGGACTGCAATCAACATATGATCTTCTGGGGGTATTTGACCTACCTGTGGTAGTTGCGTGCAGTCAGTATAACATACGTGGGCATGCGGTTCTATAAGTCCTGGCATTAAGGTTGCTCCGCCACCATCAACTATCTTTACATCTTTGGTGCGAATTTTCTTTGACCCAGTGGCTACTTTATGAATCATGTTTCCCTGGACTAGAACCTCACCAGAAGTTAGTTTTTTACCAGTTCCATCAAAAATCTTTATATTTTTAAATAATGTTTGTGCCATTCTCATGTCTCCCCTAAACAACATGTGTGAATAAACCCTGCTAGTGGTATTATGGCCTATAAATTGGGTATTCGACAATACTCTTTTGAAAGTTCTGTATACAGTTCCATTTTAATTTTGTTATCAGCAAAAAAATCTCAATACTTAGAGGAGTAAAATGCAAAATCTTAAAGAGCTAGATACTGAGTATGTAAGAAGTCATTTCTCTGCATTAAATGGAAAGTGGGCCTTTCTGGAGAATGCTGGTGGTACACTCACGGCTAATCAAGTGATTCAACGGGTTCAGAACTATATGTCGCATTTTCATGTTCAACCAAATCATTTTTATAAACCCTCTCAAGATGCTGGAATATTGATGGCGAACGGTCAAGCTGTGGCGGCTGAGATGATTGGTGCAAAGCAAGATGAGGTAATGATCAGTCCCAATACAACAGCAAGTGTTTTTTTCTTAGCAAATTCCATCCGAAGATTATTTTCTGAGGGGGATGAAATAATTGTCACTGACTTAGATCATGAGGCTAATAATGGTGCATGGCGTAAACTCGCTGAATTTGGTCTAAAGATTAAGGAATGGAAATTTTGCAGAGATAACGGTTCTCTAGAGATTGAAACTTTGGAGCCTTTGCTCTCTTCAAAAACACGTATGGTATGTTTTACGCATTGTTCGAATATTACAGGAGCCATAAATGATATAAGTTTACTAGTGGACCGAATACATGATGCTGGAGCAATGGCGTGTGTCGACGGTGTTGCTTATGCACCACATAGGCCTATTGATGTTAAATTGTGGGATGTAGATTTTTATTTTTGTTCTTTATACAAAATTTATGGGCCTCATCTTGGTATTTTTTACGCAAAGAAAGAACATATTGAAAATGCTACAGGTAATAATCATTATTTCTTAGATGATAATTTACCATTGAAATTAAACCCTGGTGGTCCAAATCATGAACTTACATCTGGGATTGTGGGTATAGGAGATTATTTTAGTACACTTCATGACCATCACTGCGTATCAGAAAAAAATACATTACTAGATAAAGTCAATGAGCTTAGTGCCTTGATTTCTAATCATGAGGAAAAGATCTCTCAACCATTAGTTGATTTTCTGACTAAATCTCAGAGCATAGAACTATTTGGGCCAAAGAGTGCAGATAGTATGTTGCGTGCTCCTATATTTTCCTTTGATATTAAGGGGCATAATTCAGCTGAAGTTGTTAAAGCACTAGACCTAGATGAAGTGGGCATTGGTTCAGGTCATTTCTATGCACCACGATGTTTAAAGTCTTTAGGTTGTAAGTTAAATGATGGTTTGATTAGAGTTAGCTTGGTGCATTATAATGATAGCAATGACGTTATTAGACTTATAGAAGCACTAGAGAAGTTAATCTGATTTTTTATAGTTTTTGAATTAATAATTTAAGGTTTATCATTTATTTTTTTTATCCATACTTTAGTGTCATGAAATACTGCACCACCTTCTGGCAGACCTCTTTCTGCGGAGGTAAGCACATTTACCCCTAGTCCACTCTTAAATGCACCGTTTGGCCAGATACTCTCGATGATTACCACTCCATTTTGCTGTTTTGTATCTGTAATATTAACATTAAGGCTAATATACCCTTGATTATTACCAACTTTTACAATTTCGCCTTGTTTCACGTTTAGTGATTCAGCATCTGCTTTAGTTAGAATTATTTCTGGTTGATTCTCTTTAGAAGTAGATGTTTGTGTTTCAGTAAAGCTTGTATTTAAGAAATTATGGGCTGGTGCTGTAATTAACCGGAATGGGTGTTCGATGTCAGGAGATTCAATAACTTCAAAATGATCTGGAAAGTCAGGGATTTCAGGTAATTTTTTCTGATCTTTATTTTCTCTAGTGTTTTTCCAAACCCCACGAAACCTAAATTTCTTGTTGGGAGTAGGCCAGCCGTTTAAATGATGAGCAATATCAAAACTTGGCATGCAGTCATGCCAACCTGTCTTAAGAATTTTTCTAGAGTCGGGGTAGTTCGCTTTTAATAATAGATCATCGATAATCTGAATTGCACTCATTTTGAAACCTGGATGTTGGGCTCCTAATCTTTTTGCTATATCACAAATTACCTGATGATTTTCCCTGCTGTTTTTATAAGGCTCTATAATTTTTGGTCCTACTATTACATGGGAATGACCACCTCCTTGATAAATATCATTATGTTCAAGAAATGTTGTGGCAGGTAAAACAATATCTGCATACTTAGCTGTATCAGTGAGAAATTGTTCGTGGACGCATAGAAATAAATCCTCTCTTTTGAGCCCACAATTAACTTTTGAAGAGTCTGGAGCAACAACGGCAGGATTAGTATTCTGTATTATCATTGCTTTAACTGGCACACCACCTTTAAGATCTTCCGTATTTCCAGTTAGAATTTCTCCAATCCTTGACATGTCAAGTTTTCGTACATTGGGATCATAACTATCAAGGCCCTCAATTAGGGTTTTATCCCAACCATATATGGATTTATTTGAATAAAGTGCTCCACCACCTTTATATTGCCAAGCTCCTGTAACGGCAGGTAGGCATGAAGCAGCATGCATATTTATTGCACCATTTCGTGAACGGGTAAAGCCATATCCTAGGCGTAAAAAACTTCTTTTGTTATTTCCATAGAGTCTACCAAAAGCTTCTATTTCTTCGACTGTTAGACCTGTAATTTTAGAGCCCCAGTGTGAATCTCGTGTTTGTAGATGGTTTTCAAACTCTTTTGGGTAGTCTGTATATTTTTCCATGTATGATTTATCAGCATACCCGTCTCTAAACAGAATGTGCATGACTGAACAGGCCAGTGCTGCATCAGTTCCAGGTTTTAAAGCTAAATGTATATCCGCTACTTGTGCGGTTCGCGTCTGATAAGGGTCAACAACTATTAATTTTGCATCACGCTTCTTGCGAGCTTTTGAAATGTGATTCATTACATTGACCTGGGTAGAGGCAGGGTTTCCTCCCCAAATAACAATTAGATCCGATTCAGATATTTCGCGTGGATCAACACCAAGGTAATCTCCTGCACCAGCTACCCAACCAGCATCTGCTAAGGTTGTGCAAATAGTTTCTTCTTGACCGGAGTATTTCATTACATGCCGTAATCGATTTATTCCGTCACGTTGAACTAAGCCCATTGTGCCAGCGTAATAATAAGGCCAAATAGACTCTGATCCATAAAGCAACGTTGCTTGTTTAAAAGCGTGAGCAATTTCGTCTAATGCAACATCCCATGAAATAGTTTTAAAGTTGCCTTCACCTTTTTTTCCTATTCTTTTGAGTGGTGTGGTCAGACGTTTTTGATGATGAACTCTTTCCTGATACCTAGAAACTTTTGAGCAAATTACTCCATCAGTATAAGTGTTTGTTTTTGAGCCCCGTAACCTTCCAATTTTAGTTTTATTTATACGTTCTATTTCAAGAGCACATGTTGAAGGACAATCATGAGGGCAAGCGGAATGGAATATTTCAATAGACATTGTTATACTGCTTTGAATAAAAAGGTATCATTTTAAATGTTAATCCCTTGGTCAGATAAGAAAGTATAATATATTAACTGAAACTGATTAAAAAATATTTTGATCATTTTAGTTTCTATAATTCCTTGTCTAAGGCATAGGCCATCCATGTAGTTAGTTAATTTTATATTAACTACATACTTAATTTAGAAGTTTGCAAAAGTGTAATGAAAATAAAAATCTTTAATTTAATTTTATTATCAATGTTTTTTAGCCTATATTCTTTTGAATCCATGGCTGATGAAGATTATGCTGCACAATTATATAAAAATAAAAAATACAAGGCAGCAGGTAAAATTTGGAATAATCGTGCCATAGAGGGAGATCCTCTTGCCCAGTTTAATTTAGGACTTCTTTTTGAAAAGGGTGAGGGTTTCAAGATTGACCCTACGTTAGCCGAGTCATGGTATAGAAGGGCAGCAAATGCTGGTTTAGGGGAAGCACAGTTTAACCTAGCTGTACTCCTATCAAAGGATACACCAAAAGAGTCACTTTTTTGGTTTCAGGTTATAAAATATCAATCTAAAGACCTCTTATCCGTGATGGCAACAAATTCTTTTAATGCACTCAGTAAGAATTTTACACATCTTGAGATTTTAGAGATTGAAAAAAATGCTCAATCTTGGATTAATTCTGGTAACTCATCTCTTCCCAAATTTTCATCAAAGAGCTTCCAGTTAGTTGGGCTTAGCCAGAAGCAAGTAATAACACTCCAGAAAAAACTTTTAGATTCAGGTTTTATGGTTGGTCCAATTGACGGACTTATTGGAATTCAGACAAGGAGTGCACTTATGGATTGGAGGAGAGCCAATGGATACAAGCCAGAATTAGACTTTGTCCCAGAATGGTTAATAAAATAGATGTCTCTACGTGAATGTAAATAAATCGTTCATATATAGGGGCTATTTATATAATTTATATTTTTTACCTAGATAAATGCATAAACGAAAGATAAATGGGGCAATTATAACTAGAATAATTATGCGCATAACATGATGAGTAGATACAAAAGCTGACTCCGTACCCATAGATAGTGCAATTATACTCATTTCTGCTAAACCACCTGGTGCGAATGCTAAAAATAAAATATTTCCTGATACACCAGATATCTGTCCTAGTGCGTAGGCTAACAAACCTGCAAGAAAAACCATTATTATGCCAATTAAAATAGCTAATAGAAAAGGCCCTTTGAGATTCTTAATTGGTGTACCTGTAAACCTTGCTCCTATTGCGGAGCCGAGCACTATCTGTGCTAGAATTACTAATTCTGGCGGAGGACTACTTTGAATAACTCCTGTAATTGAGAGAGTTGCACTGAGTGTTAATGGTCCTACAAGTTGTGCAGCAGGAATACGAATCAGGCGAGCGAGAGGGTAGCCGATTACCGCACAACCAATTAAAATAAATATATCTATCAAATTACCCATAATATGCTCAGTTTGAGCAAAAGAGGTCGGATGATTATCAACAAAAAACCTGAAATAGAAGGCAATAAGAAAAACCGCAGTTAGCACGCGCACTCCGTGTGTAAGTGCAATACGTTTTGGGTCACCTCCCATGGTTTCCCCAACTATTGTCATTTCACTAAGCCCACCAGGTGTGGCAGAGTAAAAAGCAGTTACTAAATCATATTTACCAAGTATTTTCAGGAGAAAAATTCCTGTAAACATCATAAAGACTACTGAAATAATCACCCCAAATAAACCTATAGTCCATTCATTTCCATTCGCAAAAATATCTGGAGTGAATTGGCTACCTAATAGAATACCTAATATGGCAACCATAAAGTTTCGAAAAATGTTTGGAACTAGAATTGGGGTGCCTAGCATAGCTGCTAAGGTTGCAGCTGACATTGCTCCAAGCATCCAAGGCAAAGGTAAATCAAGAGCGAAAAATACTGCACCCCCTGATGTCCCAATTACAAGAGCCAATGTAAGCCGTCGTAAAGTATGTTTGTTAAATGTCAAATTTTATGCAGTGCTATTTACTGATTTGGCTTATAAACTATGAAAGAAGAGGCGTATAGAATTTCAAACTATAGCATATTAGAAATCTAATAATCTCAATTTTATTGTCAGATTAAAATATATTTATGGGGTAAATTGCTCATTAAGAATTCTTTCTTCAAGATTGTGCTCTGCATCAAAAAGTAATTGTATTGTAGTATCCAGATCCTCAACTATCTCAACATGTAATACATCACGCACCTCTGTATAATCAGCTACTGCACTAAGGGGCCTTTTCTTTGCTTCAATTGCACGAAATTCTACTCTTGCATTATTAGGGAGTAAGGCTCCACGCCATCTTCGAGGTCTAAATGCACTGATGGGTGTAAGTGCTAAAACTGCAGCTCCAAGAGGAATAATGGGACCATGGGCAGATAGATTGTAGGCGGTGCTACCTGCTGGAGTAGCTATTAACACTCCATCACATATTAATTCGTTCACTCTAGAAATACCATCTACATGGATTTCAACTTTTGCTGCTTGACGGGTTTGTCTGAGTAGAGATACTTCGTTTATAGCTAACGCTTCATACGTTTCCCCAGTTATAGTTGTAGCCTTCATATGTAGAGGGTGTATTTTTGCTGTTTCAGATTTATTGATTCTTTCTGGCAATGATTCCAATGAGAATTCATTCATAAGAAATCCGACTGTTCCCCTGTTCATACCATAAATAGGTTTCTGCATTTGCATAAAGCGGTGTTGTGTTTCTAGCATAAAGCCATCACCACCAAGTGCAATTATCACATCAGCTTCATCGGGAGATAAAGTTTTATATTGATTTAGTAATTCACCAAGTGCGGCTTGTGCTTGTGGAGAATTTGATGCAACTACCGCGAAAGTTTTTCCATCACTCATTTTAAGGTCTCTTGATACTGATTATAATATTACTATTTCATGTTCGTATATTTGGAATTTGTATTTCTACATTGTTAAGACAATTAAAGAAATCACCCCCCCGTTGTGCTCATATGTCGTTTGATAGAGTGGTTAGTTGAGCGACGATCAATTATAAAGTCGTGACCTTTAGGCTTTCTAGCTATGCCTTGATAAATAGCTTCGGTAAGTGGTCCATCGCTTTCACTTTCACGCAAAGGTTTTCGTAAGTCTATAGAATCTTCTTGCCCGAGGCACATATATAAAATCCCAGTACATGTGAGTCTAACTCTATTACATGACTCGCAAAAATTGTGGGTCAGGGGTGTTATGAAGCCTATGCGTTGCTTAGTTCCCTCTATTTTCATATATCGGGCGGGACCACCTGTTGTGTAGTCAGTCTCAACAAGATTAAATTCCTCACGTAACTGTTTTCTTATCATTGATAACGGTAGATAATTATCAACTCGGTCTTTATCTATTTCTCCAAGAGGCATAGTTTCGATAAAAGTTATGTCCATATCCTTAGTACCACACCAATTAATTAATGTGGCAAACTCATCGTCATTTATTCCCTTCAATGCCACAGTATTAATCTTGACCTTGATCCCTGCATCTAGTGCAGTATCAATCCCATACAACACTTGTTCTAATTTACCCCAACGAGTTATATCTTGGAACTTTTTGGCGTCTAAGGTATCCAGAGAAACATTGATCCTTTTTATTCCGCAAGAAGATAAATCCTTGGCATACTTAGCTAATTGACTTCCATTTGTGGTAAGTGTCAATTCTTCAAGTGTTCCGGTTTTTAAGTTGATGCTTAAGTTCTCTAGTAACTTCATTATTCCTTTTCTTACAAGTGGTTCTCCCCCAGTAAGACGGATTTTTTTAACACCAAGTTTTATAAAGTTTAAACAAACTCTCTCTAGTTCTTCTAAGCTTAAGAGGTCTGATTTTGGTAAAAAAGTCATATTCTCGGACATGCAATAAAAACATCTGAAATCGCATCGGTCCGTAACAGATATGCGCACGTAGTCTATGGTTCTTCCATAGGGGTCTTTAAGTAAACTCATCGCATGTCACTATATGTTAAAATACAGATAAATTCTGCAGCTAATCTCATAAAAGACCTTCATATATAAATAAGTTTATGTTTAATAAACAAAATGTAGTTATTTAAAAATAGAAACCCAGCACTATCGTGCTTTATTGAATAAAATTATCATACAAAGTTAGCATTCTCTATTGCAGTCTGGCAAATTTTCCTATCTCTATATTTAAGAAAGATTAATTAAACTTATGTCATTTGTATGATGGAATAGTTGAATTTAGTAGATATATTACTGGAAGTTTTAAATCAGGTGTATTCTTAATGAAAAAATTCAGTATAAAACCAAATCCAGAAGATCCAAATTTAACTAGTTATATCGAAGGTGTGGATCAAAATGGTGAATTTTTATCTGTCCCAGTAGTTGAAGAGAAGCCCCTAACAATCTATTTAAATAATCAGGAAATTGTTACGGTTATGACGATCAGGGATCGACCAAAACAATTGGCTCTTGGCTATTTGATAAATCAGGGCATGGTTAGTGAGCAAGATTCTATTACCTCAATTGATTATGATTCAGAGATAGAAACTGCTGTAGTGAGGACATCAAATCCAACTAATCATGAGGATCTTTTACGCCGTAAAACCCTAACTTCTGGTTGTGCACAGGGCACGATGTTTGGTGATTTGATGGATAAATTTGATTCTATATCTCTTGATACCAGTGCGATAATTAAAACAAGCTGGATTTATTCATTAAGTAAGCAAATAAACCTTCAACCAAGTTTATATCTAAAGGCAGGGGCTATTCATGGCTGCGTTCTTTGTGAGGAAGATCGCCCACTGGTGTATATGGAAGATGTTGGTAGACATAATGCTATAGATAAAATTGCAGGGCATATGTATTGCGAGAACATAAAATCACAAGGTAAACTTTTTTACACTACTGGCAGACTCACAAGTGAAATGGTTATTAAAACAGTACAAATGCAGATACCTATTCTGATTTCTAGGTCAGGGTTTACTGCGTGGGGTGTTGAACTTGCTCAAAAATCTGGATTAACTTTGATTGGTCGTGCAAAGGGCACGAGGTTTATGGCCTTATCTGGGAAAGATAGAATTGTTTTCGATCATGATGTCATGCCTTTGAATAAAAAAATATAAAATCTGTAATGCAAATAGGCATCTTGGGATTAAATACATTAGTTTTTATAATGTATGATATTGGAATTGATTTTAATGTAGAGCCATATGACAAACATTAATAAAAGTAAGATAGTTGCAGTGCTTTTAGCAGGAGGAGCAGCTCGTCGAATGGGGGGGGGAGATAAATGTTTGCATTATCTCGCTGGTAAATCCTTACTTGAACACGTAATTTCTAAGATAAAAAATCAAGTTGATTGCATGATAATTAATGCAAATGGGGACCCCTCAAGATTTTCTGGTTTTGGTCTAGACGTTGTAGGTGATGTTGTACCTGGCCAGCTAGGTCCTTTGGCCGGTGTTCTAAGTGGTTTAGATTGGGCATATGAAAAAAAACCTCAGGCTAAATGGGTATTGAGCGTACCTACGGATTGCCCTTTATTACCATTTGACCTTGTTGAACGTCTTATGTCTGCAATTGTAATGAAATCAGAACAGGAAAAGAATCTTGATTCAGAAAAAACACATGATTCTTTATGGATAGGTTCTTGTGTAGCATCTGGAGGGCGTTGTCACCCAGTTCTAGCATTATGGCCGATTAACTGGAGGAATCAACTCCGTGATGCTTTACTTAATCAAGGTATAAAGAAAATTGACCTTTTCACGAAATCACTACCATTAGCAATTGCAGAATTCTCAGTAGACCCTTTTGATCCATTTACAAATATTAATACACCTGCTGACCTTATTAGTACGAATAAAATATTGGCAAAAACATAGAAAACTTATTTAGGAACTTATTCAGCAGCTGATAAATCTGTGGGGTTTACCTGTGCAGCACAAAATTTGAATTCAGGTATTTTTCCAAAGGGGTCCAGCACTGGGTTAGTAAGAATATTAGCTGGTGACTCTGCATAGCAGAAGGGCACGAAGATAACCCCGATGGGGATTCCTGAGTCGGCACGTGCCTTAACTATTATTTCTCCTCTGCGTGTAGAAACTATAATATCATCACCTGGCGATATCCCCCGTTCTTCAAGATCTAAAGGTGCCATACAACCGATAGCTTCTGGTTCAATTTCATCTAAGACGCTGGACCTCCTTGTCATGGCACCAGTATGCCAGTGTTCAAGCTGTCTGCCTGTCGTAAGAATTAATGGATAGTTTGAATCTGGCATTTCATCAGGAGGGATAATGCTTGCAGGAACAAATTTTCCACGTTGGGTTGGCGTTGGAAAACCGTTACTAAATATAATATCATGACCTGGTTCATCAATTGAATCACAAGGGTATGTGACAGCACTCTCTGATTCTAGACGTTCCCAGGAAATATTATTAAGAGACTGCATACAACCTTTCATTTCAGAAAAAATGTCACGGGGGTGTTTATAAGACCAAGAAAGCCCCATTCTTTTGGCCAGTTCTTGTAAGATCCACCAATCAGGTTTTGCTTGACCTGGAGCATCTAAGGCTTTTCGTCCCATCTGTATTTGACGGTTTGAATTTGTTACTGTGCCATCTTTTTCTGGCCAAGCCGTTGCTGGAAGTACTACGTCCGCAAACATTGCTGTTTCAGTTAGGAAAATTTCCTGAACAACTATATGATCTATTTTTGCCATTGCTTCACGAACATGATTTGAGTTGGGGTCCGACATGGCTGGATTTTCACCCATTATATGCATGCCCTTAATAGACCCTGCATGTGCTCCATCCATTATTTCAACAACTGTTAGGCCTTTTTCGGGGTTGAGTGATTGGTTCCAATAATCACTAAAAAATGAATGGTGTTCGGGATCCGTAACAGGCTTATAGTCAGGGTACATCATGGGGATAAGACCAGCATCAGATGCTCCTTGAACGTTGTTCTGTCCTCTAAGTGGGTGAAGACCAGTTCCTGGTCGACCTACTTGGCCTGTCATTAGAGCAAGTGAAATCAAACAACGAGCATTGTCTGTACCATGGACGTGTTGGCTAATACCCATGCCCCAGAATATTATACCTGCAGTGGACTTAGCATAAAGGCGGGCAACTTCTTTAATTAAATCACTATCAATGCCGCAAATGTCACTCATAATTTCGGGATTATAATTAGCGAGGTGTAGTCTCATTTTTTCGAAGCCTTCTGTGTGGGCTTGAATGTATTTATTATCACAGAGTTCTTCTTCTACTATTACATGCATTATAGCATTTAATAATGCTACGTCCGTTCCCGGTTTAAATTGTAGAAAATGAGTCGCGTGTCTAGATAAAGCTGAGCCTCGTGGGTCTAGTACAATGAGTTTTGCCCCACGTTTTACGGCATTTTTCATGAATGTTGCAGCTACTGGGTGGTTAGTAGTTGGTTGTGCACCAATAATTATAATAACGTCTGCATTTTCTGCCTCATTAAAACTTGCTGTTACAGCTCCTGAACCAATACACTCTAGCAACGCGGCTACCGATGAAGCATGGCATAACCTAGTGCAGTGATCGACATTATTAGTGCCAAAGCCTGTTCGAATCAGTTTTTGAAAAAGATATGCTTCCTCGTTCGAACCCTTGGCAGACCCAAATCCTGCAAGAGCGTTTGCTCCATTTGTGTCCCTTATTTTTATTAACCCATTTGCTGCTATATCTAGTGCTTCCTCCCAGCTTGCTTCACGAAAGTGAGTAAATGGGTTAGATGGGTCTATTTGTATATCACGGTGTTTGGGGGGGGCATCCTCACGACGAATCAATGGTGTATTAAGTCTTTCTGGATGATTTGCATAATCAAAGCCAAACCTTCCTTTTACACAAAGTCTGCCAGAGTTAGCAATTCCCTCTCGTCCATCAACCCAAAGAATTTTATTATCTTTAATATTATATCTAATTTGGCAGCCTACGCCACAATATGGGCAAACACTGTCGATTTGAGTATCTGGTTCAATTTTTCCAACTTCGTTTGCTGGCATAAGTGCTCCTGTGGGACATGCTTGAATACATTCACCACATGCAACACAGCTTGAGTCTCCCATTGGGTCGGCAAAATCAAAAACGATTTCGTTTCGTGCACCACGACCTGCCATTCCGATTACGTCATTCACCTGAACTTCGCGGCAGGCTCTTACACATCTAGTACAATGTATACAAGCATCTAGATTTACGGACATTGCTGTATGACTTGAATCTGGGCGTGGTGTTTGTCGGCGCGGCTCAAACCTACTTTCTGTTTGCTCCATTTTCTCTGCCCATGACCAAAGTTCTGAATTTGGGTCGTGCGATTCATTTTGAGGCGGTTGGTCTGAAATCAAAAGTTCCATTACCATTTTTCTTGAAGATTCTGCACGCTTATTGGAGCTATATACAACCATCCCTTCAGAGGGTTTCCGAATACAGGATGCTGCTAAGACGCGTTCCCCTTCAATCTCAACCATGCAAACCCTACAGTTGCCGTCAGGCCTATAGCCAGCACTCTCAGTATAGCATAAGTGAGGTATATCTATTCCTTTACGCTTTGCAACTTGCCATATTGTTTCATTTGGATGGGCATTTAATTCTTCACCATCAAGAAGAAACTTTATAGTTTTTGTCATGCTAATTCCTCTGGAAAATACTTAATAACGCATTTTATTGGGTTTGGAGCAGCTTGACCAAGGCCACAAATGGATGCATCTGTCATGGCATTAGATAGTTCTTCGAGAAGCTTAATATCCCAGGTTCCGCTGGTCATTATATTACATGCTTTTTCTGTGCCGATACGGCAGGGTGTACATTGACCACAGCTTTCATCCTCAAAAAACCTTGTTAGATTTATAGCAGCTGCTTTGAGGTCATCTTTATCGGATAAAATAATAACAGCAGCTGACCCAATGAAACATCCATGTTCTTCTAAGGTGCCAAAATCAAGAGGTATATTCCCTAGAGAAGCGGGAAGAATTCCACCAGATGCACCCCCAGGTAGGTATGCTTTGAAGTTATGGCCATTTGCCATACCACCACAATATTCATTAATTAATTCATTAACTGTTATACCTGCAGGGGCAAGCTTCATTCCAGGTTTGTTTACTCGTCCAGATACAGAGAAACTACGTAAGCCACTCCGTCCATTTAGACCTTTTTCTGTAAACCAATCAGGCCCTTTTTCGCAAATGTCTCTAACCCAGTAAAGTGTCTCTACATTATTAATAAGTGTTGGCCGTCCAAATAAACCAACCTGTGAGGGAAAAGGTGGTTTATGACGTGGTTCGCCTCGTTTACCTTCTATGCTTTCTAACATTGCAGATTCTTCACCACAAATATATGCACCAGCACCTCGTCGTAAATGGATTCTTGGCAGATTCTTTAGCTCAAGTTTATCAAGTTTCTGCAATTCAGTGTTCAGTATGTGTCTTATGTGTGGATATTCATCACGCAAATAAAAATATACATCTGTAGCTTGAATTGCCCATGCACCGATTAACATGCCTTCTAGCGTTCTATGCGGATCACTTTCAAGATAAATACGATCCTTAATTGTTCCTGGTTCCCCCTCATCAGCATTGATAGCCATAAGTCTTGGACTTGGTTCGGAACTGACAAATCTCCATTTGCGACCAGTAGGGAAGCCTGCACCACCTAGCCCTCGTAATCCGCTATTTTCTAATTTTGTTATGATATCTTCTGGAGAATAATTACCATTTAGACAATCTTTGAGTAATTTATAGCCTCCCTCATTGGTATAATTGTCCAAGTTTTTATAATTTGGTATTTCGGGGCTAAATTCTCCTGACTGAATTACAGATTCAATAACATTTGGGTTAGCGTTGATTACATGTCTATGCCCGACCTCTGCTACTGGAGCCGTTTCACATCTTCCCATACAAGGTGCAGGAATTACCCTTATTGATTTACCATAGGTTGCCCTGAGTTTATCAGTTAAAGTTTTTGCCCCCATTAATTCGCAAGTGAGGCTATCGCAGACTCGTATAGTAATTGCAGGAGGTGGAGTTTCTCCTTCCTTAACGACATCAAAATGAGCATAAAAGGTTGCTACCTCGAAAACTTCAGCCATCGATAATTTCATTTCATGGGCCAGAGCTGTTAGGTTTGGGTATGATAAATGTCCATATGTGTCCTGTATGAGGTGTAAATACTCAATAAGCAAGTCACGTCGCCTAGGTTTATCATTTAATAAATTTTTAATTGTATTTAGAGCTTTAGTTTCAACTTGCCGCCCTTTTCCCTTATGGGGCGTAGATCTTTTTGATCGTCCAGGATGCTTTCGACGAAATGCCTCCTTGGGAGCTTTATTCATGGTCCCCCCCCTCCAACACTGAGTTTGCTTCCCGTTGTTTATACTATGAGTGAGTTTGTCAATAAAATTTATTAATAAGCGGTATACAATCACATATTTTTTTTAATATGTAAAATTTATCAAAATTATCATATCATTTGTTTTATCTATCAACTGACATCGAAAATAATTTGCTTATTTCCAATTCTTTTATCATCTCTAGCATTGCTTTTGCGGTAGGTGGAAGAGGTTCACGATCAGAAATTATTGCACCGACTTTAAATTTTATATTTGGTTTTATAAGTTGAATTAATGATAAGCCTTCAGGTAGTATTGATCCAATTTCTATATGACTTGGTACTATGGCAGATAATTGTTCAGAAGCTACATGGGGAACTAGGCTTGCTATAGAATCTGTTTCAAAAGCTGGCTCAGCAATTACTCCAACTTTAGAAAATACAGAATCAATTATCCTGCGGTTCTGCATATTTTTTCCTAGTAGGCCTAATGGTAATGAAGCTGCTTCTTCCCATTTAATAGTTTTGTACTCCTTAAATGGTGAATCATCTGAAATCAAAAGACAATAGGATTCGTTATATAGGTGTGTGTTTTTAACTCTTTTGAGGGGCTCATTATCTAAATAAGTAATACCCATATCGATCTCAAAATTGTCCAAGGCTCTCTGAATTTCCTCAGAGCTCATTGATTTTACACTTATATTAACGGAAGGATAATATTTATAGAACGGAGTAGTGAGATGTGAAAGAACTGA
>CENY01145915.1_pt1 | contig 19717 bp, 15 predicted proteins | sample 356181 | NCBI WGS metagenome assembly CENY01 (sample SAMEA2619840, study PRJEB7988) | marine metagenome | isolation source: saline water (ENVO:00002010), including
TACGCCTTCGTAGGCGCCGCCTGCGAGCCGAGGCAGGTAACGGGTAATTGGGTCTTTCACGCCCTCGATGTAGCCGTCCGCGATGGCGGCACCGAATAGCATGCTCACCACGGACTTGGCGATGGAGTAGCTGACCCACACCGTGGAGGGGCCGCTGTCGAGTCGGTAGCGCTCAAAGCGAATTCGCCCTCCCTGCACGACGATAATGCCGGCCACCCGGTTGGCTTGCAGGTAGTCGTCCAGCGTAAAGGTCTTGCCTTCCCACGAGTAGCTGACGCCCGACAGGTCTTGGTGGTTCTCAACCAGTGGGCTCGTGATTTCCCCCGCGCGGATAGTGCGGGTGGGGAAGATGTCGGCGTAGCTGCGAAATCCTACGCTGCGCTGCTCGTCGTTCCAGGTGAGGATTTCCGCAGGCGCCACGGGGTGGGGCCCATCGCCGAAATGCGCGTGTGCGATGGGAAACAGCAGCGTCGGGATTGTGGCCGCCAAACGAGTCGCAATGCGCACTAATGCAATGCCGGATCGCACGAGCAAGGCCTTCCCGCGGTCAGGACGCCGAGGCGAGGGGAGCTTCGCCCAACACCGCACTTTGGTATTTGCGTGCCGTGGCTGGAGCCATGAAAGGCCGCAGGATGAGGATCAGGTTGCGCTTGTACTCTCGTGCCAGCTCATCGATGTGGAGCAGATTCTTCATCCATAACATGTTCACCGACCAGTTACTGGAGCTGATTCGTCTTGCCAGCAGGTCTACGTCGATGTTGCCGCATATGTCACCATCTTCCTGCATCTCCATGACCCGTTGCTTGGTGCTGGCGATGGGGTCGTGCAGCAGGATACGGGTGACCGGGTCATCGGGGCCCGCGTTGAACAGCATGCGGGTCATGGCCTGGGCGTAGTGCGGGCTTGCCTTGATCTGAGCCGCTGTCACCTGGTAGTTGGTCAGCATGCGATCGATACCGCTCAGCATACGTTGCCCAGCCGCGTTGCTGAGCTGATCCAACAAGTCGGTCAGCGCCGCCATGATCAGCGTGTCCTTGTTGTCGAACAGATTGTACAGCGTGGTCGGGGATACCTCGGCGAGCTCCGCCAGGTCGCGCATGCTCACCCCCGAATAACCCCCGCTTTCAAGCTGGTCGCGGACCGCCTGCAGAATCCGCTCCCTGCGTTGACGCTGCAGCCTGGTGAGGGGCCTTTGCTTTGGCTCGGCCATGGAGCGGCTCAGCCTGCGGACTGCGCGAGCTCCTTTTCCGCCAGCTCGATGCGCGGGTCGTTGGGGTATACCCATTCGTCTCCGATCACCTGTGCGACCCGCAGTTCCGGGGGAATGTTGTCGATGCCGATCATCTTGTCGGCGGACTGATTCCAGTGGTAGATGCGCGCCTCCTGATAGCTCAGCGGCACGCCCTGGAAGCCGTATGACTGCATGGATTTCTGGATCCACCCGCCAAACTCGGTGTCTTCCAACAGCACCGCATTCAGGCTCTCTCCCTGATTCACGGTCCAGGAGTCCGGTGCCGGCAGGTCGCCCCAATCCGGTGCCATGGTCCAGGTTTCCAGCCGGCACTTGTTGATGCCGTTGGGCCAGAAAATCAGCGGCGGGATGGCACGATGGCTCAGCGGTGACACCCAATTGGGAAAGATTCCGTAAGACTGGGTGCAGGTGCGACCGATTTCCCCCACGGTTTCCACCTCGGGGTACTCGCCCATGCGTCCGGCTCGCATAGCCTCGGCGCCTTTCTGTGCTGGCGCGACCATGCGGCCGTGCCCATTGGGGTAGAGGGTGTTGATGTTGCGTCGATCGTCGAGCATTGGGTAAACGGTCTTGGGATGAATGCTGCGAACGTGGTAGACCTCGGTATTGGCCTCCATGGCCACCTTCCAGTTGCAGTCGAGATCAAAAATGTGGCGTGCGGCCAGGCGGCAGTTCTCGAACTGAAACTCCTTCCATTCGTCTGCGATGGGGCCGAGCCACTCCATCAGGGAGGGTGCGTCATCGTCGAAGTTGACGAAAATGAGATTGCCGAAGCGCTCGCAGCGCACCGGTCGCAGGCCGCGGCAGGAAAAATCCAGATCGCGAAAATCCTCCGGATCGCGGATGGCGACCAGCTCACCATCGTGGGTGTAGCTCCAGCCGTGGTACTTGCAGGTGAGCCTCGGGCGCTGTCCTGACGCTTCGGTGATTACCGGCGCGCCCCGGTGGCTGCAGGTATTGTAGAAAGCGTTGATGGCGCCGCTGTCGGCGTGAACGATGACCACCGGTTGTCCGGCGTTTTCCCACAACCGGAAGCAGCCGGGCTCGGGCACCTCGTCTATGTGGGATGCCAGCAGCCAGGATTTTCGCCAGATGTGCTCTTTTTCCAGCTCGAAAAAGCGCGCATCCGTATAGCGCCCTCCGGGAATATCGGGTAGCGCCGGAAACCCTTCGGGGGGCGTGGTGCGGCCCGCCTCGTACTCCATGAGTTTGCGTAACGTATCTATCTGTTCCTGCTGCATGCTTCCTTCCTCCGGGTTCGGGACGCAACGTGAAGATGATATGCGCGTTGCTTGCACGGTGTTAGTGGAACATGTGCCAGTTCCTAGATCAAGGTTGTGATTCTTCGTCCTGGGAAGCCGGTGCGACGGGGAAAAGTTCCACCCGGAATGCTTCGTTGGCCTCTATGGCGTCGCGGGAGTACAGCAGCGGAATCGACGAATCCTGAGCCCAGCCCTCCAAGAGGTTCGCGTAGAAGGGCGAGCGCGGGTCGCCTGATTGTCCGGGCGCGTTGGTTACCTCCGCGTCGTCCCACAGACCGACGTCGAGCACCATGCGGAACGAGGCGCCGGAGCGCACGTCGAAGTTGTCCCGGGTGAAGCCGGTATTGTTGGGCGTGTTGGCGCTACCGCCCCGCCCGTGGGGCCGGTAGGCCATCAGTTCGGCCAACTCGTCGGTGGCCAGATGAAGCAGCGGATGGGTGAACTTGATCTGATGCAGATCGCCCCAGCGCCAGCGGCTTGGCACGCTGCCCAGTAACGCCTGCGTCTCTTCCCAGGCCGGCACAAGACTCGCGGTGGCGGCGGCCAGGGCAAAGGGCGTGTCGAGGGCTTTGAGTATGGCCAACGAGTCGAGTTGGTCGATGCGCTGCGCCGCCGCCTCACGGCGGTCGTCGAACTCGGGCAGCGCTGCGAGCAGCGCCGGCTGCAGATGGCGGTGATACCAGACGGCAAATAATGCTGCGGCCGCTGAATGCTCCAGCATGCGTCCATTCCAGTTCTTCAGCATGGCGAGCGCCGGATGCGACCCGCGCGCTGCGTTGGGCAACTTGTGCACCAGGCGGCGGGCCAGCACCGACTGGTAGTCGCGCTGCAGGTCGTGGGAATCGGTGAGGGTGTGATCCGGTTGCGACCCTAGCACTCCCCACAGACGCAGTTGGCGCCATGGCGCCGACCATTCGAATCCCACCCGCCGCTCGTCGATGGGATAGTCAGCGGGCAGATTGAGGGCGTTTGCGCTCAGCACGAATCCGCGGCTGGGATTGAACTCCTCGGGCAGGGCATCCATGTCGAAATAGCCTTCCCATTCGAAGCGACCATCCCCTGGTACGGGGAACAAGCCGTCCCACGTGGTGCGGCGAGGAAACAGACCCGCGGGTTTGAATCCGATGTTGCCATCGACGTCCGCGAATACCTGGTTTTCCGATGGTGCACCCCAGCGATTCAGGGCGCCCTTGAACTCTCTCCAGTTTTGCGCTCGCATATATTCAATGCTGCCGAAGTACGGGGCCATTCCCGGCTCCAGCCAGGCGGCGCGCACGGCGAATGTGTGATCTTGGGATTCGAACACCACCGGACCGTGGCGTGTGAACTTGAGGGAAACCTGCCGAGGATCCTCGCCCCTTACTGGAATCTGCTCGGATATGACCCGCAGTGCTTCGGGTTTGCCGCCGTACAGGTAAGCGGGCGGATTGCTGTTGCTATTTCGACGCCGTCGCGGCTGTATCGTTTGGTACACATAGAGGTCTTCCTGGTCGATAGGAAAGATGGTGAGCCCGAAAGCGATGCGCTGGTTGTGCCCGATGGAGATTCCCGGCAGTGCCGGCTCGCCGGCGCCGATCACATCCAGGCCGGGAGCGCTCAGGTGGGCTATGTAGCGTAGCGACGGTACCGCGTGGCTGCGATGAGGGTCGTCGGCCAGTATGGGTCGCCCTGTGCTGGTTCGCGAGGGCGCCACGGCCCAGTTGTTGCTGCCCAGATGTTCCGTGTGCTGCAGAGCGCTTGAGAGATCGGCGGTGGCTTGGCCATCGCGTGGTGCGAACGATACCGGGGCAGTGGCGAGCAGATATACTTCCAGGACACCGTCCGGTATGGCGCACGGGTTCAGCCCCTCGGGCACCGTTGCCTTCCACGTGGGTTCCATTACCTTCCACCAGTCGGCTGCCTGCACGCCCAAAGCGCACGTTATGCGTGCCCGCTTCACTTCACGGGCCACGTTGCGCCAAAGGCCGTGACTGCGGATTCGCACCACGTCCTCGGGCTGCCAGCGTGCCGGGCCGTAGCCGAGCAGTGCAAACTCCGGTGGCATGAGCTCAGGCCGCTCCTGCAGCATCTCCACGTAGGCGTTGATGCCCGCCGTGAAGGCGCTGGCGATCTGCTTGGCATCCGAGCCGTAAGCCAGCCACTCGCGGTACATGTCGCCGCGATACAGAAACAACCTTGCTGCGCGATCCTGCTCTACGTAGTCCGCGCCGAGTACTTCGGAGAGCAATCCCAATCCGCGCCTGCGCCAAAGGTCGATTTGCCACAGGCGGTCGCGGGCCGCGTTGAATCCCTGAACAAAAAACGCATCGTAGTGGGTGCCGGCGTATATGTGCGGGATACCCCAATGATCAACGATTATCTCTGCCGGCTGCCGCAGCCCAGCCACGGTGTATTGGGTGTCCGCGGCAAGATCCGCGGACCGCGCGTCTGCCGTCTGGAATAACATGACGGCCAACGCTGCGGCGAAAAGTGCGTGCTTGGTTGAACGGTGATCCATGTCTTGCCCGGGAGTTCAGGCTGCTTGAGGCCGACTCTGTTGGAGGGAAATGCGCAAATAAAACCCGCATAGGATAGCCAAGTTTACGCACCCGGCCAGCACCGCGAAAGCGAACGACCACGTGTAGCCCCCGGCCGCATCGTATATCAAACCGCCGAAAAATCCGCCCAGGCCCATGCCAACCCAGCCGAAGAACGACGTAATACCCAACGCCCTCCCCGCAAACCCGGCAGAGATCATCATGCGCACGCACACTACGGATGTGGTCATCACCCCGGAATAGGTGAAGCCGAAGAACACGGCCAGGGCATACAGGCTTACCGTGTCGGCCACCTGGCAAAACCAGAATACCGACACGGTCTGACCCAGCGACATCATCATGTAGGCGCGCAGGGCGCCGATGCTGTCCGCCAGCTTGCCGCCCATGATGCGCCCCAGCACGCCGGTGAACATCAGCACCATGAGCGCGCGGGTGGCGTACTCTACCGTATGGCCGGCGTCGGTGAGCAACGGCACCAGGTGAACGATGGGCACAGCCATGCAGGTGCAACAGAACACTACGGCAATGCTGACCCATGCCACGGCCTCCACCTCTGAAACCGGAGCGTCCGGTGGTGGGCTGCTTGGGGTGGTGCGCGCCTGCGTGCGGGAAGGGGATTCGCGAATGAGCAGTGCCAGAGGAAGCGCGATGGCCAGGTAGCTCCAGGCCATGGCTACATAGGCTGCCCGCCAGCCCTCGGTGTCGATGATCATCCCCACCAGATAGGGCACGAGGCCTTGTCCGAAAGCGCCGCCTGCGGCCGTCACTCCCATGGCCAAGCCGGGATTGGTATGGAACCAGAATCCTACGTTGGCGTAGAGGGGAGAACTCACGATGGCGTTGCCAAGCGCCCCATAGAGGAAGTACAGCGCGTAGAAATGGCTGAGGCTGGTCTGCTTACTGAGTAGCCACAGGCTTACGGCCATGGCGAAGGCGCCCACCAGTCCGAACCAGCGGGTGCCTACCCGGTCTGCCACGTAGCCCCAGAAAACGCCGGCGATGGCGGAAGCGAACGAAGTGGCCGTGTACCCCATGGCGGTTGCGCCGCGGCTCCATCCGAACTCGGCGGCAAGGGGTTTCAAGAACACGGAAATGGAGCCCATGGCGCCAAAGGCCAGGGCCGTCAGCGTAAATACCACGAACACCATGACCCAACCGTAGGCTGGGTCGCGCTGGGAGTCTGACGTGGCGCTGCTGGGCATGCGGTGAGTCCGGTTTGCGTTTAGATTTTTCGTCCCATCCCTGCCCAGGAGGCTTCGCGCAGGGGCTTCTTGTCGATCTTTCCTACAGGCGTGCGCGGCAGGTCGTCTACAATGGTGACTTGTTTGGGTGCCTTGACGCCACCTAAGGATTCTCTTGCCTGGTTCAGGATGGCTTGAGCGTCCAAATCGCTTTGCGGCACCAGTTGCACAAAGGCGGCCACGGCCTCTCCCCATTTGTCATCCGGCACGCCGATCACCGCCGCTAGCAGCACGTCCTCAATATCTAGCAATGCCCGTTCCACCTCCGTGGAATACACGTTGAACCCGCCGGATATGATCATGTCTTTCTTTCGATCCACGATGTAGAGATAGCCCTCATTGTCCAGGTAACCGATATCCCCGGTAAGGTGCCAGCCCTTCTTGCGCACCCTGGCTGTCTCTTCCGGGCTCAAGTAGTACCCCTCCGAAACCATCGGCCCCTTCACCGCAATCTCGCCGGTGGCGCCGCTCGGCAGTTCGTTCTGATCGTCATCCACGATGCCTATTGTGGAAATCACCGTGTGGCGCCCCACGCTCTTCAGCCGCTGATCGTCTGCGATGGGCGCTGCGATGTCGTTGTTCACGTAGTGTTCGTGTGGGTGCAGGCGAGCAATGAACATGGGGCTCTCTGTCTGGCCGTAGCCGCCCCGCATGACGGGCCCCATGGTTTCCAGCGCCTGCTTCAGTCGCGCTGTCGACATGGGCGCGGACCCGTAGCTGATGGTGCGTACCGTGGAAAAATCAAAGTCGTTGACGTTCGGTTGGTCGAGCAGCGTGTAGATGCCGGTTGGGGGTAGAAAGAAGTCGGTGACGCCGTGCGCTTCGATGGCATTCAGGATGAGCTGAGAATCCACCTTAGGTAAAATGATGCAGCGCGCTCCCGATGACATGCCGGCCAACGCTATGCGGCCTGATACGTGGGTCATGGGGGCAGCGCACAAGATGACCGGGCGGCGGCCTTCGTACATATGCCGAGTTGCGTATTCGATGGCGCAGAAGTTTCGGTTGCTGAGCATTACGCCCTTGGGTAAGCCCGTGGTGCCGCCGGTGAGCGGAATGGAAATGAGATCCGCCGGGGCCGGATTGATTTCGGGCGGTTTGCCGGTTGCGTCGCCAATCCAGTGAAACAGTTCGGGGTGTGGGCCTTCATTTCCGTCCAAGCACGCCACCGTGCATCCGTTGCTGGTTTTCAGAAACTCGCCTGCCGGATCGCCAAAAGCGGCTTCGAAAAACAACGCCTCCACGGAGAACTTGCGCAGAATGCCCACGTTTTCTTTGGGTGCGTTACGCGGGTTCACCGGGATCCAGGTGCCGCCGGCCAACAGGATGCCTAGGGTGGCGATGAAAGAAATCGCCGAGTTCGTGCTGTACACGGCGCCCTTCATGCCGGGTTGGAATCCGCCCTCGTGCAGCCGTGCCGCGATCTGGCCGGACAGCCTGGCAGTTTCCGCATAGCTGTAGCCGCGCCCCTGGAAGTGCAGAAACTCATCCTCGGCATAGCGCGTGAACGCATTGCGGATGATGGGTAGGAACGGACGTTCGAAGCTGGGCAGGGGCGATGTGGCCATGGCCTGTGTGGCCTTCGACTTGGGTGGGTCAATAAAGCACGGATGGCAGGGGTGCGCCAGCGCGACGGCGTTCACACGGCTAGGTAGTGATACGATGGGGGTTTTGCCCGGCGTCGGCGAGTCCCGCGGGTTCATAAAGGAGTCAGTATGTCTGCATGTAGGTCCGCGAGGCTTTGGGTTGGTCTTGGTGCCTGGTTGCTGGCTCTGGCGGCGCACGCCGCGTGTGAGAACGTGGACTCCGTCCCCCATTTCGAGAAGTCCTACGCCAACGGATGGGGAATAGACGAACGCAACACCCGTTTCCAACCAGCGTCGTCCCTGAGTGCAGACAACGTTCACCGCCTGAAGCTCAAATGGGTGTACGGCCTGGGCAATCCCACGCCGCGCTCCTATCCCCTGGTGACCGAAGATACCATCTTCATCGGTGACACTGGCCGCGGGCTGGTTGCCCTGGAGCGGGAAACCGGTTGCCAACGATGGGTGTTCGAGCATGAAGGACAGATGAGCAGTGCGATTCTGGAGGGTTGGATCGGCGATCGCAGGGTGCTGATCTTCAACGATCGTTCCGAAGGGGTGTTCGCCGTGGACGCGGTGACGGGTGAGTTCATCTGGCACTGGGCGGTGAGAGAGGAGCCGGTTCCCACCTATTCGGGAACCCCATTAGTCACTGCGGATGTGGTGTTTGCGCCGGTGGCCTCCATGGAGGTGGGGCTTGCGGTGAATCCGTTCTATGGATGCTGCACCACGAGCGGTGGGCTGGCCGCCATCGACATCAATACCGGAGAGCAGTTGTGGTACCTGCCCACCATCGAAGAAGAAGCAAAGCCGGCCGGAAGCCACTTTTTCGGCCTGGTGCAGAAACACGGGCCCAGCGGCGCGCCGGTTTGGGCGGCGCCCAGCTACGACGCTGCCCGCGATCTGGTGTACTTCGGTACTGGCCAGAACTTCACGCACCCCACAACCGACACGAGTGACGCCATCTTTGCGGTAGAAGCAAAAACCGGAAAGGTGAGGTGGGTGCGTCAACACACGGCCAACGATGCCTACACGGCTGCGTGCAACGTGGCTTCCCTCAACCATCCCAACTGCGCCAAGCCGACTGGGCCGGATGTGGACTTTGGGGGGGCCACCCAGTTGCTGCGCACCCTGGAAGGCCGTGAGCTGGTGGTGGCAGGCCAAAAGTCGGCGGACGCCCACGCCATGGATCCGGACACCGGTGAGGTGGTGTGGACCACCAACCTGGGCCGCGGAGGCATCATTGGCGGTGTGCATTGGGGGCTTGCCGCCAATGAAGCCATGGGCCTGGTGTTCGTGCCCATCAGCGACAAGGGTATCGAGTCCTTCCCGTCGCCTGGGGAGCCGAAACCGGGAATGTACGCCCTGGACATTGCCACGGGGGCGCTGCGCTGGAAATACACGCGCCCGTCGCGCTGCGAGGCAACCGAATGCGTATTTGGTCTGTCGTCGGCCATCATTGCAGCCAACGATGTGGTGGTGTCGGGGACCATCGATGGCTACCTGGAGGTGTATTCGGCCGAGAGCGGGGAGCGGCTGTGGTCACACGATGCCTGGCGTGCCTACGATTCGGTCAACGGGATCGAAACCGTCGGCGGTGCTTTCGACGGGCACGGCCCCATGCTCGCCGACGACCTGCTGCTGGTGTCGTCCGGGTACACCTATGTGGGGCAACAACGCGGCGGAAACGCATTTCTGGTGTTTCAACTGGAGGCGGGCGATGAGTAACGACGTGATACTCGCCGGCCGCATCCGGCGCCTGCTGGCCACCGCCATCGACATGGTGCTGGTACCGAGTCTGACGCTCATCGTGATGATGGCTTCCGACGTGGTTGAGGACGCTGAAGACTGGGCCAATCCCTGGTGGGTATTGGTGCTGCGCGTTTTCGCGGTGGCAGTGCTCAGCTACCTGATACTCAATGGCTATACGCTCATGCGCCGGGGCCAGACGCTGGGCAAGTTGCTGCTCGGCATCGCCATCGTGCCGGCTGCCGCCGTTGGCTCGAGCGCCGCAGAACTACACCCCGTCCCACTGTGGAAGCTGATCTTCATTCGTGCGCTGTTCTTCCCGTTGCTCTTTCTGCTGGTGGTTGCCGTCGTGATTCCCTGGGTGGCCCTGATTCCGGTGCTCGACCAGATATTCGCGTTCGCCAGAAACCGCCGTTGTCTGCACGATTACGCGGCGGGCACAGCGGTGGTTCGAAGGCCCACCTCGCCGAGCGCATAGCTGCTCGTTGAGCAAGGCTTGGCCAATGGCATACACTGGCTGGTCGGGAGGTATTGTCTATGAACCAGCAGCCCTTGCACGGGGTGAGCGTTCTGGATTTCGGTCAGGTCTATAACGGGCCCTATTGCGGATTTCTGCTGGCTCAGGCCGGTGCGCGCGTGATAAAGGTGGAATCTCTCGTTGGTGAAACCTTGCGCGCTCGCGGTGCTCGCTCCAGCGCCAGTTATCCCTTTGCCATGCTCAACTCCAACAAGGAGTGCATCGCGCTCAACCTCAAGTCCGAAGACGGCAGGGAGCTCGTCAAGCAGCTGGCACGCGAGGTGGACGTGGTGTTCGAGAACTTCGCGCCAGGCACCATGGACAAATTCGGCATCGGGGCGGAAGGGTTGCGGGCCGAGAATCCGCGTCTGATTTATGCCTCCAGCACCGGTTACGGGACCGTGGGCCCATATCGGGATTTTCTCGGCATGGACATCACCCTGCAGGCAATGACCGGTGTGATGAGCATCACCGGCGAGGATGGCGGCCCGCCTATGAAGACGGCGGCCGCGTTTGCCGATTTTATCGCTGGCACCCACCTGTACGCGGGTATCGTCAGCGCGCTGTATTCCCGCGAGCAGACTGGTGAGGGCGCCACAGTGGACATCTCCATGCAGGATTGTGTGTATCCCACGTTGGCAACCGCCATGGGTTCCTACTACCTGGCCGGCGAGCAGCTTCCGCGGGCCGGCAACCACCATCCTGGCCGCGGTCTGGCTCCCTACAACGTGTACGAGGCTGCTGACGGTCACGTTGCGATCATCTGCATCCGCGAGGGCCACTGGCGCAAGCTGTGCGAGGCCATGGGTCGCCCCGAGCTGGGGCAAGACGAACGCTTCGTCGATGCGGCAACGCGGGCCGCCAACATGGAGGCGGTGGACGAGGTGGTGACGGCGTGGACCAGCCAACTGGGCAAGGAGCAGGTTTTCGAGCAGTGCCAGGAACACGGTGTGATCTGCGCTCCGGTCAAGAACCTCGACGACGTGATCAGCGACCCACAGCTACAAGCCAGGGGCACGCTGGAGCTGCGAGCTCATGAGCATTTCGGCGCAATTGCCCAGATGCACACGCCACTGCGTTTTCGCGACATCGAGCCCCCAGAACTCACGGACGTGGGGGAACTGGGTCAGGACACCGAGCGTGTGCTGATGGAGCTGGTCGGGGTGGATGCGGCGGAACTGGCGCGCCTGCGCGCGGCCGAGGCGGTGGGCTGACTTATGGCTGAAGCGACTTCGACCCGTTACGAAAAGGACGGGCGCGTTCCCGGGTGGCGCCTGGCAGCTTTCGCATCGATTGCTTTCCCCTCGGCGGGTATGACGCTGCCGCTCGGAATATTCCTGCCGCCGTTCTATACGAAAACGCTTGGACTAGGGCTCGCAGAAGTCGGCTTCGTCTTCATGCTGGTGAGGGCCTTCGACATCATCACTGATCCGTTGATGGGCATGGTGGGAGATCGTTACGACAGCCGCTGGGGGCGCCGCCGCCATTGGCTGGTGATCGCGCTGCCGTTCATGATGCTGGGGGTGTTCATGGCGTTCATACCCCAGGGATCGCCTTCCATCTGGTATCTGGGCTTCTGGCTGGTTGTTCTTTACGCGGGCACCACCATGAAGACGATTTCCCATCAGGCCTGGTCCGCGGAGTTGTCCTCCAATTACGACCAGCGCTCGCGCATTGCGGGATACAACTCCTTTGCCGGCTATATGGGCTCGCTGCTGATTCTGGGTCCGTTGGCGTATCTGGAGTATTCGGGCACGCCGCCGGCGGGGCGCGAGGCGCTCACCTTTTTCGGCACCATGGCCCTGGTATTCGCACCCATCTGCGTGTTCATGGCGGTGACTCTGGTAGGTGAGCGCAAAACGGCGCCGGCGCCCCGCATCGGGTTCATCGATGGCCTCAAGGTGGTGGTGCAGAACCCGCATATGCGTCGGTTGCTGCTGGCGGACGCTGCGGCGGCCATTCCCGGTTCTGTGATGTCCGGGCTGTTCATCTTTTACCAGGCCGAGTTGCTCGGTAGCGCGCAGTTCAACTCTTTGGCGCTGATCGGTTTCTTTATTGCCCACATCGTGGGTGTGCCCATGTGGGTGCGTATCGCGTATCGCATTGGAAAGCACAGGACCTTTGGCATCAGCGCGCTGTGCTTCTGCGTGACCACCGCGCTCTTCTTCATTCCTGGATACGGAGACGTCGGGCTATTCGCTGCCTTGTTGTTCGCTACGGGTTTCACTCACTCAGGGTTGAACTTCTTGTTGCGGTCCATGGCGGCGGATGTGGTGGACTACGACAACGTGCAAACGGGCGGTCAGCGCACGGGCCTGTATTTCGCGCTGTTGGCGATCACGGCCAAGGCGGGCGGCGCCATCGCTATCGGGATTACCTATCCGCTGTTGGCCCTGGTTGGATTCGACGCCCAGGGAGGGAATTCGGAAGACACCCTGTTCTCCTTCCGGCTCATCTACGTGGTGGTGCCCACGTTGGCCATGGTGCTCGCGTACCTGTTCATCAAGGACTTCAAGCTCGACGAGAAGCAGCAGCGTGAGCTGCAGGCGCAGATCGAGGCCCGTGACGGCTAGCCGCAGGATGTCCCGCTAGCCAGCACTATCTAATCTTTCGCCTGGGCCGCCGCCAGGGATGGGCGGGCGTAGCATGCGTCGGCCCAGCGCTTCACCTGCGTGTGCTCAGAGTAGTCCTGACCAACCATGTTCAGCAGCAGCATGACGCCGGACAGATTCAGGTCGGCGATGGTGAAACGATCACCCAATAGATACTGGCGCTCCGCCAAGTGGGCGTCCAGCACTTTGAGCGGGCGCTGCAGATCCTTGGCTGCCTCCTCGATCACGGCCGGGTCCTGCTGATCGGCGGGAACGAAGAACTTGTGAATCACCGCGCGCATCTGCACGGGCTCGATCTCGCTGATGGCCCATACGCTCCACTGAATGGTCTGGGCTTCATCGGCTGGATTGTCTGGATACAGATCGCCTCCATAGGTCTTGGCCAGATACAGGTTGATGGCCATGGATTCGCACAGCACCAGGTCGCCATCCACCAAGGCCGGGATACGGCCGTTGGGATTGACCTTCAGGTAGTCGATATCCGTGGAAGCGTTTCGAAAGTGCACTGGCACGTGCTCGTACTCAATGCCGACCTCTTCGATGGCCCAAATGGAACGGATCGCTCGCGATCCCGATACGCCGTAGAGTGTTGTGTTAGCCATGTGGTTCCCTTTGTTATTTTATTGATGGTTCCACGCGACCTTCATTGACCGCGTCTGGGTATCAGTCCTTTAGCAGATATGCATCACCGGGCGGCAGGCTGTCGGTGGTTATGCTGCCGGCGATGAACTCGTCGATCATCATGTGAAAGTGCCGGATCCGCAGCTCCTGATCGCAAAGGATCATACCCTTGAAGGCATCCGACTTAACGCCTGCCTGCATGGTAGTCATGTTGGAGCCGTCCTGTCGCAGCACGTTGGCCAGGATCGGGTCGAAGGTGTTTCCGAATGCCGCGGCATAGTCGATGCCATCCACGTGACGATGCACGCGGTGTGGGGGCCTTTCTATCTTTGGTATGCCGGGCGGAAGGTGGGCCAGGATGAAGAAGTCGTAGTAGCAAATGTTCGGGTCGGTAGCGTGCGGTCGGTAGCGAAAGACTGCGCCCCCTTCCGGGGTCTGTGTCATCGTGGCACCGGGAAAGAAGCTGTAGTGGTACTGGTGCACCAATTGCTCGTCATTCATCTGCTTGTAAGGCAGGTAGGTGTCTTCTTCGATGGAGCGACGGTGGCGAATTTCCTCGAGGTGCACGTCTTTTGCCTTGCCGCTGAAAGAAGCGGTCTCTTTGTCCCGCCAGCCTTCTTGAGCTCTGAGCATCATGTGTGCGCGCAGGTCCGTCATGGTGTCCCGATCTTCGACAACCTGGCTCACCGTACGATTGAAGTTGAGCATCCTTGAGTGGATGCCGAGCAGTTCGATTGGAATGTCGTGCCCTTCGCCGAATTCAATCATGTCCGGGTGCAGTTCCGCGAAGTGATAGCTCTCGTTGAACGCATCCCACGCGTGCTTCCAGTTGCCGTTCCACTCGAACGTCTGGTAGTTGATCAGGTGCCAGCCCTCAAACCCGTACACTTCGAGCTGTCGACCCGCTTCTCCAAGGTAGTCCTTTACCGGAATTGCTTCCAGGTCCATGTTGAACCACAACCAGCCGCCCCAGGTGTCCACTTTCACCGCCGGCAAGCCAAGCTCTTCGGTGGGAATGCCGTTGTCGAACTGGCGGAACAGTTCGGCTCCTGCCGCGCGTTTGAGTGTTCCATCGTTGTTCCACTGCCAGCCGTGGAAAGGGCAAGTAAAGGTGTCGAGCACCCCGGTATCGGCCTGGCACAGCACGTTGCCCCTGTGCTGGCACAAATTGTAGAAGCCGCGAATCTCGTCGTCGTCGCCTCTGACGAAGAGGAACGACTCCTTTCCGAGTTCGTGCACGTAGAAAGCGCCGGGTTCGGAGAACTCGTCGACGCGCGCCGCCAGCTGCCAGGTTTTCGTCCACACCTTGTCCCACTCGGCCTGCATGAACTCTGGCGAGTAGTAGCGCTCGCCGTCTAGCCGATCTAGGCCGAGGTCAACGTTGCCCACCCGCGGAATAAACGCGGGTGTTGGAAACGACCTCTCGGTGCGCTCGGGCCACTCCAGCAGGTCGCGCTCGATCTTGGCCATGTCCTGTCCCTCTCAAGTTTTAGACAGTGCTTTACTTAGGCGCCGCCTTGCCGTGTTGATGCACGGATTGGATCGGCAGAAAAACAATATAGATCATTTTTTTTGAGTCAACTGACGGAATAAACTCGAAGCGGTGAGTGGCTAAGGAGTGGTTGTGTGAATGGGCATGAGCTTCGAATGGGAGTGTGTTACGACTTTCGTAACCCTCCGGACTCCGGCGTGAGCCACCGGCAGTTGTACGATGAGGTGCTGGAGCAGGTTCGCTGGTTAGATGCCATCGGAGCCGACCTGGTCTGGTTTACTGAGCATCACTTTGTGGAAGACGCTTACCTGCCGAGCTGGGTGCCAGTGGCTGGTGCCATGGCCGCGGTGACCGAACGGGTGCGCTTTGGCACCGACATCTGTCTGATGCCGTTCAATCACCCGGTACGCCTGGCGGAGGATCTGGCCGTGCTCGATAACCTCTCGGGCGGGCGCGTGGAGCTGGGCGTGGGGATGGGCTATGCGCCCCACGAGTTCCGGGGCTTCGGCCTACCGGCAAGCCGGCGTGTGTCCCTCATGAACGAGGGTATTGAGGTGCTTCAGCATTGTTTTACCGGTGAGCGATTCAGTTATCAGGGTAAGCGCTACCAATTGGAGGACGTGCAGATCACGCCCAGCTACGTCCAGGAGGGCGGACCGCCCTTGTGGATAGCGGCCATGTCAGAACCGGGTGCGCTGCGGGCTGCCGGCTACGGTACACACTTTCTTCCTCAGGGGGCGAGGGCCAAGTCGTTCGATCCATGGGTGGCGGCGGTGCGTGCTCAGGGTCGTACGCCGTCTGATCACCGCGTGGGAATCATCCGGAGCGTTCTAGTTACCGATGACAAGGAGGCAGACTGGCCCGTGGTGCGTGCGGCAGAGCGGTACCGCATGCGGCTGTATCAGCGGTTTTTTGATGAGAGCGGTGAGGGGTTTGGCGATGGCGATCCCGTACCTCAGACCTGGGTGGTGGGCGACGTAGACAGCTGCGTGGCGCAGCTGCGCACTTTCATCGCCGAGTTCGGAATAACAGATATCGTTACTATGGCCGTGCCGCCCGGGCTCCGGGCGGAGCAGATGGCGCCTAGCCTGGAACGCCTGTTTACCGAGGTGGCTCCCCGCTTGAAGTCGGTGTGATCTCACGCCACCGGGGCGAGCGGCGTATTACGACGCCCGATCGAAAGCGATATGGAAGTCGTGCATGGGTTGGAAGAACATGCTGAAGTGATGCACCGGCGTTGGCAGCGGGCGGCTCAGCTGGATGTTGTCCAGGCGGGATACCAGCAACCGGAACGCGGAGATCATTTCCTGTCGGGCCAGTAAGGCACCCACGCAGAAATGGGCGCCACTGCCGAAGGCCAGGTGGGCGCCCACGTTCTTGCGCTCCATGTCGAATTGATGAGGGCAGGCGAACTTGTCCGCATCGCGATTGGCCGGCGCGTAGCCGACCATCACCATGGAATTCTCGGGAATCAGCGTGCCTGACAGCTCCACATCCTGTGTGGTCCTGCGTGCGAGAAACTGCACCGGGCTCTCCCAGCGCAAAACCTCTTCGATGAACGGCTTGATCAGCGCATCGTTTTCGCGCAGGCGGGTAACCAGTTCCGGAAATCGCACCAGGGTCCACATGCCGTGGTCGATGGCGCTTTGGGTGGTCTCGAAGCCGCCCGTAATGAGTTGGTGCATCAGGCTCTGAAGTTCCTGCATGGTCAGCGGTTCTTCGTCGTCACCGTGTGCGTGCACCAAAGCGGACATCAGGTCGTCTTTGGGGTTTTGGCGCCGGTCCTCGAAAACCTCCGCCAGATACAGTTGCGCCTCCAGTTCCGTTTCCGCATTGGCGCGGATGTCGTCTTCGGTAGGCATTCCCGACGAGCCCACCCCCAGCATGGCGTCGGCCCAACGCTTGAAGCGCGCTACCTCATCCCGGCCCAGCCCGAGCTGCTCGGCGATGATGATGCCCGGCATTGGCATCGCAAAATCGTTGTTGAACTCGCACTCTCCGGCATCGATCCAGCTGTCGATGAGATCGTTGGATACCTGATCGATGTAGGGCGTCATCTCCCGCACGCGCTTGATGGTGAATACGCGATCCAACAGCTTGCGATAGCGACCGTGAACAGGCGGATCCGTGCGCTGCAGGGTCGAGACCGGGGCCCAGCCGCCGCCCTCCCGGATAATCTTCTGGCCGATATCCTGATCGCCTCCCGTTGCGCTCGCCGTCACAGTTGATGAGAAGATTTCATGGTTTCGGAGTACGTGTCTGAGATCTTCATACTTGGTAACGATAAAGGTGCCGGTCTCGGGGATCTGGTAGACGGGGCACTCGCGCTGGACGGATTCGAAAAATGCCCAGGGGTTGCTGTTGACATCCGGATCCACGTAGCTGAAATCGCTGGGGGATTGGCCAGCGGCTAGCGTTTCTGCGCTCATGAGTTGCTCCCTCCGCAATCGCTCCAACGTAACAGGCGTAGGTCATGTTGGCAATTTTTAGGGTCGGACGCGCTCGTTCTACTAGTTTCCCGACAGGCAGTCTACGCGACCAAACAGGTCTGCCAGGTCGCACTGAGTCTGATCTGGTAACGGCGGCCCATTGATAGCGTCCACGTTGTGCAGCAGGTGCTCAATCTTGCCGGTGCCGGTGAGCACCACTTGCACGCCGGGTTCGTGGCGGCAGAAGCGGTAGGCAAGCTCCACGACGGATGCTGCCCCGGATTGCTCGAGAATGCTTCCCAGGGGGTCTTTGAGGTCTACCGCGTCAGCGTCCACCTGTCCGGTTGCGACGGCAATCTGGATTTCTTCGACCAGCGCTTCAGGGTCGCTCAAGGCACGCCGCACGGCGAACATATCCTGAACCCCCACGTTTTGAGCCTGGGTGCGGTTGAGCACGCGTTCTCGAGCAGAAGGGTTCAGCAGATTGAATCCCACCATCACCACATCCCACACATCGCTTTGCAGCGCTTGCTGCAGCATGGCGTGCCCCGTGTCTGCAATGAACCGCTCGGTGATGCCCAGGAAGCGGATCTTGCCCTGTTGCTGCTGTGCCTGTAGCACAGGCAGCAGTTCGTTGTGGGCGTAGTCGAGTTCCGATTCCACTACGCCGTGCAGGTTGTATACGTCTACGTAGTCAGTGCGCAGTCGCGACAGGCTGTCGTCTAAGCGTTTGTGCAGCTCTGCGGGCGCAATGGGCCGCATCTCGCGCGTACCCCGATCCTGCTTCTGCACGCCGGATTTCGTGGAGATGACCACGGATTCACGCCGACCCTGCAGTGCCTCTCCCACGATCTGCTCTGTGCGGTAGGCGGCTGCGGTGTCGATGAAGTTGATACCGGCGTCCAGCGCCGCAGACACCACGGCTACACTGTCGGCCGTGCTGTTGCCGTAGGACTGCCCCAGGCGGCTGTGGCCGCCGCAGCCCAATCCGGCCACACTGACGCGAAGGCCGGTGCGGCCCAGAGTGGTGAACTGCATCGTTTAGGCGCTTTTGCGGTCCATCCGCGCCGCGATTTCTGGCGCCATGCTGCGGATGTTGCCTTCAAACTCCTCCATGAAGTTGTCGGGTACAGAGCCCGTCACGACGTCGCTTTCCACTAGGGCATGGGCCCAGGCATTCACCAGCGGATAGTCGTCGAGCACGCCGCTTTGCAGCCACTGCTCCACGATCAGAAAGCGCTGCAGAAACGGAGCGTAGGCCGCGTCTACCAGGCAAAGCTGCGGGCCGTTGAAATAGGGCCCATCGTTACCCCGCTCGTTGGCGATGGCTTCCTCGAGGCGATTGAGCCTCTGGCGCGCAGCCTTGGTGCGGTCTTCGGCGTTTTCTTTCGTTCGGCCGTAGTACAGGCCCATCAGAGCGCCCGCGAATGTGGGCACAAAGTCAGTCCAGGCCCGGTTGCGCGCGCGTTTGACCGGGTCTACCGGATGGAGCCGCGGTTCCACCGCCTCATCTAGGTACTCGGCGATAGCGTTGGACTCGAACAGGGGCTCGCCATCGACCTGGAGCACGGGCACCTTGCCGTGGGGGGAGATCTTCAGGAACCAACCCGGCTTGTCGCGCAGATTGATGTAGGTCACTTCAAAATCGACGTCTTTGGCGCGCATTACGATCACGGCGCGCTGCACCCACGGTCACGTATAGGCGCTTGTTAATTGGTACTTGGTTGTGGCTGACATGTTCTTCCTCCGACGCTCAGATCAAGACTACCCCGATGTCTCGGGACAGGCCAGGCGGCTGGTGTGGGAATTGTGGTCGGCGCGAACATGTGGCAGGTTGTGCGGTTGCGCTGAAAGAAGGACAACGCCATGACCATAGCCACGGCACAAAGGGCAGCCGAGACTCCGAATGAGACCGCCCTTGGGGACGAACGGGTGGTAATCACCTGGGCCGAATTGGACTCCACGCTCAATCGCGCCACCAATGCGCTGTTGGGGGCGGGCCTTGGCGAGGGCCAGCGTATCGCCGTTTTTGCGGAAAACGCGGCGGAAACCGTGCTGGGCCACCTCTCGGGGATTCTGGCCGGTATTTCCACGGTGCCGGTGAATTTCCACCTCACGGCCGAAGAGGTTCAGTACATTCTCGAAGATTCCCAGTCCGGCATGGTGCTGGTGGGGCCGGAAACTGCCGAGGTGGGGCTGGAGGCTGCTCGCGCTGCGGGTGTTGGCCTGGTGGTTGGTTGGCGCTGCCCGGACGATTCGGGGGTCTTGTCCTGGGAGGCTTTCCTCGAGCGCGGAGAAGATACGGACCCACCCTCAGACATGGCCCCCAAGCCGTTTCTGCATTACACGTCGGGCACCACGGGCCGCCCCAAAGGTACCGAAACCCCGCCCACCATGTTTGCCGGTGGGGCAACCGTGGCGG
>CENY01016861.1_pt1 | contig 19668 bp, 10 predicted proteins | sample 356181 | NCBI WGS metagenome assembly CENY01 (sample SAMEA2619840, study PRJEB7988) | marine metagenome | isolation source: saline water (ENVO:00002010), including
AGAATAGGTGACTCGCCGGGTTCATTCACACTAATGACTCTGGACCAAGAAACTGGAGAGATAGTGAATTCAACCGATGGTTCGATGATGATTGTACCCCCAGGGGTTCACGCGCTGAGAGTCGAGAGGGAGCAAGGTATGGGGCTAGAAGTAGAAGGTTCTGAGGGATATCAATTCTCTTTGCCCTATAACGGACCATATGTTCCCGAAGAAGGTGAGTTTGTTGATCTCTCACATAGAGCCCGTGGATTCTACATGCTTGCAGGAATTCTACTACTCACCCCTCTAGCAATGGTGATCTGGTGGAATCGTGATGCGATTTTCAGGGGTGCACCTCTGGCAGCAGACATCCAAGAGCATGAGAGGAGGAGGTTACGAGGTCTCAGGGAGAGGTTGTCTGCAGCTCTTGTCTCAAGCGAGGTTGACCAAGCCGAGATTGAGCATTCCCTTAGGCAACTGGGCGACAGCCCATGGAAGGCCGTAGTAGAGGACTGGGGTGCGCCGGTAATCAGGCACTTGACTGAGCAAGTTGAGATATGTGTTTGGAAAGTTAATGAGTCTGCATCTGACTTACTAATCGGAATGAGGATTGAGAGTATTCCTTGGGAGTTGGCTGCAATCAGAGTCCATGCACCCGAGGGTTCGGAAGTTGTTATCTCATCGGTCTCGCCTAGCAAGATGCACCAAGATGGTGAAATCTTCCTCGATACTTTGCCTGCAGGCAGTAAGACATTTGTCGGAGTTAAGTTGGAGGGAGAACCTACTACGATAGGATTTCATCTATCCGGTCTTGTCGGCGGCCACCCACTGGCCGCAGTTCCGAACAAGGCATTGGACTGGTAGAGTGTTATCTTCGGCGCCTTCTCTGGGCCTCATCTCTAATAGAATCCTCTAGCGAATCGAAATCAGTACCAATCTCATCCTTGAGAGAATCTAGAGATTTCCTAAGAGAACGGGAGATTTTCTTGGGCATATCTAATTTCAACAACACAGTAACTGAACCTCTTCCTCTTCTACCTGGAAGTCCCCGACTTGGGAGGTTAATTGTGTCTCCAGGATTAGAACCCGCTGGAACCTTGATTCTGAGTTCAGAGCCGTCCAGATGAGGGATGATGACTTGCGTCCCCAGTGCTAATTCCACAAATCCCAATGGAAGGGCCATTAGGAGGTCTGAGCCGTCTCTCTCAAACCAAGGATGCTCATGTACCTCAATCTGGATGTATAAGTCCCCACTTTCCCCTCTACTCCCTCGGGGTGCCTCTCCGTGCCCCCTCATCCTCAACCTAGTGCCAGATGAAATTCCAGGAGGAATGGTAAATGTGACTTGTTTGGTTCTCCTAGATCTGCCCTCTCCACTGCAAGTTCCGCAGGGGTCGCTGACAATGCGCCCATCTCCCCTGCAAGTGGAACAATCTGAAACCACTTGCTTTGTGAAGAAACCGGCCTTCTCGATTCTCTGAATACGCCCTCTTCCATCACAAGTAGGACACTCCCTGACACCTTCTGGAGTAGGAGATCCGGAGCCGTTGCACTCTTCACAGGTCTTTAGCGCCTCAATTTCTATTGATTCTTCAGCTCCATCGAAAACCGTTTGGAAAGGGACTTCGTGATTTACTAAAAGGTCTGTACCCCGACTTCTTCGACGAGGTCTTCCGCCACTAAATATCTGGCTGAAAATACTCTCAATTCCCCCTCCGAAGAGATCATCAATGCTGATATTTACTCCTTGAAACCCACCGGGCCCAAAGGGAGATCCTCCGGGTTGATCGTGGCCGAACATGTCGTACTTCTTGCGCTCGTCTGGGTTGGAAAGAACAGCATAGGCCTCTTGCACTTCCTTGAACTTCGTCTCGGCCTCTGCATCATCGGGATTCTTGTCGGGGTGAAATCTGCGTGCTAGCGATCTAAAAGAACGCTTAATCTCTGAGTCGGTTGCATCCTTGGAGACTTCGAGAACTTCGTAGTAATCTCTCTTTCCGGACATGGTCGACGATGGGGGCTCCTACTCGACTGTTTTCAACCTCACCTATGACATTAGGTCGCCGCATGAAGTACAGTATGCCGTTCCAGAGTTATTCAGTGCACCACAAGATGGACATGATGAGACTGAGCGGGCCAGACTTGAATCGGCAGGACTAGCCCACATATCGGAAGATTTGTTTGACTTCTTCGGAGTTTTTGCTGCCTTTCGCTCCATCCTCCTCTTGGCTGATTCATCTATACTGCCACTGACCCATGAAGAGAATCTGCTAATCATTCCAGGACCTTTTGGCTTTGTAATCGCCTGCTCGTCTACAATGGTGCTAATTCCTTGATTACGAGGCTCTGGATTCTCCTCATCGTGAATCTCCTCTTCCTTTCTTTCTTGGTTTAATGAGCCTATTTTTCCTTTCTCCAAAGCCTTTACTCGCAATGCAGAGCGTCCCTTTTTCGTAGCCTTAGCTCTTGTTTCCAACTTCTCTATGGCTGAGTCTCCCTTCTCCCATAGTCCCTTGTCTTCTCTTGAGTATGTACGAGATAGCTTGCGGATTGCTTGGGATCTGTGATACTCGTGGTCCTCAACCTTACGAAACCTAAGGAACATGATCAATCCAATGACTAGTGCGACGCCGTGCATGGAGTACATCAGAACCGAGTCTTCAGAGAGTACCTCTTCTAAGGCGGCTGAAGAGAGCCTTAGAGCAACAAGACATAGGTTAGGGGCCAGAAGAAGAGCCGCAGCTAGAACTGGAGAACGTTCTGACACGGTCGTTTGTCTTGCATCGTGTCTTTGAACCATTCGTGCCCTTGGGAGACATGCCGCAGCGCTCATGAGTACCGAGTTAATGGGGGTGCTATGGCGGACATCGGAGTCTCGACTGTGATTAGGGCTCACGAGGACTTTGTCAAGGTCGTCAAATCGGTGCAAGTTATGTTCCCAGATTGGGAGCCAGGGGTAACGCTTGACCACTCAGAATTCCCGCAAAATCGAGATGAGATGATCCTTCAAGGGGAATCCGAATCTCTAGATACATTATTCGATTCAGCCCGAGACCAAAGAATACTCGATACGGCTCTAGATGCAATGTCATTGGGACTTAATGGAGATTTTACTGAATTCTCAATTTCTCGTCAGGCTTCAATTGTAGGCAAACTATCCTTTGTGCTTGAAAGGAGGAATATGGGGGGAGAAATCGTAGTCCGTGTTCATAGAGAAGGTTTGGCAGAATGGCTAGAGAGGTCAACTTGGCACCCTGGCCGAGACTCGATTCCCAGAAGTATTGGAGATGGACTGAGTATGTCGGAGCAAGGAGAGCCTACGGAATGGTTCGACAAGAAAGGCAATCCCACAATGAATGATGATTAGTTTGGAATTCCTTCCAGAGACCATCTGGAAATTATTGGCAAATCGGCAGGTAGCCATTTTACATCCATTAGTTCATCCCTTGAAAGCCATCTAGATTCATCGTGTTCATTCAGAATGATTTCTTTTTCATCTACAATTCCACAATTCCAGATTTGCAATTTTACTGTTCGATCATCATATTCGAAAGTCGTTGATTCAATCAATTTTCTCGGATTAGCGGTAATACCGATTTCCTCCTTAAGTTCCCTTACTAGGGCGTCTGATGCTGTCTCACCTTGATCCATCTTCCCTCCCGGGAATTCCCACCATCCAGCCCAAGCATCTTGAGCGGGGCGTTTACAAGCCAGAATCCTGCCTTTATTATCGAATAGCAAGCCAGCTACAACATCGTAAGTCGGCCGAGTTACAATAGTAGAAGCGATCTGAATTACTTTGTCTACTTGTTTTTCAACCGGAATTTTTCCTTCCGGCGGGAGATGTATGAAAACTACCGGGGTGTTTGACAAACCAATCTGATTGAGGGCGTTCAGAGTTCTGAAATATGTTTCATTACAGACGAAGGTTCCCGCATCATTGCTCCAATAAACCAACTCATCATGCTCAAACTCCTCGTCTAGGATATGGATTGGAGCTGTAGTCTCAAGACTGCTTGGCGCACCTATCACAACTTGTTCAGAATCCAACAATCTTCCTGAATTATCAGGTTCCTTCATAGAAATCAAATTGCTGGCGAACCTCTCCAAGTTTATCTTCTCTCTTTTCACGGCAAGTCCTAGATGAATGATTCCGGAGAATCTTGCACCATCGAGAATTCTATTTGCAATAATGGATGATCCTATCTCATCAACTGTTAGCAATTGGGTTTCGACTTCAATTCCATAAACACTGGATTCACTAATTCGACTCAAAACCTCTTGTGAGACATTCTTCCGATTATTGGAGAATGGAGGGAAGCCAGTAATCAGTAACCTATCCCGAACCACGGCACTCTGAGGGGGAGTACATTGTTCGGCTTTTCTATGCACAGCCTGGCGTCAGGTTGATGCGTCTATCACCAAAGGGGTGTTCGATGGCAGAGGAGTATGTCGTCAGTGTAGCCACTGAGGAAGAACCTGTTTCGGGTAGCTCTATTGGTGCATTGGGGGTGATTTGGTACGAGCTAAGTGGAGGAATCGGGCCTTGGGGGGCCCTGAGGCCACTAGTTGCTCTGGTGCTTTCATTGGTTCCATTTCTATTCATTGGCCAGCACTTTAATGGCCAACATCGTAAGGCATTCGGATGTTTTCTGATTCAACTTCCCCTCATTCTTTCTGTCGTAATGTGGCCGGTACTTTTCATATGGTCGATAGGAGATGCTTGGTGGGTTTCAAGCCGAATAGTAGCCAAGGCCGAAAATGAGAGTTAGAATCCGTCTGGGAATTCCATCGGACTGAATAGGTGGCCCGGTGAGCCGGCTTGAGAAAGTTGGATTCGAGCCAACTGCTCCCACTCCCTAAGTAAAGTAATGACAGGAACGAAGGGCAGACGGGTCTCATTCATGATACTTCGAATTAGTGTGTCTAAGATATCCATCCTATCTTCATCTAGGCTACCAAGCAATCTATCGAGAGGGAATGATTCGATTGTAGGTGCATCTGGGTTGGCCTCAATTGGCCATGCCTCGACTAGGTTTTGAGGCAACGACTCTCCTTCTTTTTCTGCAGCCTCTAGAAGTGAATCTAGGATAATTCGGATATACTTCGAGAGAACTAGAGATACTTCGATTACGGGCATATTGAATTGGTTTACGAAACTCACCATATTCTCCTGCAGGAACAACAGCCTCTCCTCTACCGATTGTTCTGGAGAAGGTACCCTATCCCCTTCCATACATGAGCGTGAGAGTCGTGGCTCAAGAACTCAACTAGTGGTGCGATCATCATATCTTATTGGAGATCCGCTATTCCCTCTAACTCCGTCTAGCAGATCGTCTTCGATTTCAAAGAAATCGTTTAGCCAATCTCCGTCTGTATCCCAGTTTGTTGGATCTGTCCCATCAGCGACTTGGTCGCCGTCGACGTCGATCATCCACCACCCATAGACATACTCGCCTAGACCTGTGTTGGGGAGGTGGTATTGATCTCCTGCGAATCGCTGATACTCATCCGTCCAAGCACCGTTGACCAATACTTCATCGTTGCTTACGTCAACACTTTCGTAATCGGGATCATTATCGTCTATAATCAGAGCATACAGCATGTCTGCATCGTTTACTCTGTACATACGGAAGTAATTCGTGCCCAGAGCTGCGCTTCCTGAGCATGTCCCCAAAAGTGATTCACGTAACTGCCACCATTCTTGCACGATATCTCCCGAACAATCGAACAAACCTGCATTGCGTACTAGGGAGGGCGAAGCTAGTGAAGCATTTACAATTCCATAGTATTCCTGGAAATTATTGTACGGGATATAGATGCAACTGCCGCTAGAACAATCCCATGCGCCGTCATTATCTGCATCTTGGCCGGAATCAGAAGAATCAGTAGCGTCGTGAGTAAACCATGTCCAAGCTAGTTCAGGTCTAGCAATGCTGTTTCCAGAAATATTCACTGGCTTCCAGTTCGTTGCAGTTATCTGCTCCCATACTACTGATATTTTGAGATATGTCGACCAGTTATCATTAACCTCATTCCAACCCCGGTAATACTCGTAAAAGTCTGGCATCATGTCGCCATCTGTATCATTATCAAGTGGATTGGTTCCATACTTGAACACCTCTCTGCCATCAGAGAGATTGGTGTCTTGCACATAGTCAATGACTATCCCATTCTGCAGAATCGGTTTCATTACCATTGAGTCGTCATCGGAGTCTGAATCGAGAGGATGGGTTCCATTATCATACTCCATTAGATTACTGAAATACAGGCCTAAAAAGCCCTGAGAAATCTGCTGCTCTATGGGGGCAGGGGTAAATTCCCTATTCTCCCATTTGCCTTGCTCAGCAGGTATGTCTGTCCAAGATCTATCATACCAACCATCGGCATCTGGGTCGTATTCAGTATCCAGTGGATTTATTGGGTTCATGGACCAACGATAGGAATTGACAGGTAGGAATTCTCCGTAGATAGAATAGCAGAATTCCCAACCATCGGGCATCCCATCTCTATCCGAGTCCTCGTCGGTTGGATCGCTTACTCCTGCGATGCTGTAGTTGAATGTATCAGGATCTATTTGATTGATCAATCCAGCTCGTTCTGAAGAAACTAGGCTCTTTGTAGAAAATTGGACATACAGTTGTGCGAATGCGGCTTCATAAGACAATCCATTCTCATCCATCTGCGCATTCACCGCATCGGCCCCGTAGGAGACTAATCCTGTCCCATTTGGTATCGTATCTACAGCTGAACGCTTTCCGTAGATTCTCGCATCATATTCCGCTAGATTGTCAAACGACTCTGAATCTGAAATATAACCATCCCCGTTACAATCGAAAGAATCACCGTCGGAATCCACGTGCACATCGCTGTCGGTTAACGGATTCATTTCCCATCCGTTTTGCTCAAGATTCCATTCTGTGAACCAGTACTCATAACCATCACTCATTCCATCTCTATCGGTATCTTCGGAGTTTGGATCAGAGGCACCCAGTAAGGCGGAGACGACGGGTTGAGGTGCGCCCCCGTCTTGCCAATCTTGGAATTGATCGATTGCTAGCTCGGCCCTTCCTTCCTTGTTGAATAGAATTCTGAATACTCTATTTACAGCCTCTTCTGGATCTATCATCTCTGCTTCTTCCCACATCCTAGGTGCATCCGGTGGAGAGAGGCCGCCATTAGCGGGATTGTTTAGAGTTAGATTGAGTTCCACTAAGTCGGTCAAACCGTCACGATCTGAGTCATAATTGCCGTCTCCAGCAACTAAGGGGTTCAATGTCCAAACTTCATTGGTAGAATTCCATCTAGTGAAAATAAGTTCAACACCATCCAATAGTCCATCATTGTCTGTATCGGGATTGTTTGGGTCGGCTGTTCTACCAGTCTTATTCTCCTGCTCTTCGGTGAGGAATGAACCGAAAGATTTCGAAGACTGAGCAGAAAGCCAAGGCGATGCTAACAGTTCACCTCCTATGCTAAGGAGATAGAATTGAGGCACTGTAATTAGTCCATCCGTCTCACTGAAGTTCGACTCGATGACGTTATACTCCTCCCAATTGTTCATCCCATCTCCATCTGGATCTCCAATTCTGTCCCTCTCATCGACTGGATTCAAAGTCCAACCCTGGTCGAATAGACTCCATCGAGCGAAATAAAACTCCCAACCATCGGGCATTCCATCCCTATCTGAATCAGAAGATAATGGATTGGCCGAGCCGACATCCATTGGAGTAGTGCCATTCACCAGGCTTCTGTATGCTGGACTAGTTCTGTCTCCAAACGAATCATCAGCGAAATCAAACCATGTATCATTCCAAAGAGAAGTTGTGAAGTTTTCAGGGTATTCTTCTCCAGTTGAGGTCTGATCTCCATACAGAATGCTAGACTTCAGATGATACTCCAGCCAATTTACCAGACTCTCATCGAGACTTAAATTTCCATCTCGGTCGATATCATATCCGTCACCATCTGGATTGTTGAGATAGTCCGACCCATTGAGAGGGTTGATTCCAGCGTTATCCTTGTTCCATGAACAAGCATATCGGGCCTCCCAGCCATCCGGTAGCGAGTCTCCATCAGAGTCGACATTATTCGGATCAGTCGCAGTCCAGTTTAATGCAGCCTGTGAGGTCTCTCCATGAGTTGGCAAACCTTCTCGCAAAACCGTCTCAAGAAGATTCGACCATGTATATTCGCAAAGGTTGCTCAGGCCATCGCCATCTGCATCTTCAAACTTATCAGATGGATCTCGAGGGTCTAGGGTCCAGAGATTTCCGCCATTATATACGTCTCCAATCCACCTGCGATGCTCCATCTCCCAACCATCTGGCATGCCATCACCATCGGTGTCTGGATTGGTAGGGTCGGTGGGCCCATCAGTACCTCCGCCAGCCCCAGAACCTAACCATCCCTCAAGATGAACCAGTTCGGCTATATCTCCAGTTTCTTCATCACAAAGATACTCATCATTGAGGTAGTGGCAATCGAAGTTAGTGGAGTCAGCGAACCAGCCCCAGTACTCTTCTCCATCGGTTAGGCCGTCTCCATCGGTGTCCATTTCTCTAGGATCGCTTCCATTGAAGCCGCCCTCAGACATTGAAACGAATCTATATTCATTGAGATTAGTCCAGTCTCTATTCAAGATGAAGCCATCAGCAGTTGAATAGTGGACTCCGTCGGCATCGGCATCGCGGTCGCGGTCATATGGATCGGTTGGATCCAAGCCATAGATGAACTCCCAACCATCTGGCATGCCATCTAGATCGGAATCAACCGAAGTGGGATCAATTGGCATAATATTCATGAATTTACCGGGAGATATTCCAGCGTAAAGCCAGACGCTTGAACCGACCTCCAGTGAAGTAAGTGATGTTGTCAGGCCCGGAATCCTGGTCTGGTTTAGGCATTGACCCACGATGCCGTTGAAACCTCCTTCCAAGCACCAGGTCCCATCTCTAGAGCCTAGGTAAATCATGTCGTCCATAGGCAGGATTGAATGGATATCATTAGCGCCTTCGGACCAACGTTCTAGGTTGTACATATTCTCAGTGACGAAAGCAGAATGGGGCAGTTGAACCAATAACTGCAGGTTTAGCAAATGGAGTCCGCCCGCAGTACCGACCCAAACTCCCGTAACTTCTTCCACTTGCCCCGTAGGATCCAGAGGTCCTGCCTTGACGAGAGAGTTCACAATGGCCGACTTTGAAATGTTTAGTAGATCTGCCCGCTGGACATATTGTTCTGCATTTTCGCGGTCAAAAACCCACCATGGATTACCAATTGAAGTGGAGCCGTCGGTGGTATTCCATGCAATCAAACCTGCATCAGTTCCCACGAGTAATAGTGGGCCTCTGCCAAACATGGGGACATGCGTAGCATCTCTGACCTCAGCATCGGCATTAGACAGAATATCGCCCATAGCCTCGTTAAGCACGGGAGTTGAAAGTTCAGGCCCATCGTCACCCGAACTGATTGTTAAGGTCCATGCAGTTGAATTACCAAAGATTATCAAATCGATATCTCCACTTCCAGTATCAAGTTCTACGATTTCATCAATAGGACCTATGTCGGAGTTGGATAGAGTCTCCATATTGGGAATTCCATCGTCAAGTGAGACAGAATGTACTCCTAGATTAGTCCCGATAAGAATGTAGTCGGACTCTCCCGATGACCATCTTTTCATTGTGTACATCTCTATGCCGGATGGTAATTCGTGCAGTACAGAGCTGCCATCAAACGGATCTATTACAGTAATTCCATATCTAGAACCAATCAGTAATCTATCTCTGGGCTGATCTGGGATCACTGAGTGAACAGAACCGTCGACCAGTCCAGGCGTGGTGCCCTGATCATAAGTTGAATAAACAGATTCATCAGAGGTAATCTCAGTACCCCTTAGTCCGGGAGTAACCCAAGCACCATCGTCGTAATGAATAGAATATTCCTCATAATTACTGAAAGCTTCGCCCCAATGAACCGTCGCGATTGAGATGTCGGGCACGATGAATCCGTCTCGGTCTAGGTCCCATCCATCTAGGTCATTATCCTCAATAGCATCACTCGAATTTCGAGGATCGAGTCCATAGTAGACCTCCCAACCATCTGGGATTCCATCTCCAGGGACTGCTAGTCCAACGGCGATTATCTCCGACCATGCATAGTAATCTGAATCAGGTTCAGTGGGGTCGCTTCCAAGCCACCCATTATCTCCAGTAGCCCTCTCTACTGTTTGCTGGCAAGAATCCGGAGATAGTCCAGGGATTTGCCCCGCGCACCAGAGGCCATCTCGCTCTGTAATCCAGTCATCAGGCGTACCGAAAAGATACTCCTCAGAATTAGTATACCTCTCTCCAATATCGATGAATCCATCCCGATTGACATCAAAACCGTCACCACAACCGAAAGTAAAATCTTCACAACTATCGATATCCTCCGATGAATCAGAAGGATCTAGGGGGTCGAACCATAGGCATTGCCAAGCATTGGTAGCATTCTGATACCCTAGACCTCCTTCAGTACACATGTGAATTTCATACCCATCAGGAAGACCATCTCCATCCGTGTCTGAGACTCTTGGGTCGAGATACTCTCTCAATCCAGATTCGGTGAATTGTGGGGGCTTTCCTGTTAACGAGAGTCGATCAAAACACGTGTCTAGAGTATACGGCCAGCAGAACTCGAGCAAAGCACTGGCACCATCACGGTCATGATCGGACATATTATCGGTTGAATTCATTGGATCTAATCCCTTCACCGAGATGATTCCAGAGGCAGTCTCAATGAATCTGGTATCTCCAAAAATAGACTCATGTAGGTCCGGAATTTTGTCGTTGTCCTCATCTGTGACTGGTGGCCCACCACGATCTGCTGTAATTGGGTCCGTAGATGAAACAGAAGATTGAGGGCGAGTCTGCGAAACAAAGGCCATGCTACCTAGAATAAGGAGAGTGATTAGCAGGGCTGTCTGCTTGCGGCGCATGGTTCCACCTGACTGTTGTTTCAGCGCCGTTGGATGACTTATCATGGTGATGGAGCGTCGTTCGGACACGCGCACGTGCGCGTAGGGTGATGGCGCGGCCGTCGTAGGTCGAAAATTGGACTTATGGCGTAATTGCAATGGATTGTTTCAAGGAAGGTCCAGCGTCGCCTCATACGCCATGGGAATGGAGATTATTCATTTGGGCTCTGGGAGTTCTGGAAACTCCACTCTTCTCAGGTCGGATGAAACTAGTGTTCTAATTGATTGCGGGTTCTCTCTCAAACAAATGGAGTCCCGATTAAGAATGGCTGGTGTTGAGCCGACTTCAATCGATGGAGTGCTGGTTACGCATCATCACTCTGACCATTCTAAGACTGCACTCAGAGCATCTAAGAATTGGGATGCAGTACTTTACTCGAATCTTGAGACAGCGACAAGAATGGGTTGGGAACCAATCGTTGAATGCAGGACATTCGGGGCATTGGAAAGAATAGTAGTCAGTGATGAAATTAGTCTATTGCCCATCCCAGTTCCTCATGATGATGCAGATAATGTTGCTGTGATCGCGAGCAATGGAGATGGTCGCAGAGCTGCTGTTGTGACAGACCTAGGCGAGTTAACTGCTGACTTGATGCGGCACCTCTCAGGATGCAGCCATATCTCAATTGAAGCGAATTATGACCATGATAGGTTGATGAGTGGACCATATCCTGAGGTACTCAAGCGCCGAATTTCAGGCAGAGGGGGTCACTTGTCTAATGCCCAAACTGGAGACGCTCTTTCAGAGATAGTAAATAATAATCTGGAAAGTGTGGTATTATGTCACCTTTCAGAGCGCAATAACGCCCCTCATCTCGCTGAGAGTGAAGTGTTGATGTCGATGGAAGAGAGGTTTTCAGGAAGCATAGGAATTTCGCTACAGAGTGGGCCCGAATTCAGTAATTGGCTGGGCCAATCGGAGCCGGAGAGAATTTCTAGCCTCTAATGGCCCATGACTGCTCTGTGTACGGAATTCTGAACTTCCCTCATCCTATCGACGGCTCCCAATTCTCTGAACACAGATAGTGATCTTTGAAGATAATCCATTTTCTGGGAACGATCGCTCTCGACTTCTCCTAATCTAGCAAGAATCTCACCTTGTAGCATTCTGAAGTCATTCGCCTCCGCTAGAACAAGGGCATCCATATATTGCTCAGAGGACTCTTCTTTACGTCCAGCGTCATTCAGAACCTGTCCGAGGAGCATAGAGACCTCGACCGCACTATGAGGGTCGGTTTGGTCAGACAGAATATCTAGTGCCCCAGAGTAATATTGCATAGCCAATTCATTCTCATTAACCCGTGCATAGTACCTACCTAATATTGCCATGGCTCTAGCGTGAGAGATATCAGAATCGTTATCTTCTGTTTCTTCGAATGCTCGGATAGCGTGTTCTCTCGCCCTATCCAATTCTCCCATTTCGAGATATGCTGCGGCCATCCTGATTCGGGCTTCACACAACTCGGGATGATCCTCAGAATCCAAAAGTTTCTCAACATTGGAATAGACCTCCAAGGCGTGTCTAGTGTCTCGCCTACGCCTGAATATATACCCCATGTTATTGTAAGAGCGAGCGGCGCCGACAGAGTCTCTTAGCTTGATTTGGATCTCCAGTGCCTTTCGGTGCATCTCTAGTGCATCATCTATGGCTCCTCGCTTGACTGCTATGTCTGCTCGGGCCGAAAGCAGGCGGGAAAGTTCCTCTGCCATGCTATTTTTGCGGGCATTTGGTATCGCAGCATCATATTCAGCCTCGGCCTCATCCCATCGGCCCTGTATTGACAGAATATCTCCTCTTAACTCTCTGACAATACACCAGCTCTTTGCATCGAATCCTTCCCTCTCCAGAGATCTTAGAATTCCGAGTAATTCGGTATGCCCTGCTTTGACAAGACCATGCCCTTCGGAAGACAATACTTCGGCTAAATCGTCTGTACTGCCGGATTCGTTTAGGTGGTGGATGTACTCTATGCGGTCTGCTGCAATATCTTTCCTAGTTCTGTACCACTCTTTCGCGTTGTTGTGTAATTCTTGACGTAGTGATTCATCCATAGAGCGAGTAAGAAATTCTCGAACAAGGTCGTGGACATCGTAATGGTCACTATCGGCTTGCCTCGCAAGGCCTTTCTCAACTAAACTATCGAGAAGTTCAGTATCGGCGTCAAGTGCACTGATTGACTCTAGTGGCATCGGCTCTCTGAATACGGCAATGGCCCCCAGCAACCTCTTCTCAGGGCCCGATAGTCGGCTGAATATTTCTTGTTCTACGAATGCCTCAAGTGTAGCGTGAAATGTTTCTCCCACGTTGCCCCTATTAATCAATTCAAGAACAAGAGGGTGACCTCTTGAGAGAGTATAGATGTGCAGGAACTGTGTCATGTCAATATTAGGCATGGTCGTTAGTATCTGTCTGCTTGAGTCCTGATCAAGACCTTCGAGAGGCATTACTAGGGTTACAATACGACCCGATGAATCTGCCTCGGGAACAACCATTCTGAATGATCTTGAGAACAGTACAAGGCCTACATCTTCCAACTCAGGAATTCTGATTGTCAAGGATCTAAGTGCGGAAATCAGAGTCTCGTCGCCAACCTTGTGCAGATCATCAACAACGATTAGCGCAGGAGTATCTTGTAGCCCTTCCATTATCAGATTCACTGCCATTGTTGCTTGAGGTACTGGAGTGGCGGCCAAATAGTCTGAAAGATCGTTGTATCCCATCGCAGATAACCATTCAGAAGTTGCCTCAAAGAATGCCCTAGAGCCTTCCCAATCTTGGCAGCGATGATATAGCAAGTTTCTCCTATGTGTAAATCTCTCAAGCAGTTTTCCTGCCAGAGAGGTCTTACCTATTCCAGCTATTCCTGGAATCAGGATTGAACTAGAGTGGTCTTCAAGGAGATTAACCATGCTATCCAATTCGTCGTCTCTTCCGAAGAATCTTCTAGTTCTGGGCAAGTCATTTAGTGAATTCACCAACTGCTTCTCGATGTGTTTCGATAGGTCTCTTTCAATTAGTTCAGCAGACAGTGTGGAAAGATCAACTGTCCCCGTTTCGTCAATATATCGCAGAAAGTCAACGTGCCTGAGGGGTAAGTCAGTCGATTCTAAGGCATGCCCTAACTCCATCGTTTCAGATCTACCATCAGGATGGATCAATCTGATTGTCTGAGTGCTGACCTTGGTCCAGATATCATCGGCAACATTTGCACCTTCTTCTGTAAGAAAGTATGCCTTGCGCTTACGAGAAACTCCTGAGACATGTGCCTGCCTCTCAATCAAGTGTCCCTGCTCCCTCATTCCAGCAATAGCACGGGGTACATTTGAGCGTGCTATTGCGACAGCATTGGCTATTCCCATCTGAGAAAGAGCAAACGGGACTTCGACTTTATCGGCATGATCGACGTAGTCCCTCAGGTGCAGTAAGATGCGTTCCTGAACCCCCGGGCGGGGAACAGCCATGCTTGTCATATTGGTTGAGCGTAATCATCTACACAAGAAGTTTCGTGAGATGCGAGCCTGACATGAATCATGACTGAGGATGATCTGGATCGGGCACCCACTCTTGGTTATCAGGATCCCACAACCACCCAGGATGATCGTCATGCTTCTGGAGTCTAGATGTGTTTTCATCCTCTTCGTCGGCAACTATATCCTTGGCCCACGCGTAAGTATCTTCTTCCTCATCCGCATCTTGATTGGCTTCGGTTGTACCCTCAATTAGTTCGTCTTCATCGACCTCGAACTCAACGAAGAAGTATACTAGGCCCCCAAGCAATGCTAGAGTAACTATTGCAATAAGAGCGATGGAACCGAGGCCCATTCCTCCTCCGCCGGAACCAGAGACGGTGATTTTCGTTCCATCAAAATCTTGTCCGGCGTACTTGAACAAGGGTGTGGCAGTTCCATCTATTCTGGAAGCAGGTACTCCGAGAGACCAAATTGAATCTTCACCAACTACGGTATTATTCACATTGTTTCCATCTATGGTAACTGTGACTGTTTTTCCGGGCAAACCTATCCCCGTAAAGACTGCAATTTCATCATCTCCGATGGTAGAATCTTCAGGCGGAGATATGGAGAATTGGATTCCCTGAACAGTTAGAGTTACTGGATTGGAATTTATCTTGGAACCAAAGGTATCCGTAGCTACGAATACTACGTTCTCTAGTGTCCACGTAGACATGTCAGTATCATAGAAGAACATGGTAACTGGATTGTAAATAGCCATACCGTCAGTTCCGACATTTACTACGATTCCATGATGGTCGTCTTCATCTGAGTCATCATTATCGTAAACTGAGAGAATTAGTTCTTGCCCGGGATCAACATCGTCGAAGAACTGTAGTAAATCAATTTCTGCCTTGGTACACCTATCCTGCGACTGTGAGTTAGTTTCGCAGTAAAGAATAATCTCATCGGGCCAAAGAGTTGCATCAAATGTGGGTTGTGAATTTCCGGCATCTGGGGGATTATCTGCTATGATAGTTGCCTCTGCCCAATCGCTGTAATCGTAACCATCGTAAGATCTGAATCTTACAAGATATTGTCGGTCATGCATCAATACTGTAGAATCCCACTCTAAACTCCAGGCGCCGTTGGGCGCGAAATCAGAGACGGAGTCAGAAATCACAACTAGGAAATTATTGGCTACGTCCTGAATCTCAAAATCCACCCTCGATACCGAGCCGTCATTATCCCTAGCGACTCCTTCGAAAATGGTCTCAGTAGAGACCGAAAGTCTCTGTCCGTCATACGGAGTAATCACACTGATGAATGGTGCACTGTTCGAATTGTCAATTGTTAGCGAGAGTTCAGTAGGGACACATTCGTCAATGAAACCTTGGCAGAAGTCACTATCGGAAGCCCAAATTGAGAATGTGTAAGTTGCGACCTCTCTGGGTAAACCGCTGAAGTCCCAAGTCCATGACCACTCGGCACCTCCCTCGGCAGGAGTGGTGACATCAAAATTGGGACCTTGGATATGGAAATATATGTCTTGTAGATCCTTGCTACATTCGACGGGGCAGCCATAATGATCGAATGCTGTACCTTCGAAGGTTATGCTTCCCTCAGAATGAGTCGAAGAGGGACTGGGAGAATTGACGGTAACTGTTGGGGCTTGCACGTTTAATTTCACAGTTCGGTAAATTATGGGGCTGTAGTCTATTCCATCAAATGCTCGAATCTCAAACACATAATCTCCTTCCTCGCGATTAGTCATGTCAATCTCATAGTACCAAGAACTGAATGGTCGATTGGTCTTGGTGACTTGGCCTTCAGCCATTCCGCTAGCGTCAATAGCTAGGCCTGCGCTAGACCATTGGCTGGAAAATGGATCCTTAATCTGAACTTCGTGAACATAGCCGCCCTGATCCCACTGGGCCAACTCATCAGTCGCATAAACCCCGGCTAGATTCCCATCATGCGCACTCCCAGTCAAGTTGACTACCTTGCGGAAAGAATGGCCATCTGATTGAGTTACATATACCGTAGGGGCTTGATTGGCCAAATTAATGGTATCTTGCATAGTAGAATCTGTGAGGGTGAAGTTACTTCTCGCGTAACCAGATCCGAATTTGTATGCAGTGTAATAGTAGCGTGAAAGTTCTCTTGTCCCTGCCAAGTAGTCGCAATCGTCATCGTCAGTATCGATAGTAAGATCTCCGTCATTATCTATGCCGTCACTACATGAATCCTCATACTGATCGTCAGCAAATCCATCTGGATTATCGCCTCCCCCTAATCCCCTGAAATCAAGGTGGAAATCAGAAGGTAGTGCAAACCAGGGAGTGTATCCATCATCCTCGGTATATATGGAGTACAAATCGTTGCCTAGAGCATCTTCAATCAGGACATTTGCATCAACCACTCTCTCTCCATTAACAAGAGTCTGGAAGCGTACCATTTCGGCCCTTCTCACCTGGACAGCATAAGGAGTCGGCTGGGTCTCGATGTGAATCTTTGTCCTATCTAGATTAGACAGATTTGCGAATGTGAATGTAGTAGAGTTATTGTCCATGGCAGAAGAAATACCCATTCCGTCACCTACGGAAAGAGGGAAACCAATTGGAGTGAAATCCGGGCAGTTTGGGCACTCCTTGACGGAAGTAGGAACAATTGAGGTTTGGAATTGATTCGCAGGCCAGGCCTCTTGATCGGACCAAACTAACTGAACAGGGTATAGCCCAGGAGGAGGGGATGGGATATACTCAGACTGAACCGTTACTGAGCTCTTCGTTACGTTGTAAGTTACGCCTACGCCATTCCATGTGTTGTGGGAGAAAAACGCGAGAGAGCCGTATTGTTGAGAGCCGGCGTAGCCATCGTCATAATGCTTCATTACGACCCCTGTACCGGGAACATTGAATGTGTTCCTCTGAATATTCAGAAGAGCGCCGACGGCTCTGATTCCGTCTGCTTCTCCTGCAGCATTTATTGTGTTGTCATACATAGAGACTCCAGTTCTGTATGCATGCACGACTGGGCAAGGGAAATCACCGTCCCAATCATCATATCTTGTTTGCCCACAAGTCTCAGTCCCATCAGTCGATATGGTGTTGTTTGCCAATAGTATCCTAGCGGCTACTGGTGCTGGAGCGCTGCTACCATATTCTCCAGCCCTAATCGGCTCTCTAGCCACATCATGGATTGAGTTATTCTCAGCAATCACATCGAACGAGCCCAGCAGCCAAAGGCCATTCCAGCCTCCTACGGGTCCAATGTCGTTGTTCAGAATCTTGACTTCTGAGGATTCGATGGCAATGCCTGAAGATTCGGCCGCTCCTTCCAATTCATTAGCGACAATGTTTGCGAGGCCGCCTTGGAAAACTGTGATTGGGGCACCATCACCTGTGGTAATCTCATTGTTGAGGATATTGATTTCATAATCCGTGTAGCCAACCGCCTTCCGGCTATTAATGTCAATTCCATTACAATTCACTGTAAATTCAGAGTTTGAAATTATGCCTGCAGAATTTCGTAAACTGATTCCGTAATCACCGACATCAACGTTAGCATCCGAGATATCGATGAATGTGTCTTGGGCCCATACTGCTGGCCTAGCAGGTGCATTCTGACCGCATCCGACATCCGTCCCAACTAGAGTAGGGGATTCCAAAATCAATGGAGTGACTGGAGTTCCGGAACTATAGATCTGAACTGCTGATCCTCTAACTCCGCTTGAATCGTCATTTCCTACCACATATTCGCCACCGATAAATCTGGGCTGGGCTAGATTTGTTGTCAAAACACTAGTTGTGTTGATGTCCGTAAATTCAATCTCATTTAGTACCGGACTAGCCCCATCGATGACTAGGGCGCCATATCTCCATTGGAATACTGTCGGGATATAGTATGGAATCCCCCAAGCCCCGTCAATAGTAATGTATCTGAGTCCGGTCTGTGAAAGATCGATTGAGTTTCGAATTAGAACCCCCTCGTAGCAGGAGGGATCTTCTACCCAAATTTGTTGGCTACCGTAACTCATTCCGTAACACTCTCCTCGGGCACTACCATTGATAGGGTCATTCCATTGGAAAGTGATTCTTTGAGATGTGCTGGCGTCACTACTGGCTCCGCAAGCCGATACACCGGCACACAGGTTACCTCGAACGTCTAGGTGTGTTCCGTTGGGGAACACAACCGTGGTTCCTGGCTGGATAATGAGTTTCGCACCAGATGCGATAACAATGTCACCAGTCAGAGTATGTACGCCAGACCAAGTCTCAGTGCCAGCAACCGTTCCAGCAGTAGTCTCGTTATCTGCAGATACAGGTGCGGCAGGGCCAACAAGAGCAATGAATAGGCTGCTGAGCATCAGAAATACAAGCAAGTGACTGCGCGTTCGTCGGGTACCAGCCATGGACTCTGGGAATCGAGGACGGATTTAATGATAGGGTAATACCGAGCCGTAGGCTCGAGTGATACTGGTCGGCCAAGTTGATACTGCGATCAAGTAATGTTCAACTCGAAAGCCACGTTGGCTGCCCATTGGGCGGCGTCCAATGAACCATAACCTCCCTTTGAGTCATGAGGAGCATCACTAATCGATGATTTATCGCTAGAACTGGCCAATGAACGCTTAACGAGCGCAATTTCGTCAAATCCAATCTCTCCATCTTCACCACGCAAAGCCTCAGAATGTAATTCCAAAATTAGGGCCAAGGCTCCAGTAACCAAAACAGTCGAGTCGCTAGTTCCTGAAGAGTAGGCATATGGTGGCTCCAAATTCGACCCTGCAGTAGAGAGCAGAAGAATTCCGGGGGCAGATACCTCTGGTTTCTGATTCGGGTAGCTACGATTCTGCTGCGTATAGGGGTCTATTGCGGAGCCAGTAGCCGATTGGGACCAAACTGATCCGCTGCGTGTAATAGCACCAACTGCAATTACTCCTTCGACGTTTGCTGGTACGGAGACATCTGAAATGACTTCATCAGAGTCTCTGTTTCCAGCCGCTGCAACAACAAATATCCCTGCCTCTATGGCTTCTTCAACGGCTCGTGCAGTTTGAGATTGTTCAGTCATTCCACTTCCAGGGTTACTTCCTAGACTTAGGCTGATGATGTCGGCTTCCTGTGTGATTCTGCACCAACGTACGGCCTGAGCCACTAAATCTTCGTCTCCTGAACTGCCAGATGGCCCCAATGCTAAGGCGACCGACAAATCCACCC
>CENY01021460.1_pt1 | contig 19635 bp, 16 predicted proteins | sample 356181 | NCBI WGS metagenome assembly CENY01 (sample SAMEA2619840, study PRJEB7988) | marine metagenome | isolation source: saline water (ENVO:00002010), including
GGAGGCATTCTTTTTGCCTTGATTGCTCTTAATGCATTTTTTGCTTTATCCTTTACCTGATCGTATGTTTCAAGTGAGAAGTCAGCTACATTTCCATCAGAATGACAAGTAACACAGTGTTCCGTAAATATTTCAGATATATGGCTTTCCCAAGTTGGGTTAATCAAAGAGAGGTGGGATTCAGAATTATTTTGATTATTTGAATTTTGGCATGATCCAAGAGTTAGCAATATAAAAAAAATAATATTTTTATTCATCTTTTTCCCACATTTCTATTTCTTCTGAAATTGCCTCTATTCTGTCTCTTAATGATGCAGCTAGTTCGAATTCAAGATTGTCTGCATGGTTAAGCATTTCGTTCTCTAATTTTTTTATCAACCTGATACCTTTCTTGTAATCTTTAGAGCTTAATAAGTCTTCTTCTCCAATCAAGAACAGTTTGCTCATTTTTATAGATTTTTTAATTCCTTTAGGGTTTTTACCATGATTTTTATTATATTCTTTTTGAATTTGCCTTCTTCTTGAGGTTTCTTTAATGGCTTCATCCATTGAAGGGCTAATTGAATCTGCATAGAGCAGCACTTTTCCATTGATATGTCTAGACGCTCGTCCCATTATCTGAATTAGCGATCTGGTGCTTCTTAAAAATCCTTGTTTATCTGCATCAAGTATTGCTATGGTTGAAACTTCTGGAAGATCTAAGCCTTCCCTTAGTAAATTAACACCAACTAAACAATCAATTTTTCCAGATCTTAAATCATGTATTATCTTTATCCTTTCGAGAGTCTTTATTTTCGCATGCAGCCACCCAGATTTAATATCTTTTTCTTGTAAGAATTGAGAAATCTCTTCTGACATTTTTTGTGTTAATGCTATTACTAAAATTCTATCATTTTTGCTTTTTGCTTTTTTTATTTCTTTTAAAATGTGATTTATTTGCTTTTTTCTTGGATGAATTTCTATCTTTGGGTCAGTCAGATATGTTGGCCTGATTATTTGCTCCGTTATTTTTTCGGAATTTTCCATTTCCCATAGACCTGGAGTTGCAGATACAAAAAGAGTTTTATCAATTTTTTTTCTTAACTCTTCAAACGTTAATGGTCGATTATCGTATGCTGAAGGAAGACGAAAGCCATGCTCTATTAATGATTTTTTTCTGGAATGGTCACCTTTTGGCATTGCTTTAAATTGTGGAATGGAGGCATGACTTTCATCTATTATGGTTAAGAATTTTTTTGGAAAAAAATCTATCAAGCAAGTAGGTGGATCCCCTTCTTTTCGTTGTTGGAAATGTCTTGAATAATTTTCAATACCTTTTACTGTTCCAAAAGTTTTAATCTGCTCTAGATCATAGAGTGTTTTTTGTTTAAGTCTTTCAGACTCTAGAATTTTGTCTTCTCGATTAAAAAAGCTAATTCGATGATTTAGTTCATTTTTGATATTTTCAAAGATCTTGTTTCTGTTTTTGTCACTCATAATATGTAAAGTCGATGGAAATATTGAGACTTTTTCAAGGTCAGCATTTTTTTCTCTAGAAATCGAATCTATACTAGCTATCGAATCGATTTCATCTCCAAACCATTCCAGTAATATGGAATTTTCATCATCTGCAGTCTGGATTTTCATTGAATCGTTTTGTCTTTCGAATGTCCCATTGCTAACTGCACCCATTTCATATATGTAACCTATGGAAAGTAATTTTTCTGCAACTTTTTTTGGTTCTATGGAGTCACCTTTCCTTATATTCATTACATTCTCTATGTAATCTTTTGGTGCACCTATTCCGTAAAGGCTTGAAACCGTTCCAATGATAATTGGGTGTGATGAGGTGACTAGTTTTTTTACTGCTTGATTTCTCAGTCTTTCTATTTCTGCATTTATCCTTGCATCCTTCTCTATATATTTACTTTCATGGACTATATAAGCCTCTGGTTGGTAATAGTCGTAATATGAAACAAAATACCCAACATCATTTTCTGGAAAAAAATTTTTAAATTCTTCATAAAGTTGAGCTGCAAGGGTTTTATTGTGAGTTAAAACCAGAGTAGGTAGATTGAGGTTTTTAATTATGTTTGATACCGTGTAAGTTTTTCCGCTTCCGGTTACACCCATTAATATTTGCCTGGAAGCCCCTTCGGAAAAAGATTGGCAAATTTCTTTAATTGCGAATGGCTGGTCTCCAGCCGGTGAAAAATCAGCTTTTAAATTAAAGTTCAATTTGCAAGAGAGGTAATTATTTTTTTAAATTCTGAAATTGTGCCATTGTTGTTCACGATGATGGTTGATATAGATTCTCTTTCGGCTTGTGTTGATTGAGATTCGTCAATTTTTAAAAAATCTTCTATTGATATTTTTTGCTTGTACCTTTCAATGATTCTTTTTTGTCTTAATTCTTTTTTTGATTCAATTGTGATAATTGTTGTAAGATGTTTTTCAATTCCTGAATTTATGAGTATTGGAATTTCAAAAACGATTTTTTTGCTACCTGATTCAATTAGCGATATACATTGTTTTTTAATGATTGGATGAATCAATGCTTCTATTTTTTTTAATTTATTCATATCAGAGAAAACTATCTCTCTTAATTTTTTCTTTTCAAAAAGATATTTTCCTGTTGCCTGTTTTGAGAATGCTTTTGGTGCTATTTTTTTTATTTCTTTTTGTATTTTTTTATCTTTGTATAGTTTGTTAACTTGTTCATCAGCACTATAGATTTCATAACCAAGCTCTTTAAAAATCTTTAAAGCAGTTGATTTTCCAGATCCAAATGAGCCAGTTAGGCCAATAGCAACTTTTTTACTCAAAGTCTTTTAGCAAGTCAGATAAAGTTTGACCACCTTCAATTTTGTCTCCAAACGTTTCGCCTCTTGGTTTTCTGGATTCTTCTTTAGAGATGAGGGATAGTGAAAGTTTCTGGTTATCTTTATCGATTCTGATAATTCTTGCTTTAGTCTGCTCTCCCTTTTTTTTGCTGAACTGTTGTGGCATTTCGGTTTCATGAACAAAACCTTGGATTCCATTTTGCAAACTTACAAATAAACCTGTTTTAGTCTTATTTCCTATTGTTGCATTTAGCCAGTTTTCTTTTTCGAGCTCAGGACTATGCCAAGGGTTTTCTTTCGTCATGTTGTAGCTTGCCTCTATTTGCATTTTTTCTTGATCTACTTTTATTATCTTTACTTCAAGCTCTTGACCTTCTTTGAATGAATCTTTGAGATTGCCTTCCCCCCATGTTGCTTCACTTCTATGCAAGAAGAGATTTACACCATTGTTAGAGTTTAAGATCATTGCGAAAGGTCTGTTTTTTTGTACGAGGAATCTTTTAATTTTAGTAGTTATTGTTGAGCCAATAGGATTCTGAGACACAAATTGAAGAAAATTTTTGGATCTTTTTTCTTCAAGATAGTCTATTCTTGAAACTATTGCATCATTTTCTTTTAGCTCTTTTACTAAAAATTTAATATTCCTTCCTATTAAGACATCAAGATTTCTAGGAGGATTTTTTTCATAAAGTGACCTTGGCATAAATAGAAATCTGCCTTTTAGATCAACCATCATTCCAACTTGTTGTTTGTTTTTGTTGGTAACTACGTGCTTTATTTCACCAGAAAGAACCCTTCTGTTTTCAAATGAGTCTTTTATCATCTCCATTGATCTTTTCTCAAGTACTTTTTTTCTGCTAACGATTATCTTATCTTTGTTGATTTTTATTATTTCAACCTCTAAAACCTCACCTGTTTTGACTGATTGCAAATTTTCGCCAAGTTGATTAGCTGGAAGCCATGCGTCATTTTTTAGACCAACTGAAAGTATCAATCCATTTTCATCCTTTTGGACAATTTTGCCTTTTAGTTTTTTCCCAATCTCTGGTGTTTCAAAGTCGAACAAAGAATCATCAGATTTAATTTCTTCTTTTATGTCTTTTTCAAAATTCATATTTTTTTCCAATTTTTATATCAACCTTTAAAGGAACATCTAATTCTAAGGCTTTTTCCATTGCTTTTTTTGCGTTGCTAACATAGTCAGTCATTATTTTATTGGCAACATGAAAAACAAGTTCGTCATGAACCTGTAAGATTAATTCAAATTTATTTGATAAATCCTTGTCTATCTCCAGCATAGCTCTTTTTATAAGATCAGCACTACCGCCCTGTACACAATTGTTTACAGCTTGTCTTTCAGCTTGTTGTTTTATGAAGTTGCTGGTACTTCCAAGGCCCTCGATATACCTTCGTCTTCCATCCAGAGTTTCAGTGTATCCATTTTTGTTTGCTGTATCTTTTGTTTTTTTTATCCATTTTTCAACACCATGAAATTTTTCGAAATATTTTTTTATTTCATTTTTTGATTTTTTAACATCTATGTTTAGTTGTTTTGCAAGTGATGCTGCCCCCATCCCGTAAATGATTCCAAAATTGATGGTTTTTGCAATCCTCCTATCATCATTAGTGATTTCATCAATTTTTTTCTTTAGCATGATCGAAGCTGTTTGAGAGTGGACATCTTCGTCTTTTTTGAAAATATTTATTAATTTTTTATCTTTTGACAAGTGGGCAAGAACTCTTAGATCAATTTGAGAATAGTCAATAGAGACTATTGAAAACCCCTCCTGCGCTTGAACGCATTTTCTAATCATTTTTCCTTCTTTTGTTTTAATTGGTAAAACTTGAAAGTTTGGATTTTTTGATGCAAGTCGTCCACTTCTTGTCCCGTAAGGGTCAAAAGTTGGATATATTCTCCCATCTTCTTTTCTGTGTTGTATAAATGGCTTTATGTATGATGAAAGCAATTTATGTTTTTCTCTATAGAGGATAATTTTTTTAATTATGGGGTGGCTCTCTAAAAGGTGATCTAGAGCTTCTCTGTTTGTGGTCTTACCATATTTTGATTTCAGTTTTAATTTTTCAAAAAGTAATTCAGAAATTTGTTTTGGGCTTCTTGGGTTGAATTTATATCCTGAAATTTTTTCCATTTCGTTTTCAATGTCAATGCATTCCTTTTCAAATTTTTCTTCTAATTTTTTTACTTCTTTTAAATTGATAGGTATACCTGTGTTGTTCATCCTTTCAACAGCGATCAAAAAAGGTTTTTCTACTTGCTTGTAATGTTTTTTAATCTCTTTTACTTTTGTTTCAAGTTTATCTTTAAGTTCTTTTATTCTTTCCAGAACAAGGGAAGGGTCTTCTGGCATCTGCTCACGAAAAGTTCGCTTCCAAAGTTCATCCAGTGTTGGCTTTTCTGAATTGATCAAAAATGCATAAGATTTCAAATCCAAAATATTTGTAAATTCTGAATGAAGGATATTTATATGCTTGCTTTCAAGGTCAAAACCGATAATTTCAACATTCTTATGTAAATAATCTTTTAGATTTATTTTTTTAGAAAAAAGGTCATTTTCTTCCTCCGGCATAAAGGTTAAATTTCCAGTTTTACATACCCATGAATTTTTATAAGAAATTATTTTTATAGGTTTGTTTTTTGTTAGTTCTGTTTTCGTTTCTTCAAGATTCAGTTTTTTTATCTGTATGGTTTTTTTTTCAGTTGTAACAAATGATGTCATTCCTAATTCTTTTAATTTTTTCTGGGTCTCCTCTCCCCCTAGGCAAAAGGGTCTTATTTTGTTGATTTTTATTTCAAGTTGCGAATCGAGGGTGGCAAGTTTTTTGCAAAAGTAAGCTGACTCCTTATCCATTTCAAGTTTGTTTTTTTGGGAGCCTGTTATTTCATTTATGTTCTGATAAATTCCATTCAGGCTATCATATTTCCGGAGTAGCTTTTTTGCTGTTTTTTCACCAATTCCCCTAACACCTTTTAGGTTGTCGGATGAATCTCCAACCAGTCCTTTGAAATCTGGAATTTTTTTTGAATCAAAACCGTATTCTTCAAAAAATGAATTTTTTGTTACAAGTTTTATTTGTGATATAGATCTTCCGGATTTCAAAATCGAAACTCCTTTCTCTATTGTTTGTAATAGATCCTTGTCATTGCTCACAATAATCGGATCAATATTTTTTTTTAATAATATTTTTGCAAGTGAGGCCAGGACATCATCCGCCTCATGGCCAGGACATTCAAAACAGTCAACTTCCATTTCTTTTAAAAATGTTTCAAAATAATTTATTTGCTCCAGTAGTATTTCAGGAGTTTCCTGTCTGCCTGCTTTGTATTCGGGATATTCCTCTTTTCTCCAGGTTGGAATTTTTGAATCAAGAGCAACGATTATCGTTTCAGGTTGGTATTTTTTATTAAGTGACTCTAATGTTCTTATAAAGCCAAACAAAGCATTTGTAGGCTTCCCCAAAGGTGATTTCATACCAGGGGGAAGACTGTAAAATGCCCTAAATAGAAGGTTTAAACCATCTACAAGTAAGGCTTTTTTTCTCAATTATTTATATACCTTAAATTTTCCAGCCATTAATTTTGACCAATATTCAGATAGTGCAGTTTTGACTTTCGGTGCTAACAATATGCCCCCAATTATGTTTGGGAAAGCCATTGAGAGTATCATCAAATCTGAAAAATCTAAAACATTTCCTAATTTCATTACTGTTCCAAGAACAACAAATGCAAGGAATATAAGTCTGTAAATTAATGTGGTTTGTGAGCTCATGCCAAACAGATAAGCCCAAGCTTTTTCTCCATAGTAGCTCCAGCTTATCATGGTTGAGTATGCAAAAAAGAACACACATACAGAAAGCACTGCTGGGAACCAAGAGAATGTTGATTCAAATGCTGCTTTTGTCATAGATACACCCTCTAGGCCTTCAACATTGTAAACACCGCTTACTATTAGTATTAATGCTGTCATTGTACATATGACAACTGTGTCAATAAATGGGCCAATCATACCAACAATTCCTTCTCTTACTGGTTGATCAGTTTTCGCTGCAGAATGAGCGATTGCTGCAGATCCTATACCTGCTTCGTTTGAGAAAACGGCTCTCCTTATGCCTTGAACCATAACTCCAATCAACCCTCCATAAGCTGCATCAGGATTAAAAGCTTGAGTGAAGATTAAATTTAATGCTGGTAAAACCTGATTGGCATTTTTGAATAGTACTATCAATCCTGCTGAAAGATATAAGCCACACATGAAAGGTATTATTTTTTCTGTTACTTTTCCAATTCTTTTTATACCTCCAATGATAACTAGTCCAACCAAGAATGCCATAAAGAATCCAAAACCCCATGGGGATTCAGCAATAGATGGAATTACGCCACTCATGGCTTCAAATGTTTGATTTGCTTGAAACATATTACCACCACCAAATGATCCACCTATGCAGAATACTGCAAACACGATGGCAAGTATTTTCCCTAATGCCCCCAAGCCTCTTTCCTTGAGCCCTAGAGACAGGTAGTACATTGGACCGCCATGAACTGTTCCATCCTTATCTACTTTTCTATAAAATTGCGCTAACGTACATTCATGAAACTTACTTGTCATTCCAAATAGACCTAAAATTATCATCCAAAAAACTGCCCCAGGACCTCCAACACCAACAGCTACTGCTACACCTGCTATGTTACCAAGGCCAACTGTTGCAGACAATGCGCTTGTTAAAGCTTGAAAGTGAGATATCTCACCTGGATGATTAGGATCATCGTATTTGCCTTTTACAACATCTAAAGAATGTTTAAAACCGCGAAAATTAATAAAGCTATGATAGATGGTAAAAAATATTGCACCTAGCATTAGAACCCAAACGATAACAGGTATATCTGCAATTGGATAAAACAAAAATTCAGCCATTTTTTCAACAATCCCACCGAAGGATTGATCAATCCTTTCAGCCAAGCTGCTTTCTCCCTCTCCTGATTGAAGCAAGAAATTAACATTTGAGATTTGATAGTTTAAATTGTTCATAAACATCTCCTTAATACAAAATAAAAATTATGATAGGCTAAGTATACAACAGGCCGGAGTGGCGGAATGGTAGACGCGCTTGCCTCAAAAGCAAGTGTCCAATAGGGCGTGAGGGTTCGAGTCCCTCTTCCGGCATTAGTTTTCGATAGTCATTAATACTTGATCACTCGACACTCTTTCTCCTTCAACAACAAGTATTTCTTTAATTTTCCCTTTTTGAGTAGATGCGATTTCGTTTTCCATTTTCATTGCTTGAAGTATGCACAGAACATCTCCCTCTTTGACTTTTTTCTTTTCAGTAACATTTATTGATGATATTACACCAGGTATAGGACTTCTCACCTCTGTTAATCCTGAAGATCCAGCATCTTTTGCTCTTGTTAAAAATGCATAACTTGTTTCTCTTTCAAGTTTGAATTTTGTACCATCTAACAATAATTCAACTCTAATTCCATCTCTAGAGTAATTAATCGGTAATCTTTTATCGCCAATGATTATCCCAACAACACCTTTTTCTCTTCGGATAATTTCAAAAGGGACTTTTTCATCCCCATTTAATATTGCTACACTTGCTCCAAAATCAATTTGGACATCATGGATCTTTCCTTTTGAATCTCTAATTTTTAGTTCCAATTTTCTTCAAATTCCTCATTGTTGTTTGAATTCCAATCTTCCTCAATAGCTTGATTGCTATCAACATCTGGATGATTTTCTTCATCAGCGAGAAGTATTGCTGCAGCCAAAACTGCCTGCTTGTTCTCTTCTTCACTGGGTTCAGTTAATTTGCTGCCTTGGTATTCCACAAACCTTGTCCATACTTTCCCATTTCTAAAACTTTTATGGGCCAAGAGCCTTCTGTGGAAAGGGGCAGTTGTCGTAAAACCTCTTACAACCATTTCTCTTAAAGCTCTTTCCATTCTTGTTATTGCTTCTTTTCTTGTTCTTCCATAAGAAATTACTTTTGCTATTAAGGAGTCGTAAATTGAAGGTACTGTGTAGCCAGGACACAAATGAGTGTCAACTCTTATCCCAGGGCCTGCTGGAAGTATTAATTCTTCAACTTTTCCAGGGGTTGGAGCAAATCCAAATCTTGGATCTTCTGCATTTATTCTGCATTCGATAGCGTGTCCATTTCTTCTAACTTGCCTTTGGGCAAAGGGAATTCTTTCTTTACCAGCTATTCTTATCCCTGCTCTGATTATATCTATGCCTGTAATTTTTTCTGTTACTGGATGTTCAACTTGAACACGAGTATTTACCTCTATGAAATAAAAATTTTTGCCATCAACTAAAAATTCAACAGTGCAAACTCCATGATACTTTGCAGCTTTTGTTAAAGCTTTAGATGCATCTATCATCCTTTTTCTCATCAATGTTGAAACTGCTAATGAAGGAGCTTCTTCCAATAGTTTTTGATGTCTTCTTTGTATTGAGCATTCTCTTTCATAAAGATGTATGAATCTTCCATGTGAATCTCTCATTGCTTGTATTTCTATATGTCTTGGTTTTGCAAGGTACCTTTCTATAAAGCATGATCCATCACCAAAAGCTAATTTTGCTTCAGATTGTGCGGATTCAAATGCATCTTTGAGGTCTTGTAGCTTTTCAACAACCCTCATCCCTCTTCCTCCGCCACCTGCAGCAGCTTTAATCAAAACGGGAAAACCAATTTTTCTTGAGATCTTTATTGCTGTATTAACATCAGTAACAACTCCCTTTGATCCAGGTATTGTTGGTATTTTTAATTCTTTTGCTTTTTTTCTCCCCCAAACTTTGTCGCCTAGCTTTTCCATCGCATCTGAATAAGGTCCTATGAAAATTATTCCTTCTTCTTCGCATCTCTTAGCAAATTTTGCATTTTCTGAAAGGAATCCATATCCAGGATGTATAGCTTCAACTTTTGATTTTTTAGCTGCTTTAATTATTTTTTCAATATCTAGATATGTTTCTGCAGCACTCCCTGGACCCAGATTGAATACGCTATCAGCTACTCTTGAAGGCAATGAATCTATGTCTGTTTCACTAGATGCTATCACGCATCTAATTCCTAATTCCCAGCCTGCTCGTATTATGCGAAGTGCAATTTCTCCTCTGTTTGCAATAAGCATACTTTTTATCTTGCTACGTTTGCTTTTGCCTTTGCTTGGGGTGATTCTTCTAAAAGCCATTGAAAATATTCTAACTCTTTGTAAGGTTATAGAATTAAAAATTATGAAAATTGCTCATTTAGGGATTGTAGTTAGAAGCATAGACAAGGCCCTTCCTTTGTGGGAAATAGCCTTAAAGGGAGAGGTTTCTTACAGAAAAACTTATGAAAGAGAGAATGCTGAAATAGCAATGTTGAAAGTTGGAAATGTCAATATTGAATTGCTAGAGCCTGTCGGAGAAGGTGTTTTGAAAAGATTTTTAGATAAGAGAGGGGAAGGTTTTCATCATATTGCTTTCAGGGTTTCAGATTTAAATAAAGCTGAAAAAAAATTTAATTCTTTAGGCTTTGAAACAATAGAATCTTCAAGACAGGATGGAGTTAATGGTGGCGGAGCGTTGTTTTTTAATCCTAAATTTACAATGGGTATATTGATGGAAATAATATCATGAAGAAAAGAATTGAAAAATTAAGAGGTCTGATATCCAAGGCGAAACTAGGAGGTGGAGCTTTAGCGATTGAAAAGCAACACGAAAAAGGAAAATTAACTGCTAGAGAAAGGTTAGAGGTTTTGTTGGATGATGGATCATTTAGGGAATTGGGCCTATTTATTAAATCTTCTCCATTGCCTATAGGCGAAAAGAAAGAGTTCTTAGGTGACGGTCTGGTTGCTGGTTTTGGAAAGATAAATGGCCGTAGAGTCCTTGTTTATAGCCAGGACTTTACTGTCATGGGAGGTTCTCTTGGTGAGAGGCATGCTGAAAAAATAGTTAAAATAATTCAAACAGGAAGAAAAGTCGGGGTGCCTGTAATCGCAATACAGGATTCTGGTGGTGCAAGAATACAGGAAGGCGTTGTTTCTTTGGCTGGTTATGCGAGTATTTTTAAAGAAAACACCTTGTCAAGTGGGGTGGTTCCGCAAATAGCTTGTATTTTGGGACCATGTGCTGGAGGTGCTGTTTATTCTCCAGGTTTGATGGATTTTGTATTTATGACAAAAGGTACAAGTCATATGTTTTTAACTGGCCCTGATGTAATTAAAACAGTGTTGCATGAAGAAGTTACTTTTGAGGATTTGGGGGGAGCATCTGTGCATACTCAAAAAAGTGGAGTTTCTCATTTTGTTTCTGAGAATGAGGTTGAATGCTTGAAGTCAGTTAGAGAGTTGCTTAATTACATTCCATCGAATAATAAGATACACCAATCCAGAAAGGATTCAAGTGTTAAGGATGTCCAAAGAAGAGAGAATAAATTAAGAGATATTATCCCTGATAGCTCTGATAAGCCTTACGACATGAAGGAGATTCTCGATCTTGTTCTAGACGATAATTCTTTTTTTGAAGTGCAGTCGTCTTGGGCAAAAAATATAGTTGTGGGCTTTGGCAGGCTGGATGGTTATGCTGTAGGCATAATTGCGAATCAGCCTAATGTTTTGGCAGGTTGTTTGGATTCTGATGCATGCAACAAATCTGCACGGTTTATTAGATTTTGTGATTCTTTCAATATACCTGTTGTTTCTTTTGTTGACGTCCCTGGCTTTTTGCCGGGAAAAGATCAAGAGCATCAAGGGATAATTAGGCACGGAGCAAAATTGCTTCATGCTTATTCAGAATGCACAGTGCCATTATTGACCGTAGTTACAAGAAAAGCTTATGGGGGAGCCTATTGTGTAATGGCTCCAAAACAATTGGGAGCTGATTTAAATTTAGCATGGCCTTCTGCTGAGTTTGCAGTGATGGGAGCAGAAGGTGCGATAAATATTATCTTCAGAAAGGATATTAAAAATGCAAAAGATGAGGATGAAAAACGTAAAGATTTGATTCATGATTATGAAACAAATATTGCAACTCCATATATTGCAGCAGAAAGAGGTTATGTTGATGAGGTTGTAGACCCCATAGACACCAGGCCAAAATTGATAGAAGCTTTGAGGTTTTTTAAATCAAAGAGAGAAAAAATGCCTCCAAGAAAACATGGGAACATACCGCTCTGAAAAAAAGATTACTTTTGGCATCTTTCTTTCTTTTTATTTTTTTTAATTTCAATCTGTATTCAAAAAATATAGAGTCTGAGGAAAGTTGGCTGTTTCAGAATTTAGAAAAATTTTCCAATTTAAAACCAAATGAAATCAATCATTTTCCGAAATCGCTACATGATGATTTTTCCGCCTACTACATTAAAGAAAAAATAAATTTAAAAAAGTATCAAGAGGCAAAAAGGCATTTTTTGCTGTGGTATCCATATTGTGAATCTTCTTGTTTTGAGTTTGCTGAAATCTTGATTGCCTTAATGAAGCAGGGGGTTTTTTCAAAAAATGAAACTCAATCTTATCTTGATCGTTTTTCTTCAAGGATGACTTATTCTCAAAATTCTGAAATCATGCTGTATTTTTTTAGTCATTTGAGCTTTTCAGATTCTTTACCTTTGGATGAATTAGACCCTTATTACAAGCTTCTAGACAGTAGGTCTTCGACCAAGTTAAAAAAAGATTGGGCAAGTTTTATCATTCAAAAACTTTCCTATGATGGAGATGTGCCTAGGTCTAAAATTGAGGATTATTTTGATTTGATTAGAGGTTGGAATATTGATTTTGACTATCAGAAATTAGGCAACCTTTCTCCACATGCCGATTTAAGGGATTTTATTTTTTCTTGGGGTAGTCATAAGTCTTCAGAAAATAAAGAAGCAAAGGTTGTGCTTGAAAGATGGAAAAATCAAGGTGTGGCTGATTATCATTATTTGGATTATCTTAGCTTGAATTCAAAAGTTTCATCTGCAATGGGAAACTCACAAGAAGCACTTGAATCCCTTGAGGAAATGGCTGTGAATGGCGGTGGGGAAGATGCCATATATAGAAAAGCAGGGTATCTTTTTTACCTTGGCGATATTGGCTCTGCTGAACAAGAATACAAAAGGTATTTAGCCAGATATCCAAAAGGTCCTAGAGCTAATTTATCCAGGTATCATTTATTTAGGCTTAAGGTTGAAGCAAGCGAAAGGGAGGCTCTTTCATACATGATGGAAATAGATGACCCGGAACTTGAACCAAACAAGCTTTATTGGGAGTATGTAATTTTAAATTCTCAAGAAAGCAGAAATATACTTTTGACTAGATATCCATTTTCTTTTTTTAGTTTGTATCTTTTTCAAAAAGAAGAAATCAGCGATAGTGATTGGTGGGATTTGGTTTTTTCAAATTCTGGGAGTTTCAACTTTAAAGAGGATGATCTCACTGCTTATGAAGACATCATTCCTGAAGTAATCCTAAAGGAAGCACATTTCAGATATTTAAATGGAGAAAGGGATTACAGCAATATTTTAAGAATTTCATCGCTTTTGATGAGTTTAGAAAAAGGTATCGAGGCAAGGTTTTATGCTGGTCTTTTGTTGAACTTGATAACGCAAGAAAAATTTTCAAAAGAATCAATTTTGATGATAATTTCAAATTTTTGGCCAATGCCATATCGTGATTTTTTTGATCAAGACGAAAATAGTTTGCTTTTGTATTCTTTGGCTCATAGGGAAAGTGCATTTCAGCCTAATGCTGTATCTTCAGCAGGAGCCATTGGCTTAACTCAGGTTATGCCTTCTACAGCTGTATCAGTTTTAAATAATCTTCATATGGATGTTTCAGCTGAAGAGGCTAGAGATTTTTTGAGGGAACCCAGTTTGAATTTATTAGTTGGTTCAAATTATTTAGATAGCATGCTTGATAAGTATGATGATGATGTTGTCGCTGCTCTATTTGCTTACAATGCAGGGCCTTCTAGAGTTGATTCATGGCTTGAGCGCATTCAGGATGGTGAATATGAAAGTTCAATTGACCCTTTGAGAATTTTGACAATCACACTTTCAGAATCAAGGATATATGCTAGATCAATTCTTACAAATCTTTTTATGTATGAAAGACTGCAAGATTATGGGTTAGAGTAGCAGCTTATTAGCAAGATGTTAAAAAGAAAAACAGAGAAATTCGTTAAATCCTGGAGGCCTCTAATTGAAAAAGAGATGAAACTTAAGGTTGATTCGCTTAATGGAGTTTCTATTTTGAAAGAAGCGGTTTCTTATGCGCTTTTTAGTGGCGGAAAAAGGGTTCGGCCTTTGTTTTATTTGGCGGTTTTGCAAAGTATCGCTCCAAGGGATAAAGGTTCAAAGGTTGATAAGTTGTTGGCTGATGAAATGCTGTCAATAGCATGTTCATTTGAATTCTTCCATGCTTTCACATTGATCCAGGATGATTTGCCGTGTATGGATAATGATGCATTAAGGAGAGGGAAAGCTTCTTTGTGGAAGAAATTTGGAGAAACTACAGCATTGCTTGCAAGTAATGTTTTATTAGGTATGTCTTATATGTCAGGTACAAATAATTCTTTTCCTTTTTCAGAAATGTTAATGCCAGATAGTGTTATTGGAGGTCAAGCACTTGATTTAGATCTTGAACAAGGGATCTCTCAAGAAAGGATCAATCATATGAAAACGGCTCATTTTTTTGAAAAGATAGCGCATGCGGCTGAACTTGAGGCTCGAATAAATTGGGGAATAGATGAATTTGATGAAAATCGTTTTAAATATTTAGGTAAATTTGCGGGAAAGTTTGGTGCTTATTTTCAATACAGGGATGATTATTTTGATTCTAAAAATAATCTTGAAAAAAGTGAATCAAAGAAGAAGATGCAAGCTGCAATAAGGACTCAAGGAGATTTGTTAAAAAAGATGGATTTGGAAGATTCTGTTTTGGGGGGTTTTGCATCTTGGCTAATAAACAAGGAATAAATTTTGAAAAGTGGATTGCCGCTGGTAATTCTTTTATAGTCATTGATGGCAGTTCTTTAAAAAATCAAGACAGATCTTCTTTCTCTAAAAAAATTACAGATCCAAAAGATTATATTGATGCTGATGGTGTTCTCTTTGTAGACGTCCTTAATGACGAATTGATAAGATGTGATATCTACAATAGAGATGGAAGTAATGGTGAGTTTTCATTGAATGGTTTTCGTATAGCGGTTGCTTACTGTTACTTGCATAAAGAGAGATTGTCTTGGAATTGGACCACTTTAACTCTTGACAAATGGATATCTTCGCAATTAAGTGAAAAATGGCAGATAGACAATATATCTCAAAAAAATAATCTTTTTTCAGTAAGCTTGAAGAAGGATATTGTTCATGATTTTGAATGCAATCAAATTGATATAGATGGTTTAAATGGCTGGTCTGTTTCAGGAATTGGAAATCCACATTTAGTTATCTCTTTAGACGTTGAGCGTAAATTGGTTAAAGATGATTATTTAAAGATTTTTGAAAAAGCTTCGATGAATGAAGCCTTTCCATTTGGAGTGAACGTTCATTTTATAAAAAGAATAAATAAGCTGGGTGAATATTTTATTGACACATATGAAAGGGGTGTTGGTAGAACTTTATCATGTGGCTCTGGGTCCTTGGCTTCTTCCGTATGTATCAATACAAAAATTGAAAAAAATATAGAAAATATTAGAACACAATCCGAAGGGGGCGTATTAGAAGTTTCTTTTGGAGAAGATTTTTTGGTATGCAGGGGTCCAGCAGAAAAAATGTTCGATGGTTTTTTGGAATTTTTTTAAGCGTAATATTCCATGATGTAACCAAGGTTTAATTCCTCGGTAACAGGAATCTCATCAACTTCTGGATGGCGTTCATATTTTGCTGTCCATTTGTCTTGATTAACAATGATCCATCTTGGAGAACCTCTCCCAATTACCTCTGATACCTTTTCTTTGAAAAATGTTTTTTTCATAGATCCTGGTTTTAAAGATATCACATCTCCTGGCCTACAGGCAAAAGATGGCTTGTCTGCTTTTCTGCCATTTACATAAAAATGACCGTGAACAACCAATTGCCTAGCTTCTCTTTGTGTTCTTGCGAAGCCACTTTTTAAAGCTACTGTGTCTAATCTGGATTCAAGCAATCGCATTAGTATTTGCTCAGAAGATCCTTTTTTGTTTTTGGACTCCCTTACATAGCTAGCAAACTTTCTTTCTTTCAGGTTGTAAATAGCTCTAAGCCTTTGTTTTTCCAAAAGCCTTACTTTGTAATCACTAGATTTTCTCCTTCTCATGTTTGTTCCATGCTGGCCAGGAGGATGTTTTCTTCTTGCAAGGGGATCGCGATGAGTCCCAACAACATTCATTCCTAGCTTTCTAGAAAGAGCAACTTTTTTTTGTTTAATCGACATAACGTAAGGTGCTATTATATCTTATTGAGTTTTAAAAATGGAAGATAGTTGGATTATTCCCCAAATTACAAGTGAAAACAATAACCCAGAACATAATCCAACAATCATGACATACATCCAGTTTTTTTTATTTTTATCCATTTAAAACTTTATGTATACATATGGCTTGCCTTTAACTGAGAACCTCTGCAGACAACCATCTCTAGATAATATTTCAATTATTTCCTTGCTTTTTTTTGTGTTTTTGTTTTTTTGTATTTTAGCCTGTATGAAGTTGATAACTTTTTGTTCTGAGCATACTATATTGCCAGAATTTCTAAAATCAAGCATTTTGTTTTTGTATGATTTTGTTTGTGTTTTTGATATTTTTTCTGGTGCTTTCTGCTGTTTGTCTTGCTTAAAGCTTGCAAATATTTTTTCTAATAATTTCTTCATTTCGTATTCAGTCTAATTCAATTTTATTAATTCTTTTTTGATGCCTGCCTCCTTCAAATTCAGTTTCAAGAAAGAGTCTAACCAATTCTACTGCTTTATCTTTATCTATCATTCTTTCACCCAGGCATAACACATTTGCATCATTATGTTTCCTGGTCATTATTACTGAATTCTTATCATGAACCCTTGCTGCCCTTATGTTTTTATGCCTGTTTGCAGCCATTGACATTCCAATGCCGCTGCCGCAAACCAGTATGCCGTATTCAACATTACCTTTATTTATATTGTTGCAAACTTCATGTGCATAATCAGGATAGTCAACTGACTTTCCAGAAGGTGGATTCATATTGGTGAATAAAAATTTTTTATTCAATTTTTTGATTATGTAATTTGATAATTCTCTTCCTGCATGATCGCATGATATAGCGATTTTTATGTTTTCATCCATAGTGCTTCTTCTCCTTCAATGATAATATTTTTCTTCCTTAGCCCTGATGCAAATTTAAAATTTTTCTCAATAATTATTTCTTTTTCTTTTGAGCATAATATGTAAAGATTTGGAAGTATAGAGCCTTCGTTTTTCCAGAAAGCAGAAAGCTCTGAAAGAAAGTCACTTTCATGGTTTTCTTTCCTGTAGCCAAGTTTTTTTGCAATAAGTGATAACCTGGTTTCTTTTGGTGTTTCATACATATTGATGAATATTCCATCAAATGTAAAGCATTCTGCTATTTTTGATATGTTTTCATTTAAAACAAAACTTTGATAACTTTCTGAAAACATTTGGTATCTTTGTAGGTTCCAATTTCCAATCCTTTCATAAACATCCTTCCAGTCTTCATTTGATTGCTCCCAGTTATTGATAGCTATAAGCAATGAATTTAAAGTTAAACCTTTAGATATGCTTCCACTTTCCATGTTGTTTAGTATTTTTTCTATATTTGTGTAGGTGCCATTTTTTAATATGGGTTTTTCTTTTGCTATTTTTGAAATTGTTGCGCCGCTGAAGTTTATTGGCTTTTTTGCTGTTAGTAGATAGGTGTGGAGTTCATAGCACATTTTATCTTTATTTGCTGAGAATAAATTTATACCTGAATCACTAAATTCAGAAAATATCCTACAAAAAGGATCTCCTGAAACAGCCAATCTTTTTATCCTTTTTTTCTGGAATGTTTCAATTATGTCAGATCCAAATAAGCTCATTTAATTTTTCATGATCTCCATTAGTATATTGACCAGTGATGGGTCAGCTATGTTTTTTAAATAAGTATTTATAGATTCTGTTATTTCTGTTCTTTGTTTTCCTTTTCTATAAGGTCTGTCATGTTGTAATGCAACATATGTATCAGCAATCCTCAATATCCTACTTGCCAGAGGTATTTTGCTTCCTTTAATACCATCTGGATAACCTGAACCGTCCCAAGACTCGTGGTAGTTTCTGATTATTTTGGAAACATTAGGAAGGCTAACAATCTCACTCGTTGCCCTCTCTCCTATTAGCGTATGATTGTTAATTGTTTCAATATCTTCCGGACTTAATTTATCTTTTTTCATGTAGATTTTTTCATCTTGTGCAAGGATTCCAATATCACCCAAGAATGCTGCAATTTTCATTTCAAAAAGTTCATTTTTATTCATCCCTATAGCTTCACCTAGCTTTACGGAAAGCAAAGCAACCTTGCTAGGGTGGGTTGCTAAAAATGGAATTTTTTCACCTATTAAATTTGAAAAAACAACAGATATCGCCAAAAGGTAAGCCTGAGATTCAAAATCAGACAACTCCTGACCGGAATCTTTTATTTCATTTATTTTTTTTAAGGAGTTTTTTTTAATGTTTGTATTGTTTTTAAATTTAATAAACTTTTCAACCATATCTGGTTGAAACCTTGTCCCTTTGGATTCATTAAGTATATTTTCTATTTCTTCATTCGTTCTTTTTGGCCTATAGGGTCTTTCTCTGCTAAGAGTATCATTTAGGTCGCAAATTGCTAAGATTTGTTTTGCTCTTGTGAATTCACCCATCATTAATTGATCAGGGTATCCTGTCCCATCCCAAGATTCATGATGGTGCCTGATGAGATCAGCAACCTCAGTCATTGAAGGTATGTTTTTAACAATTTTGTACCCCACAACAGAGTGGCTTTCGATTTTTTTCCTTTCAGCTGGTAGCAGTGGGCCATTTTTGTACAGTATTGAATGCGGAAGTGTGGTTTCTCCGATGTCATGCAGCAATGCAGCATAATAAAGACTTCTTTGAGTTTTCAACGTGAAGCCAAATTCATCAGCAAAACTTATTGAAGAATTGGCAACACCTTGAGCATGAGAACTTGTATGGCCTTCAATTTCATCCAGTATTCTTGAAAGACATTTGATTAATTGTGACAATATATCAAATCTTTTCATCTTTTTGCCCTCACGCAATTCTTGCCCTCTGTTTTTGCAGCATATAGGCATTCATCTGCAACTGATATGATCTCATTTAGTGTTTCCCCATCTTTAGGGTATGTTGCAACTCCAATTGAAGCTGTAAAGTTGATTGACTCTTCATCATTCACTTGAATTGTTATGTTTTCAATTTGTTTTAAAAGTTTTAGTGCTGCTTTCTGTGTGTTGCTTGAATCTGATTCCAAGAGAAGGACCATGAATTCTTCACCGCCATATCTTCCTGCTAGATCACCTGCTCTGGATCTTTTTTGAATGTATGACGCAAGCTCTTTAAGGACCTCGTCGCCAATTTGATGTCCGTATGTATCGTTAATTTGTTTAAAGTTATCAACATCAAGCATCATTATGCTAAATTTATTTTTATACCTTTTCGATCTTTCTAACTCTATGTTTCCAAGTTCAAAAAATCTTCTCCTGTTAAGTAGGTTTGTCAAACTGTCTGTTTGAGCGAGGAGCCGTAACTCTTCTTGGAGGTTTTTATTTTCAAGTATTCTTGAAAAATCTTTTGATGCTACCTCAAAGAAGGTATTATCCCTA
>CENY01079682.1_pt1 | contig 19581 bp, 16 predicted proteins | sample 356181 | NCBI WGS metagenome assembly CENY01 (sample SAMEA2619840, study PRJEB7988) | marine metagenome | isolation source: saline water (ENVO:00002010), including
GCAAGTATGTCTGATCAAATTATGGAAACAAAGGATTTTCAAAATGATGCACTTAAGTCAATTCCAGATGCAATGCCTTCCAATATTCATGACATAACTAAAAGATTCAAGAATATCGCAATAAAACCTGCTGAAATAAGCACACTTTTTGCCAATGAGCCTGTAGGTTCAACTAGAAATTTTTGGGGCCTTGATGTTCGATCCCCAAAGTATTTTCAATTCAAAGCTACAGTTGTGTATTCAAGTAAAAATGCAGTTTGGTATTTTCCTTCTCCGTCAATTAAACAGCTTCCTGAAATCAGCGAATTAGTTACTGAATTCGAAAATGTTATTTGGCCTGAAACAATAAGATTTTTCACCCCTGGGCTTGAATTACCGGGGAAAATTGCCATCATTCATGGTTCTTTCCCAAGGCTTGGAGGTTATTTCCAAGCCTCAGACATACTTCCCTTATCAATTAATCCTTACAGTAACCAAAGAATGGGAATCTATTTAAATGAACCCGAAAATTTAATGGATCCAAGTTATCTAGGGACATTGACGCACGAGCTACAACATCTATTCCATTGGCATTTCGACAAAAATGAAGAAGTATGGCTGCAAGAAGGTTTATCAGAACTCGCAGCACGAAGGCTTAATTATCAAGCTTTACCATTTTCATCATTTCTAAAAGCTCCAAACGTATCATTGACTAAATGGCCCTCGTCTCCTGGTAAATCATTACCTAATTACGCCTCCGCTTCACTCTTTGCTGGATACCTTAATGAAAAACTAATGGCTCGAGGAATAGCGCTACTGGTTGCGAATCCGTCAAATGGTTTCACTGGAATTGATAATGTCTTAAAGTTGATGGATCGTAAAGAAACATCTATTGATTTATTTCATGATTGGCTAATATCGAATTATTTAAATTCTTCAAGTGAACAATATACCTATGACTATCTTGAGAAAACAGTCTCACCAAACATGGTAATCACTAAGCCGGGAGAATTTACAGAATCTGTATCACAGTATGGAGCTTGGTATACGGAAATTCTAAACTCCGATGATTTACTAATTTCCTTTAGTGGAGCACCGGCTACTGCTGTATTGCCAATATTACCCTACAGTGGCGAGTATTGCTGGTGGAGCAACCGAGGAAATTCCATTAATTCCCAGCTTACCCGTTCATTTGATCTTAGGAACTTAAATACTGCTTCTTTGAACTTCAAGGCATGGTGGGATATTGAAAAGCAATGGGATCATGGGTATGTCACGGTGTCGACTAATTTGGGGCGCAATTGGCAAATACTAAAAGGAAATTGGTCTAGTACAGATAATCCTTTAGGGACATCTTTGGGCCCCTCCTACACTGGGCAATCAGAAAAATGGCGTAATATAAACATGGATCTAACTCCGTTTGTAGGGAACAATATCCTCCTTAGATTTGAATACATCACAGATGAATCAATCGACACCCCTGGCTGGTGTTTAGATGATGTGAAAATCAAGGAATTAGGTTTTTTTGATAATTTTGAACAAGCTGACGACGCCTGGGAACCAAATGGATTCGTTAAGAATACTAGTAGGGGAGTTAAGCAAGATTTCGCATTATTCTACGTAAATGAGGACAACCATGTTTCAGAATTTACTCTAAACAAAAATAATAAAGTTACTTTTTCTACTGACAATTCTGGCACTCTAATAATCACTGCTTCTGCTCCAAAAACCTCAGAACCCGCATATTTTAATTTAACGATAGAATCAACCCCATGACTATTATCAAATTACCCTTACCTGCAACTACTTTTGGCAGAATCATCGCTAGTATGGGCACAATCGTATTTATATTATTTGTTATAAGCACATTTTTAATTATTTCCAGGGGAATCGATGAATTTGATTCTAGCGAGTTAGAAATTTTTGAGACTACTTCGCCATATTTCGTAGTGCAGAATTATATTGTATGGACGAATTCAGGGAGTACCATGAATTTAAAAAATGCATATGATCTTTTATCTCAAAAAAATCAGAGCGTTTGTTCTTTTGAAAACTATCGCTACATAAATCACAATTATCAAAAGCGCGAAGAAAAATTTCGACTCAGTTACCCTGAGGAAAAGCAATATGACTCTTCTGATCCCCAAAAAGCCTACGTCACAGTCAAAATTGAAGAAAGTAAAATCAGCACTGGAGTTTTCTTTATAAATAGAAGGAACCGACACGAATCATTCTATGAATTCGGATTGATCAAAGAAGGGATTCATTGGAAAATTGATAAATTGCCGTCTAATTTTGATTTCCTAAAAACAAACCCTGATCGTCTCATGTGCAACGCATAAACTTCACTAGCATGCTACCCTACCCCAATGCTGCGCATTGAGTTAAAGCCTTTACTACATAAAAATGAATTTAATACGCTAACTGAATTAGGTTCTAGCGCTGCTCGTGCGGGCACTCACCTTTGGCTCGTTGGTGGTGGTGTTCGCGATTTAATCCTAGGAAATCCCATAAAAGATTTCGACTTAACATCCGATGCCTCATCCAAGCATTTAGGAGAGTTATTTGCTAACGAACATAACGGGTATATCAAATCTCATTCACAATTTAATACAACAAAGTTAACGATCAACAACATCGTTTTTGATTTGGCTACTACAAGAAAGGAAATTTACCGTACTCGAGCAGCTCTCCCTCAAACTTTCCCCTCAAACATAGAAGATGATTTACGAAGAAGGGATTTTTCTGTAAATGCTTTAGCTGTCTCTCTCCATCCAAATGATTTAGGAATTATATTAGACGTTACAAATGGCTACGAAGATTTAAATCACAGGCTTATTCGAGCTTTGCATCCAAAGTCTTTTCAGGATGACCCTACGCGAATATTTAGAGCAATACGTTATAGCACACGCTTACAATTCAATATAGAAGAGCAAACACTCAACATGATCAATAATGATTCAAAGTTAATTGGGCAGTTGTCTCCCGCGCGATTAAGACGTGAAGTCGAACTTATAATCAATGAAGAAAATGCTTTAAAAATGATTCTGAGGTTGGCTCATTTTAATATCCTGTCTGAGATACATCCTTTTTTGAAATTAACAAATATTATCGATCCACTTCTTCAATCAGTCCATCGTGGCATTAGAGGAAACATCTTACTCGGGGTCATTGGGTCAATATTACCTAAAAACGAAATGATCCAATTTAAAAACAAACTGAATGTCACAAAGCGACAAGCAAAGTTGCTAGATGATGTAGCTAATTTAAAAGAAGTTGAACCGTATTTTGAAAATCCAGTTGGTGCTCACCAGCTAGACACAATGTTAACATCAATTCATACGGATGCTATTCGTGCAATTGCTGGATCCACTTCAAATCACATAGTGGCAAAAAATCTTGATCGGTACTTGTATGGGCATTTACAGGCTTTGCCATTGACAGGAAAAGAACTCATGTCTTTAGGAATAAAATCTGGCCCAGTAATGGGGTTAATGCAAAGAGAATTACGCTATGCGATGATTGACAGGCTAGTTCTTAGCAGACATGACGCAGTCCTATTTGTCCTTAAGAAATTGGAGGAAACACAAAATTGAAGGCAGCTTATATACGGAAACATGGAGGCCCTGAAGTAATTGAAATTGGTGAACGACCCTACCCTTCTCTAGAAGCTGGTGAAGTAATCCTTAGAGTCAAGGCTACAGGGTTAAATAGACTGGAGCTATACTCGCGGGCAGGAACTAGGGGCACCAAATTACCCGATACAGCGATGCCTCATATTTTAGGAGGTGAGTGCTCTGGCGAAATTGTAGAAATTGGATCTGGGGTATCCCATCTGTCCATTGGTCAAAGAGTAGTTGTGAATCCACATTGTGGCAATCAAGTCCTCGGAACTACTAGAAATGGATCTAATGCAGAATTTGTAGCGTCATGTGCCGAAAATGTTATTCCTATTCCGGACACGCTATCTTTTGAACAAGCAGCAGGACTACCAACCGTGTACTTACCAACTTGGGGCATTGTAATAAGAGAAGGACAATTAAAAAAATCTGAAACGGCAGTGGTACTTTCATCCTCTAGTGGAGTTGGGACAGCTGCAATTCAAATAATTAAAGGTGTCGTAGGTGCTCATTGCATAGCAGTAACAAGTAGTAAAGAAAAAATGGAAAAATCACTTTCTCTAGGAGCCGACCACGCTATTAATTATAAAGAGGAAAATATTAAAGATCGTATCGTCGAAATTACGAATGGTCATGGTGCGGATTTAGTTGTGGATAGTACAGGGGCAGCATTCTTTGAAGATGCATACGCATCTTTAGCTAGAGGTGGAAGATTTGGCATTTGTGGGGTCACCGCGGGGTATCAATCACAAATTCATCTAGGCCAATTATTTAGTAAGCAATTAAAATTATTTGGAACTTTCATGGGGTCCATGGAGGAACTACGGAGCATTGTTAACGAAGCTAGCGCAGGAAATATAGGAACCCATATTCATAAACTCATTGCTCTCGAAGAACTCCAAAATGCACATGAAGAAATGGAAAAATCAGAGCATTTTGGTAAGTTTATTGTGTCACTTAATTAATGAAGGCCCCGAATTCGCAGCACCCGAAAGTAGCTTCCAAACACTCAAAATGGTTTTATGGATGGACAATAGTCATAGTTATTTCGGTAATCTCTTTTGCCGGAGGTGTTGAGACCAATCCTGTTTTAGGCGTATTTCAAATTCCAATGACAGAAGAATTTGGATGGACAAGATCTTTATATACTATGCCCATGTCCATAGGTTCTTTCATAGGGGGAATTGGCGGGCTATTAATTGGCCCCATTATGGATAAGCATGGTGCCCGATGGGTAATGGGGATAGCAATTATTCTAATGGGCCTAACTTTCATTTTGATGGGATTCATTGAGAATATTTATCATCATTTTGCCTTGCAAATTCTTGGACGAACAGTCATAGCTTCTACGTTTTTTATGGTCGTCGGCGTAGTAATACCTAAATGGTTTATAACTATGCGTGGACGAGCAATTGCTTTTGCGAATTTAGGGCAAAGATTAGGTCAGATTGCGTTTCCTGTAATGGCTGAGAGAATCTTGATTTTTAGTAACTGGCGTACCGCCTGGATTGCGATGGGCCTCACTGTTTGGATTTCTTCTTTAATTCCAACCTTCGCATTATTGAAAAGAAGGCCAGAAGATTATGGCTTACTTCCAGACGGAGTCGACATTAGAGAAACTCCAGTAACATCCAGCACCAATATCGATTTGGAGCAATCATTTAACCGTAGGATGGTATTACAATCCGGAGCGTTCTACTTAATTGCCGCGGCTGTATGTATTCAAAGTTTTGTAACAACTACGATCCATTTTCATTGGTTTTCTTATTTAACAGATATTGGTATCAGCAGTAGTGCAGCAGTTATTTCGTTATCTATATCTCCTTTTGTTTCAATGCCAATATCTATTTTGGCTGGTTTTAGCGCCGAAAAAATCCCTGTCCAAAAACTTATGGCAGCAAGTTATTTTTTTATGGCAGCAAGTATTGCCTTATTTCTTTTTGCCAACACTAACCTAATTGCTCATTTATTTGGCTTTGCTTTCGGAATTTCTACTGGGGTTCTCTTTACAGTAATGAATGTCGTCTGGGCAGATTATTTTGGCCGCGATTCAATCGGAGGTATACGTGGTCTAGTATCACCCGCGCATATGTTATGTAATTCACTAGGGCCATTAGTGGCTGCATGGTCGTTTGATTTAACTGGAAGCTACACTACTATTTTCATTATTAGTGCAGGTCTGAGTGCTTTAGGTGGTATCTTACTCATTTTTGCAAAAAAGCCAAAACACAAACCTACTTAATCTAAGCCCCATTTAACTCCAAATTCTGGTCTTCGCAAAATCTGCCCTGTTAAGGCCATATGCTCTTGGGCTAGCATCCAAAGAAATGATTCCTCGACCACCTCCACATTCTCAGTGGCCTTATCTCCCGACATATCGGTTCTAACATGCCCTGGAGTCCAAACATTAACTTCGATATTTTGAGCCTTCAATTCCTCTGATAATGCTTGAGAAAAAACATCTACCGCAGCTTTTGTAGTACTGTAAGCCACTCTACCTGGTCGACGTCTTAAAGCCATTTCACTTGAAACATTTACAATCCTACCTCTTCCGGCGCTAATCATGTGAGGCAAAACATAATGAGTAAGATAAAAAATAGAGTTTAAATTAACATCTACCGCGTTATTCCAGTCTCCTGGGGGAGTATCAAGAATTTTCTGATCAGGATAAATACCTGCGTTATTCACAAGAACGTCTATTCTTCCTAATTTTTCTATGGTCTGATCAATCAATAATTTTGCCCCTTCGGGATTTATTATCGTCGCCGGAATTGCCAGTACCTTACCACCTGATTTTTCTATCGCTGCATACGTGCCTTCTAAAGTACCACCTTGACCTGGGGATTGATCTAAATGCCTAGAAGTAATAACTAGGGTTGCACCATGTCTAGCCATAGCAATAGCTAGATGCCTTCCGATGCCTCTGCTTGCACCTGTAATCAATATTACTTTATCTTTAAGGTTGTCAATTATTTGCATACTTTCGGTCGTCCTTTTTAAAGTTATTAAATTGTGGCAGTAGAGCGTAATGGCCTTGTTGATTGCCTGATATTCCAGAACAAATACTGATTAGCGTAGCCTGCATCATCTCCGAATCTATTCCATGACCATTCTCGACTATCCTCATATTTTGATCGTAAAGGAAACCCGTACCAATCATGTAAAGCTTTTGTAATCCAACGATCATTTGGAAATGCACGAAGCTTATCTAAGGAAAAAAGCATGACACAATCAGCAATTTTATCCCCAACACCTTTAAGACCAGTTAAATGTTTCATGGCCTCCAGATAGCTCGATTCTCTAAGTTCATACAAAGGTAGTTTGCCATCTGCAACAGCTAAAGCTGCAGAGGCCACATATGGAGCGCGAAAACCGCATCCTAGCTCTCTTAAACGCGCTTCTCCAACCTCAGCCAATAACTCAGGTGAAGGAAACGTATACCTTATAGACTGATCTAGTGAAATTCTCTCTCCGTATTTTGATGAGAGTAATTCGACAGTTCGACTAATCCGAGGAATATTAGAGGTTGACGAAAGAATAAAAGATACCAGGACTTCCCAGGGGTCTTGCCTCAATATTCGCATTCCAGGGAATTTATTGATTCCGTACTTTACTCTGGTATCCCAGCCTATACGTTCCTGAACTTCCTTGAGATCATCACCAATACGGAAATAATCGTAAATTGTTTCCTCTAAATCCATTGATTGATTAGAACTTTCTAAACTCTCAACTTTCAAAAAATTTTGTTTTTGAGTAAGCCGTATAATTCTAGATTCAATAACCCCTACCCATCGTTCCTCACTATCAATTCTCCACCTAAAGCATTGGCCGGAGGTTAACGAAGTGGTTAGATCTAAAGGTTCCGTTAATTCAATATTTATCTGCTGTATCTTTGTCATTGAGCCAACTATCAATCAAGGAGAGTCCATTCTCAAATGTAGATTTAATAATGGTTGGAGAAGGAATAGAGTCAATAAATTTCTTCCCGTATGGTTGAGCGGTGATTCTGCTATCTGAAATTATGACAACCCCTTTATCAGTTTTACTTCTAATTAAGCGTCCAAATCCTTGCCTAAATCGAAGAATTGCCTGTGGAATAGCATAGTCATAAAACGCATTCTCATATCCTTCTGAACGAGCTGCAAAAATTGGATCTGTAGGGACACTAAATGGTAGTCTCGCAATAATCAACACTTTCAGTGCTTCATTGCCAATATCGACACCCTCCCAAAAAGAAGCTGTACCCAGAAGGATGGCGTGCGGATTTCTTCGGAAACGATTAATCAACTGAGCAGGAGTTCCATCCACCCCTTGCGCTAGCACTTCATAGCCTAAGGACGGTAGTTTTTTTAACTCCATCGCAGTATTGCGAAGATCGGTATGGGACGTAAACAAAACTAATGTTTTTCCATCTGCAGCTCTAACAACTTCAGGAATCATTCCAACAACCGATTCCCAATAATGATCTGAAGTAGGTGAAGGAAAATCTGTAGGTAAATACATTAGTGCTGCATTCTTATAATCAAAAGGGGAACCAAGACACAATTGTTCTGGCTCTGTAACACCCAATCGTTCGATGGAATGACTAAAGTCTCCAGCTATCGCCATAGTAGCACTAGTTAAAACTACTGATTTTTTGTCGTCAAATAATTCTTCCTTCAATCTTGAAGCGACGTCGAGCGGAGCAGAATTAAGAGTTAAACCTTGTCGTTTACCTACCCAGTAAATTCTCTTGAAATCTGGATTAGAAATAAATTCGTTTATTCTAGTACATATCTCCCCACATACTAAAGTCCACTCTGATAACTCTGATCTGATTACGTCGACTCCTTTAAGATTCTCTAAATTAAAATCCTCTAGTTGGCGTCGTAGTTTATTCACAAGATCGACAAAATAAGTTGATGCATTTTCAAAATCATCCGCTTTAATATCCAGCCATGACCAATCGGATGAAGTACGCATAGCACTAGTAACTCGAATTTCTGCTTCTCCAACTTTGCGAAATTCAAATAAGTACGAATCTAAGTATGCAATTAACTCATCCCATATCGCGTTTACTTTTGTAACGTACATATCTAATTCATTAATTTGATTTTGCAAGATCTCTTTCTGACCATTCCCAATTGGAGAACGTGCTACTATCGGTAGAAGATCTGAATATATTGCTCTGCACCGGGAAAATACTTCCTGAATTCCTGTACCAGAAACTAGACTGCCAAATTGTTTAGTAGCCTCAGATTCAAGATTATGTGCCTCGTCAACAATTAAATATTGATACTCTGGAATAAGAGATCCTCCGACCTCTAGATCTGAAAGTAGTAAGGCGTGGTTCACCACAATAACATGAGCGGCGGCGGCCTTCTCTCTGGCTCGATTGTAAAAACAATATCCTTCTTTGACGCCTGTGCAGGTTGCAAAGACACTGGCATTAATTCTATTCCAGACATTTGACTGACTCTGGTCCAAGTGTAACTCTGAACGATCGCCACTCTGTGTAGTTCCTAGCCATCTGAGAGTTTTCGCCAAAGTTCTAGCTTCGTTAGGAGTCAAAGCTTCAGAGTTGGCCAACGATTCCCAACGTTTCAAGCAAGCATAGTTGGCCTTACCTTTTAATAAGGTATACCTAAACTTTGAGATATCAATTTCATTTATTTCAGACAAGGCATTAAGTAAATCAGGAATATCCTTTTTCACTAACTGCTCTTGTAAAGAAATTGTATTTGTGGAAATTACCACACGTACGTTATTTTGAATGGCAAAAAGGATTGAAGGCAATAAATAAGCCACTGATTTACCAATTCCTGTTCCACCTTCAACTATCAAATGATGTGAATTGATTTTTTTCTTGATTGAGCCAAAAGCCTCTGCAACAGACTTCGACATGGCCAATTGCTCATCACGGGGCTCATAGTCTGGAAATTTTTTTGATAGTAATCCATTTTTACCCAGTAATTCAGCAATTAGTTCAGATTCTATAGAACGAAATTGATTGGGCTGTCCAAGTGATCGTGGCCTTTCTAGCCTACTAATTGATTCTCTGAGATCTATATGACGATCCGAATAGCCTACCGGAGATGGAACACTCGAAGAGACACCTGCAATTAAATTGTGCAATGTACTATCAGAGCGAAGTATCAGTATAGAGAGCCTTTGAAGAGTTCCGTAAGGTAATTTTGTTAATTCATCAAGTAACAAATTAAATAAATTGCACAAAACTTCCAAGCGTAAATAGAAGTCATCTGACAAATTGTTATTGAGTTCAAACGTATCTAACCCTAACTTCGCTGCTAGCGAAATTAAATCATCTCCAGTTTCGTTTGGGTAAAGCAATTCCGCAATTTCCTGAATATCCCAAATCTCCGAAGTTTGGAGTGGAAAAAACTGGGAAATTGCGGCAATTATTGGTGCTATCTCATACGCAACAACGGGGCATCCCATACTGAAATCGGCAAATTTTTTGTACCCATTCTCGTCGTTAGCATAGAAATATTCAGGCTCTATTCCTTTTTGCATTTTAAGCGCCGCAATTGCAGATAATTGACCAAGATTTCTCCCGTCAAATTCCGCCTCTAATGCAACAATGGGCGCGTCCAAAATATGAACACGCCCAAGTGTTAAATTATAACCAGAATCACTCATTACCTATCCACTTCAATGAGCACGACCTAAAATACAATTTTACTTCAAAACAGTTAATTGCTCCCCAGGTGTTTTCCATAAAAATCAAAGACTTTCTGCCAACCATCTGCAGCCTGTTCAGGACGGTATGAAGTACCCGCCCAATTGAAAAACGCATGCCCCGCACCATCATAACGATGAAATTCGTATTCCTTACTATGCTTATTTAACTCGGCTTCAATTGCATCAACCTGCACGGGATCCGGGTTGCCATCATCGTTCCCAAAAAGGCCAAGTATTGGACATGTTATGTCTTTTGTCATTTCAATTACAGGAGTTGGTTGATTCTCATTTATCCGATCTGGTGTAGGTATAACATTACCCCCCCAACAATCAACTGCAGCATCAAGATCTAGTTTTGCAGCTGCCATATAAGAAACCCGTCCCCCTGAACAAAATCCAATGATCCCAACTTTCCCAGTGGTATCATCTAAGTTTCGTAAATAATCAAGCGTTCCTTGCAGATCACCTACAACAAATTCATCGCGTTGGCCTCCATCATCTCTTACACGTGCAGACATCTCGGCAGCAGTACCAGGCCCAAACCGATCATGTAAATTGGGACATATTGCCAAATATCCGTGGTGTGCAAGCCGGCGAGTTACCTCAATACACCATTCGTCCCAACCTGGCATGTGATGTGCCACAATAACGCTCGCAAATGGCTCAGACTGGGAAGGCTTTGCCACATACGCATCAATCAATTCATTACGATGACCCTGTAACTGGATTGTTTGTGTCTGAATAGGGATATGTAAATTTAAACCTGGCATAAATTCTCCTTAATTATTAGCTCTATTCAACGTAGGCTACAGCTTCGATTTCAAGTAAAAATTCTGGCCTTGCTAAACCTGAAATGACTAAAAGGGTACTTGTCGGCGGATTAGCTGCTCTGTAGTTCGCACGTTCCTTACGTATAATATCTAAGTTTTCCTCTCCCACAACATACACTGTAGTCTTTACTATATCCTCAAACGTACCCCCGACAGACTCCACTGCAGTTTTCAAATTCTTCATCACTTGTCCAACTTGTGCTTGAGGATCATTTATTCCAATAACATTGCCATTCTCATCAGAAGCAGTTTGACCTGCTATAAACACCCAAGGCCCTACTTTAACCACATGCGTATATCGGTTTCCATTAGGAGATAACCCTTCAGGCTGTAAAAATTGAACTTCAGACATCTTCTCTCCTTTTCCTAGTCTATTAAATTATCGTGCATCCCATCGAGTGGCCAGCTTGAAATTAATTCAACGTAAAATGCTTGTCCTTCAATGGATTCATCTAGGTCAATCATAGAATGACTCGCTCCATGTGCATTCAATAGAGTAAACATACTTGGACCTGAGCCAGCTAGAATACTATGATTTTGCCCAATGCCATCAAGCATTGATTTTGTCTTAGCATACGAGGAATATGTGAGAGTTGCCACTGAATCAAATATATTAAATATCTCAGAAGCTATGGGTCGCCTAGCAATGATAGCGTCTGAGATATTTTGGGTTTTTTCTCCATCTGTGAAATTCTCTTTGGTAATTTGCCGGTACATTCGTGCCGTTTTCCTTTCTTGCAATGGTTCAAACGGAAAGATTAAAACTGCACGCTTTTCAACTGGTTGAGGTAATGGACTCAGTTGAGTTCCTGTGCCCGTCGCATAGCTCGTTCCACCAGTAATAAAAAAAGGAACATCCGTACCGATACGTCCGGCAATTTTAATTAACTCTTCGGTGTCTAACCCTAATCTCCATAACTTATTTAACCCGAGTAATGTAAATGCTGCATCACTACTGCCACCGCCTAAACCTGCGGAGATCGGAATATTTTTTACGAGGTTAATGGATGCTCCCTCTGATACTTCATAGGTATCCTTCAGCATATTTGCTGCTTTTAAAACTAAATTTTCCTCATTAATAAAAGTGGAGCTCTCAATGCTTAAAGTTAAATCTTTTGATTCATTGAATATCAATTCGTCAAAAATATTTATCGACTGCAAAACCGTGTGGACTTCATGAAATCCTGAGGGATAAGTCCCTGTAATTTCAAACGCAAGATTAATTTTAGCTGGAGCAAGTAAGTGAATCACTGTTACATTCTACGGCAGAATGTAATGATTTAATGTAGCATTTACATGAACAAATTAACGGAGGCTTGTTTGATGGCTGATGAAACTAACGTCAAAGATGATATTGCGAGAGGTGGGAGCGGAGACGGTCGCTTCATATACGATCGATGGATGGAAAGTCAGAATGTCCCAATCCACAGAGGCTATTTTATAGAAGATTTACGAACTATTGAAGTTGGCCCATGGCATGAAAGGGAATGTAATGCAGCTTTCATTCAAGTATCTGGAATGGAGGGGGTGGCCGAAGCTCGTCTCACAGAGTTGCCTCCAGGAGTAAGCGCTCCCCCCATGAAATTTGCCCTAGATGAAATTGTCTACACCGTTTCAGGCCATGGAATTGCAACCGTATGGACCAATGGCGTCGATAAACACAGTTTTGAATTTGGCCCAAGAAGTTTATTCCTGATTCCAAGAGGGGCTCATCGACAATTTGCAAATGCTCGTGGGGATCAGTCTTTACGAATGCTACACAATAATTACCTCCCAGTTGCGATGTCTTTAGAACCAGATCCTGAATTTTTCTTCAATAATCCTTTTGAACATCCAGAACTTTTGAGACCTAGCGAGCAAGAGTTGTATGCGGTTGCGAAACGTGCCCCTGCGATGGGAAGAGGTGCAACCTGGTATGGCAATTTCTTCACTGATATGGCTGCTTGGAATGACTTAGTTCCACATCGCCAACGAGGGGGTGGCGGACATGTAGTTGACGTCGCATTCCCAAACTCACAAATGGGTGGACATATGTCCGTGTTTCCTCCAGGAACTTATAAAAAAGGGCATCGACATGGGCCCGGCCGGGTAATCGTAATACCCGCTGGAGAGGGATACTCAATCATGTGGCCTGAAGGAGGGGAAAAAATCATCGCTCCATGGCATGAAGGAAGCATGTTTACTCCCCCTGACAGATGGTTCCATCAACATTTCAATGTAAGTGTTGAACCTGCAAGATACCTGGCATTAGCTCCTCTCCCACAATTCTCCGGTCATAGTGAAAAAGTCGAAGATCGTGCCCGAGATCAAATTGAATATACGCTTGAGGAAAAATGGATTCGAGAAAAATTTGAAGAAGAATTAAGTAACCGAGGGCTAGAAAGCCTAATGCCTGAAGAGGCGTATCAGAATGCTGACTACAAGTGGGAATATGCATCAGGCGAGGAGCGTGGTGCAGTACTTGGTACTAAAGGAGCAGATAGATAATCTAGAAACATATACTCAGCAGGTCATCCTTGCCAATGCTTTTTCAAATCGTCACGAGTTAGGATTTTTACCTATTCGAAGCCTGACTGACCCGCAGATACATAAGTAATCTGTCCAAGCAAGGTTTTCGATTTCGTTTGGGAGAATTGGCTGGCCTGCTGAGGAATAAAGCACCTCACGTGCTCTATTCTGGCCACAGCGCTCGCAAGAAGGCTCAATAATTAAGCCATCATCGCCTTTGTTAACTACAATACTCAAAAAGTTTCCTTCCATAACTTGAATAAATTAATCCATTCTTGAATCTCCAGAGTTTCAGCACGCCTCTGATAGTTAATTCTCGAAAGCATTAACAATTCTTCAATTGTTTCGTTTTCCAAGGAAAGTCCTAAACATAATGAGTTGCGCAATTGTTTTCTTGGAGCAGCAAATCCCGCTCTGAGAAGTCGGAAAAATAAGGGAATGTTATCAATTTGACTCAAATATTGATCATGCGAATCAATTGCAACGATTGCGGACGTAACTTTTGGAGCCGGAGTAAATGATCCGGGCTTAACAATTTTACAAATTCTTGGTGTACCAAAAATTTGCACACTAATCGAGGCCAACGAATGCGATCCCGCACGAGCACATACCTGTTGTGCAACTTCTTTCTGCAAAAGGAAAACTGAACGAATAGGTCGACAATTGGATTCAAAAAAATTCCTTATAATAGGCATTGCAGCATAATACGGAAGATTTCCGACTAAAGTATATTTTCTAGTATCTGTTAGTAAGTGTTCTGGATCGATAACCCGTGCGTCTGCTTCAATAATTTCTAGATTTGGGCATGCTAAATTTTTTAATGGCTCGATTAAATCGTTATCAATTTCAACAGCAATAACTCTATAAGCTTTTGACGTTAAAATTTTAGTAAGCGAGCCCCTACCTGGACCTATTTCAATTACCGTATCCTGCTGAGAAATTTTTGCAAACTCCGTAATAAGTCGAAGTAAGTTTTGGTCAGTTAGAAAGTGTTGACCAAGGCTTTTTTTGGCAGACCGATTAATCAAATAATCTCCATTGCTCAGTCAGCTTGAAATTATAGTGCCGTGCACCCATCAATCGAATCAGTGACTTTCACATAGCTATAGGGTCTGAACTCAAGCCAGGCTGTTCTGCGGCACTCAAAGTACACTGTTTAGCGCTGCTTCTTTCCAGATCTGACGCGGTTCGCAGGACTTTGCCGCGCAGGGCCAAGCTCTCAATATCCATTCCCAAGCTAGAGGTGTCAGACTTAACCCTCAAGATAGGATTTAAACCCCGCTAAGCGGTTTTCGGGTACAGGGCACCGCTAACTCCCCGTCTAGCACGGCATCAACATCGTAGGTTCCACAAGCTTATCGGTCAATATTAAAACACTAATTTATTGGAAAGCGATGTTTTGTGAATAAATTAAAACTTAAGCAAATTACAGCTAATAGCGCCAAAATTCCAGCGAATAAAAATGCGTATCGTAAATCAGCGTAGCCTACAATCCCAGCAAAAACTGCACCCAGAGCACCGATGCCATCCATGAAAACAAAAATAATGCCAAGCGAGGTAGATTCTCTCTTTCCTGTAATTTCGACTGCATCTGCTAATAAGCTTGGCCTTAATCCAGTCCATGCACCTGCTGCGAGTGCAGCCCCAACAACAATGAAAAAAGCTAAGGAGCTGAATGCAAGTAAACCTAAGCCAAATACACCTATAATCAATGCAATTCCATTTACCATCTTGCGATTAAACCGATCAGAAACTCTACCGATTAATGGTGCAGTTAAACCTCCTGTCACCATCATGATCGCAAAGGTTACTCCAGCAAAAACTGAACTATATCCGAGGTCATCCTGTAAATACAAAGGGGTCATAGCTAATAATGCAATGTATGCCATGCTGTAAAAAATCATCACGAAAATCATATTTATGCCTTGTTGTGATTTCCAAGGTTTGATCAAACTAGCAAAATCGGCAAGGGATATTTTAGTATCCTTAGCTCTTAAAATTTTTGGCCAAGTAATACAAAATATAAAAAAAGTGAAAATTAATGGAATAACCGATAGTCGTAACACTTCCTGCCAATCCAATATCGTGAGTAGGACCCCTGCAGTAACTGGGCCAATCACTTCAGCAAGGATTCCTCCAACTAAATGAATACCTAGGGCAAATCCTCTCTTCTCTGGCATTTTTTGTACCATTGTTCCAGTAGCAGCAGGATGCCAGCCACCGTCGCCAAAACCTGCAAAAGCAATCAACAAAATCAAAACACCGTAGCTCCAGGAAAAGGACGCTGCAATATACCCTACCGCAGCCCATCCAAGCATGAATAAAAGAACTACTCCACGTCTTTCAAACCGATCCCCCATAATTCCAGATGGCATATATCCCAAACCCGCTCCAATAGCATGTGCGGTAATGATGAATCCAATTTGAGCAGGTGTCAGACCCCATGCAACTCCGATGGCAGGTGCGAGAATAAATAAAGCTCCACCAGGCAAATCTGAAGCAAAATGACCCCAAGGGAAAAGCAAGTAATAGATAATTCGATCTTTGAGGGAAAACACTCGAGCAGAATATTGTCAAAAATTAGAAATAACAAGTATCCACGACGCAATCTGCAATGCATGTCGCATGAGCAACTGTTATCCTCGGAACGCTATGACAATACGTACTGCAGTAATAGTTGCGGCAGGATTGGGGACTAGATTTCTACCAATATCTAAATCCGTCCCCAAGGAAATGCTTCCTATTCTTGATATACCAGTTATTCACTATTGCGCGACACAGGCTGTAGATGCGGGAATTGAAACGATCGTACTAGTTACTTCGAGTGGAAAGGCCGCACTAGAAGATTATTTCAGTATTAATCCAGAACTAGAAGCTTTCCTTGAATCGCATAATCATCCTCGATTAAGTGAAATTAAGTACATTTCTAGAGTTGCAAATATAAAAGTTGTCCGACAAATCGCTCCGTTGGGACTCGGGCATGCGGTGCTTACGGCAAAGTCTGAAATAGGAAACGAATCATTCATTACTTACCTTCCAGATGAAATACTCATCGGGACTCCATCTGTCACAATGCAATTATTAGAAGCACATGAACGATTAGGTAATGTCATTGGAGTTTTCGAAACCCCGTGGGATCAAGTCTCCAGGTATGGAATCGTTGAAGGCGAGAAATTATCAGATCGGGATACTAAATTGACACGCTGTATTGAGAAACCCGCTCCCGAAGAAGCTCCTACAAATCTGGCCTTCGTCGGTCCTTATATATTTACACCTAAAATATTTGATTGCCTCGAATCTATTCCACCAGGAAGCGGAGGAGAAATACAATTAACTGACGCTATAGATTCATTGATAAGTATTGAACCGGTATATACCCATCGTTTTCAAGGGAAACGATATGATGCAGGGACACCCGTAGGACTACTGAAAACTTCGGTTGAGCTAGCACTCCAAAATCCCCAATACCGAGCGGAAATGTTAGATTGGATCCAAAACCTTAATCTTGGTATTGATAACATTGATTAGCATTTATTGGAAATTTCTAAAAAGCTAATATGTTGGACTTAATGGAAGCATGAGGATGTTCCTACGATAGAATCTGAAGGCTATCTATCCATTTTGAGTACTGCCAAAAAAGCCTCTTGTGGAACTTCCACTCGGCCTACACGCTTCATCCTCTTCTTACCTTCAGCTTGTTTTTCTAGAAGTTTTCGTTTCCGGGTAATATCTCCGCCATAGCATTTGGCCAAAACATTTTTGCGCAATGCAGAAACTGTCTCACGTGCAACAATTTTACTCCCTATCGCTGCCTGTATGGGGATTTCAAACAATTGTCTTGGGATAGCACGTTTCAATTGCTCAACTAACGCTTTTCCCTGGTAATAAGCTCTGTCCCTATGTGTAATTAAAGACAAGGCATCTACCGACATCTGATTCACAAGAATATCTAATTTGACCAATGGAGCTGATCTGTATTCTTTAAATGAATAGTCTAAAGAAGCATAGCCTTTACTCCTGGTCTTCACCTGATCATAAAAGTCTACTAATACTTCGGCCATCGGTATATTGGCCTCAAGAACCACCCTCGGATCTGAAGAGGGCGCAGAATCATTAGAATCAACTTTTACGCCAACCATATCCAAATATTCTGTTCGCTTAAATTCACCACGCTTGGAATTAATTAGATCCATCATAGGGCCTACAAATCTTGCAGGAGTGAGCAGCGAAGTCTCGAGCCAAGGTTCTTCAATTTTTTCTGTTTCTCCTGCAGGTGGTAAATCCGTTGGCCTGGAAACTTCTCTTATAGAACCATCATTCATAGTAACTCTGTAAACAACACTAGGGGCAGTAACCACCAAATCCATTCCATATTCACGCTCGAGACGCTCTTGCACAATCTCCATGTGAAGCAATCCTAAAAATCCACATCGAAAACCTGGGCCAAGTGCAGGAGAATTTTCTGGGTCGTAAATTAAAGCAGCATCATTCATTTGCAATCGTTCTAACGCTTCTCGCAAATCATGGAATTCACTGCTGTCGGACGGATACAACCCTGCAAAAACCATGGGCTTTTGTTCACCGTAGCCTGGTAGCACCTCGTCAGCTCCATTGCGAGCAAAAGTTATAGTATCGCCTACGCGGCATTCACCCACGCTTTTAAGACCAGTTGCGAGATACCCTACCTCTCCTGCAGCGAGTTGAGCTATTGTTTTCATATTGGGCTTAAAGACCCCCACTTCAAGCAAGTCAGCCTCAATACCTGTCGCCATCATTCTTACTCGGTCTGTACCTTTTACAACCCCGTCAATGACTCTTACATAAGCCATAACTCCTTTGTAAGAGTCATATTTTGAATCGAATACCAACGCACGAAGTGGTTTATCTTCGTTTGCATCTGGGGGAGGAATTTTATCTACTACGGCTTCTAATAATTCTCTTACACCTGTACCTGCTTTCGCAGAAACTCGTAATACTTCATCAGGACGAAATCCAAAAGCTGTACCTATTTCCTCAATTACCCGTTCAGGGTCAGAAGCAGGTAAATCAATTTTGTTGATAACCGGAATAATTACTAGATCATGTTCTAAAGCTAGATATACATTTGCTAACGTCTGCGCTTGTATGCCTTGAGAAGCATCCACAACAAGAAGGGCTCCTTCGCATGCAGCCAATGAACGCGAAACTTCATAAGAAAAATCCACATGCCCAGGAGTATCGATTAAATTTATTTCGTAATTTCCCCCACGGTACTCTAGGTCCATTCTGACCGCTTGGGCTTTTATGGTAATACCTCGCTCGCGCTCCAAGTCCATAGTGTCCAGCAGCTGATTTTGCATTTCACGTGCGGATACAGTTCCAGTTATTTCAAGCATGCGATCAGCAAGGGTTGACTTGCCATGGTCAATATGAGCAATTATGCAAAAATTACGAATTAAAGAAGCATCCACACTGCAATTCTACAGCATTATGGCGAGTAATTATCTATTTACTGCCTTGCGCAGACTGAAGAAATTTGAACAAATCAGCATCCGGGGAGAGCACAAGAGTAGTACTGTCATTCAAAACTTTACTATATGCCTCCAAGCTTCGTCGGAATGCAAAGAATTCAGGATCCTGTTCAAGGGCTTCGGCTAGAATAGAAATTGCTTGCCCTTCGCCTTCACCACGAAGTAGGTTAGCTTTCTCGTCAGCTTCTGCCGAAATTATTGCGACTCTTCGATCAACGTCTGCAGTCTTAGTAAGGTATTGCTCCTCACCCTGGGCCCGTAATGCATTGGCCTGAATTTCACGTTCAGAGCGCATTCGTGTAAATACCGTATCTACAATGGAGTCTGGAAACTCAGCCCGTTTGATTCTAACGTCCACAATAGCGATTCCAAATGCTTGTTCCTGAGCTCGCGCATCTGCAACATCCCTAACCTTCTGAGTGAGTTGCTCCCGAGCAAATAATCCATTCTGGA
>CENY01171470.1_pt1 | contig 19563 bp, 15 predicted proteins | sample 356181 | NCBI WGS metagenome assembly CENY01 (sample SAMEA2619840, study PRJEB7988) | marine metagenome | isolation source: saline water (ENVO:00002010), including
ACCACTGATTTCCACCGAAAGATTGGATGCACCCGGCGGTACTTCAAAGCTATATGCATCCTCCTCATCCAAGCTGCCCGATAGGCCCTCTACTCTAATCGCCTCGAAAACCTCGGGGGGTATGATGGGCCCGAGGTCGCACCCGCCAGCGTCGACAAACGCGTCGTGAGCCGACTTGATTTGCAGCAAACCATGCCCATAACTATGGTCTCGCCCAGCTGAGCCAAGATCCTTTGCCGCCTTGTTTAAGGCGTGCCTAATCTCTTCAGCAGTGCAGGAAGCATGATTGCTCCAGAGCAATGCCGCACCGGCCGCGACATGAGGTGCAGCCATCGACGTACCGCTATATGCCGCATAATCATTACCGGTTATGGTAGATAAAACGTCAACACCCGGCGCAGCAATTTCAACCTGCTCATTACGGGTCGAAAAAGACGCGAGCTCTTCTAACTCGTTCACAGCCGCCACGCTCATGACCGAATCGTAAGATGCGGGATAGCTCAGATCAGTGCTTCCGCTATTTCCTGCAGAAGCGATTGAGAGCACGTTTTCAGCTAAGGCTTCAGCAAAGACTTCGGCCTCGGCTGTGCTGGAACCACTACCTCCAAGGCTCATGTTGATCACGTGCGCACCAGCGTTAACGCAGGAATCCACCGCAGCGATCAAGTCGGAAGAGTGCGTCCAGAGCCCCTGATTATCGAAAACCTTGACGATATGTAGGGTCAAACCCTGATCCGGATAAACACCTATCACACCATCGGAGTTATCTAGAGCAGCGATGGTTCCTGCCACATGAGTACCGTGTGAATCGCCAGGAATATCCCAAGATTCTCCCTCCACCTGAGACTCACCGGTCACCCTAAAAGCTACGTCATTATTGGGCAGATCGGGATGATCAAGCTCGTACCCAGAGTCGATGACACATACCTTACGAGGGATATCAGCAGATAGCTGGGGAGCCTGAACTAGTCCGACACCGTAGGGCTGCGTTTGGGCCAATGGATAACGACGATGATCCGTCTCTATCGAGACTACGTTGGGGCTGAAACGCAGCGCATTAAGCATCTCGGAATTCAGTTCCACAGCCACCAGATTTCGATCTGCAATCGACTTCTTTGTTTCCGCCCCTAAGTGCTCAAAATCCACATCAACGCTTCCCGCTGAACTACTGCGATACTCGACTAGAAATCGTTGCGTGTTGGCCCAGCCCTGGGCTGGAAGCGCTGACAAAAAGCCCAGGATCAAAAAAATGACGAGTGCGCTCAACTCCCTCGCTTCAGGGCGGCGTCGAGCAGGGAGGTCTGACGGAATTTGCTTGCGAGCTATATGTCCCACTGAAAGACCCTTCGTCCTGGCATGCATTTAGACCAGCACGTGTTCGCTTCCATTTGGCTGTATCCAATAGTAGCAGCAGCAATCTCGGCTGTCCCGCTACACTACGCCGTACCAAAGAGCACTGTTCTCAATGGGATGGACTCCGGCAGCGACCGAATAGCTGGATTCCTGCGCGGATATATCCCGCAACGCTTCGAGAGCGGCTCGGTTGACGTTCAATCAGAGCCTGATTGCGGCACGTTGTGCCACGTAGACGGGCGAATGAAGGAAACGACAGCTATACGTCGGCGGCTTCCTGATTCGCTCATGATTGTAGGCCATGCCTAACGAACATCGGTCAAATCGCACATCAAGATGTGGCCGCGATGTGAGCGCTGACCATAAGCCATTGATTTTGTGGGTAAATTGGCGGAGAGGGAGGGATTCGAACCCTCGATAGGGGTTACCTATACTCCCTTAGCAGGGGAGCGCCTTCAGCCACTCGGCCACCTCTCCGGCGCGGGTTGCGTTTTCCAACCTACTCGTTGCGCTAGTGTAACCGTGGCATACGGGTATGTCGTGTAGCAACAGCATGCGCTGATTGATTCGCTAGGCTCCTCCCGTTGCGCAGAATCACGCCCTGATCCGCGAATTTACCGCTTACGTTCGGCCCTCGCCGGCGCCTTCACCCAACCCGAATTCGGTATGCGCGCAGCGCAATGCCAACTCCATGTAGCGCTCAGCAACGACTACCGAGATCTTGATCTCCGACGTGGAAATCATCTGTATGTTTATGTTCTCCGCAGCGAGCGCGTCGAACAGCCGGGTTGCCACCCCAGCGTGCGACCGCATCCCCACCCCTACCACCGAGACCTTCGCTATCTTGTTGTCACCTGAAAGCTCACGTGCACCTAAATCCAGACGCACCGGCTCCAGAATTTCCAGTGCCCGTTCATAGTCATCACGCTTAACCGTAAACGTAAAGTCGGTCAGGCCGTCGCCCCCCGTGTTCTGAACGATCATGTCCACTTCAATTGGCGCCCGCCCGATGGGACCGAGAATGCGCGAGGCAACTCCCGGCACGTCAGGCACTCCAGCCATCGTAATTTTCGCTTCGTCGGGCGTGTGGGCGATTCCCGACACCACCGGTTGCTCCATGTTTGTCTCCACGGTAATCAGCGTGCCCGGGCCGTCCTCGAAGGTCGACAAGACGCGCAACGGTACACGATATTTGCCAGCAAACTCCACCGAGCGCGATGCCAAAACCTTGGAACCGAGGCTGGCCAGCTCGAGCATTTCCTCAAAGGTCACCTGATCCAGACGCCGGGCATCCTCAACCACCCGAGGATCAGCCGTGTATACGCCATCCACGTCTGTGCAGATCTGGCATTCATCTGCTTCCAATGCTGCGGCGATGGCCACGGCAGTGGTATCCGAACCACCGCGACCGAGGGTCGTTACGTTGCCTGACTCGTCAATGCCTTGAAACCCAGCTATTACGGGCACAATGCCCTGGTCCAGGTCTTTATGCAGGCGCTCCGTGATGACCTCCTCGATTCGAGCCCGACCATGATGGTCGTTGGTGCGGATATGAACCTGTCCACCGAGATAGGAGCGGGCACGCTGGCCACGTTGGATCAGTGCCATACTCAGCAGAGCAATGGTTACCTGCTCGCCGGACGCGAGCAGCACATCCATTTCCCGAGGTATCGACCGATCTGCGACGTCACGGCCGAGGGCCGTGAGCCGATCCGTCTCGCCACCCATGGCAGACACCACCACTGCCACCCTGTCACCGTTGGCGCACTGACGAACGACGCGGTCGGCAACCGCCTTGATACGTTCCGTCGAGCCAACGCTGGTGCCTCCGTATTTATGTACGACAGTACCCACCGGCTCAATCCCCGCTCAGCCGCTCGGCAAGCCAGGGCTCAACGGAAGCCAGGGCCGCGTCCACGGCATCGGGATTATCTCCCCCACCGGCGCGGGCCATATCGGGTCTTCCACCGCCGCGTGCGCCCACCTGAGCGCCCACCAGGTTGACGAGATCCGGCGCCGTCACTCGATCTGTGAGTTCTTTGCCTACGCCGGCAATCAAGCTGACCTTGCCATCCTGTACGTGGGCAAGGACGACAACGGCTTGCTCTATCCTGGCCTTCAGGCTGTCTAAGGTCTGCAGCATACCTTTGGCTTCACCGGATACCCGAGCAGAGATCAGGTTTGCGCCGGCCACTGCTTTCGCGGAGCTCGCCAGATCCGATCCCTCGGCACTGGCGAGGCGTTGCTGCAGCGTCTCCAGCTCCTTGGTTAATCGGCGGTTGTCTTCGAGCAGGGAGTTCACCTTGACGGTAACATCCTCGCGATTCGCTTTGAGCGAATCTCCAACTTCCTGCAGCAGTGCCTGCGACTCGTCCACCCACTCCAATGCTGAGGGCCCCGCAACCGCTTCTATACGTCGCACACCGGCAGCAATGCCGGATTCCGCCAGCACGCGAAATAAGCCAATGTCGCCCGTACGCTGCACGTGAGTACCGCCACAAAGTTCCACGGAGAACGTCGACTGTTCGGAACCCATTGTGAGAACACGCACCTCATCGCCATACTTCTCGCCGAACAACGCCATGGCCCCCCGCCCCACCGCAGCATCGAACGGCAGAGTCTCCGCGGTGACCGCGGCATTGTCCTGCACCTGAGTATTCACGCGCGCCTCCACGGCCTTGATCTGTTCGTCGGTAACCGGCTGCGGATGAGAAAAGTCGAATCGCAAACGATCCGGCGCGACCAGCGAGCCCCGCTGCTCAACGTGGTCACCCAACACCTCACGGAGTGCCGCGTGCATCAGGTGCGTGGCCGAATGGTTACGAATTATGCGCGCACGTCGCGCCGAATCCACCTGCGCATCCATTGCCGCACCCAGAGTCAGCTCGCCCGACTTGAGCGTACCGATGTGAAGGTGCTGGTCGCCGCTAACCTGGGTGTCGGTCACCACAAACTCCACGCCGGCGCTCTTGAGCGCGCCTGTGTCGCCGACCTGTCCGCCGGACTCCGCATAGAAAGGGGTGCGATCGGCCACAATCACGCCAGCTTCGCCCGCTCGCAGGCTCTCCATGACTTTGCCTTCAGAAGAAAACAAGCCAGTGACCACAACTTCGTCGTTCGTAGCGTCGTAACCGCTGAACTCCACCTTGCCTTCAGCAAAGATGCGCTGGCCAAGGTTGGCGCTGAACCTAGCCGCCGCGCGACCGCGTTCGCGTTGAGCTTCCATTGCCGCGTCGAAACCGGCCATGTCGACCCCAAGGTCCCGTTCGCGCGCCACGTCGGCAGTGAGATCGGTTGGAAAACCAAACGTGTCGTATAGCTGAAAGATCACTTCTCCGGGAATTTCACTGCCCGACAAGCCATCGATTGTCCTGTTGAGCAGCTCCATACCCTGATTCAAAGTCTCCGCAAAGCGTTCTTCCTCGCGTAGCAGCGCGGCCTCCACTTGCTTCTGCCGTTGCGCCAACTCGGGATAGGCGTCGCCCATCTCTTCAACCAGAGGTTCCACCAGCGAGTGAAAAAACGTGCCTCCAATGTCCAGCTTGTAGCCGTGGCGCAACGCACGACGAATGATACGGCGCAATACGTAGCTACGATCTTCGTTGCCGGGCAGCACGCCGTCGGCAATGAGAAAGGCGCTGGCGCGGATATGGTCCCCGATGACACGTACGGATGGATTCGCGATGCATAGACCTAGATCGTTGATGCCAGCGCGCGACCCAACCACGCCCAGCAGACGCTGGAACATGTCGATCTCGTAGTTGCTGCGCACACCCTGCATGATGGCGCTCATACGCTCCAGGCCCATACCAGTGTCCACACCAGGCTGTGGCAATGACTCCAGGGTGCCATCTGGCTGCCTGTCGAACTGTGGGAACACCAGGTTCCAGAACTCCACGTAGCGGTCACCGTCCTCATCCGGAGAACCCGGCGGCCCGCCCGCCACCTCGGGCCCGTGGTCGTAGAATAGCTCGCTGCACGGACCGCAGGGACCGGTATCACCCATGGTCCAGAAATTGTCTTCGATATCGATCACCCGATCCGCGCGCAAGCCGATGTGCTGCTCCCAGAGCGCTCGGGAATCCTCATCGGAGGGGTGCACGGTTGCCCAGAGCCTCTCTACGGGCAGCTCTAGGACCTGAGTGCAGAACTCCCACGCCCAGGTGATGGTGTCTTCTTTGAAGTAGTCGCCGAAGCTGAAGTTGCCCAGCATCTCGAAAAAAGTGTGGTGGCGCGCGGTATATCCAACGTTTTCCAGATCATTATGCTTTCCCCCCGCACGCACGCACCGCTGCGCCGAAGCGGCGCGACGGTATCCCGGATCTTCCCGCCCAAGCAGCGGATCCTTGAACTGGTTCATACCCGCATTGGTGAAAAGCAATGTCGGATCGTTCAGGGGTACCAAGGAACTCGACGGCACCACCTTGTGTTCGCGGTCGGCGAAGTAGGAAAGAAACGCCGACCGGACGTCTGCGGTCTTCATCTCAGTGCTGCAAAATTCAAAGGGCGGGCAGTATACGCACAACCACCGGTGTTTGATATGGCGCCGCGGGCACCCGGAGCGGCTTCAGAACTGGCCCAACGCGCGGTAGATGATGTCTGAGGGGAAGCCGCGCCGGGCCAGAAAGCGAGCCCGCTTGTTCCATTGCTTGCGGAGCTGGTTGCGACGGTCTGGGCTGTCTTGGTCGTCCTGCGCGCCGCTGATCTGCGCTTCGAAACTGCCAAAACGCTTCGCTAGCGTGTGTTGGGCCAACTCCAGCCAATGGTCGGCGCTGCGGGTGAGGTGCTCGTCGACAATTTCGTAGTCGATTCCTCTTTCCGACAAGCCCTGCCGGATGTGCATGGGCCCGTATCCCTTGGACTCACGCCAGCGCACGTAGCCTTCCGCAAAACGCCGGTCGGACTGCAGATCCTGAGCCTGCAACTCAGTGATCACACCCAGGACCAGGTCCCGAGAATGGCCCTTGGTGGTGAGCTTGCGTTTGAGCTCCAGCTCTGCGTGCTCTCGGGCGGCCAATAGACGGATGGCCGCGTTGCGCACCTGCGCGTACGCTTGCCCGTCCCCGAGCTGGAGCTCCGCCCCCATGATTCCTAAAGTGAATCCTGAGCGGGTTCGGGAATCACCACTTCGTTCTCAGCCGCAGGTAACAACTGGGCCCGAACCTGCCGCTCGATCTCCTCCGCTACTTCCGGATTGGCGGCAAGGTACTCACAGGCATTCTTGCGACCTTGCCCTATACGATCGGATCCGTATGCATACCAGGCGCCGGACTTTTCAACGATGCCTTGCTGCACGCCAAGCTCGAGCACCTCGCCCAAATGATTAATGCCGTCACCGTAGAGGATTTGAAATTCAGTCTGACGAAACGGGGGCGCCACCTTGTTCTTGACGACCTTCACTCGGGTTTCATTACCCACCACCTCGTCGCCTTCTTTGACGGAACCGACCCGGCGTATGTCCAGTCGAACAGACGAGTAGAACTTGAGCGCATTACCACCCGTAGTAGTTTCCGGGGAGCCAAACATGACGCCGATCTTCATACGTATCTGGTTGATGAAGATCACCAGGGTGTTGGACTGCTTGATGTTGCCCGTCATCTTGCGCAACGCCTGGCTCATCAGGCGGGCCTGCAGGCCAACGTGGGTGTCGCCCATTTCTCCCTCGATTTCCGCTTTCGGGGTGAGCGCGGCCACCGAGTCGATGACCACCACGTCTACGGCACCGGAACGCACCACCATGTCGCAGATTTCCAGCGCCTGCTCACCCGTGTCGGGTTGGGAAACCAGCAGATCGTCGGTGTCCACACCCAGCGACTGAGCGTAGATCGGATCCAGCGCGTGCTCTGCATCGATGAACGCGCAGGTACCGCCGATGCGCTGCGCTTCAGCAATAACCTGCAGGGTGAGCGTGGTCTTTCCTGACGACTCCGGCCCATAAACCTCCACCACACGCCCGCGAGGCAATCCACCGATGCCTAGCGCCACATCCAGCCCAAGGGAACCGGTGGGTATGGAAGGAATGGCCACCAGCTCCCGATCGCCGAGGCGCATCATCGAACCTTTGCCAAATTGCCGCTCGATCTGTGCGAGCGCAGCGGACAACGCGCGGTCCTTCTGCGGGTCTCTTTGGGCGGTGTCCTGGTTGTCGGAGTTGGCCATGAGTGAAGCTCCTTCTTGCTGATAAGGCCGGAACGAGTACTGTATATATAATCAGTATGGTTGGCAAGGCGCATGTCCCTGCTTTTCGACGGACATTGTCTACGCGCACTGGCCGGAAAGTCGTTTCGCGCGGGCAAGCCAGGTGCCACGCAGCCGGCGAACCGGTCGGCCGGAGTCAGCCATTGTGGTTGCCACCCTGCCGACGAAGTCTGCCTTCGCCGTCGCGTTTGATGAACCACAGATAGGTAAGCGGTAGATCGTCGTTTGGGTGAGACGCTCGAAAAAGTCGTAGCGCTGGGCCTCCAGCAGCCGCGGCAGGGCGCTGCGACCCCGATCCAGACCGCTGAGCTCGAATGGCATGTCGATGATGGCCGCTCCTTGTTGGAGCACCCTCGCGACTTTCTCTTCGAACGTCCCCACGTGGCCAGGCTATCACAGCCAATGACCCTTGAGCCCACGCCGCGGACGGATGAATATAGGACCCATGAACACCAGCACCGGCGTGCAGGCGCCTTCGCACACCCCCATGATCCAGCAGTACCTGCGGATCAAATCGGAGCATCCCGACGAGCTGCTGTTCTACCGCATGGGCGATTTTTACGAACTGTTCTTCGACGACGCCAAGCGTGCCGCGGATCTGCTAGACATCACGCTCACGGCGCGTGGGCAGTCTGCCGGCGAACCGATCCCCATGTGCGGGGTGCCCTATCACGCCGCCGACGGCTACCTGTCGCGCCTGGTCAAGCAGGGTGTGAGCGTGGCCATCTGCGAGCAGATCGGCGATCCGGCAACGAGCAAAGGGCCGGTAGAGCGGCGCGTGCAACGGGTTGTCACGCCCGGCACCCTCACCGAGGAAACCCTGCAAGAGGCCGGCCGGGACAGCACCCTCATGGGTATCTACGGAACCGGTGATCGCTTCGGTGTGGCCCTACTGAATCTGGCCGCCGGAGAGTTGTGTGCCACCGACGTCGCCGAGGAGAGCGCGTTGCTCGCTGAAGTCGCGCGACACGCCCCGAACGAGGTTCTGGCCGCAGGCACGTTGCCCGATGAGCTGATCGCCCTGCCACAGTTTTGCCAGCGAGACACCCTGGAGTTCGACGTTCAGCTGGGATTTCAGCGCCTCACCCGGCACTTCGGCACCGCGGACCTGTCCGCCTTCGACCTTTCAGCCAACGCGCCCTGTGTGGGCGCTGCCAGCGCTGTGTTGGAGTACGCCAAGCAATCCCAGCGTCAGGATCTGGTCTATATCGATCGTCTGATCACCACCCAGCCGGATCACGTGATCGTGCTCGACCCCCAATCGCGCCGCCATCTGGAAATAGACGAACGAGCCGACGGCAGCGAGCAGCACACGTTGTTCGCGCTGCTCGACAGCACCCGAACGGCCATGGGCAGCCGCATGCTCAGGCGCTGGCTGCGCGGGCCGACGCGTATGGTCTCGAACATCCGGCAGCGCCAGGTAGCGGTGGCTGCTCTGGGGGAGCAGGACCCGGAGCCACTGCGCAGGGCGCTGGGCGAGGTGGGCGATGTGGAGCGCATCGTGTCGCGGATAGGGCTGGGTACGGCCACCCCGCGCGATCTGGCGCGGCTGCGCGATGCGCTATCTCAGCTACCTGCCATCCGCAGCCATTGCCCGGCCGCAGACCCCTTGCTGCAGGCGTTACAGGCCGATCTACCCGATTTTGCGCCACTTCAGGAAGAGCTTGCGCGTGCTATCGTGGAGTCCCCGCCGGTCACCCTGCGCGACGGTGGCGTCATCGCACCGGGGTTCGATACTGAACTGGACAGCCTGCGCGACATGACGGCCAACGCAGCACAATGGCTCACGGAACTGGAGCAACGCGAGCGCGCGCGCACGGACATCGGCTCGCTCAAGGTGGGATACAACCGGGTTCACGGCTACTACCTGGAGGTCAGCAAGGCGGCAGGCACTCAGAACATTCCGGCCGAGTACGTGCGCCGCCAAACGCTCAAAAACGCCGAGCGTTACATCACTCCCGAACTCAAAGCCTTTGAGGACGAGGCGCTTACCAGCCAGGCACGCGCGTTGGCTTTGGAAAAACAGCTGTTCGAGCGGTTGCTGGAGCACCTTGCGCCACAGGTACCGGGCTTGCGCTCAGCCGCTATGGCACTGGCCCAGTTAGACGTGTTGGCCTGTTTCAGTGAGCGCGCTACGCGGCTGGGATTAAATCCCCCCGAATTCACCGAGCAGCCCGAATTCAGCATCTCCCAGGGATGGCATCCGGTGGTGGCCGAAGCCAACGCCGAGCCGTTCGTTCCCAACGACATGCACTTCGACGCCGACACCCGGATGCTCATCATCACCGGCCCGAACATGGGCGGCAAGTCCACCTACATGCGTCAGGCGGCGCTGATCGCGCTGCTGGCGCACACAGGTTCCTACGTGCCTGCCGCCAGCGCTCGTATCGGCCCGATGGATCGCATCTTCACGCGCATCGGCGCCGCAGACGACCTGGCCGCCGGCCGCTCCACCTTCATGGTGGAGATGACGGAAACGGCCAACATCCTTCACAACGCCAGCACCCAGAGCCTGGTGCTACTCGACGAAATCGGGCGGGGCACCAGCACATACGACGGCTTGGCCCTTGCCTGGGCCAGCGCGCGACACCTGGCCGAGCAGGTGGGTGCGTATACGCTTTTCGCGACCCACTACTTCGAACTCACCGCGCTGCCCGATGATCTCAGCCAGTGCAGCAACGTTCACCTAGCGGCAACCCAGCACGAGGGTCAGGTCATCTTTCTGCACACGGTGCACCCCGGTCCCGCCAGTCAGAGCTACGGTATACAGGTAGCCCGACTGGCCGGCGTGCCCCAGAATGTCATCGCTGCGGCCCAGCTGCACCTGCAGGAGCTCGAGCAACAGCAGGCGGCGGCCCACCCACAACAGTCGGACCTGTTTGCTGCACCCGTTCAACCCGACGACGCCCTCGCGGAGCGGCTGGCGGACATCGATGCTGACGCGCTCACACCGAGACAGGCCCTGATGCTACTCTACGAGCTCCAGGCACTGGCGAACGGCGGTACGGATTAGTCAAGGCAAGTCACCGGCCTCGACACGCGTTTCAATTTCATGCGAACATCCGCTGCGTTCCGGTGTTCCGGTCGACGAAAAAACTCACCAAAGGACTAACCAACAAAGGCGTATGGCATCATGACGTTCGTCATTGGCGAAAACTGCATCAAATGTAAGCTCACCGATTGTGTAGAGGTGTGCCCCGTAGACTGCTTCTACGAGGGACCGAACATGCTGGTCATTCACCCCGACGAGTGTATCGATTGCGCCTTGTGCGAACCGGAATGCCCCGTAAACGCCATCTTCTCGGAAGATGAACTCCCCGAGGATCAGCAGGATTTTCTTGAGCTTAATCAGGAACTTGCAGAGATATGGCCGAATATCACTGAGCAGAAGGACCCACTACCCGATCATGAGGAGTGGGCCAAGAAGAGCGGCAAACGGGAGTTATTGGAGCGCTGACGACGGGCCACGCTTAGCGCCCACGCCAAGCTGTCCCAACCGCCTGTAAGAATCTGGCCCGCGCCTATTTGCCGATGACCCGCCTCGGGTCCACGGGTTCACCGTCCTTACGGATTTCAAAATGCAGCAGACGGCTGCGCCGGCTGGTACCCCCCATGGACGCCAGCAGGGCGCCGCCCTGGATGCGGTCCCCCTCGGCTACCCGGCCATCCACATTCAGACTGTATGCGCTCAAGTAGCTGCCGGAGTGCTTTATGATGAGCAGATGCCGATAGCCGCCCAGCCCGTTGCCGGCGTACACCACCTCACCAGGGGCGGCTGCCACCACACGCTGCCCCTGCTCAAGCTGGTAGTCCATCCCATCGTTGCCGTTGCCAAACCCCTTGGTCACGCGGCCGGAGACCGGCCATCGCCATTGCGTGGGAGATTTGGCCGAAGCCGTTGCGCGCGCCCTCCTGGATGCAGACTTGGTCGCCTTCTTAGATGGCTTGGCGGATTTACGCGCGGTCGTAGAGCGGGAGGAGGATCGCGGGAGCGCGCTACGCCGCACCCGGGAACCGCCCAGGCGCAGGGTCTGACCAGGGTAGATGGTGTACGGCGCACGCAGCCTGTTGATTGCAGCCAGCGTCTGCACCTTCATACCGTAACGCCAGGCAATGGAGTACAAGGTGTCCCCGGACACCACCCGATGCACCCGGGATCGGGCGTAGTCGGCGGTACCATCGCTTCCCGGGGGCCGCGCGTGAGACCCACAGCCGAGCACCACTGCAACGAGCAGGCACCCAAGTACTATTCGAGCCGCGTGAGTAACCACAAGGCAACACCACCCGCACACACGCAAAGGATGGTCCCCAACACCAACGGATCACCGACTGCGTCCTGATAAACGGCAGGACTCAACAACTCGCTGCCTTCCCGCCAGGGCCACAGGCGCGGCAGTGAACCCGCCATGAATCCAGTGAGCAGGGCCAGCACCGAGCCCCGGTAGCAGCGCAGCAGCCACGCCAGCACTTTTGAGAAAGCGAGCAGACCCACGCCACAGCCCAGCGCTACGCTAGCCAGTACCGCCCACTGAAAATTGGTGACTGCATCGATGACCGCATGGTAGAGCCCCAGCACCAGCAGCATGAAACTGCCGGATACCGCTGGCAGCATCCATGCCGATATGGCCACCACACCGCCGGCGAAAAACACCCATAGCGCCTGGTCCGTGGGCAGTGGATCCAACATGCCCAGCGCCAGGCCCGCCAGCACGCCCAGCGGGGCGAATATCACCAGGCTGCGTTTGGGCTGCGCCCTGCCAATCTGCCACACCGACAAGGCGATGAGCCCAAAAAAGAAACCCCACACCAATGTGGGTACGGTAGCCAATAGATAGCTCATGAGCCGTGCGAACAGCACGATGGCAACGGCCATCCCCGCCACCAGCAGGGCGAGAAATCGCAGGTTGTGGACGCGCCAGAACGACACTAATCCTTCACTGAACAGAACGGTCACCGAGCGATGAGAGAAGCCCGCCAGGGTTCGCACCAACTCATCGTAGATTCCCGTGACAAACGCGATAGTGCCGCCACTCACTCCCGGCACCACCTCCGCCACCCCCATTGCCATTCCGCGCCCGGTCAGCCCCATCCAGTGGTGGCGTTTCTCGCTCATTGAACCCCCTTGAGCAGCGGAACGAATCTCACGTACTCCGCCGTACTGACTGAGAACTCCTGCTCTGATACCGATTCGGTGCGATCGAACACCTTGAGTTCCTGCACCCCATCATCACCTACGGGAACCACCAAACGCCCGCCGGGCGCCAACTGCTCAAGCAGGGAATCCGGAACGGCGCGCGGCGCAGCGGTGACCACGATGCCATCGAACAATCCCTCTGCCTGCCAGCCTTCATACCCATCGCCGTGCTTGAGGCGCACGTTGGCGAGCCCCAGAGCATGGAGGCGCTCCCGAGCGCGCTCAATGAGCGGCGCTAACCGCTCAACGCTGAAGATCTTGCCGACCCGGGCGCCCATGCTCGCCAGCACGGCAGTCTGATATCCCGAGCCGGTCCCCACCTCCAGAATTCTCGGCCGCGGCCGGTTCAACAGCGTCATGGTCATCAGGGCGACCACGAAGGGTTGGGAGATAGTCTGCCCAAAGCCGATTGGCAAAGCCGAGTCCTCATAGGCGCGGTGTGCCAGAGCCTCGTCCACGAAGATGTGCCTGGGCACGGTGGCGACGACCTCCAGCACCTCCTCGTCATCGATACCGTGCTCCGCCAGACGTCGAACCAATCGGTCGCGCGTGCGCTGAGAAGTCATTCCGATGCCGCGCAGGTCGTAGGTCACGTGTTGCCCTCCACAAGCACAAAGGCCTCGCGCAGCAGGCTGGTGGCATAACCCCCTGCCGGCAGCGAAAAAGCCAGGGTGATCTCTCGGCCACGGCACTCCCAGCTGAAAGCTTCCGGACGCAGCACCAACGCCCGTCGATGGTGACGCACGCCGGCACGCTCCAGGCCCTGGCAGATGTCCCGGTGCGAGGCCACGGCGCGCCGCTCCAACTCACCAGCCTTGCCAAGGGCCGGTGACCGGCCGCGCCCCCACAACGGACCGCTGGGCACCGACGCTCCGCCGCACAGCACTGCCGCATCACCTTCGATCAGTCTACTCCAGTTCTCTGCGGCCACACGATGACTGAGCACCTGGTTGAAAAGCAGGCTGCGCAGCACCGACAAGTGCCAGGATTGCCCGGCAAAGCGGCGGCGGCGAGCGTACTGACCGCGCCGCAGCCAACGCTGCGCTCGCTGCAGGCTGTTGGCGGCAAAACGCTGGGGCCCAAAATAGTTGGGCGCACCGCGCTCGGCGATCCGAACCAATGCTTCCCTGCTTGCAGCTTGAGCGATGTCCCGCAGGCGCACCACAAACTGATTGCCTAGGTGACGCCCACGACGCAGCTTCACACCATGCCGACCCCGGCCCACGACGCGCATGCTGTCCGTTGCGGCTGGTGCCAGGTCACTGGGCGTACGGATGCTGAACCACTGTCGCGCTCGGGCACGCCGGTCCTTGAGTCCCGCGTACCCGATGTCCAGCGGCTGCACGCCGTAGAACTGTGCCAGTCTCTGCACCACCTGCACAGTTTCCATGCGCACCTTTTCAATCTGCAGGTACAAATGCTCGCCCACGTTTCCGGGCAGAAAGTCCAATTGCTCACGCACCTGGAAGTCGTCCGGCTGCTGCTTGAATACGGCGCGCACCAGGGGCAGTGAATGAGCCAGAGGAGCGACGGAAAATGCCGAGCATCCCACTACGGCGCGTCCGGCACCAGATAGAACGTTTCGCCCTGCTTGACCATGCCCAGATCGGTGCGTGCCCGCGCTTCCGCCGCTGCCTCTCCCTGGCGCAGAGCCAGCACCTCGGAGGTCAGTATCTCATTGCGACGTGCCATGAGCCCCACCCGACTGCGTTGGGCTTCCACCTCGACCTCCAGCGCCTGCGCGGCCACGTAGCCCACGTCGCTGAACCACACCTTGTACTGCAGGGCCACCAGCAGGACTGCCAGCACCATCGCCAAGATGCGCAGGCTCGGGGTCATCCGATTTCAAGCCTCCCGCGGTACGGTGCAGGTGTACCCTGATCGCTAAGCATCTGTTCGATACGCAGCAGCCGGTTGTACTTGGCCACGCGATCGGAGCGGCTGAGCGAACCGGTCTTGATCTGGCCCGCACCGGTCGCCACGGCCAAGTCGGCGATGGTGGTGTCTTCCGTCTCGCCCGAGCGGTGGGAAATCACGGTCCGGTAGTTGGCGTCCTGGGCCATTTTGATGGCCTCGAGGGTTTCCGACAGCGTGCCGATCTGATTGAACTTGATCAGAATGGCGTTGGCCACGCCTTCTCGAATACCGCGCTCGAGAATCTCGGTGTTGGTCACGAACAGGTCGTCGCCAACCAACTGCACCGCGTTGCCCACACGCTCGGTAAGCGTTTTCCAGCCCGGCCAGTCGGCTTCGTCCATACCATCCTCGATGGACACCACCGGGTAGGACTGAGCAAGTGCTTCCAGATAACCGGCAAACCCATCGCTATCGTAATCCTGACCCTCCCCTTCCAATCTGTAGCGGCCGTCGCGATAGAATTCCGAGGCGGCGCAATCCAGCGCCAGGGTCACGTCGCTGCCCAGCTCATAGCCTGCATCCGCCACCGCCTGGGCGATGACCGCCAGGGCTTCAGCGTTTGAGTTCAGATCCGGCGCGAAGCCACCCTCGTCGCCCACGGCAGTGGTCAGCCCACGGCCCCGCAGCACCTTGCCTAGAGCGTGAAACACCTCCACCCCGCAGCGCAGCGCTTCGCGAAAAGACGTCATGGACACGGGCTGCACCATGAACTCCTGAATGTCCACGTTGTTGTCGGCGTGCTCGCCGCCATTGAGAATGTTCATCATGGGTACCGGCATAGTCAGCCCGCCGCCGCCATGCAGGGCGTTGATGTGCGCAAACAGGGGTAAGCCCTGCGCGGCCGCGGCGGCCTTCGTCGCCGCCAGCGAAACCGCCAGGGTGGCGTTGGCGCCCAGACGCCCTTTATTGGCTGTTCCATCCAGTTCGCAAAGGCGCGCGTCTAGCCCACGTTGATCGGCCACATCCAGTCCGTTCACGGCGTCCGCGATCTCGCCGTTGGCTGCAGCCACCGCGGTGAGCACGCCTTTACCCAGGTAGCGGCCGGCATCACCGTCGCGCAGTTCCAGCGCTTCCCGGGAGCCGGTAGACGCACCGGACGGCGCGCAGGCGCTACCGAAAGCGCCATCGGAAGTAACTATGTCTGCTTCAACGGTGGGATTACCCCGTGAGTCCAGAACCTCCCTGGCGGTAACCGCCGCGATCTTGCTCATTTACACCTCTCGCTGTCGTGTCAGCGTTGCTAGGCCCCCGATGGGGCTATCTGATCATCAAAACCCTGGCGCTTTACCAGCGCGTCCAGTTCCATCAGTCGCGTCAGCAGGGACTGCAGCTGCGCCAACGGCCATGAGTTCGGGCCATCCGAACGCGCGTTGTCGGGGTCGGGATGCGTCTCCACGAACAGACCCGACACACCTACCGCCACCGCGGCACGAGCCAAGGTTGGCACCATCTCCCGTTGACCGCCGGACGATCCTCCAGAGGCGCCCGGCAGCTGCGCGGAGTGGGTAGCGTCGAACACTACCGGGCAATTGGTGGCCCGCATAATCGTCAGGGCGCGCATATCGGAAACCAGGTTGTTGTAGCCGAAGCTCACCCCCCGCTCGCACACCAGAATCTGCTCGTTGCCCGCAGACCGGGCCTTCTCTACCACCCAAGTCATATCGGCCGGTGCCAGAAACTGGCCCTTCTTGATATTCACCGGTAGTCCCTGGCTGCAGACATTGATGATGAAATTGGTCTGGCGGCAAAGGAACGCCGGGGTCTGCAACACTGATACCACGGAAGCCACCTCGTCCAGGGGCGTGTCCTCGTGAACGTCGGTAAGCACGTTCAGCTTCAGCTCGGTACGCACCCGATCCAGGATTTTCAGTCCCGCCTCTATTCCCAGCCCGCGAAAGCCCGTGGCTGAGGAGCGATTTGCCTTGTCGAAAGAACTCTTGAAGATGAACGGCAGGCCCAAGGTGTGCGTGATTTCCTTGAGCGACGCCGCCGTTTCCATAATCAGCGCTTCTGACTCGATCACACACGGACCCGCAATCAAAAATAGCGGCTCGTCCAAACCTACATCGAAATCACACAGCTGCACGACGCTTCCCTGAAGTGTGAACAGGCCCTAGTTGGAAGTCCCATCCTTGAGCACCGGCGCTGCCGCCGCGTGCTGGTTGGCCGCCTGAACGAAGCCAGAAAACAACGGATGACTGTCGCGCGGTGTGGAGGTGAACTCCGGATGAAACTGGCACGCAACAAACCAGGGGTGGTTTTCCAATTCCACCATCTCCACCAGCTCTCCATCCTCTGAGCGACCGGCCACAATCAGTCCTTTGTCCTGGAATTCGTCGATGTATCGATTGTTGACCTCATACCGGTGGCGGTGGCGTTCGTGCACCACGGCCTCATCGTAGAGTCTGCGCGCGTTGGTGCCTTCCTGCAGCACGCAGGCCTGCTCTCCCAGACGCATGGTTCCACCCAGGTCACCATCGGAGCTGCGTTGCTCAACGTGGCCCTCACGGTCGCGCCACTCAGTTATCAAACCGATCACCGGATGCGGGGTGGTGGCATCGATCTCGCTGGAATGCGCATCAGGGTAACCGCCCACGTTGCGGGCAAAGTCGATGATCGCCGCATGAAGCCCGTAGCAGATGCCCAGATATGGCACGCCGTTCTCGCGAGCGTAGCGTGCGGCCGCAATCTTACCCTCGAATCCGCGCTGGCCGAACCCTCCGGGAACCAGCACCGCGTGCACGTCGGCTAGCACGGCAGCGCCATCACGCTCCAAGTCTTCGGCATCGATGAAATCGATGTCTACGCGGGTCCTGTTGCGAATGCCCGCATGATTCACGGCTTCAATGAGGGACATGTACGCATCGAGCAGGTCCAGGTATTTACCCACGATGGCGATCCGCACGGACTTATCGGGATGCAGCCGCGCGTCTACGACCTCTCCCCACTCGCTCAGATCTGCGGCCGGGCAATCGAGCGCCATCTTCTCCACCACGATGTCGTCGAGGCCTTCGTCGTGCAGCGCCTGCGGCACCTGGTAGATGGTCTCCTGATCCACGTTTGAGATCACGGCGCGCTCTTCTACGTTGGTGAACAGCGCAATCTTGCTCGCCGCCGAGGGCGGAAGCGGGCCATCGGTCAACCGGCATATGAGGATGTCGGGCTGCAGGCCGATAGAGCGCAACTCCTTTACGGAATGCTGAGTAGGCTTGGTCTTGATCTCACCTGCCGACGGCACGAAAGGCACAAGAACCAGATGGATGATGAGCGCCCGGTTGGAACCCACCTCCAGGCGCAACTGGCGTATCGCCTCTAGAAACGGCTGCGACTCGATGTCACCCACAGTGCCGCCGCATTCCACGATGAGTACGTCGTGGCCTTCGCCGGCGGTGGTGATCCGTCGCTTGATCTCGTCGGTGATGTGAGGGATGACCTGTACCGTGGCACCCAGGTAGTCGCCCCGCCGCTCGCGCCTGAGCACCTCAGCATAGATGCTCCCCGTGGTGAAGTTATTGGCCTTGGACATGCGCGCGCGGGTAAATCGCTCATAGTTGCCAAGATCCAGGTCGGTCTCCCCGCCGTCCGCAGTGACGTACACCTCGCCATGCTGGACCGGGCTCATGGTACCGGGATCCACGTTGATGTACGGATCCATCTTCAGCACGTTAACTTTGAGTTGGCGCGCTTCCAGCAACGCAGCCAGGGAGGAGGAGACGATACCCTTGCCTAGAGAGGACACGACACCGCCAGTGACAAAGATATATCGGGTCATTGACTCCATCTATAGGCGCGCATGTGCCTTATCCACACCGGATTCAAGGCGTACGCAAGATGGGATTGCAAGATAGCAAAAGGCCCGCTCAAGCTCAACGAAACTGGGCATGCTGATGCCAACTCGCGTCAAATAATGGGCCAGCAGCCCCGCCATGATCGCGGTGGGCGATTCCCGGCACCGCCAACGGCCCCCGATCATCCAGCAACAAAGGGTAGTCGTTCCGTTGCCAGGGCGGCACCCGGGCCGCCTGCAACAAGCCGCGCACCGCGTGGTGCTTGCCTCTGCACCGTATTCGCGAGCCTGGATGGGCCCCGACCAATTCCACGCGTACCGGACCTTCCGGGTGGAACCCGTCGGTGGCCCCCAACACCCGCACCTCGCCGTGCGGCAGCGTCAACTGACCGGGCAGCGCCATGGGGTAGTGAGACTCCAGCTCAGGCAGGGCGTGCACCAGATGCACGTAGCCACCATAGCGCCGCAGGGAGTTTCCTCCACCCAGCGTCAGCAACGGCTGACGATCCGACGGCGCGCCGAGTTGTGCCGCGAAGTCCTCGAGGGCGGCTGTACGCGGCAACAACTGAGAACGGGAAGACAACCACACGCGCAATGCCTGCACCGCCGCTTTTCGATCCTCCGGCAGGCTTGCAACCGACACCCGATGAGGCTCGCCGCCAAGCGCCTGCAGCAAACCGAGCTCTAGATATCGCTGTTGCTCCAATGCATCCAACAGGGATTCGTCCAGGTCCGACGTCCGCTCGCGCAGTTCCGGCAGCAGCCGGTGCCGCAGCCAGTTTCGATCCTTGTCCAGCTCAGCATTACTTGGGTCCTCGACCCACTCCAGGTCCGCATCCGCCGCATACGCCCTCAGCATGGTGCGGGGCAGATCCAACAGCGGCCGCTGCAGCAACCCAGAAGCAGCGCCAGCGAGCAACAGACGCGATCGAGGCATCCCGTAGAAGCCGCGTCCTTGCATCAGCCTCAGCATCAGGGTTTCCACCTGGTCGTCCCGATGGTGCGCCAGCCATAGGACGTCGTGCTTCGAGACCACCTGGCCAAACCACCCATAGCGCGCGGCGCGCGCCGCGGCCTCCGTATTCCCAGTTTCGGGCACGTTCGCGGTGTGTAC
>CENY01056730.1_pt1 | contig 19562 bp, 17 predicted proteins | sample 356181 | NCBI WGS metagenome assembly CENY01 (sample SAMEA2619840, study PRJEB7988) | marine metagenome | isolation source: saline water (ENVO:00002010), including
AACTGGTTCAAAATCATCAGTAAATTTTGCATTCTCAATATTAATTACACCTTCAGAAGTAAATAATTGACCATTTCGTCCATTACGGGTTGGAAGCACACAATCAAACATATCAATTCCTAAATCAACAGCATGCACAAGATCTGTGGGCCTTCCAACTCCCATCAAATACCTTGGTTGTTTTTTTGGTAAAATTTCATTCATTAATGATATGATATCAAACATAGCATTTTTTTCTTCTCCAACAGCGAGACCTCCAATAGCAATACCACAGGTACTAAATGGTAGAATTTGATCAACGCTCATTTTTCTTAAATCAGGATAAATTCCTCCTTGAACTATAGGAAATAAACACTGATTCCAATCATATTTTGATTGATGATTACCAAGATAACTATTACATCTTTTTATCCATTTTTCTGTCTGTTCCACAGCATTTTTAATAATAATTTTATCCTCACCACCTGCAGGACATACATCAAATGCCATTATAATATCTGAGCCTAATGATCGTTGAACTTCCATAGAAATTTCTGGAGATATAAAATGAGAACTACCATCAATATGTGACTGAAACTCTACTCCATCATTTGAAATTTTATTTAATTTTGATAGAGAAAATACTTGGAACCCTCCACTATCAGTTAAAATTGATTTTTTCCAATTCATAAACTTATGCAAACCGCCTGCTCTTGTGATCAAGTTATGTCCTGGACGTAAAAATAAATGGTAGGTATTACCTAAAATAATATTCGTATCTATTTCATAAAGCTCTTGAGGTAAAATTGCTTTAACAACACCATTTGTCCCAATTGGCATAAATACAGGTGTTTCTATTTGAGAATGATCGGTTTTAATTAAGCCTGTTCGAGCAGATGACTGATCGTCTAATGAGGTTATAGAATATTTCAATTGTTAAATAAATGATTTAATACTTCTTTTACATTTTGAAAACCTAAAACACTAATTTTATAATCTAAATTTTTAAGACGTTTTAGGTTTGATTTGGGTATTATGATACTCGAAAAACCCAAAGCTTCCGATTCTTTAATTCTTTTGTCCAAATTTGGTACGGATCTTAACTCTCCAGATAATCCAACTTCTCCAACTAATACAGTGTTATTTGATATAGTAAAATCTTTTGCGCTGGAAGCAATAGCTATAATTACAGGAAGATCTGTTGATGGATCGCTAATATGAAACCCACCAACGAGATTAATAAACACATCTTTTGCACCTATATTCATACCAATTCTTTTTTCTAAAACTGCCAATAACATCGCTAAACGTTTGTAATCAATCCCATTAGAATTTCTTTGAGGGGTTCCAAAATTTGCATTTGATACTAAAGCTTGTATTTCAATTAATAAAGGGCGTGTTCCTTCTAACGCTGGAAAAATCACAGAACCAGAAACTTCAAGAGTCCTTTCAGTTAGAAAAAACTGAGATGGGTTGGTAACTTCCTCTAATCCCACTTCATTCATTTGGAATATTCCTACTTCATTTGTAGTACCAAATCTATTTTTTATTGAACGAAGAATACGATGATCAAATTTTGAATCTCCTTCCAAATACAAAACAGTATCTACCATATGCTCAAGCATACGCGGGCCAGCAATTATTCCTTCTTTTGTAACATGACCAATGACTATAACTGAAATTTTACTTTGTTTTGCAATTGCTAATAATTGTTGCCCGCATTCTCTTATTTGGCTTGGAGAGCCAGCAATTGATTCAACATTATCGCTATAAATATTTTGAATGGAATCAATTATTAATAATTTTGGCTTTGTTAATGTTAATTGATCTATAATTATTTCAATATTATTCTCAGTTGACAATTTTATATTTTTTGTAGATATATTTAGTCGTTTTGCTCTTAAAGCAAGTTGTTCTTCGCTCTCTTCAGCTGAAACATAGAAAACGTCATATTTCAATCCAGGAATTAATTGCAATGCTAACGTAGATTTACCAATACCTGGACTACCTCCAAGTAATATCATTGAACCTGATAATATTCCGCCACCTAATACTCTATCTAGTTCATGAATTCCTGTTTTTTGACTTTTTACTTCACCATCTTTCAATATATCAACTAAACTTGATGGGTTTTTTGTTTGACCATTAGATTTTGAACGAGATTTTGTATTTACTTTATATTCAGCTAAAGTACCCCACTCATTACAAGATGGGCATTGTCCATTCCATTTTGCAAATTGATCACCACATGATGAACAAAGATAGGCCGTCTTAATTTTAGATTTTGACATGATCAAATAAATTAAAAAGGATTATTGAAATAAAAGTTTACCAATCAGTCCCAATAGAAATATAATACTGAGGCCTAGAATACCCATTTGGATTAATATCCCAAGCAGTATCCACTCTAAATAAAATTGGTCCTAAAGGAATTTTTACACCAATTCCACCGCCAGCAATAATAGGACTTGCATTATCTGGAAGTCCATTATCTCCATATTTATTTCGCAATGATTGTATAGAGCTAAATTCATCCATATCATCCCATGCTGCACCAACATCAAGAAATAAATAACTACCAAAATTTGAAAAAACAAATTTATTTGGTATACCAAAAGCAAATAAGAATGGAAATCTAAACTCAAAATTCATCAATAAAGTATTGCTTCCTGTTCTTTCCCAGAAACGGTACCCTCTCATTGGAAATATAAAGTCAGATAGATACACATCAATTAACATTGAAGTATTACTTGTGTCAATAGGCTGACTTCGGAATCTACTTTCATCTTTTAAGCCAGATGTTTCTCCGCTCCCAAATATCCAATTTTGCAATCCACCAAGTATAAATTTTTGAGGATTGGGTCCAAAACTTTTACCATAGGTCACTCTTCCTGCTAAACTAGTATATCTACTGAACATAAAATATTTTCTAAAATCCAATTTAATTGTCTGATATTTTAGCTTACTCTGCCCAACTCCAGGGCTTATGCTCAATGTTGTATTTTGACGAAAACCATCAATAGGACCAGTAAAACCATAAACTGTATTATCAAATATATAGCTCGCAGTATACATCATAACATCTGCAGCGTCTCTAGCGCTTTCATAATAATTTCCATAAGTAAGATAATCTTGTTGAAACAATCGATAATCAATTTTATTATAAGAAAGACCTGCATCGACTCTATTAAATCTGTTAATTGGATATGACATTAATCCTTGATAGCCATAGAAACGCAATCTATATATATTTCCATAATAATCTGAAGTACCATCTGCTTGATGAAACAAGGAGAAATAATAATCTACACGCTTCTTTAAATATCCATATGTGAAGTAATAATCACTCTTATCCAAACTAATTACTAATTCAGTACCTAAAGATATTTGATGATCCCCTAATACATCGCTAAAAGCAAACTGTGTCATCCCTTGAGCTCCAAAAAAACTATTATAACTAGCATAACCAAATACCATATCCATCGTTAATCTAGTCTTATACGGCTGAGGTATATAATTTCCATCGGCAGTTATTAATGAGTCTGATATTTGAAACTGGGAAGAGTCAGGTTCCTTAGATTTATTATTTTTATTGTAATTACCGTACTCTGGAGCAAAAATATAATTTGAGTAATCCTTACTAGATGTACGATTTATATTTTTCCCTCTGGATTTATTTCTTCTAAAATCAACTAAGGTATCATCATCTTTATCTATGTTTCTACTAAATTGCGTTGGAATAACATCTACTTGATTTATCTGAAGAGGGTTGGATAAACGAAAAATATCCCACCCGTTATCGGAATAACCTGCAAATACCATCACCTCATCATCATTTGAAATACTTATTTGAAATAATCCAGTAAGTAAATTTGTTAAAGATTCAATGGTTCCATCATCCATTTGATGTCTATACAGATTCGAAATACCATTATCATCAGAAGTATAAAATAAAACATTATCTGTGTTTGCCCACACAGGGTAATTTTCATTCGCATTAGAATACGTTATCCTATCCAATGAATTATTTGATATGTCTATAGAATATATATCAGTTTGAAAAGAAGATATATCAGCTATGGATATATTTTTTACTACGTTATTTTTATTTACTTTATTTCGGCTGGATACATAAGCAATAGTATTTCCATCTGGGCTCCAAGTAGGTTCAGAATCTGAATAGATATCGTTTGTTAAATTCTTTAATGTCCTATTATTTATATCGTATAGATAAATATCACTAGAACTAACTTTATTGCCAACAAATGCTAAAAGATTACCATCAGGGCTCCAAGATGCAGAGAAAATACCATCAAGATCAAAAGTGAGTTTTTCTCTTTTATTTGGTTTATCAGCATCAATCAAATAAAGTGCATCTTTTGAACCTGCTTTTGCGGCAATTACAATTCTTTTATTATCAGGTGACCATGATATCCCTGGCTGAAGCCATTTTAATTCTTCAAAATCTATTGACCGATTTCCCTTAACTAACCTTTTTATATATTTGCCATCAATTGCATCAATAAGAGTAATATTTGCAAATCCAGATTTATCTTCAAGGATAGCTATCTTACTTCCATCAGGAGAAATTGCAGGAGCAATATTATAATAATTTTTTTTCTTTTTATGATCAGTTAATCTAATTGATATATCTTCAATTTCATCTCGACCATCAATATCTGGCCAATATTCTTTTTTCAAATATTTATGCCATTGTTTTGTTAAAGATTCAAAATCCATACCAATTGCTTTATCAAATCCTCTTTCCGCATCTTGAACAATCTTCATAGAAGTAAAAATTTCTCCAATTTTTTCTCTACCATATTTTTGAGCAATAAATCTCCATACAGACTGACCACCTTTGTAAGCAAGAAAAGACTGTAGCTGTTGAACTGTTGGCATTTCTTCATGGACCGCCAAATCTCTTAATATCATATCAGATTGAGTATCCCAATTCATAGATAAATATTCTGCTAGTCCTTCATTGGCCCATAGAGGAACTCTTAACCTTACTCTACCTGAAGCTACATTTTGCGCAGAACCATAGATCATATCATTAATTAATGCATGAACAAGCTCATGATGAATAACATGCCTAAATTGGTCATAATCACCTTCAAAAGGTATAACTACCCTATTTTTGAATAATTCAGTAACACCTCCAATACCTTCTTGCATATAGGGAAGTACAACATTTGTTTGTTGAAAATCATTATGGGAGTGGTAAATAATTATAGGTACACGTTTTCTAAGAGTCCATCGAAGATGTTTTGATATCTGTTCATAAGCTTCTTCACCTTTTTCTGCTGTATATTGTGCCAAGTCTATCGCATCTCCATAATAATAAATATCAAAATGAGGGGACGTTATAAAAGACCAATCAAAGTTACGGTACTGCACCTTATTTTGCCCAAATGATTGGGCGACTAATAAGTTTGCAGAAAAAACAGCTATAATTGTTATAAACCTAATCATAATTATTATACTATAATTTAATCTACAAGAACTAAATATTAGACACTATAAATAAACTAAAGTTAAAAATAACATAAATTGAAATAGATTGCCTATGCAGAAATATAAAGTTTAGTTTCAAATGCTATGAATCTACCATTGTATTTTATTTCAGATATTCATCTTATGGGTGAAGAATCCGATAATTATATCAAAACAAACAAAAATCTTGAAAATTTTTTCAATCATATACTTAATACAGGAGGAACGTTATTTATTAACGGAGATTTATTTGACTTTTACTTTGAATATAAAGATGTTATTCCAAAAAAATATTTTTCTCTATATAACCAATTATATATGCTAAAAAACGCAGGTATTGAGATTCATTATATAGTTGGCAATCATGATTATTGGGTAATGGATTTTATTGAAAATACAATAACCACTAAAACATATCGTGACGATGTTACTCTGGAATTAAATGGTAAAAAATTCTACATTTCACATGGCGATGGATACCTTTCATGGGATCATGGTTATCGATTATTGAAGAAAATTGTTCAAAGTAAGTTATTTACTTGGATGTATAGATTATTACATCCAAATATTGGGTATCGGATTGCTGGTTGGATTTCTAAAAAAGGAAAACATTATGATCATTCTAATGAATATAATGAACGCGTCCTTAATGAGATGACTTCACTGGCTCGTAAAAAGATAAATCAGGGATTTGATTATCTTATTTTAGGTCATTACCATCAAGCTGTGGATAAATCAGTAGAAAATGGAAAATTACTTATATTGGGTGATTGGCTATCTTTTTTCACTTATGGATATTTTGATGGGAATGATCTCTCGCTTATAAAATGGACAGAAGATGAGCACTCTTAAGCATTCTATCATCATCCTATTTGCTTTATTTATTTTTAGCAGCTGTTCATTAATAAAAAAGATTTTTCCAGGAGATCAGAATGAAGCTCCAGGGGTTACTTTTGAATTAATTGATAAACTAAGAATAGCATATGAAGATGGAAGAATTCAAGCATTAGAAGAATTAATTTCTATATATAATGACAGTAGTTTGCCTTTTGAAGCAAGAATAGAAGCGGGTAGAGTTTTAGGGGAATCACAGCACCCTACAGCGCTTAATGCCATAGCTCAAGCAGTTGCAAGTGGAGCAGCTTTAGATATATCATTTATGGAAGAATCAATAAAACTTCTAGCAAAGTTTAGAGAAAATCCAAAAGCAGCTGAAGCAATGATTCAAGGTATGGAAAATATCGAATTAAAAACAAATAGTTTACATATGACTTTAGTTAGAAGTTTGAATAAAATTCGAGTAGAAGATCAAGTCTTGGCATTACTTGATTTATATGAAATTGCTCATGCAAATGTCGAGCGTACAGACTTGTTATTAGCTGAGACATTAGGCGCAATTGGTACGGAAGAAGTTGTCCCCATTTTAGTTGGGATCGCAAAAAATACTAATATAAAAATTGGAGTGAGAAATCGTGCAGTTGAAATACTTGGCAAAAAAGATCCTGCTGATGTTGCAAATGCTTTTGCTGAATTATTAGATGATCCAGCAACTAATCTTGAAGTTCGAGAATTTGCTCTTAAAACAATGAAAGGTGTTAGGCAAGAGAATCTGGTTCTCGCACTATTAAATACATATAATGCTGGGAGAGGAGAGTATTATAGTCTTTTGAATACCTTATTAGAGGCATTAGGAAATTTTGATGATCCTCAAGTTTTTAAAGCAATTATTGAGATAGGATTAACTGATGATTTACCTCTTGATTTAAGAAAAAAAGCTATAGAGAGTTTAGGAGGGTTAAATAATCCTAATGTTATACCTAGATTTTTACCTTTATTAGAAGATGCCAAAAATTATACTTTGCATGGATCTATTATTCAAATGATTGGACGACTTGGTAAACAAGACGCCTATCATGAAGAATTACGTAGATTAGCTTTTTCTGCACATATGAAAGAGAGCCAATATCTTGTTCCATAAAAGAATTTTTTATTTATTTATCATTAATCTATTAATTGGTCAAGACACTACTAATATAGTGGATACAATAAATAATCAGATAAATACTGTTGATACAACAAAATCTAGTATACTTGATACTACTTTAACTCCTATTCCAATACTACGAGATGACAAGGATACACTATCTATACTTCCTACTGGGAAACCATTTTTTAATTATGATACAGATATAAAACAACTGCAAAACCAAATTGATTCACTAAGAGCAATGGTTGGTCTCCTTCAAAAATTTCAAGCTATGCCTACATTAAATCAAGATATTATTAATTTGATTAAAGTACCTGATATGCAACATAGAGTTGAATTGACTAATGGAACTGTAGTTATGGGTGAAATAATTGATGAAAACTCAGATGAATTATTTATTCAAACAACTCTTGGACGTTTAGCAATCACAAAAGATAAAGTAATTTCCGTACAACAAGAGTTGCCTCCTGGACCAAAAGTAGAAATGGTTGGTGAACCAAATGTAAATGTTTTTCCAGATCGTGAAGAAATTATGGGAACAGTTATAAACACAGGTGAAATAAGAGCAGATTTTGTGCGAACTGAAGCAAAACTATGGTCACCCTCAACGGAACTAATTGTGATCGATTCCGCATTTGTAGATGGGAATATGATCACCTATAAATCTGGTGTAATTAGTGATACTTCACTTGACCCTGGGGAAACTGCTAATTTTAAAATAGTTATTCAAAAACCCAATATTCCTGAAGTTGGATATAGAACCTATGCAATCCGCTGGGTTCGAACATTTTGATATTTTTTATATATTAATAGTTAATATATAAATTGTAGGCAATAACTTGTATTTCCCTCCTATTGTTAATATTTTTAGTCAATGTTTTTTAATCATATATATATATATGATTAAAAACTGACAATAACCGAGGTAAAAAAAGAAATTTTCAGGAGTAATTTATGTCTGACCCTGTTAGCAATATAGAGGGTGATATTCGTGTAAATGGCACTTTATCATGCGATGGAGATCTAATTATAGATGGTCAACTAGAAGGTGAGTTATCTGTAAAAGGGAATTTAACCATTACAGAAATAGGTGATGTTGGTGCAGATACTGAAGCATCTCAATTAACTGTAGCTGGAAAACTAAAAGGTAAAATCAATGCTAAAAAGGGTGTTTTGATAAAGTCAACTGCCAGTGTTCTAGGCCCAATTGAAACAAATCAAATTATTATTGAAGAGGGTGCTGATTACTCAGGAACAATTAGTATGAATGTAGAATTGCCAAAAAATTAATTATAATTTGAGAGGAAATACCTAATCATGCCAAAAACAACAATTGGAAAATCCTTATTTCTTGATGGAGAATTAATGGGAAAAGACGGTCTTATTATTCAAGGGAAAATTAATGGGAAAGTTGAAGTAGATGGGGCTGTAACTGTAGAAAAGAATGCGGTTGTGAAAGCCGATATAAAGGCAAATAATGTAAAAATTTCAGGGGAAGTTAAAGGAGATATATCATCAACAGGAAATGTTCACTATATGGAAGACTGTACTGTAACCGGGAATACAACAACATCAAGGATCCTTATTGAAGATGGCGCGACTATCAAAGGAAGTGTGCATATTAATATTTAATAATGGTATTTAAATGAATAAAAAAGTTCAAGAAAATATAACAACTTTACATAAAGATATTTCTTTTAATGGAAAGCTAGTTGCATCTGAAAAAATCATTATCTCTGGTCAGATGGAAGGAAGCTTGCATACTTCTCAAGATTTAATTATTGAAAAATCAGGAAATGTAAAAGCAGATATAAAATCATCAAATCTTTCTTTAAGTGGAGTTTTGATTGGAAATGTTGATTCAAATGGTGTCGTTACTATTACTAAGTCAGGCCGAATGATTGGAGACATAAAATCTGAAAATATAATAATACATGCAGGCGCTCAATATAAAGGAACCATTTTAACTAAAGCAAGTGAGCGAAAAGAAAAATCTCCTAAAAAAGAATCTAGATTAAAGACTAAGCGTTAATTTATATGCAGGGTGTACAACCCTACCAACCTTACAATTATATATTATATTGTATGATTTCAAGAAATTGTATTATTATCAGAAATAAAGGGTTAATTAGCTTAATATAATTATGATAAGTCTTATACTTTCTGAAAATCATATTCATTATGCTCAATGGGAAACCATAGCTGGATCACAATCAATTGATCTTGTTGGCTCTTTGCCATTAAAAACGCCGCTTTCTGAATTCAAACCTGGTACTGAAGAGTTTACTGCTATGTTAGGTTCTGAATTTAGCAAGCTTTCCATGCATATAGATATGGTTGGAAAAGAAATTATACTAACAATTCCTGATTGGATTGTACACCAAGAATTTATTACTCTGGATAAAGAGCTAATTGCCCCTGAGACAAGACAATACCTTGAGTGGATATCTGAAAATAGGTGGGGTGGTAAATCATCTCATTTTAATACTTTAGGGTACTGGGTTAAATCTGATAAACTAGATAAGAACTATGTTCGCAAAACATTAATACCTTCAAATGTAGTAAATACTTTAAAACTAACTATAGCTGAACAGGGCGCTAAACCTACATGGATGGGAACAAATTCAGAGGCTTTATTAAATGCTCAGGAAAAAGGTGATATTATATTGGTTAAATCTTCTGGCTTATCCTATGAATTATTTTATCGATATAAACAGGAAGTTGGTTGGGCAAAAATACGATTTATAAAAAAGATTCCTCATATTCAATCAATTAGAGGTCGGAAACGTTCAATAAATACTTTATTAAAACGATTAGACCTATATATAAATGGTGAATCAGATTGGCTTGGGTATGATATTGCTTATATCAATCAACTTAGTGCTGGAAGAAGAAAATACTGGGAAAGAGAGGGAGAATATGTTGATTCCCCAATGCTTCAACCGTTTGATAGAGTAAATATTAAAGGAGAAGTTTCTTTTGAGAATCTTTCCGTTCTTCATTTAAATGTTCTTACTTCAATAATAGGAACAATTGATAAGCTTCCACTAATTAATTTATTTAATGAACCTGGAATTACTCAATATGAAGAAGGTATGGAAATACCACAGATTCAATCAAAAGAAAATGAGAAAGATTATAGTGATCAAGTTGATCAAGAGGAAGATAATATAGAAGATGATGAAACCAATAAGCCAGCCGTTCAAAGCTCTATGCTTACATGGATATTATTTATATTTGCCGTTTTCAGTTTTGCATATTGGATTTTTTCTAAAGAATATCCCCAAACAATTAATTATAGAGATCATATACTAAAATTATCAAAAGAATCTTCTTCAATGGCAAATTCAGCCAGCACTATTATTGATATAATTCCAGACAGCTCTTTAATTGGAGCTAAAATTTTAAATATGTCATTGCATTTAGAAATGATAAAAAATGATACAATTAATCCTATTTCTTTTATAAATGGAAATGAAATATCATTCGATCAAGGTGATATACCATGTTGCGGTGGTACAAAATATATCTATGATTATATTTTGTACACAAACGATCAAAAAGCTGATAAAAATTGGTTAACAATTGAAGATTTAAAAATTATTTTTGAAGACTATCCTATAGATACTGAAATAGAAGAATTATCAATGACAAATCGAAATTTTTTAGTTTTTGATAGATTGAGAATTAAGGCAAATAATAAAAATGATCTAATAAGAGCATTAGAACTTTCGATGAACTTAAGTGAAAATATTTTATTAAGAAAAATTGTTGTTACAAACGACCCAGAGAAACCAAATATTCATGGGAAACTATATATTGCAGTGATAAAGGAGCCTTCATCAGGATTTTGGGTATTTAATCTTCAAAATTCAATAAAAGATATAAAAAATTTGATTACCAATATTGATTTAGAATCAATATTAGATAAAATCAAACAATAGTTTGATTAAGTAACGTAGCCATTATAGCATTTTGTATATGTAAACGATTTTCTGCTTGTTCAAATACAATTGAATATTCAGCTTCCATTACTTCATCTGTTACTTCTCTATCTCTCTCAGCTGGTAAGCAATGCATAAAAACTGCGTTTTTCCCAGCCTCTGACATAATTGACTTATTTACCTGAAAAGGTTTAAACACTTTCTCCCTAATTTCTGCTTCATCTTTTTGACCCATAGATGCCCAAACGTCAGTATAAATAACATCTGAATTTTGTATGGAATCAAAAGGGTCATTTGTTATAGTAATTTTTGATAATCCAGCATCAATTGACATGTCCAAAGTACTTTTATCTGGTTCATAACCTGCTGGACATGCACAAACAAAATTAATTGGGAATTTTTGTGTTAACTGTAACCATGAATTAACAATGTTATTACCATCTCCCATATAGCAAATTTTCAAATCTTCCAATGACCCTTTATTCTCCCAAATAGTAAAAAAATCACTCATTATTTGGCAGGGATGATTATAATCTGTTAACCCGTTAATTACAGGAATATTTGCGCTACTAGAAAGCTCCAAAATATGATTATGATCAAATAATCTTGCCATAATCAAATCATTATATCTACTTAATAATCTACCAATATCTTTTATCGCCTCTCTTTTGCCAATTCCAATATCATTTGGCCCAAGAAACAATGCATGTCCACCCATCCATTCAAATCCTGTTTCAAATGATATTCTTGTCCTAGCAGAAGGTTTAGCAAAAATCATCGCAAGAGTTTTGTTATGAAAAACTTTATAATCTTCTCGATTTCTGAATTTTTGTTTTAAATCTTTTGCTAGTTTCATCAGATCTAATAATTCATCAGATGAAAAATCGCTAATATGCAAAAAGTCCTTATTCATCTATTTGTTTAAAGTGTCAAATAAATTTGAATTTGATGGCAGAACCAAGGTTGTTTTTTTATCAATTATTTTTTTATAAGCCTCTAATGATCTATAAAATTCATAAAACTCTGGATCTTTTGAGAATGCACGAGCATAAATATCTACTGCTTTAGCCTCACCCTCACCTTTAATCTCTTCTGCCTCTTTATATGCATTAGCTAATATGATAGTCTTATCTTTATCTGTTGAAGCCATAATCTTCTGCGCTTCTTCTTCGCCTTCAGATCTAAACTTATTTGCTTGACGGATTCTTTCTGCCTGCATTCTCCTATAAATGGATTCTTCATTGTTTTGAGGTAAATCAACTCGTTTTAAACGTACATCTACAACTTCTATTCCATATGGCTTAGTCGCTACTGCACTTTGTTTCGTTACAGTCTCCATAATCAGCTCTCTATTTTCAGTAATTATTTCTGACATAAAATGTGTACCTAATTCTCTTCTTAATTCAGAATAGACTATATCATCAATACGCGTTTTAGCAATAGGTTCAGTTTGCACAGTTTGAAGAAATAATAAAGGATCAATAATTTTCCAACGAACATAATTATCGACAATTAAAGATTTTTTGTCCTTACTTAGAATTTCTTCAGGTGGAACATCGTATTCCAGTAAGCGATTATCAAAACTTTGAGCCACTTGAATTGGTGCTGGCAATTTAAAATTTAAGCCAGGATCCTTAATTATCCTTACTGGTTGCCCAAATTGTAAAATTACTACTTGCTCAGTCTCATCAATTGTAAATACAGTACTCCAGACTCCAATAACTAATAATATAATTAATATAAGAATTGAATTTTTCATTACTTTTCTCCTCTCATTCCATTAAGGTTAAGAAGATTCAACAAATTTCCATCTTCTCCATTTGGAACTACATATTTATTTATACCAGGAAGTATCTCTTCCATTGCTTCTAAATACAATCTTTCCTTCGTTACATCTTTTGCCTTAGTGTACTCTTTTACAATTGCCTTAAATTTGGCAACATCTCCTTCTGCTCTTTTTATCCTTGATTCCCGAAAGCCTTCAGCTTCACGAATCATCGCTTGCGCTTGTCCTCTTGCCTTTGGAATAACATCATTCCTATACCCCTCTGCTTCATTAATCATTCTATTTTTATCTTCCTTCGCTGATGCAACATCCTTAAATGCATCTATAACCTGTTTCGGTGGACTAACATCTTGTAACTGAACGGCAACAACTAATACTCCAGTTTCATACTTATCTAATATTGATTGAAGCAACGTTTTTGTTTCTTCTTGAATCATTAATTTCCCAGATGTTAAAGCTTCATCAATATTATGCCTTCCAATAACTGTTCTTAACGATGCCTCAGATGCTTCACGCAAAGTTAATTCTGGTCCAATGAAATTAAATAAGTAGTGTATAGGGTCTTTTATTTTGTACTGAACAATTAACTCTGCATCTACAATATTTTCATCACCAGTCAACATCAAACTTTCTTGTTCTATAGTTCTATATTGATTTTTCCCTATAGTTCGAAAGCCTATTTCAATCCTTTTAACTTCTGTTACCTTAGGAGTAGTAACTTTTTCTATTGGATAAGGGAAATGATAATTTAATCCTGAACCTACAACTCGGTTATATTCCCCAAATCTCTGGACAACTCCAACTTCATCAGGTCCGACAGAATACAAACCTAATAGCAACCATATAACTAGCGCAATTCCAATTGTTGGAAAGACTCCCATTGATAATAATTTATCAGGAACACTAATTTCACTGTCACCTATAATTATTCTTTTTGCTGCCATATTACCTCCTTTTTATTATATTTTTTTTCTTAAACGAATATTTGGTATTTTTAATTGATCTCGATATTTTGCTACTGTCCTTCTTGCAATTGTATAGCCATACTGTTTTAATGCTTCTTTCAAGTCATCATCATTCAATGGGTTATTTTTATCCTCTTTATCAATAATCTTTTTCAATGCCATTTTAACTTCTTGGACGCTTACTTTTTCTCCATCAAATAAGGTATAATCATCTGTAAAAAAAGACTTTAGTTCAAATATACCATAAGGAGTTTCCACATATTTTCCTCTTGTTGCACGACTTACTGTAGAAATATCTAAGCCAATAATATCAGATATATCTTTTAACCTCATTGGACTTAGTTTTTCAGTATTACCATCAAAAAATTCTGGTTGATGAATAATTATTTGATTCATCACTTCAAAAAGCGTTTTTCGTCTTTGATCAATTGCGCCTATAACCCATTCTGCTTTATTAAAATTATTCTTAAGAAATTTTTTTGTCTTTTTATTTTGACCGTCTAAATCATTCATCATATTTTTATAAGTTTTACTTATATTGATAGGAGGTATCCAACTATCATTAACACTAACCTCCCATTGATCACTTCTTTTATTTAAAATTAAATCAGGTGTAATAGTTTCATCTTTATATAATTGCAAACCGAGACCCGGTTTAGGATTTAATTTTGATAAAATTTCAATTGTGATTGAAAGTTCTTTTAATGAAATATTTTCACTTTTGCAAATACGGTTATATCGCTTATTTATAAAATCATCAAAGTGATTAGAAATGACTTTATATTCTAGCGATTCTATATCATCATCTAATTGTATTAATAAACATTGTTGAAGATCCTTTGAAGCTAGCGCTGGAGGGTTTAAATGCTGAACTTGATACAAAATATGCTCGATTTCTTTTTCAGTTTTTCCGAAGCGATCTGCTATTAAAAATAAATCAATCGATAAATAACCATTGTTATCTAGATTGTAAATTATTTCTTCAGCAATAGATTTTTCCCAGTCTTTTAAATCTAAATCATTAATTTGATCAATTATTGATTCCAACAAATTTTTTTCTGATGAAATTTGAAAATTGTTATCTTTTTTTGGTTCATAAACTGCAATGGATTCATAAATATCATCCCAATCTTCATCATTTGAATCTTCTTTTATATCTGTTTCATCATCATTAATCATCTCAGTTGGCTCAAGTATTGGATTTTTCTCAAACTCCTCTAAAATATATTTTTCCAAATTTGAATTATTTAATTGCAATAATGTTGCTTCTAGAATTTGTTTTGGTGAAAGTGATTGTTTTTGCTGTAATTCCTGTTTAAGCATAATTATTAATCCAAACGAAAACTTTTTCCAAGATACAGTTGCCTTGTTTCCTCATCATTTGCTAAAAATTTTGATGTACCAGACTTTAGGATGTTACCATTAAACAATAAATAAGATCGATCGGTTATAGATAATGTTTCTCTAACATTATGATCAGTAATTAACACGCCTATTTCTTTTTTCTTTAATGATTTAACTATTGATTGAATATCTTCAACTGCTATAGGATCAACACCTGCAAAGGGTTCATCTAACAATATAAAGTCAGGATCCATTGATAATGCTCTGCAAATTTCAACTCTTCGTCTTTCGCCTCCAGATAAATTAGAACCTAAGCTACCTCTTATATGCTGGATAGACATCTCATCTAATAAAGTTTCAATTTTATCATTTTGTTTATTCTTTGATAATCCAGACATCTCAAGAACTAATCTAAGATTATTTTCTACAGTTAATTTTCCAAATATAGATGGTTCCTGCGCCAAATAACCAATTCCACTTCTAGCTCGCATATACATTGCTTTTGAAGTTATTTCTTTATTATCAAGATAAATATTTCCTTTCGTAGGTTTTATCATACCTGTTATCATATAAAAAGTTGTAGTCTTTCCTGCACCATTCGGTCCAAGCAAACCAATTATCTCACCTTTTTTAAGTTCTATATCTACGTCAGATACAACCCAACGGTTTCCATATTGCTTATATAGACCTTCTGCTCTTAGTGTGTGATGATTGTTACTCATTTATTATCTAATTTGTTACGCCAGAAGGATAAAGTATTTTCCAATGATTTAGTCCAACATCTGATTCAAATCCACTTCCATAAAGAGTATCTTTTTTATTCGTAGTTAACATTATTGGAGATGCTGTATAGATAATTTCTCTTTTTGAGTCCCATTTTAATGTGTCAGTATAAAGTGTTACGCCACTATCAGAAACTACTACGACATTCTCAATTGCTGTCATAAAGTTTGTATTTTCATCAATTTCTGCAATCATAGATTTTAAATTAGTAGTATGAATTTCTTCTTCGTCAAAAAAATCAACATCTACATTCTTATTTAAAAAAACATAATTTCTATCATTATACTTTTCTAGGTGATCTGCCTTGACAAGAGCCCTCATAATTCCTTCATCCGTTAATGTTATCTCCACATCCCAACTTTCTTGATCTGGCAAACCTGTTCTTGAGTATGTATTTGTTTCATTGTCTATATTTGTACAACTTATTATTAAAAATAAAAAAAATATTCTCATAATTCTATTTTGATAATAAAGAATCAATCATTAAATGGATTCCTTCTTCATAGCGCCCTTGACAAATAGCAATCCAATCTATTGCTTCTCGAAATGCGCCAAAACCACCAGATAATGAGGTTGTATAAATTGCTTTATTCTTAACTAAATGATAAGCGTTAGAAACCGCAATAGGCACGCCGACCTTTTCCATCAAACTAATATCAATTATATCATCACCTATGAAGGCGCAGTCTTCATCTAACAAATTATATTTTGCTTTTAATTCAGCATAGGGTTTCATTTTATTTAGAGTACCATTGTAAACATCCTCAATTTTTAATTCATTTGCACGTATTTCAGTTGCAGAAGATTTGCGTCCAGAAATAAATGCAATATGAAAATCTAAAATTCTAGCCAATGCAACTCCCGCGCCATCAAGAACAGAGAATTTTTTTAATTCAATATTTTCTCCTTTATTATCATCACCTTTATATATGGATCCATCAGTTAACACACCATCAACATCTGAAATAATAAGTTTTACTTTTTTAGCTTTTTCAATTATTTGTGAATCAAATGTATTTTGAAATTCTGTTTTTGAATAGATAGACAAATTATTCATTAATATTTGGATTGATTATATTTTACTGCTGCACCAATAAAACCTCGAAATAATGGATGCGCTTTATTTAGCCTACTTTTTAGTTCTGGATGAAATTGGCTGGCAATAAACCATGGATGATTAGGATTCTCTATGATCTCAACAAGGTTCAATTCTTTATTAATTCCTGAAAAAATTAATCCATGCTTTTCCAATCTATTTCTATAGCGATTATTTACTTCCCATCTATGACGATGACGCTCAGAAATACGTTTTTTCTTGTATTCTTTTGCAGCTTTTGTATTTGGATATAAATCACATGAGTATGCACCTAACCTCATAGTGCCACCTTTTCTTTTTATTGCTCTCTGTGACTCCATAAGATCAATAACAGGGTGAGGTGTGTTTTTATCAAATTCTGTACTATTTGCATTGACCAAACCGCAAACATTTCTTGCAAATTCAATCACGGCACATTGTAATCCCAAACAAAGTCCGAGAAATGGAACATTGTTTTCTCTAGAATATTTACATGATAAAATTTTTCCTTCGGATCCTCTAGAACCAAACCCAGGTAAAAGTAAGATCCCATCACAATCATGAAACTGGTTCTTTGCACTTTTATCATTTCGTATTTTTTCAGTAGAAATCCAATTAACATTTACACGAGTATCATTTTCAACACCTGCATGAATAAATGCTTCTAAGACGCTCTTATATGCATCAGGTAACTCAGTATATTTTCCACACATAGCGATATTTACTTCTTTTGATGGATTTTTATATTTGGAAATAAAATTGTTTAATTTAAATACTTTAGGTGCGCCAGTTAATTCTAATCTATTCATAATTATCTGTCCCATTTTTTGTTTATCAAAAACTAATGGAACTTCATATATGCTTTTAACTTCTTTCCCCTCAATAACATGATCCTTTGGAACATTGCAAAATAACGCAATCTTTTCAGCTACAGAATCAGATAGAGAATAGCTTGATCTACACATAATTATATCAGGGCTTAAACCTATTTCCCGCAGTTTCATGACAGAATGTTGTGTTGGTTTTGTTTTCAATTCTTCACTTGCCTGTATATATGGAACAAGTGTTACATGTACAATAAGATGATTATGGTAACCTAGCTCTACAGACAATTGCCTAATTGATTCCATGAAAGGCAGGCTTTCTATATCACCTACCGTGCCACCAACTTCACAAATAACAATATCATATTTGTTCTTATCATTTACTAACTTTACTCTTCTTTTAATTTCATCAGTAATATGAGGAATAACCTGAATAGTGTCCCCTAGATAATCACCTTTTCTTTCCCTATCCAATACAGTACTATACACTTGTCCAGTTGTTGCATTATTATTTTTACTCATATCAACATCAATAAAACGTTCATAATGCCCCAAATCAAGATCAGTCTCTGATCCATCATCTAATACAAAAACTTCACCATGCTGGTATGGATTCATTGTACCAGGATCCACATTTAGATATGGATCTAATTTTAATATAGTAACTTTTAATCCTGCGCTTTTCAATAGATAACCAATAGAAGAGGCAGCAATTCCTTTTCCTAAGCCAGAAATAACTCCACCAACAACAAAAATATATTTTACTTGTTTTTTCTTTTTCATTTATTGAAATCAATAAGTTCAAGATCTTCTTTTGTATCAATTCCACGGTGTGGGTAATCAGTCATTGCAACTTTTATTGCTATTCCATTATCTAGTGCACGCAATTGTTCCAAATTTAAATTTTTTTCATTTCTTGATTGATCTAGTGTAGTGAAATGAGATAATGTATCCTTTCGATATCCATATATTCCTACATGGTGATAATAACCACCTATTTGATAATCTTTTATTTCTCTACTAAATGAAGTAGCATAACCATTTTCATTTATCATCATCTTAACAGAGTTTGGGTTAAGATAATCTGAACTATCGATAACTCTACTACCTATTGTTGCCATCTCAACAAATTCATCATCAAAGCAAGATACTAATTGATCAATTATAGATGGATTAAGCATAGGCTCATCACCTTGTATATTTAAAATTACATCTACATCCATATCTTTTACTACTTCAGCAACACGATCAGTTCCTGATAAATGATCCGGGTGAGTCATTTTAAGATTTGGTTTATATTGTTTTAAGGCCTCCTCAGTATCATTGCTATCTATAGCAATAATTACATCATCAAGCTTTTCTGATTCCCTAGCACGATC
>CENY01157146.1_pt1 | contig 19545 bp, 17 predicted proteins | sample 356181 | NCBI WGS metagenome assembly CENY01 (sample SAMEA2619840, study PRJEB7988) | marine metagenome | isolation source: saline water (ENVO:00002010), including
TGAGCAATCCTTGCGGAATATTTCCGATGGTCAGGGCGTTTGCGCCGGGAGTTGAGAATACCCAGTCCTGGACCTGATTGCCGTCCGCATTCTGTGAGACGCTGGCCAGAGTGATCACCAGATTGTCCGTGGGGTAGGGGCGCAGGATGTTATTGGCGATGTTGAGTATGTCCGTGAGTTGGTTGGGCGTCACTGAACTCTGCTGCGCGACGATATCGCCGACACTCTGGGTTGCCGACGTGACCTTGCGATCGAGGAGCAACGCATAACCCGATTCGGCAGCGCCGTAGAGCATTACAAGGCCAACTGGAAGAATAAGGGCGAATTCGATCGCCGAGACGCCGCGGACGTCGCGCCAGATTTGTTCAATTGTTTTCCAGAGCTCACGCATCGTTAGAACGGTTCATTCTGAATGACTGTGGCGGACTCTAGCGTTCTAGTTCCTGTGGAACCTTGGCCGAGATATTGGCCGAGCAGCGGCGTCATAATGTTGTAGTTGTAGGCAACGCGGACGAGGTTGATGCTGCCGCCGCCACCAGGATTGAACACCGTTGGTACAAGTTCACCTGTAACGGGGTCGATAAGGGGCGCAAAGGTGACGGCGGCGAAACTGTTAAAGGTTCGCACTTCGATCGTCAGGTTGTTGTTGCAGGCAACAACTGCGGCCAACTCGGCACAGAGTGCCTGCTGGAACGCGGCGAGTTGCTGATCGCCATTTCCTGCGGCAGCAACTCGGCCCGTTCTGATCTCGCGCCCTGCGCTTGCCACCCCATCCTCCAGGGAGATCGCTCCCAGGTAGAGCACCGCAACCTCGATAATGCCGAAGATGAGCAGGGAGAACGGCAGCATCACGAGGGCGAACTCGATGGCGACGACGCCCCGCACGTCGCACACGAAACTGCGCAACGACTCCCGGAATAACGTGGCTCTGTCCCTAGGTGACATGTTCGAATGCGTACGCTTCACCGTCGCGGCTAAAACACGAATCCACCCGCAGGCACGGCTCGGCTGCCCCGCGAGTACCAAATTTCCCCGCATTTGCTCACACCGCACATTAATGAATGCGGCTTAATTGCCGGTTAATGTCACCAGAATTCCGGACGCTTGAAAAGGGTAAAGGGATTGACGGCTATTTTTTCAGGGCCGCAACACCGGGAAGCGGCTTACCTTCAAGCCATTCCAGGAAAGCACCGCCCGCCGTCGACAGATATGTGAAGTCCTCGGCGACGCCAGCATGTGCGAGCGCGGCAACGGTGTCGCCACCCCCGGCAACACTGAGCAATTCCCCTGCTTTGGTGAGGCGGGCGGCGTCAGCGGCGACAGCATTGGTTGCGGCATCGAAGGGGGGAATCTCAAATGCACCCAGCGGACCATTCCAGACCAAGGTTCGGCATTCAGCCAGGCGTTTGCCCAAATGGGCTGCGGATATGGGGCCAATATCCAGGATCATCATGTCCGCAGGAACCGATCCCACCTCAACAACGTCGCATGGAGCACCTTCAGAAAGGGTGGCAGCTACGACCACATCCGTGGGAAGCGCGATCTCACAACTGGCGCGTTCGGCGGCGGCAACCACATCCCTCGCGGTTTCGGCAAGTTCCGGCTCGTGCAAGCTCTTGCCGACGTCGAGACCCTGAGCCTGCAAAAACGTGTTGGCCATGGCGCCGCCAATAACCAGAAAGTCGACCTTGGAGATCACGTTCTGCAGCAGATCGAGTTTGGTCGATACTTTGGCCCCGCCAACAATCGCAGCAACCGGTCGGTCGGGAGAGCCAAGGGCCTTTTCCAGGGCGTCCAGCTCCGCCTGCATGCCCCGGCCTGCACCGGCAGGAAGCAGTTCCGCCAGCGCGGCCACCGAAGCGTGTGCCCGGTGTGCACAGGAAAAAGCGTCGTCGATGTATATATCGCCCAAGGCAGCGAGGGCGGCAGCGAATTCGGCGTCGTTGGATTCTTCGCCAGGATGGAAGCGCAGATTTTCCAGCAACAACACATCACCATCCTGCAGTTTGTCAGATTTCTCCGATGCCGCTTCTCCGACACAATCGTCCGCGAATTGAATGGCGAGACCATCAAGGGCTGTGGACAATGCTTCCGAAAGTGGGCGGAGCGAAAGCGCCGCATCCGCCTTGCCCTTGGGGCGGCCAAAGTGAGACATCACGATGATCCGGGCCCCTTGATCGCGGAGGTGTTGGAGCGTTGGGACAAGCCGTTCAATTCGCGTCGCATCGGTAACCTGCCCGTCCCGCATCGGAACGTTCAGATCGGCGCGCACGAGCACCCGCTTTCCGGCGACCTCGATATCGTCGAGCGTCGCGAAACCGCCCATGATGTTCAGCCTAGCTTGCCGACCGCCGCTGCCGTGTCGCACATGCGGTTCGCAAAACCCCACTCATTGTCGTACCAGGACAGCACCCGCACGAGTTTTCCGCCCACGACCTGGGTCTGGGTCAGGTCGAAGGTCGAACTGGCGGGATTGTGGTTGAAGTCCGTCGATACCAGCGCCTCGTTCGTGGTGGCCAGCACGCCCTTCAGGCGTCCTTTTGCCGCTTTGATCATGGCGTCATTGACCGCTTCGACACTGGCCTTCTTGTTGGGAACAACCTTGAAATCGATCATCGAAACGTTGGGTGTCGGTACGCGTACGGCCACTCCGTCGAGCTTACCTTCAAGTTCCGGCAGGACCAGGCCGATAGCGCGTGCAGCGCCCGTCGATGTCGGAATGATCGATTGCGCCGCCGCCCGCGCCCGGCGGAGGTCGCCGTGCAGCGTGTCGAGGATGCGCTGATCGCTGGTGTAGGCGTGCACAGTGGTCATGTAACCCTGGGCGATGCCGACCGTCTGGTTAAGGATCTGGGCGACCGGTGCCAGGCAATTCGTCGTGCAGGAGGCATTCGAGATGACCTTATGGCGTTTGCGCAACTTGGTATGGTTGACGCCATAGACGACCGTAAAGTCGGCGCCGCTTGCCGGAGCGGACACCAGTACGCGCTTGGCACCGGCATCGAGGTGTTTGGAAGCGGCTTCCTTGCTCGCGAAAAAACCAGTGCACTCCAGGGCGACGTCGACTTTCAAATCGCCCCATGGAAGGGCGGCCGGGTCTCGTTCGGCACAGACCGTAATCTTGCCGCCGCCGATGTCGATGGCATTCTTGAATGTCCTGACTATTCCGGGGAATGGCCCGTGGATCGAATCGTAACGTAGCAGGTGCGCGTTGGTTTCGACCGCGCCGAGATCGTTGATGGCGACGACCTGGATGTCCCTGCGCTTGCGTTCGTGAATAGCCCGTAGAATGTTGCGGCCGATCCGGCCAAATCCGTTAATTGCGACACGCACTGCCATGAATGTTCTCCGTCGAGTGATGAAATTGATGTCTAGGTTAGTCGGGCCTTCACGGCGTCGACAACGGCCTCCGCGGTAATGCCGAAATGAGAGAAGAGATCTTTGGCCGGTGCCGAGGCTCCGAACGACTCCATGCCGATCACAGCGCCGTTGTCTCCAACGTAGCGATGCCATCCCATCGTTGCGGCCGCCTCGATGGCGACACGGACGGTGCCCGGCTGAAGAACCTCGTTCCGGTCAGATTGTGAACGTTCGTCAAACAGCTCCTGGCATGGCATCGACACGACACGGGTCGGGATCCCGTCGTCTTGCAGCCGTGACTGTGCATCGAGCGCGATGGCCGTTTCTGAACCGGTCGCGATGAGGGTTGCCTTGGCTTGGCCATCGGCGGGCGAGAGCTCGTAGGCGCCGTCTTCACACAGGTTCTCGGTGCTATGGCTGGTCCGGACGGGAGGCAATCCCTGACGGGACAAGGCGATCACCGACGGTCCGTTGGAGCGCTTCAGGGCCAGTGCCCAGCATTCAGCCGTCTCGATCGCATCCGATGGGCGGAAAACTGCCACATTTGGAATTGCCCGAAGGCTGGCCAGATGCTCGATCGGTTGATGAGTCGGTCCATCCTCGCCGAGCCCGATCGAATCGTGGGTCATGACGTGAATGGTGCGCTGCTTCATCAGCGCGCTGAGGCGCAATGCCGGACGCAGGTAATCGGTGAACACGAGGAATGTGCCCCCGTAGGGAATAATGCCACCATGCAGTGCCATGCCGTTCATGACGGCTCCCATGGCGTGTTCGCGCACACCATAGTGGATGTATCGGCCGCCATAGTTGTCGGCGGTCAGAAGCTCGAATGACTTGGTCTTGGTATTGTTCGACCCGGTCAGGTCAGCCGAACCGCCAACCGTTTCAGGAAGGTCGGGATTGATGACCTCCAGTGCTTCCTGGCTTGACTTGCGTGAGGCCCACGTGGGTGCCTCATCTATCAGGGACCGCTTGAAGTCGAGAAGGCTCTCCTCCCAATCAGATGACAACACACCATTGATCACGCGCCAGTATTCATCCGCTTTCGGCTTATCCGTGCTGCCGAGGCGCTGATCCCAGGCCTCCCGGTCTTGGGCCCCTCGTTGGCCTGCTTCACGCCAGGCCGACAGGATATCTTCAGGAATCTCGAAGGGGGGTGATGCCCAGCCCAACGCCTCACGTGTTGCAGCAATTTCGTCTGCTCCCATCGCCGCGCCGTGAATGCCCGATGTACCTTGCTTGTTGGGAGCGCCGTATCCTATCGTGGTGCGGCAGGCAATCAAGGATGGCCGATCGCTGCTCTTGGCGCGGTCGATGGCAGCCGCAACGGCGTCCGGGTCGTGTCCATCAATGCTTTCCGCATCCCATCCATAGGCCCTAAATCGCGCGAGTTGATCGTCGCTGACCGAAAGATCGGTCGGACCGTCGATCGAGATGCCGTTGTCGTCGAAAAGGACGATGAGTTTGCTCAATCGAAGGTGACCGGCAAGCGATGCGGCTTCGTGGCTGATTCCTTCCATCAGATCGCCGTCGCTGGCGAGTACGAACGTATGGTGATTGACGAGTTCCTCACCAAACCTGGCTGCCAGGTGCCGTTCGGCGATCGCCATGCCGACAGCGTTTCCGAGTCCCTGGCCGAGAGGTCCGGTGGTCGTTTCGATTCCGCGAATATGGCCGTACTCCGGATGACCCGCAGTGCTGCTTCCAAGCTGGCGGAAATTCTTGATCTCTTCGAGATTGATGTCCGGATTTCCGGTCAGGTAAAGGAGGGCATACAAGAGCATCGAGCCGTGCCCAGCGGACAGCACGAAGCGATCTCGATCGGGCCAGCCAGGCGTTTCGGCATCGTATCGGAGGTGCCTGGTGAACAGGATCGTCGCCACGTCTGCCATACCCATCGGCATACCCGGATGGCCGCATGTGGCGGCCTCGACTGCGTCCATGGAGAGGGTGCGAATCGCATTGGCCATATCGTGGTGTGAGACTGCCAAGGAAGCTTCCGAGGCATCCGGTAGGGACATGTGAGAATGCTCCGTCATGGTGTGGTCGCGCGTCGCCGGACCCCACCAGCCGGCATGCTACGGTTGGGCGCCACTATGGCGAATTCCGCCCGGAAGGGGAACACCTTCGCGATGGAAATTTCGGACAAAACGGAGTTTTCAGGCACCTGAGTTGGGGCCGGAGCCTGTGTATTCGTAATTTCACTGTCAGATTGCTTTGAGAAGGACCAAGGGTATCCTAGCCCCACAGTTCGGGAGGTGGAGGATGCATGGTGCTGTCGACGTACCGGATTCCAGGATCTCGATCCTCGGCCAGTAGCAGCGGGCCGTCCAAATCGACAAACTGCGCAACACTCGCCAAGAGCGACGCCGGCGCCATTCCAAGTGATGTGCCAACCATGCAACCCAGCATGATTCCAATACCCGCAGACTGGGCGGCATCCACCAAGCGAAGGGCTTCAGTTAATCCGCCTGTCTTGTCGAGTTTGATGTTGATGAAGTCGTAGCGGCGTGCGACTTCGGCGAGATCCGACGTGTCGTGGATCGATTCGTCCGCGCAGACCGGGACGGCCCGTCCGAGACCGTCGAGCACACTATCGGTACCGGCAGGAACCGGCTGCTCGACAAGCTTGACGCCAAGCTCCGCAAGCTCTCCGCCATACTCGGAAAAGGTAAGTGGCGTCCAAGCTTCATTGGCATCGACGATCAATGTTGTGTCGGGAGCGGCCTCGCGCACCGCGCGTACGCGCTGAATATCGTCGTTGCCCCCGAGCTTGAGCTTGAGCAGAGGGCGATGTTGATTCTCTCGGGCAACTTCGGCCATCACGTCTGGATCGTCGAGGCTGACGGTGAACGCTGTCGTAACAGGCTGAGGTTCGCTTAGTCCGGCAAGTCGCCACGCCGGTATTCCCGACAATTTGGCCTCCAGATCCCACAGTGCGCAATCGAGTGCATTGCGCGCGGCTCCCGGCTCCAGCATGTGCTGGACACCGGTGCGACCCAAGGCACCGCTTTCCAATTCCTCGCGTACTTTTTCAATTTGGCCTGCCGTTCCCTCACACGTCTCACCGTAACGCCGATAGGGTACGCACTCACCTTGGCCGCGTTGCCCGTCCTGATGAATTTCCACGACGATGACCTCGGCGGACGTCTTGCTGTTTCGCGCAATCGTGAAGGCACCCTCGATGGGCCACTCTTCTTTACGGACGATGACGCGCCGTTCACTCATGGAAGGGCATCTACCAGTCGTGAAACGCCATCCCGGACGGGGTCCACACAAGGGAGGCCGGTTTTCTTTTCGAGATTCTCCAAGTAGCTCCTGGCATCCCCGTTCTCGAGCGCCGACGTGTTGACGGCGACGCCGATCATCCGGCAGTCGGGATTGGTCAGATGAGCGGCCTCGACGTTGGCTCGGATACAGACATCCACCGGTGGCAAGGGCGATTCGGGGAGGCCGCGCATATTGGTGCGGGTCGGTTCGTGACACATGACAAGTGCGTCAGGTTGGGAACCGTGTATCAACCCCAGCGTGACGCCCGCAAAAGACGCGTGAAACAGCGACCCCTGACCTTCGATCAGATCCCAATGATCGGGATCGTTGTCCGGTGCAAGCCACTCAACCGAACCGGAAATAAAATCAGCGACCACAGCATCGACTGAGACACCGGTTCCGGCGATAAATATCCCGGTCTGGCCCGTGGCTCTGAAATCGGCCTTCATGCCCCGTGAATGCATGTCCTGTTCCATAGCGAGGCACGTGTACATCTTGCCAATGGAACAATCGGTGCCAACCGTCAGCAGCCGCTTGCCGGTTCTCGGCGTTCCTTTTCCCGTCGCAAATTCTTGCGTCGGATGGCGAACGTCGAAAAGGTTCTTCCCTAGGCGGTCCGCGGTCTCCTTCACGACGGGAACTTCCGCGACTCGCATGTGAAGTCCGCTCGCGACATCGAGACCAGCCTCCAATGCCTCGACGATCGTATCCGTCCACGTCTCCGTCAGGACGCCACCGGCATTTGCTACGCCGATGATCAGCGTTCGCGCACCTTGCGCGGCGGCATCGGCGATGGACATGTCGGGGAGACCAATGTTGGCGTTGCATCCCGGCAGGCGCAACTGACCGACACACCAATCACGGCGCCAGTACGCAATCCCATCCGCCGTTTTTGCAGCGAGCTGATCGCGTGCGTCCCCGAGGAACATTAGATAAGGATGTTCAATCTGAATTTCGCTCATTCGCTCGCTCCGTTGTCGTCCGCTACTGTTTAGGACTGTTCCGCCGGTCCGTGCGCTGCCCGAAAAGATTCAAGGCGCCGCTTGGCCTCCGCGTTGGTCTCCATATCGTCCCACGCCCGGTGCTCACCGCGCGCGTATGCCTCAGCGTTGAGATTGTAGAGGATGGCGTTGTAGCAGTTGGCGTCCCGGTTGTTGCGGGTTTTGATGACTTTGGCGGGAACACCAGCGACGATGGAATTCTCGGGAATGATCGTCCCTTCAGTCACAAACGCCCCTCCGGCAACGATGGTGTTCGCGCCGACGATCGCGCCGTCCATGATCGTCGCATTGATCCCGATCAGGCAATTATCCTCAATGACGCAGCCGTGAACGGTGCAATGATGGGTCACTGAGCAATTGTCGCCGATAATCGAAGGTGTGGATGAACCCACGTGGATCATCGTGAAGTCCTGAATGTTTGTGTTGGCGCCAACCACGACTTCATCGTTTTCCGCCCGAATAACCGTGTTGGCCCACATGGACGATCCGGGCCCGATTGTTACCTTTCCATAGATCAAGGTGGTCGGATGAATGAAGGCTGGCTCATTCAATGTGACCAGGGAGCCATAGTCGTTCATGGATCAGATACTCCCGGCAGTATCTCTGGAGAGGGGAAAGGTGGTGCTCGCCATCCGCCGAATTTTATGCGCATACCAATATATCGCGGGGAGTGGGAAGGACACTATTCAGCCTGATCGAATAGTGCGTCGACTGAACTGGAATCGCCGCCGCGGCCCTTGCGCAAATCGACAGCACGATTCTGATAGTACGCTGCGCGCAGAGCCGCATAGTAGTCGACCGAAGACGCCCGCAGATCATCGAGCGGCTGAAGCAGCGTTTCCCGCACGGTGACGGCGTTCACGCCTTTAATAGCGAAGTTGATCTCGGGATCCAGGATGTAGGTCAACGGCTGCAAAAAAGCGTCAACTCCGATACCAGCGGCATCCCGCGCCGTACTCGGCCCCAATACCGGAAGCACGATGTAGGGACCGGCACCAAGTCCGTAGGAGTAAAGGGTTTGTCCGAAGTCGGCGGTATGAGGCTCCAGTCCAACAACTTGCGCGACGTCAAAGATGCCCAGAACGCCCACCGTCGAGTTGATCACAAAGCGGCCGGCGGCCACGCCGGCATCGATGACATCAAGTTGCAGCAGATCGTTTGCGAACACGACCGGCTGGTTGAGGTTGTCGAACATCCGACGAACCGCGGATTTCACGACTTCCGGCATAACAAAACCGTAAATGGCAGCGATCGGCCGCAAAATCATTATGTCCAGGCCGTCGTTGAAGGCGAAGATCACACGGTTGACGGGCTCGATGGGATCGCTGATGGCCTCGATGCCGATCGCTGACAGGTCTTCTTCCACGGTGACAGGACCCGCCACCACTTGCGTTGTCGTCTCTGTGGCGAATGTCGGCCGTGGTGCGGGTGCGGCAGCGTAAAGCGGGGGTGATGCCGTAACCGTGACGGGGGGCGCGCTGGCAACGAGATGCGGCACGGGCGGCGCCGCAATTCCGGTCGCATCAGCGACTTCAGAGGCCAACCCGGGAAACGTCGAGAACAATCGGTGGGCGAGCAATTCCCGGATTTCTGGTGCGGCGTTGACGGCGGCGGATGTGATCTCACGGGCAAGGGCTGGATGCCGTGAAATCCAGTGGATTGTCTGAGTCCCGAGCTCTGTCTCGAGGCGCCGAAGTCCGCGTCGCTGGTAATCGGCGGCAAGGTAGGCGTTGCCGAGCCGCTGCGCCGTGGCGACTTCCTGCTGCGTGAACTGTCGGTTCTGGCTTGCGACCGAGTTCAGGAACGCAGCGATCTCCGATAAGGACTGGGCCTTTGCCTCGGAGGGCCACATGGCCAGGATCGCCATCAACGCGAGGTTCAAGATAATGGGCCGTGCGCCGACCCTTGTCGCCATGTCCCACATGTTGCCGACTCTACCCTTCAGGCTTTGCCTTCCAGGTGGCCGCGCGACGTTCCGCCAACTCTACGTCTGCTGGCTCCATACTTCGCCGCAAGGTCGCTACGTTTTCGACCGCCAGCTGCTCACCCTGATCTGCGGCGAGCAAAGCCCAGAACAGCGCTTGAATATTATCTGCCTGCACACCTTCGCCACGTTCATATCTTGTACTGAGCCGGCTCTGGGCTCTGGCGTGACCCTGGTTGGCGGCCCTCCGAAACCAGTAGACGGCAGCCACCATGTTGGGCGAAATTCCGTCACCGTCGCGGAAAATTTTGCCCAGATTGTACTGGGCGCCTTTATGACCCTGCTCGGCCGCCTTGCGCATCCAATTCACGGCCGATTTCATGTCCCGGGTCGTTCCCAGACCGTAGCCAAATATTTTCCCCAGCGTGTACTGAGAGCGCGCAAGGCCGTGTCCGGCAGCCCGCTTCAGCCATGTGAGCGCTTCTTCAAAATCGGGGTCTCCTCCTTCTCCGGCCAGGAAATGACTGGCCAGATTGTGTTCCGCGGCGGTCATTCCCTGTTCGGCCGCCAATCGCCACCAGTGGATGGCTTGTGCAGGATCCCGAGCAACGCCCTTGCCCTGGTCGTATAGTATTCCCAGGTTGAATTGAGCCCGGGCATCTCCCTGACGTGCCAGAGGTTGCCAGGCATTGAATGCGCCAGCGAAATCAGTTTTCTGATAGGCGTGCCACCCGGTATCAAAATCTGCATTTGCGGTAGAACTGGCGGTGGTCAATGCGCCGCACACCAGAACGAAAGCCAAGACCGCCGCTTTGGCGCGTCGTGCTTTCATGCCTGAACTGTGATTCGAGCCGACCATCCCTGCTTCTCGCTGTTGGTCCAACATCAGTGGGCCGATGCCGGCATTTTGTCGGTTCGCGCGCGCAGTGCGGCGAGGAGACCGTCAAAGCCATGATTCTTGATGACGGACGCGAATTCAGACCGCTGGGTGACCGCCATGCTTACGCCCTCCACAGCCACGTCGATGATCATGTACTGGTTCCCCTGGGCGCGCACTCGCCAGTCAGCGTCGATAGGGGGGGCGCTCGGACGGACTATTCTGGTTTGCACGATTGCATCCTTCGACCCGGCCGGCTTCGCACCCTTAATTGAAAGGGATTCGCCACTGTAACCACCAAGGTGAGAAGAATAAGTCTGCAAAATGTAGCTGGCGAAGAGCTGCTGATATTGCGCCCGCTGATCGGGTGTCACCTTGCGCCAATGCCTGCCTAAGACGAAACGGCCGATGAACTGGAGGTCGAAGCCATGGCGCATAAGTTCGCGCACCGATGCTTCCCGCTGTTCGAGCGACGAATTCGTCGAACCCAATGTGGAGATTGCCTGATCGCCCAGCCACTGAATGAATTGAGCCGCGCCCTGTGGTGACGTCGCAGCCGAAGCCGAGCCAAACAGACCGCAAAGCGCGGCGGCAACCACGGCTATGCGCAATGCCGGGCGGATATTCGACACCGGGTGTTGCAGTGGCCTAAAGAGAATTATGCTCATTTGGTAAGCTGAAATACACGAATCCAAAATGCGACACGAACCGGATCCCGTTTCGGTTTCGAATAGCTAGTTCAATATCCCTCAGCCGGGCTCGATCGCGTCCTAGAACTCCTGATACTGTCCCATTTAGCGGCGATGAGCGCAACCAAAGCAGTGTTCGTGCTGATTATTGGCGGAACCATTGATGAGGGGTCGCACCATTTTCAGGGTGGAGTTTGCCGAACCCAGGCATATTTTGTGCCCAACAATCTCGAAATAACAACTTAAGGACAGTGTGAATAAATCTGTGGATAAAATGTGTGTGCATTGGGGCAGGGGAATGTATTTATGCACAACTTTTTTGTATCTACTGTCCATTTTTTCTTGAAGACCTTACTTTTGTTTCGCAATACTTTAATTGCACGTGAATACGTGGAAGTCCTTTAGTCGGGACGGTGACGCGATCAACCATCAGGTTGGGAGTATGCCGATCGGACAGGGCTTCAATCGAGTGGAAGTGACCGCAAGGATGCTTCCATTCGATTTGGAACGGCGAGTTCTCCCGTCGGTGCGGGGCTGTTCAGTGGGCCGTGGATCTCTTCGGGGAGAGGCGGGTCAGGGAGCGGCTCAAACATCGACCTGGGTTCGGATCCTGGGCTAATTGTTTCCTTCGGAAGCGAAAACGTCCGGTGACCTCCGACCCAAATCGGGTCTCTCGTCTTTCAGGAGGAGCCCTTCGGGGAATCTCCTGATCGATGGAAGCCCGATTCGTTCCGGAGGATTGCTGCTTCATCGAGGTGTCTGTTCCTCCGGGGATGGATGCATTGCTGGTGCAGCTGGACTTCGGACGGGGTGCCGACGCCTTGGCGTAACCTGTCCTTCGGGACATGCGACGCTTAAGGAACTGGATCCCGGGGAGAATTGGGGTTTTGCGGCCGGGATTTATTCCGCCTTCAGGATGTCCCGATTGCTGAACCGCTCCGTACGGTCCTCGCGTGGATCGTGCCAGGGGCTAGACCGGCTCCTGGGCGCCAGGGGGTGTCTCGCGGGACACCTAAGCATAGGCCCCACTCCTATGCTCCCTGGTGCCCTCTCGTTTTCCAATGATTAAAGACTCCCGTCCTCGCGAACCGGCTGATTTTGAGGAAAAAGCTCTGGAACAAGCCCAGGCGGCTCTGGCCAAAGTCGTGGACGCCAACGTGCCTGACGGGACATCGGTTCAGCAGATCGTTGCCAACGGCACTGTCTATGAAGAGATACTGAGCAAGGCGAGCGACATTGGCGCAGACTTAGTCGTGATGGCATCACATCGCCCAGAATTACAAGACTATCTGCTGGGGCCGAATGCAGCTCGTGTGGTTCGGCATGCGCCCGTGTCTGTGATGGTCGTTCGGGAATAACAGCAAGGTTTACACGCGCACAAAAACGAAAACGCCGCTTTCACAAGCGGCGTTTGTCATTTCAGGATCTGTCGAATGGTTGCGGCTACATCCCTTCCTTTTTCATGTAGGCGATGACGTTTGCTCTGTCCGCTTCCTTCTTCAGGCCTGGAAAAGCCATCCGGCTTCCCTTGATCATCTTCTTCGGGCTGGTCAGGTACTGATCCATCAGGGCATCATCCCAGGTAAACCCAGCTGTCTTGAGCCCTTTCGAGAACTTCTTGAAGCCCTCCGCTGTTCCTGCCTGACGTCCGAAGATGCCATACAGGTTAGGGCCAACGCGGTGCTTCCCGCCCTGTTTCAGGGTGTGGCAAGCCTTGCATTTCTTAAACACTTTTTTCCCTTTTGCCGGGTCACCTTCGGCGAACACCGGTGAGGCTACGGCCGCCAATGACAAAACTGCTGCAAGAGCCAGAAATTTGCGAACCTTCATGCACCAATCTCCCAGATTGACTTCGCTTGGCGGGATCTAAGAATTGATACCCGCCTCTGCGCCGTGTGTATCACACGTCTCTGACGCTTGTAACCATCTAAGCTGGTACTGAATGGGCCAAAGACAACGGCGGTACCAGGAAATTCTGGCACCGCCGTCATTCAGGCCGACGGGACGAACAACAACGTTAGTTGCTGGTCGTCCGATACTCCTTGGGCAGGAAGTAGAGATGATCCTGATCATCCACTGCCGAATGACAGTCCGCACAGAACTGAACATTGGCCGATCCCTTGCCGCCAGTGGTTCCGAATACTGAACCGTCAGGCATGACCATCGTGTACTTCCAGTTACCGGATTCCTCGTTGAAGCCCTTCCACATCTTCTCCATGACGAAGAGGGGCCCCGGTGCGGTCTTACCACCCGCGGTGACCATGAAACTGTCTTTTGCCATCATGGCGCCGACAGGCATCGCACCGACATGTTGGGTACGCCCATCCCAATATTGATCGCGAACGACCGGCGTGCGACCGTGAAGGGAGCGAACACCGCACAGAATATAGATAATATCGTGCGGATTTTGCCGACGTCGCAGGATTGAACGGTAATGTCGACCGAGACAGATGCGATTCAAGGTCCGGCTACTGCTGCCTGGCTCAAGATGGAACACCGCAAAGGCTTGAGGCTGTTGCGGGCGGGTGGACGCTGGGGTATTGGCGATGCGGCCCATTTGGACGCCAAGTTGCGTCGCCTTGAAATCAGCACCGGCGAGGCTGTTCAGATCGACGCCAGTGACATCGCGGTTATGGATACGGCGGGTGCCTGGGTCCTCTACCGTGCCATCAAGGGGCTGCGGGCGCAGGGACTGACCGTGGAAATAGCGAACGCGACGCCCAACGTGGCCGAGATGTTGGACGAAGTCGTACGCAACGATAATCCCTGCGAAATTGCACCGCCCCAAGGAAATGCCGTTGTCAACATGATCGCCCAGATCGGCGAATCAGTGGTCGACATTGCTGCCGAGACAGCGCAGTTGATCAGTTTCTTGGGTAGCATATTCGTCACGCTTGCTCGGACGGCGGCCCAGCCCCGGCGCCTGCGCCTGGTGCCCCTGGTGCATCACATGCAACAGGTCGGGCTCAATGCTCTGCCGATCGTCGGACTGATTTCGTTCCTCATCGGTGTCGTGCTTGCCTATCAGGGCGCGAGCCAATTGCAAAAATTCGGTGCGGAAGTCTTCGTCGTCGATCTGATCGCGATATCTATCCTGCGTGAGATCGGAATCCTGCTCACGGCAATCGTCATAGCAGGGCGATCCGGTAGCGCCTTCACCGCACAGATCGGTTCGATGAAGGTAAACGAGGAAGTGGATGCCATGCGTACGTTGGGCCTCGATCCCATGGAAGTGCTGGTGGTGCCGCGCGTACTCGCTCTCGTCTTCACGCTGCCACTCCTGGCATTCTTCTCTGACATTATCGGACTTTTCGGTGGCGCACTCATGGCCTGGATCACGCTCGATATTTCCCCTGGCCTGTTCCTCGAGCGCCTCCACGCGTCGCTTGGCCCATGGACCTTCTGGGTCGGGATCATCAAAGCCCCCGTGTTTGCGTTCATCATCGCAATGCTGGGATGCTTCGAGGGATTTCAGGTGGTGGGATCCTCGGAAAGTGTGGGCCAGAAAACGACACGTGCTGTCGTCGAATCAATTTTTCTGGTGATTGTCGTCGACGCCATTTTTTCCATTTTCTTCGCTTTCATTGGTATCTGATCCAAGGTCATGGCTGACACATCAGATGCCATCATTCGCGTGCGGGGACTGCGCAATCAGTTCGGGAGCCAGGTCATACATGACGGTCTCGATCTCGATGTGAATCGCGGTGAGGTGCTTGGAGTTGTTGGCGGTTCCGGAACGGGCAAATCCGTGCTGTTGCGGACAATTGTCGGTCTTAACCGTCCGGCTGCCGGCCGAATCGAAGTCTTCGGCCAGGATCTGACATCGTTGTCCGAAGCAGAACGTGAGATGCTCGAAGAGCGTTGGGGCGTTCTGTTCCAGGATGGCGCCTTGTTCAGCAGCCTAAGCGTCGCTCAGAACGTTGAGGTGCCGTTAAGAGAGCATTCCAACCTGCCGCCCGATCTCATAGATGAAATTGCGGCCCTTAAGATCAGCATGACAGGGCTTCCCGCTGAGGCCGGACCCAAGTTTCCTTCGGAATTGTCCGGCGGGATGCGGAAACGTGCCGGCTTGGCGCGCGCGCTGGCCCTCGATCCCGAAATCCTGTTTCTCGACGAACCCACGGCGGGGCTCGATCCGATAGGCGCGGCGGCATTCGACGAACTGATCAAGCAGTTGCAGCAGGCTCTGGGTCTTACCGTTTTCATGGTGACACACGACCTGGATTCACTGCATGCCATCTGTGACCGAATTGCGGTACTCGCGGAGAAGCGTGTTATGGTGATCGGTACCATGGAGGAGATGCTGCAGCACTCACATCCATGGATTCGCGAGTACTTCCACGGTCCCCGTGCGCGCGCGGTCGTGGGCGCCTGAATTCGGTTGGTTGTAGAGCAGATAATATGGAAACGCGCGCCAATCACCTTCTTATCGGCGGTTTCGTTCTGGCCACGGTCGTGGCGTTTTTTGGATTCGTTATCTGGATGGCGAAAATCGAAATTGATCGAGAATTTGCGCGATACGACATCTACTTCGACGGTTCCGTATCGGGCCTCAGCGTCGCAGGGCAGGTCCGATACAAGGGTGTGCCCGTTGGCTCGGTAAAGGAAATTGCCATCGACCCACAAAGCCCCAATCGGGTTCGCGTGACGATCGAGGTGGGTGGCAGTACACCGATCAAAGAGGATACGGTCGCGCAGCTCGAACTCCAGGGCATTACGGGCGTGTCGTACGTGCAGCTGACCGGCGGTTCGGCCGCCAGTCCGGCGCTGGAAGTCCATTCAGATCAGCGGTTGCCCGTGATCGCCTCAAAACCATCTCAGTTCGAGGAGTTGTTCGCGGGCGCCCCGGAGCTGATCAATCGCTTCATCTTTCTCGTGGGTGAAGCCGCCAAAGTATTTAATGCCGATAATCGAGCGGCGATGTCAGACACCTTGCGCAACATGCAGATTCTTTCTTCGACGCTGGCGGAACGCAGCGGGGATATCGACGGCATCCTGACCAACATTGCGGAAACAAGCGATGAGATGCGATTGGCGGCAGTCAATGTGAATGTGGCCCTTGAGAGACTGCTTGCCGAAGTCGAACGCGTCGCGGAAGGTGCGGATTCGACGATGTCAGTTGTCCGTGGCGCGGTTTCAAATGCCGACGCGATCATGGACAACGACGTGCGCCTGCTGATCGGCGACGTCCGAAAAGCGACCCATTCGTTTGCGGCGGTTGGTGAGCAGCTGGATCGGGTCATGGAAGACAATCATGAGACCGTCACGGATTTCCTTGGGGAGGGCTTGTACGAGTTCACTCGTCTTGTTACGGAGATGCGGCTGATGGTGGGCAACCTTACGCGTGTCGCGGATCGCCTGGAGAGCGATCCAGCACAGTTCCTATTTGGGGATTCATCGCAGGGGTTTGAGGCACAATAAATGAAGAAACGAAATCTGCTTCCTCTTGTGTTGTGGGCGGTCACCGCCGTTGCCGTTTTGTCGCAGGCTGGGTGCGCCGGGTTGCCCGGAATGGGAACACCGGCACGGCTTTACATGTTGTCACCGAAAAGCACGTTCAGCGAAAAAATTCCTGTTGTGAAGTGGCAATTGGTCGTTGAACTGCCTGTGGCGCCGAGCGGTCTCGCCACGCCCAGCATCGCGCTGACTCGTGATCCGATCCAGCTGCAATACTACGCCGACGCTCGCTGGGCTGAACGCGCGCCACAAATGGTGCAGACCCTGATCGTCGAATCTTTCGAAAATTCAGGGAAAATTATTGCGATCGGCCGTCAGGCGATCGGACTTCGGTCAGATTTTAACCTCAAGAGCGACCTCCGTGAGTTTCAGGCAGAGTACCGGAAGGGTCTGTCCACGCCGACTGCGCACGTCAAGATCAACGCCAAGCTGATCAAGCAGCCACGTCGTCAAATCATTGCCTCCAAGGCGTTCGAGGCGAGGGTTGAGGCGGAGAGTGGCAGCATGGGGGACATTGTCCGTGCATTCGATGCGGCGCTGGGCAAGGTTCTGCGTCGGATCGTCGAGTGGACATTGACTACCGCGTCATAGCAAGACCATCTGATGACAGAAATTCGGCGCAAAGCAGGTGAATTCTTCCTCGAGGCTGCGGTCATTCTTTATGACGACCTTGCGCGCAGGGCAGCGGAAGAAGGTGCCGAAGAGGCGCTGGTCCAGCGGCGGATATCTTCGGCCCGGCGGCTCGTCGAATTGATTGATCTCCATGGAAGCGGACGGTGGGAGGTCCAGCGGCAGAGGCTTTGCGGCACTACTTCCCGACAACAGTGACCTGCGGCGACTGAACCCGGCGAGTGGTGGGGCCAGAGACCGCCACGAAACACGCGTAAGACCGATTGCGTGATCGACCTCGTATCGCGAAGCCCAACCCAGGGCGCTATTCTCGGAAAATCATGACGGTCGACCAAATCACTGCATTCTCTGTCATTGGCGGCGCTCTGGTGTTGTTCGCCTGGGGGCGATGGCGCTATGACCTGGTGGCCCTGGTCGCGCTGCTCGTCGTCGTGTCGGCAGGTTTGGTGCCTGCTCGAGACGCTTTTGCGGGTTTTGCACATCCGGCGGTCGTCACCGTGGCGGCAGTTCTCGTTATTAGCCGGGCACTCCGCAACGCGGGAATAATCGACCTCGTAGTCAGTATTTTGTCCGCTTTGCCCGGCCGTGAAATGGGGCAACTCGTTGCCCAGTCGGGGACGGTGGGTGTGTTGTCCGCCTTCATGAACAATGTCGGCGCGATGGCGCTCATGCTGCCAGTCGCGCTTCGGACGGCCTATCGTGAGGGTTATCCGCCAGCGAAAATCCTGATGCCGCTGGCGTTCTCATCGTTGCTCGGCGGACTGGTCACGCTGATCGGGACCCCCCCTAACGTCATAATCGCGACATTCCGTGCCGAGGCCATGGGGGAAGCCTTCCACATGTTCGACTTCGCGCCTGTTGGTCTGCCTATCGCCATCGTGGGTCTGGCCTTTGTGACGCTGGTGGGGTGGCGTCTAATACCCACGGAACGCCGCGGCCGGCCGGATACCGACAGTCTCTTTCGAATCGATGGTTATGTGACGGAGGCCCGGGTCCCGGAAGGATCGCCCGTCGTTGATGAGACAGTCCGCCAGGTTGAGGATAATAGTGACCATGCCGTCACCATCGCCGGAATCATAAGGGGAAAGCAGCGCAGCTTGATCCCTTCCAATCGGGAACGTGCGCGCGTTGGGGATATATTCATCCTTGAGGGCGATCCAACCGATTTGAAGTCGTTTATCGACGATGTGGGGTTGGATCTTGTGGGCCTCGACCACCCGGCTATCGAAGACCTGAAGTCGGACGATGTGGGAATTGTCGAAGCCGTCGTGACGCCCGGATCCCGTTTGATTGGCCGGACAGCGACCTCTTCCCGGTTGCGGGCGCGTTACGTCGTGAATTTGCTGGCAATTGCCCGCCATGGTCAGCCGATTCGTCGCCGCATAGTCGATGTGTCTCTGAAGTCGGGCGACGTCCTGTTGTTGCAAGGGTTGACGGAGTCATTACCCGACGTCCTCCAGCGCCTGGGTTGCCTGCCGCTGGCAGAACGCAGCCTGCAAATCGCACGCCCCCGGAGACTCATTCTGGCCGCCGGAATGTTTGGCGCGGCCATTGCGTCGACCCTGGTCGGACTTCTGCCGGTCCACATCGCCTTCACAATCGCGGTCGCGGTGCTGGTGCTCACGAATGTGATTTCGTTGACTGAGATGTATGAGGCAATTGACTGGCCGATATTGGTCCTGCTGGGCGCGATGATTCCGGTTGGTGCCGCGCTTGAGACAACGGGTGGCGCTGCATTGGTGGCACAATCACTTGTTACCTTGACGGGAGGGCTTGGCCCCATCTGGGCCCTGGCGATCCTGCTCGTCGGCACGATGTTCATCTCCGACGTGATCAACAACAACGCGACGGCGGTTTTGATGGCGCCAATTGCTCTTGGTGTGGCAAACGGTCTCGGCGTCAATCCCGATTCCTTCCTCATGGCCATTGCAGTGGGGGCTTCGTGCGCCTTCCTCACTCCGATCGGTCATCAGTCGAACACGTTGGTCATGGAGCCCGGTGGATATCGATTCGGCGACTATTGGCGAATGGGTTTGCCGCTCGAACTCATCATCGCCGCGGTCGGTGTGCCCATGATCCTGCTGATTTGGCCACTTTGAAGGTCAGGAGAGACGGTGGTATGCGCTTGATGAAATTCGCAGCGCTCTGTCGCATTTAGTTATGCTATGTCGTCGTTGGTAGCATATTTAGTAGCCAGAATAGCCGATAGCGTACACTGACAGACGGGCGAGAAGTCTGCACACGAAAACAGGTAGGTACAACTGAGAAGGCTATTTGATGGCCAGTCTGGGTGTTTGCGTCGTCGCGAGCCCTGTGTCGTTCCGGCGCGGCCCTGTC